>JAABUL010001000.1_pt1 | contig 56985 bp, 59 predicted proteins | sample 5559151 | NCBI WGS metagenome assembly JAABUL01 (sample SAMN10711876, study PRJNA513368) | rock metagenome | isolation source: Antarctica rocks | place: Antarctica: Victoria Land, Pudding Butte sud
ATGTTTAATCTTCAACAAAGAAGATGAGATTTGTTTGTTGATTGATTTGATTGATTCTCTAGCAAACAACGAAGATTCTTTATCGTTGAATCTATCGATCGATTTGATTCTTGAGCAATTCACGAAGGTTCTTTATCGTGATTCTTGTAATCGAGTGAACTTTGCGTACTTAATGAGCGGTAAGTAGTCTAGCAATTCAAACAGTCTTGTCGTTGATTCTATTCAACCTTCTAGTGTTGTTCTATCTTTTGATTATCGTCGATCATCAGGTAAATGAATTTCTTTAGACTCATTCTGCCTAGACGAGTATGTTGAATGAGTAATGAGATCAGTATCGTGTGATTAACAAATTCTTAATATAATGTCAGAATCGTGCCTAAATGAGTCAATCAGCGAAAGTCAGGGTTGAATAGTGCTTGATCTTTAGAGGTAGCTATAACTGAATATTAAGAATACAGAAGAAGATGAGTACAAGAGCTTCTATTTAAGTAATATTCAGAGGCTGCGCTAAGCTTGAAGAGAATGTGTTTGTGACACGAGTAGAATGTGATGTAGAAAGGAAAATGATGTTGAACAAAGAGATGTTGATGAAAGAAAATAGAGGCTGAGTCAGATCTGAGCTAAAGGCACTGACTAGCTCTATTCAGCCTTGATACGCTCGTAACAGAATGAATCAACGAGATCAATGATCTGAAAAGAATTGAGCATCTTGTCATTCAATTTTTTGAAGAGTTTCGCTGTAATGATGTTTCGTTCATTCAGAAACATCTTTGATTCAATCTTATAATTGATCTTCTTTCTATGCTTGTTAGCTTGATTCATCATTTGTTCTCGTGTTTTGATCAGAGCTTCACGAGCGAAGATCAATGTTTTGTTCATTTGTTCAGATATACTCTTGACTCGATCAATCTGCAAGCGTTCGCGAATGCTTTCATATTCGATGATGTCAGAATCGAAGCTCATACGAGAATGAAAGCTCTTGTTCATGAAGAAGAAAGTCAAGAAGATGATTGAGAACAAGATGTTATTGTCAACAAACTCAATCATGAGTAGTCACTTAAATCAGTTGTTCTGCATATACGAACAAAAGAATCAAAGATATCGCTTGACGTTCTGATTGACTCATTCGCTTTGATCATTGATCTGAGAATGATAGATGATGAACAATTGAAGGGAAATGCTCAGTCGTTTGCAAAGAAACTTTCATAGTATAGAGGTGAATTGCGAATCTCAATCAGATACTATGAAGCTTGATAAATCATGAGTTCAATATACTCATTGAGTCAGCATTTCAGCTGTCTTTTCGACAGTGATATTTTCATCATCAATGATGCAAGAAATATAATGTCTTTCTTTTGACAATCTGCAGATAATCGTCAGAATAGCGTTGTACTCGCTTGAATCAGATAGATCAATAATGAAGTTCATTGCTATGTCTTGTCATCGTTGTTCAGATATCAATAGAGGTTGAAGCAAGTCATTTGATTTATCTCTAGATGTCTTTGAACGTTGACAAATATAGCAGTTTTGAATATATTAATCTATCGTTTTTCGCATGAATGATCAATAGTAGTTTCGCTTTATGACTTTCACAGTTCTAAGAATATCAGAATGATTAACTGATAATTGATCATGTATCTCACGAATCAGGTTTATTTGTAGAAGCTCGTTGAACGAAAAGAGAATGAATTCAGACTGAACGTCAATTTAGAATTTTTGACGCTAGTTAAAGTCGCGTCGCGCGATTTTAACTGTTCAATTAGTTTAACTGACTTCTCATTGAACTGACTGAAAGAGAGTGATTTCAGACTGAGTTGAGATGTAATGAAAAATCTCTTCAGTATATGAGTAGAAGTCAAACTCTTCTGCTTCGTGATTGTCTTGTTACTTGTGAATAGAACAATCGATTTCTGATTAGAAGTGAAATTCGAAAATCGAAGAAAATCGGTTCGCATATCAATTACTAGATTGATTTTGTTCATTCATGTTTTTTCAAGAATCATTTGATGTTGATTTAATCAAGTGATCAACATAGAAGCTGTGTCAATTGTATGATCTTGAACAGTCAGGTTCAAATAGATGACATGAGTAATGAGTCTTTTAGCATAATGATCATCAAATTCTTGAATTGACTTCGCTTTGATCAAAGTCAGAGACTCAATTTGCAACTGATCACAAACAATCTGCGTGATCACTTCATCAATGAACGAATAGTCAGCAGCTTTGATGTCAATCAATGACTTCAATGAGTAATTAATTTTATTGCTAGAAAGTACACATTCAGTAGTCAAAGATTCAGAAGCAAAAGAGTTATCTGACATGCTCATTGTTGAAGAAATTAACACATCTTTCATCGCGTCTTTGATGAAAGTCTCTAGTTTTTTGCCTCGTTATCTTTGAAAGAAGACATTTTCTCATTCTTCTTATTCTTCGAAATGACGATCTCATGTAGACGAGAAATGAATGCATGAGATGCAAAAGTATTGATCTTGTTCTGAGAGCAATTCTTGAACAAATGATTGAAGATCTTGCAGATGTAGCAGATGATAAACGATCTTGCAAGCTCAGAGATAGAAGAGATGATAGACTTAACATAATTGATTATTGAAGTCGTCATTGACAATGAAGTAGTAGCACATTTATCAGGTACGACAGTGACTTTGACAATGACAGTGCGAAGCTGACTGCGTAGCTGATAGTTGACTCACTGTTTATTATTCACATCTTGAAGAAAGATTCTTAAGCGAATGAGCGAAGTAAAATTCTTTGAACAGACTGATAAAGCGTTCTGCAATCGATTATTGATTTTATTCTGAAGATCATTCATCAGAGTGCAATCATCATAATCGAGATAGCTGAATAGCTTCATAAAGTTGAAGTAAAAGACATTGAAAGACTTGTCTGCTTGTTTCAAAGCATTGTATTCACGTTGAGACTTTCGATTCTTATTCAGCTCATCATATATTTCTTTCAAATGATTAAATAGCTCGTAGATTGAAGTGAATGAATTCGAAGAATTAAAACAACGTCAAGCAAAGATGTATTTTGCAGCATCATTTTCTAGTCTAGACATCATGTAAATAATACAGATAGTCTCGTCATCGAATTGATTGACATTGACAATCAGCTTGTCGTTCATCTTGTTTCTTCAGCTCTCTCAAGTTGATTCATCTTCATCAGTGAATATAAATGAGTTCGAAAATTTGTAGAATCAATGATGTTCATTTTCGAATGAGATGAACTTAGTAAACGTCTCTCGTCGAGTATGATTCTTGATAGAAGCATGCAACTCGATATTTTGTTGAGATAGATGATTCGTAGTAGATTGAGACTCAGTAGACTGTCGAGATCGAAGCTGATCAGCTGAACGCTGTTTCTTTTTGAGACTCAATACTTTCTCTCGTAGTTCAATGATAATCTCTTCTTGAGTGTCTATTGTTGTTTGATTTGCCTCTAGCTCATTTAGTCTCTTGATGTGATTGACTTGTAGATCGATTCATTGCTCATTGAGTTTCAAAGTCATGTCTCGTTGATTTTTTAGCTTAATCAGCATCTTGATGATCTCGTCTGACTGATTGATAGTTCATTGACAAAGTTGTTGACTTATGTTGATGTCTTATGAGATAGCGACATTCTGAGATTTCGCTGAAGCATTGAAAGAAATAAGAAAAACTCGTTTACTAGCAGTGCTTTTAAGCAGACGAGCTGTTCATGACTCAACTGATTCAGAGTCATATGTCATTGTAAGAAAGATAAGAGTAAATAAATAGATTTGATTGTGATAAGATTGAGTGATTGATTTGATAAATTTGAGTAAATTTGAATGTGTGTTTTGATGAAAGTAATTCAAAGAATTTCTTGCGAATTTTCTGAATGAACGAAGTAGATTATTTCGTATTATCTACACGTTGATAGCAGAGTAGTTGATGAGCATTTATCTACTGTTAGAAACCAGCATAGAGCGAGTCATATGAGTGTCATTTAACTAATAAATAAATGCTAAGAAAGAAAAGTATTTACAGAAAAGAACTCAGTTCTTATATGTGTATTTCTCAGCTCTGTGCTAGACTCGATTGAGTTGACGTCTTACACATACGATGCAGAGTTTCAATGATATCATCTTTAGATCAGGTTTTTGCTAGACTCAATTAGAATGAAATCAGACGAAGACTAGATGAAGAATAAACGAAGACTAAAATCATAACAGTAGTGCTCTTTTTCAAAATTTGTGATGCGTGCGTTGTGATTGTTTTTAATATGCATATTACTTTTGTTTATACTTTATCGTTTTAACAACACAATTTAATCAAAAGATAAACAATGTTTATGCATCATTTATGCGTCATCATTGCTGTCATTTACGTTAACTACACATCACATATACTATTTATAATGTCATTTACATGCATTATAATTGAAGATGAATTATCATTTAATTGAAAGTTTCTCTTTTTCTTATTTTCTCACAGAAATTTGAAGATTTTTATTGAGAGCTTTTAGAATGAGATCATGAATATGCATCATCATTTATTAAAGTAAACAAAGACATTAATTATTGAGATTGAGAATGAACTTATTGAGAAAAGAAGATAATTGTCATGATGAATTAACACATAAAGATTAAATCAAAGACTAAAGTTAAAGATTGAGTTGAAAATCATATCTGAGTTAGCTCTGAAACTCTGTGACTTTGTTAAGAAATCATTTAAATCACATCATATTTTTGACTTAATATAATAATAATAATAATAATAAATTCATACATTCTTGTGATATCAATTAGATTGACTCATGAGAGACTTTATGCTATGTGTGTTGAGTGAACAAAACTCTCTGAGATAGAAAATCGCTCGCTGTTTATACGACTGCTACACGCAGTCAAGATGATAAAACTGAGACTATGTATCAAATTTGTTCATGATGATTGCATGTTAAAGAATGAATGTTCTTGCCATTTTAAACTGCTTCAGCAGCTTCATTTTCATCATCATTCTCGCTGTTGTCTTGAGACTCTTCGTGATTGAAACAATGACTTGATAGTTCATGAAGTTGATGTCTTGTAACATATTCAATCGAAGATGCGTTCAATTCGAACAATGCATCAGAATATGCTTGACTGTTTGATGACTTCATTTGCAGTTGCATCGAGAACTATTTATGCTTAACATGTTTCTCGAGTGCAGATAAACATTCAGCTTTATGCGTTTAATTCTGATGTGAGTTGCAAGAATGCTTTCAATCTTCTGAAAATCAGCACGCATCTTTACTGACTTCTTGAATAAATGAGATCTTTGAGCGAGAGATGCATTAATGTCTGCAATGCGTTTTTTGTAGTTTTCTCATCGAAGATCTCATTAACTTTTATGAAACTGTGCAATTGCACGTTCACTCGTTTAAGTCAACGTTAAGAAATTGAGTCGTTTGCATTTAAACTGTATCTTTGCTTCTTCGCGAATTAAAACGTTCAGAAACATTATTTTTTTGAAGATCAAGAAGCGAGAGATGAATTTATTAGTTTCTATCAGATGAGCACATATGATCTTGCATGCTCATTGAGTCTTCTATGTTCTGTCGTTGATTCAACTGCGTAGTGTGACTTGATTCTGTAGCTTGTTCAGATGAACATGTAGTGAAAATGTATATGTTTTGACTTTCAGTGTTTCGATGTTGACTTTCTTGAAGATGTCAATCACATGATGCAACACTTGATTCTGAAGAGTTTCTAGTCTTCATTTCATACTCGACAATCTCTTTTCTTTATCACGTTGATGTCATATTAATGCTTTAAACATCATTCTTAATCTTATCATCACTGAGTATATTTGTCTTGTTTTTGCAAATGTAGTTTTTCAAATGAAGATTTCAAGTCGACTAAGCATCAGCATCTTGATGATGTAATCTGCTTCTATTTGACGAAGATGCAAATCTCATTGTAGTTTCATGTTCAGTTGCACTTCAAGAACTTGTACATTTAATTTCAACTTTATTACTGAGTTTTCTATGCATAGACTGACTGTCATGTTGAATCTTTTTGACTTACGAGTGAAGTGTATGAGTTCATATTTCTCTGAAGCGAACGTAGCATCATGAGTTCAAGCTCACTTTGCACAGACATTGTATGCTCAACTCAGTGATTTGCAGATTGATTCTGTGATTTTGTCATAGATCAGAATATTGATGTCATTTACGAAGTTAAACACTTTGATTTTGATTTCTAGAGCTTTGCATTTTTCGATTAAGCTTGCGTTAAAGAATAGAAAGAGAATCGATGATATGAGAAATCTCTGTAATATGTCAGCGTTTACTCGTTGCATTGCGCTAGTTTGTTCATTGAACATCAGCGATGACTCTCTGTTCTTCAGAAAGCTGCGAGTTCATTTGACTATGTAGTTCAATGTTTTTCTCATTCTCAAAGTATGCAGAAGTCTAGTGTGCAAGACATGATCAAATGCTTTAGTAATATTTAAACTAAGCATGAAGATCATGTACTTGATTTCGCAGTCTCATACTGCATGTACTTGATCTACTAGTAGATTCAGCGCTGAGATCATAAATCACTTGCGTCTCACTCTTATTTGAGCGTTCGAAAGCATGTGATGAGTCTCAATAATGTCATTTAATCTTTTGATCATGATTGATTTCAGTGTTTTACTCATAGTGTTTAGCAAAGCAATGAGTCGATACATTTTCAAGTCAATGTAATCACTCTTCTTTGATTTATGTAGTACTATTGTTTGAGCTTTTTTGAACTGCTTCGAATGATATTTGTGAATTATACATGCGTTGAACAGACTGATTAATATCAAAGTCAGTTCTGTTAGACTCACTTGAAGCACTTTATTTGAAATTTTGAATGCATCTGACATTTTGTTGACTTTTACTTGTTGAATCATCTGTCTCATCTCATCTTGCAATAAGACTGAATTGAACGACACTGTCAGCAATATAAACGATCTCAAAATGTTGCTGATGTTTGCTTGAGATGATGATGAAAAGAACTTCTTTCGTAGCATCTCTATTTTTGTTACGATTCTAGCTACGCATCTTCGTTGATGACTATGTTGATGACTATGTTGATGACTATTCTGAGAACTATCGCTGATCGCTCGTCGCTAGAACATAGACTTGTTTCGAAGTCAACTCTATTCAGAGTTAGCTTATGTTCTTCTGAGTCATATAGATAGTCGACTCTTCTCTTCTAGATACTTTTCTTTCTTAGCATTTATATACTCGTTACATTACACTCATATGACTCGCTCTATGCTGATCTTTAACATTATATAAATGCTTCTTCGTTACAGACGAAGAGAAATAATCTGCATCGACTTGCTCTGCTCAATTCACACGACTATTGACTTTAGTCTAGTTGACTCGCGATCGTGCAGACACTCATTCTTCTTTCTCGTGAGCTGACTCAGCGAGAATAAACAAAAGATTCGAACTCGTGCGCTGATCAGCGAGTATAAACAAATGATTGAAATCATTCAACTAGGTCAAAGATCAGCGAATTAACCGTTCATTCAGATTCGCAAGAGATTCTTCGAATTTGTTGAACAATCAAATGAGATCAGTCATAGAACTGCGTGAAGTCTCTATCTCGAGAAGCAAACCCTCAGTGAGTCTGCTTCAATGACATCGTCAATGCAATAATCTTCTCATCGCTCTACCTACCAGTGAATCGATTCGTCTACCAGTTCACGTGCAACTAGTGAGTCTGCTTCAATGACACGTTCGATAGTGAGTCTGCTACAAGAACAGATAATGATTGATCTCATCAACAGAGTCAGTCACTCGATAGTTAGTCTGCTTGAACAACACTTGAAGTGAGTCTGCTACAAAGACAGACAACGATTGATCTCTTGATTGAGTCGATCAACGAATGAAACAAGCTCTACTATGTAGTAGATCTGAATCAGAAGTGAGTCTGCTTCAATGACATGATCAATGCGATGATCTATCTACTCACATCGCTCTATCTATCAATGAATCGACCTACCTCGAGTTTCTGTTCAACTAGTGAGTCTGCTTCAATGACATCGTCAATGCGATGACTTTCTCATCGCTCTACCTATCAGTGAATCGATTCGTCTACCAGTTCACATGCAACTAGTGAGTCTGCTTCAATGACATCTTTCGTCAATGCAATGATCTATCTACTCACATCGCTCTATCTATCAGTGAATTGATCTGTTGACTCGTTTGTGTGCAACTAGTGAGTCTGCTTCAATGACACTTCTACCTTGCATAGTGAGTCTGCTACAATAGACATTTCGATTCTACACAAGACTAAGAAAATACATTCATGCAAACATGAATCATTGAAGAGAAAAAGTAATGTTACGATTCTAGCTATCATCTATGTTGATGACTATGTTGATGACTATGTTGATGACTATTCTGAGAACTATCATCAATCGCTTGTCGCTAGAGCATAGACTTGTTTCGAAGTCAACTTTATTCAGAATTAGCTTATGTTCTTCTGAGTCATATAGATAGTCAACCCTTTTCTTCTAGATACTTTTCTTTCTTAGCATTTATATACTCGTTACATTACACTCATATGACTCGCTCTATGCTGACCTCTAACATTTTCTTCGAATGAATCTGCTATGTGATCAAAATTATTGCTCTTTAATGACGAAAACTGTTAAAGTTTCTTGAATAGCTGACTTTCAATTCTGACTCATTTTGCAAAGCATCAAATCGATTTTAATTTTTTGCTCAGCTTATGCATCTGTGATCTAAAATGTGAAAATTTTATTTCTTTAATGATCTTGTTTTTGTGATCATTGTGTTTCAAATAGTCGTTTCATGCTTCTAAAGTACTCTGCAATTTTTATATGATTCATAGTTATTGCAATTTCGTCACGACTTTCGAGCAGATCTGATTTCAAAAGTCTCATGCTCAATTCAACGACTTTGCTCAAGAAGTAGACTTCTTGATGATCTCTTGTAATGCATGAGTAATCTCAGTTACTTTGTCATTTATTGCTGTCTTGTCATCAAAAGAATGATCAATGAAAAGATGTATTCTTAAATGAACGTTTAATGCTTCTATGTTCATTTTCTTTCATAATCAACAAGTCATGAGCTGCATGAAAGATGTGCGTAGACATAACTTCGTGATAATTGAAAGATGATCAGATTTCTGATGTAGATCAATTCTCATCTTGCATTTGTATATCATGAATTGAATTTTCTCGCTGTCAAACGCTAGATTTATTGTTGTGAGCTGATTGTGAGTCTCTCTAGTAATTGTGTCTGATTCAAGCAATAGCTTTAGTCTTGTGTTCATAATAATGTTTAGTAGAGCATTAGTTGCTATGTAATGAGTAAAGCATTTTCTGTCTTTTCAGTGTGAATGATGCAGATTGAAATCTTCTACAATTAGCTGTTTGCAATCATCTTTAATTAGTTTGTTCAGATGAGAAATAGTAGATGATTCTTCTGTAAAGATGATAGACAGCGAGCACGAATTGTAGATGTTTATGAGTCGTAGCATCTGTATCTCGTCTTTCGAGTTGCTAGTTTGTAACTTGATTAAGCAGATGTTTGATTCAATGATTTTCATTGCTCATTGATCGAATTTTAGATGCTTGTTGACATAAATGCATGTTCTTGCTTGAAGTGACAAATCTCTCATTAGATGAAAGAAGTTGTGAGTCAAGCTAAATGTTTGCAGAACATTAATGTTGCAACCTTGTTTCTGAATGACTATTATGTCAAATTTACGAACTTCTCTGTTTATCAGAAATAATTTCTGAATTTTCAATGACTTTCTGATGTTGTACTGTAGAATTCGCAGAAAGATTTGATTTGTTATAGAGTTATCTATAACTGTTGTTGACTCTGTGCAAAGACAGCTTTTTGTATGCTTTTAATCATTGAGAGTCTTTCGCATTTTCTGATTTAACGTTTCTATATCTGTTCAGATGTCATGTTTTCTGAGTCGCTAATCATGCATGAAGAGCGATTGATTCATCTCTTCTTGACTTTCATCACTTATCATGTTGACTCGTCAACGTTTTGACTGCTTGTCATCGTCAAGACGTTCATTGAACTTGATGAATTCATTAAACTCACAAGATTCATTGAACTTAAGAAGTTCAAAGAGAAAGAAGAGAATGAGTGATTATTCTTTAATGCTTCAGAGTATCTGATTAATCTGTTTCAAAAGATTTCTTCTGATTGCTTTATCTGTAGTTTTCACTTGAAACATGAGCATCTTCAGAGTTCGTGACTATCATTGCAGTTCATGCATTATCTTTTATTCATTGACACAACGCATTTCTTGATGTGATGTTTGTCTGTGCATTTGAAGCAACACTCTTCATTTTTGCAGAATCTAGTCATATGATCAAAATTGAAGCATTTATAACACTGTGTGATACGATAGTTCTTTTTAAACAACTTGCATAAGCATTCTTGATATGAGTTCAGCATGTCTACGTCTAGTAGTTAATTTATCATCGTTTCAATCGTGATCTTTACAATGAGTGATGAGTGAGTCTTCTCACTTTCAACTATTTTCTTGAGTCAAGCTATTCTCAGCATCTTTAAATCTTCATGAAGTTTCACATTGTTCTTTATCAATCTTTTGATAATCATCTTCTGATTGCTTGTGTTCAGTGTGATGTGTACATCATGTGCTAGTATCGCGAAGCTTCTACGCATTACATGCGCTGAGCTTGCGATTTTCTTCACTCATGCCTGAAACTTTTCTAGAACTGCTTGAGCTTTTGAACTCATCACGTGAAGTGCAATATCTTTGTTTTCAAGCTTGCAAAGCGACATTATTAGATTTTGTTACATCGTCGTCACGTTTGCGATTTCTTGAAAGATCTGATTAATCAATCTTTTTTGTATCTCTTTTATCTTTTTTCTCTTCATTATTTTCATTAGAATCTCACTTTTCTTGCAAAGCAATGACAGATCATCTCTGAGTCGTTGCTTTCTCATTGTCACTTCTTCTCTTGCTACATTGATTCATGATGATGTTTTAAATGTGAAACGCATATTTTCTTATGTTTGTAGTTGTTTATTAAAAAGTTGAATGAATGTTTTCAACTTTTATACATTCTTCGCGATGAATGTGTCTTGACTTTTGATCTTTCTTTCTGAGACGTTTTGAAGACGTTGAATCAGCTTTAAGATCACTTCTTTTCATGAGTGATCTTTGCTCTTCTCTTTCTTTAACGTTGATGTCTGTATTAGTAAATTGATGATGCTGATAACTTTCATCTCATCATTGCATGAGTGTTTAAACTTCACGTCGCTGTCTCTCTGCAATGAGTCAACGCTGCTTGCAATCGTCATTGAATTAGCATTACTGCTGCTCATGCAATTTGTCATCATTTATTCGTCTACTTAATCTTTTCTCTCTCGTTTATAATGCTCTTTTCAAAAGTTCATTTTGCGTGTGTTGTGATTGTTTTATGTCTATCTTTGACTTAATATATCATGAGTTATGTTGTGTTCAACTTAACAATGCTTAACAAACTTTCTATAATTGATCAATTCTCTCAAGTTATCAAGAACTTCTTAATAATTAGCTTTATCATAATATATATTCATTCTGTATAAACTGATCACGTCAAGTCAAGTACTTAAGTTTGAGTCGAGTACTTGACTTGAAAAGTATCAAGTTGAGTTGAAATTTTTTTGAAAAAGTGTTGAGTCGAGTTAAGAAGTTGAACTTAAGAACTTGAGTCAAGTTGAAAAGCTTGACTCGACAATTCAACTCAACAACTCAACTTGACTTGACAAAATATTAGATAGATGTAAATAGCTTAATTGAACAATCTTCATCATGAAGACTTCATAATTCTCATCATGACTTTTTATTGAACACTCTTCACGATAATGCAAAAAGATAATGCACTATGAATTTATAAGATTATGAATTATGCTTAGAACTTAGAAAGTAAGATAAGCGCTGTTCGCTAGTTGAACAGCTTTATTATTTTCTTTTCACTTTTATTATTCTCTTTCTTCTCACTACTGATAATCTCATATTCATCATGTTGTAGTTTCTTCTCATTCTTCTTTGCTTCATAGCACATCTCTGCATCATTGTTTTCTACTATGATGAGATCATTCAAATTAGAATTTATTGCATGTATTGAATTCTGAATTTCTCATTCTTTGACAGTTGAGAAAGTGATGAATTCTGTTGCAAAATTCTGAAAAGCTGTCATAAAATTAGTATCATCAGTCTGCTTTAACTTCTTCAAATCATCATGATGAAGAATTCTTTGTTAAATTAAGTGAACTATAGAAATCATAAATTTTGATATTTCTTCGCTCACGTTCAGCTCATCTGTTGTCTTCTAAAATTAATATTAGTTTCTACAACTAAGAGATAATGCATATAAATAATGCATATCTTCGTTGCTTTTGAAGCAATTTTCTCTACAGTAGTATTTGCATCTTGTGTCGCAGCAGTTATATTGAAAAGCTTTATCATCTCAGCGACAATCTCAGCATTCGCTTTGCGTCTGATTTTCAATTCAAAGCATTCAACTATAAACAAATCAGCGCTTTATCTAGTATTGCATTACTGAGATGTATTATCATGAATATCTTTGTTCTTTCACTCTTGTTTTATCTCGTCTCTTACATTGTCTTTCATTGCTGCTTTGTCGATCTCATTCACTTCTTGTCAAACATTGAATTATCTTAGTTTGTGTAGTCATTTGAATATGACTACATGATTGTTATTCTGTCGCTTGTGATATTCTTTGATCTCATTGAATCAATTTTCATCATGATTTCAACTTGTGATAGACTTTGAGTTTACAAATAAAGTGAACATTATTTGTTAAAGTCAGCATTGTTTTTTTGATAATGCATTTGAGTAATGCAACAGTATCAATGAAAATTGAGTAGTTTGATAGAATATGAACTTGTAGAGAATTTGAGAAAGTAAGAAGTATAACATCAAGTGAGATGAATTAATTTTCACGAAGAATTATTTCTGAACTGTTGAACAGAGTGAAAAGTATCTGTTAAAGTCAGCATTGTTCTCTTGATGATGCATTTGAATAATGCAATAGTATTAATAAAATTTGAGTAGTTTGATAGAATATGAACAGATAGAGAATTTTGAAAAGTAAGAAAAAAACTCATCAAGTGAGATGAGTTTGAGTGCAACGAGAAAAATTTAATTATTATTCTTAACACTTATTTCTTAACACTTATTCAATATTTTCTTCAATTTCTTTTCTGATTTTTCAATCACTTCTTTTATTATATTTTCTTGAATCATTTTAGTAATCAACGCTTCAATAAATAATACTTTTGAAGATAATACTTTCAAAAATCAAGTTTACATAAATCAAATCAATCATTCTTGATAAACAATGACATGCAGCAAGAATGTTATTAATAATGCATACTGATAATGCAATATGACTTGTTTATTGCTGACAAGTTCATTTTTAGCATATACATCAGCACATAAAATGTTTAAGAGCTCGATGCATTCAACTGATCATTATGCTATCAAAGAAACTTCAGTCTTTAAATCTACTACTACTACTAAAAAGATAATGCACATGAATAATGCATTATCTACTGACATACTGACTGGCAACGAGATTCATCTATACATGATGTCAACTACGAATCTTTTGATTCTATTCTGTGTTTGAATAGAAGTCAAAAGAGTCAAGAGATCTCAATTCGACGCAGTTTGAATGATGTTAGAACGTTGCATGATCAGAAAAGTTGTCATGCAGAGTTTTCACTCATGTGACAACACTTCTTCTAACAGTCACAATTGATCTACGAAGAAGATTAATGACATGTCAATGTCAGTAAGAGATGAGAAGATACTACTAGTGAAAAAGACAACTCAGATGAAGAGTCTGCAAGTTGTGACTACAAGTGATTGAAGAATTTGCAACTCGTTGACTGCGTTGATATCAAAACGTCTTCATCACATCGACAGTGTCATCAAGTAATTGATGAAAAGATATCAGATAGAATAGTCATTTCAAGTATTGAAAGACGTGACTACAGTGCTCAAAGAAGTAGTGACTCGTCAATCACGCTGATATATTGAGAAGACTTGAACTCATCTTCTTTACTTGATGTCAAGTCATTCATCTATTCATGTGAAAAATCGAGAGCTCAAGAGAATGATCAGAATGCATTCTCTTTCATTGATCAGAGTCAAACATCAAATGATTGTGATTGCACATCTATACTAACAATTCATTCAACGTCTACGTGACATAAGTCAAATCAAAAGAAGAAAAGAGTTACTCAGTACAATCACACTTTATCTTCTCATTGTGTGCATCTCTCTTTCATCACATATTTCTCTGCTCAATGAATGACAATCATTGAGTAAGAGAACACAGCTCTACATACGTTACAATCATGAGCATCACGAGTGCAAAGAAAACGTCTTTCGTCTTTGAATCGAGAATTGAATCGAAACATCATTGTATAAAATATCGTCAATGAAAAGCAAAGCAAAGTCGATGCGTCATAATCAAACAGCACAGACACTTTCATCAAGAGTTTACTCAAGCATCACACGCTGAATAGAAGCTATAGATTCATTACTTGATAACACAGTGTCAATCTCATTGTTTCGACTGCGTGAAGCAGTTGTATAGATGACGAGTGATTTTCTTTCTCAAAGAGTTTTGTTCACTCGATATAAATAGCATAAAGTTTCTCATGAGTTGAGTCTAAATCAATGTTACAAGAATGTATGAATTACAATTACAATTACAATTACAATTACTGACATACTAATGCTTTGCAACAGAAAAGACGTTACAAATCAGACACTGTTACGCTGCGTGAAATTCGAAAATATCAGAAGATTGCAGAAAATCTCATTTTCAAAATGATCTTCGAAAGACTGATTAAAGAGATTATGCATAATTATGCTTAAATGAACATGCTACAATATGATTTTTGCATTCAGTGCTCTGTTTTGAGTGCTTTTCAAGAAGTCATTGAAGACTTTATGATTTTCTTTATGAAAAGTAAGTGCATTACTCTTTCACATTATCACTTTTGTTATAGAATTTTCATTGACATTTTGCTTTATACAAACATCAACTTGACAACAATTCATGTCAAATGCATCATCATTCAAGATAGAAATATGAGATTTATGAAGAATCTTATGATGAATCTTGATGTCATGTTTTTCAAGACAAACTAGAAAATGTCTGTCTTCATTAATTAGATAGACAGTATAATTCTTGAAATCACATTCGCATTATTCTTATGCATTACTTTTATGCATTGACTTGATTGTACTTCTAATAAGTACTTGCTCTAAATGCAAGACTTTTAATAAATGAGATGATATTGCAGATCTATGAATAAATTTGCATTAGAACAATCTTCAAAGATACTTGAAATGAATCAGCAGACTCGTTGATTTCTTGATCATCATTCTTCTCTTTGCAATAAATATTTCAGAACTCAGTAATAGTTTTGTCTGAATTCAAATTCATAGTTTGACTGTAATACTTCATCAACATTATTTGTTTCATCGTTTTTGAACTCATCTGTGATTGATTTCATCGACATACTCTTCTAGTAAGACTGAAAGTTCACTCAATATTTATTAAGAATATTGAGCATGAAAGAACATCTTTAATCATTTGCATCAATCTAGAAAAATTCAAAGCATTGTTTTTTCAAAATTGTTATGTTGAACATTTTTCATTTATAACATCAGTGCGAAGATATTGATCATCTTTGTCTTGAAAAGAATGAGCATGTTGAGATTGTTGAAGCAATGATTTTCTAACAGTTGCAACAGACTATAAGATCATTAGTAAATGATCAAATGCATTATCATAATGCATTATCTTGTCAGCATCACTTCTTACTCTTTGTGCTTCTGCTCTCAAATCAACAGTTGAATCTTTGTAGTAATGATGAAAATACTCTTTGAACTTTGTTTTGTACTTAATCTTGTAGTGAACAAATTCTTCATCATGATCTGTATCTTCATTGTCTTTGTCATCTCAAGTCTTGTAAAGATCTAGCTTCATTGTAGAATTCAGAATATTTGCAAGATTATATATTGTTTCATTGTTGTTTTCGATCTTGACATAATACTTCGCAAGTTTGATTGAGACTTTTTCGCAAGTCTTTACTATAACAGCACTTGATGAGCAAGTACTTCTTCTTATATTCTTTTCAATCTGCTCAAGATGATTGAAAAGTGCATCAAATATTCGAAATCTTAAGTGAATATCTGCATTAGTTGTTCATGATACTACTAAAATGCATTCATAGAAGAAATTTAATAGATTGTCAACAAGCAAAATCATGAATCACTTGCTTTCATCAAGTTTGATCTTTGTGATCTTAAAATCTTTGCAGTATTTCTCTGTTCAAAGATCAACAAATTCGCGTAGTTGATATGCTTGATGAAGCATTAAATACATAAAGTTTTAATGAATGCAAATATTTTGTATCAGTTTTCTAAATCTTTTGTCATTCTGCTCTTGAAAAGCTCTGAAGCAAATCAATCGCTGAAAAGAGTCGTTGACAGTTATCATCAGAGCACAAATTTAATTTCATGATTAATAAATGCATTACTTTTTTGCATTATCATTCGAAGCAATATCTTTTTGATCACAACAGATAATTCTCTGCTTGTCTCAATATCTTGCACTTACTCATTCTCTAATTGAGCAATAACATTATCAGCTATTATTTTTAATTCAAGAGCTTGAATAAAATCTTGAATCATAAGATTGATGATGTGAGTCAAGCAATTAATGAAATTCTGTGTTTTGTTTCATTGAAACTCGTGATGATTCATGATCTTTTCAAGTTTCTCTTTCAAGATACTATTATTGCTTGCATTATTGATAACAATCTTAAAAAGCTTGTTCTTAATAGCGTAGTTCTTCAGAATTTTCATTAGTTTCATCATCAATTGATGATCGATATGCTCAATATTGAAAGATGTAAATTCAATAAAATGTTCATAAAACTAAAATTTGACATTGATTCAGTATATCAACACTTTTAAGTACGCTACTCTTTGAGAACTAGATCACATGTTCAAAGCAATAGAGACACATTGTGACTCTTTAAGATTCATTCTGATCTGATCACAAATATTCTTATAGTGAGAGAAAATCATAGTTATCATCTTTGTGCAATGCACAATCTGCAGATCTGAATGAAACATGTGTAGCAGCTTTCAAAATTGCTCGTTATCAACGATTCAAAAGAGTAGATTCAAGTCAACAAAGATCTTGCATAATTGATCTTCTCAATTCTTTTGATTGAAGACAGAGATTAACTTGATATGATTTTTCTTCTAATAGTTTGTCAATTTTGCATTATCAGATATGACTTACTCATTCAAAAGTCAGTTCAATCTATGATTGCAAGTGTTTGCGTTTTCGCTTTGTCGCTGTGCAAAAGTCTGATTCAAGATGCTTTTTCATAGCAGACGTGCTAAAGCTATCAAAAGCTGTAGAATGATTCATAATCTTATTGCAGATTGTGCATGAGATTTTGAGCAATTCTTCAATTATTGAAGTCAATTGTATAAAGCAATCTCATATATTAAATTGCTTATTGTCTTTGACTTTTTTGAATCAGAGTGAATTAACTATCTTTTTTTGAGTCTTGTTTTGAATACTCTCGACAACAGAGATTTGAGATCATCATCATAGAAAAAAGTCATTTGTATTCAAAGTTCATTGAACATACTCGCTATTCTCTTTTATCTTGAGCTGTGAAAAATTCTGATGAATTTTATTCATCGCTTCTTGTCTAATCTTCTTCTTTTCAAAATAATGTGAAAGTTTCATAAATCTTTGATTGAACAGATTGAAAGTTGTCAGCGAACTAAACATTCTGTTGTATTGTAGAATGATTTGTATTTGCAACGTGATAACAGTAGTGATGAATAGCTTGAAGATAATATATAAAGCAATGAGTAATGCAAAAAGATAATGCAATTTATTGCAAGAGAACAATAAGTGAACATGTTGTTCTATGTTTCTATTCTTAGCTCTCTTGACGTCAAGCTCATGTTCTTAACGAGTCGAGTTGAGTTGACTCAACTGCTACTTGAGTCGCGTTGAATTGAGTTGAAAATATGCTCAACTTGACTTGAATTGAGTTGAAAATGTGAGTAACTCAATTCGAGATTGATTCAAGTTCAAAATGTCAACTCAATACTCAACTCAACAATCAGTTTAAATGTGAAGATGAGATTGAATGAAGATGAAAGTTGAGAAAAATTGAAAAAGTAATAAACAAAACAACAATTATTATTCACTCTTGTTTATGCTTTATCATCTCAACAACATAATTTAATCAAAAGATAAACAATGTTTATGTATCATTCACACATGATTGATGCTGTCATTTACATCAACTACACATTACATATACTATTTATAATGTCATTTACATGCATTATAATTGAAGATAAATCATCATTTAATTGAAAGTTTCTTTTTTTTTCTTGTTTTCTTACAAAGATTTAAAGATTTTTATTGAGAACTTTTAAAGCAAAATCATGAGTATGCATCATTAATCACATTCATCATTACTTAATTCACATTATTGTTCAATTATCTTATGAATATAATCATTGTTCATGTATTGTAGAAAGTAATTATTAAGAATGACATATACTAGAATAATGATGTTAAAATGAGCTTCAAATAGATTGATTGCATCAAGTTGAGTATTTAAGTTCAAGTCAAGTACTTGACTTAAAAAGTATTAAGTTAAGTTGAAAGATTTTTGAATTTGAGTCGCGTTAATAGACTGATCATTGAGTTGAGTTGAGAGTTGACATTTTGAATTCAACTCAATTCAAAGTTGAGTTGCTCACATTTTCAACTCAACTTGAGTCAAGTTGAGCATATTTTCAACTTGACGCAACTCAATTCGACTAGAAATCAAATCAACTCGACTTGACTTGTTAAAGATCAGCATAGAGCGAGTTATATGAGTGTAATGTAACGAGTATATAAATGCTAAGAAAGAAAAGTATCTAGAAGAGAAGAGTCAACTATCTATATGACTCAGAAGAACATAAGCTAACTCTGAATAAAGTTGTTCTTGAAACAACTCTATAGTCTAGCGACGAGCGATTGATGATAGTCATCAACATAGTCATCAACATAGTTATCAACATAGATGCGTAGCTAGAATCGTAACATTACTTTCTTTCTTCAATGATTCATGTTTGCATGAATGTATTTTCTTAGCCTTATGTAGAATTGAAATGTCTATTGTAGCAGACTCATTATGCAAGGTAGAATGATGTCATTGTAGCAGACTCACTAGTTGCACATGAACGTATGATCAGGTTCACTGATGAGTAGAACGATGAGAGTGAGTAAATCATTGCATTGATCGTGTCATTGAAGCAGACTCACTAGTGATGTGAGTAGATAAATCATCACGTTGACGAAAGATGTCTTTGTAGCAGACTCACTATTTGCACACGAACGAGTCGACAGATCAATTCACTGATTGATAGAGTGATGTGACTAGCTGAGTCATTGCATTGACGAAAGATGTCATTGAAGCAGACTCACTAGTTGCATGTGAACTCAATGACGAGTCAGATTCACTGATAGATAGAACAATGAGAATGAATATATCATTGCATTGAGAGTGTCGTTAAAGCAGACTCACTGAGGTTTCAATATAGAAACAAGCTCAAAGATTTGCTTGTTGTTGAAGACATTATCATGTCATTGTAGCAGACTCACTAGTTGCACATGAACGAGTAGACGAATCGATTCACTGATGAGTAGAATGATGAGAGTAGATGAGTCATTGCATTGACAATGAGTGTCATTGAAGCAGACTCACTGTTGAGATTTGCTCATTGAGATAGAGACTTCACGCAGTTCTTGACTGATCTCTTTGATTATTCAACAAATTCAAAGAATTTCTTGCAAATCTGAATGAACGGTTAATTCGCTGATCTTTGACCTAGTTGAATGATTTCAATCGTTTGTTTATACTCGCTGATCAGCGCACGAGTGAAGAAAGATGAGTGCTGCTGCATGAATGCAAGTCGCTAGATCAAAGTTAATAGAGAGTTGAAGAACTACTAGCAGAAGCACTTGAAGAAATCGATGCAGATTATTTCACTTCGTCTGTAACAAAGAAGCATTTATATAATGTTAGAGATCAGCATAGAGCGAGTCATATGAGTGTAATGTAATGAGTATATAAATGCTAAGAAAGAAAAGTATTTAGAAGAAAAGAGTTGACTATCTATATGACTCAGAAGAACATAAGCTAATTCTGAATAAAGTTGATCTTGAAACAATTCTATAGTCTAGCGGCGAGCGATCAATGATAGTCATTAACATAGTCATCAACATAGCTATCAACATAGATGTGTAGCTAGAATCGTAACACGACTCATCAAGAACTTGAGCTTAATGTCAAGAAAGTTAAATATAGAAATTTTTCCGGTTTTTGACTTTTGCATTACCTTTTTGCATTATCTTTTGATAGAAAGTTATGAAGAAAAACATGAAGATTATTTGATAGAGAATCATGACGAGAAAACATGAAGATTGTTTGATAGAAGATCATTACAAGAAACATAAAGAGAAACATGAAGAAAAACATGAAGAGAAACATGAAGAGAAACATGAAGAGAAACATGAAGAGAAACATGACGAGAAACATGACGAAGAAACATGAAGATCGTTTGACTTTGATAGAAAGTCATGAAGAAAAATCATGTAAACTGTTTGATTAAGCTATTTACATCTATCTAATATCTTGTCGAGTCAAGTTGAGTTTTCGAATCGAGTTGTCAAGTCAAGCTTCTCAACTCGACTTAAGTGCTTGAGTTCAACTTCTCAACTCGACTCGACACTTTTTTAAAAAAAATTCAACTCAACTTAAACTTAAGTACTTGACTTGACGCGATCAATCTACGCGTTAAGTTGAAAAGTTGAACTCAAGAACTTGAATTGAGTTGAAAAGCTGAATTTGACAACTCAACTCAACAACTCAACTCAACTTAATAAGAAGTAAATAAATAGATGTAAATAGCTTGATTAAATGATCTTCATGATTTCTCATCATGACTCTTTATCAAATCTTTCTATTAAACAATCTTCATGTTTCTTGTCATGACTCTTTATCAAATACAAAAAGATAATGCAAAAAAATAATGCAAAAAAGTGAAAAAATTTCTATATTTAACTTTCTTGACATCAAGCTCAGATTCTTGATGAGTTGAGTTGAGTTGATTCAATTTCTAGTTGAGTTGAGTCACGTCAAGTTGAAAATATGCTCAACTTGACTTGAATTGAGTTGAAAATGTGAGCAACTTGACTTTAAATTGAGTTGAATTAGACTGATCATCAAGTTGAGTTTCGAGTTGACATTTTGAATTTGACTCAATTCAAAGTTGAGTTGCTCATATTTTCAACTTGATTTGAGTTGAGTTGAGCATATTTTCAACTTGACGTGACTCAACTCGACTAGAAATCGAGTCAACTTGACTTGACTCATCAAGAACTTAAGCTTGACATCAAGAGAGTTAAATATAGAAATTTTTCCGGTTTTTTGCTTTTGCATTACCTTTTTGCATTATCTTTTTGATAGAAAGTCATGAAGGGAAACATAATGAGAAACATGAAGAGAAACATGAAGAAAAACATGAAGAGAAACATGAAGAGAAACATGAAGAAAAACATGAAGAGAAACATGAAGAAAAACATGAAGATTGTTTGATAAAGAATCATGACGAAAAACATAAGAGAAAACATGAAGATCATTTGATAGAGAGTCATGATGAAGAACATAAGAAGAAACATGAAGATTGTTTGATAGAGAATCATGACAGAGAAACATGAAGATCGTTTGACTTTGATAGAAAGTCATGACGGAAAAACATGATAGAAAGCTATGAAGAGAAATCATGTAGACTGTTTGATCAAGCTATTTACATCTATTTAATATCTTGTCAAGTCAAGTTGAGTTTTTGAATTGAGTTGTTGAATCAAGCTTCTTAACTCGATTCAAGTGCTTGAGTTCAACTTCTCAATTCGATTCAACACTTTTTCAAAAAAATTTCAATTCAACTCGACACTTTTCAAGTTGAGTATTCAACTTGAACTCAAGTACTCAACTTGACGCGATCAGTCTAAGTTAAATTCAAAATGTCAACTTGAAACTCAACTTAATGATCAGTCTAGCTTCAAAGATTGTGAAATCAACTGATAACAAGATCAAGAATGTAAGCAAAATATACAATGTTTATTCTGAACTTTCTTGATTAAGTTTGCAATTTAACAATTGCAGATCATCATTAAGAAGTTATTTGTTCATCATTGTCATGATCATGCAACATCATCTTCTGTTTTGAAATTTATTATATTCATGAATTCTGAGAATGATCTTGACGTTTCTGATGAAAAGATAAACGAGAGAATGAGTTCTGATGCTCTTTCAACATTGAAGTTCTTGCTTGATTTATCACAGACTTCTAGAAATAGAAGAATGATAAGTCATGTACTCAGCATTTAAATGTCATTACTGATTTTTTTCAGCTTTTCTTGATGAAAATTAACGAAAGAAGTGCTGATGCTTTTGAGATTTTGAAGCGAGTAATATGCATCAAATGTGCATGTAGATTTCAAAATGAAGAGACAGCGCAAAGCTGTGACGTGAAATTTTATGAAAAAGTGATGTATTGAAAATGCGCTCGATGCGCGTTCAAAAAGATGACGTGTATCGTTGTAAGTACTTTTATTCGCTGCATTTGCTAAATGCTTACATTTCAATTTCTAAATATTGAATGTATGCATACAAATGTTGAATGAGTTCTTTTGTTTAAAGACAGCATTCAAGACTGCATCAGAAAATGATGATGTGATCATTATTGTGATCTTTATAATTAATCAAATGATACTAAGAAAGATTCTGATCATCATCATGAAAATGAAAGATTACTTAAGTGACAAGCGCAAATCTGATCTCTTTGACATTCAGAAGCTGCAGTTGCAGAAGATCATGATGATCAACAACATTGCTTGTGATATGCTTAATGCATATTAATACATTGTATGCTTTATTGCATTTTTATATCATTTTGTCAACGTTTTTTAACTGATATAATATACTATAGTTGAAACTGCTCGCTTTAAATTCGCTTGCTTCGCGCTCAAATGTAAATTTGAAGATGAATGAGAAGAAATCTGTAACTTTATCTTTTGTGAAAGATAATTGATGAAGTGATAATTTCATGATGATTACACTTTTGTATCAAGCGTGTTTTTACATCTTTGCGCTTTTTCTTTTCTTTTGATGTTCATATTCATATGTGATTATTCTACTAAAGAGTGAAAACTATCATAATGCAATGATTTTTCTTCTTTCTACTCATGAATTTATGCTTGAAAGTGAGTAATTATGACTTTCGATCTTGTTTCAGTCTCATTTTGAAAGCTTTTATAAGTTTCAAGACTTCTTTCATATCTTTGCTTAATATTCATTGATTATATTTCACAGAATATTCTTTTCATTGTATCTTATAATATAAGATTTTCTTTCTTTTTCGCTTTTGTAGAATCTTCTTTACTTTTCATTCTTGCTCATTATTAATAAGCTTGAAAGCAAAATACTTGAGTATAGAATCATCATTTAATCTATGATTATATGACTTTAAGAGAAATACATGAAAGACAGAATAAATTTTATAAATGATTAAAAGATCAAGATGATACATTTGCTTGTTTATGAGTTCTTGTATATGAAAAAAATTCTATCATCTTATTTAATAGCTTCTTACTTGATTTCTTAAACAATCATAACGCGCGCAAAGCAAATTTTTGAAAAAAGCAATACAATCAAAGCAGAATGAATCTAGAAGATGAATAAACGACGATGAATTGCATGAACTGCAGTAATGCTGATTCAGAGATGATTGCAAGTAACATTGACTTGTCGCGACAAAACAGCAACGCAAGGTCGAAAAGCTCACGCAATGATAAGAAGTATGTTGCTAACATTATTGATCTTCTAATACAGACATTAACGTTAGAGAAAGAAAAAAGCAAAAATCATTCATGAAAAGAAGTAGCAGTGAAGCTGATGTGACATCTTCAAAACGATTCAGAAGGAAAAAACAATGAGAATCAGAATGCATTCATTGCGAAGAATGTACAGAAACTGAAGACATTTGTACAACTGCTTAGCAAGCAGCTACAGACTCAAGATAGCATGCAAACACAAGATAACATACGCTTCTCATTGAAAATCACGTCATGAGCGAACGTGACAAAAGAAGAAGTAACAGCAAGAAAGCAACGTTTCAGAAGTGAATTGTCATCGCTTTGCAAGAGACGAGAAGTCATGATGAAGATAGCAGAAAGAAAGAAAATAAAGAAGATACAAAAGAAATCTATTGAACAGATTTTTCAAGAAATCATAAATATGTCAGCAGCTCAAAAAGATCTAATTGTGTCTCTTTGAAAGCTTGAAAGCGAAAACATCATACTTCACGCAGTGAGTTCAGAGACTCAAGCAAATCTGAAAAGATCTCAGATATGAGCAAAGAAAATTGTGAACTTGACGCATATAATGCATTGAATCTTCGCTGTGCTAGCACATGAGATACACATCACAATAAACACAAGCAATCAGAAAGTAATCATTAAAAGTCTGATAAAAAACAACGTAAGACTTCATAAGAATCTAGAGATTCTAAAAATAGTCTGACTCAAGAAAGTAGTTGAAAGTGAAAAGACTCACTTGTCGCTCATCGTAAAGATTGCAATTGAAGCGATGACAAATCAACTAATGAATGAGAGCATGTTAAACTCATATCAAGAATGCTTATGCAAACTGTTTGAAAAGAACTGTCACATCACTCAGTGCTACAAATGCTTCAAATTTGATCATATGATCAGATTCTGCAAGAAGAAACAACACTGTGCTAAATGCACAGACAAACATCACATTGAAGAGTGCGTGATGTCTTCAAATAAAAGACGTTGCATCAACTGCAATGAAGATCACGAATTCTGAAGACGCATCTGTCTCAAATAATGATAACAGATGAAACAGACATCAGAAATCTACAGAAACAGATCAATCAAATATTCAAAAGCATTGAAATACAATCATGCACTCTTCTCGCTGTTTCTGAACTCTTTAAGCTCAATGAATTCATTGAGTTCAACAGACTTCATAGATTCAACAAATTCTTCAAGCTCAACAAACGTCATGTTGAAAACATGCAATCAAGACGTTGAATCAACATGACAGATGATAGAAGTTAAGAAGAGACGAGTCAATCTCTTCTCATGCGTGACTAGCGACTCAGATGAGACGACATCTGAGCAGACTCAGAAATGCTTAATCAGAAAGCGCAGAAGACTCTCAGTGATTGAAAGCATACAAAGAGTCTTCTCAGCGCAGAGTCAACAACAGCTACAAATAACTTTATGATAAAACAACTCTTTCTATGAATTCTACAGTACAACATCAGAAAGTTATTGAAGATTTAAGAATCATTCTTGATCAACAGAGAAGTTCGCAAATTTGACATAATAATCATACAGAAGCAAGAACACAACATTAACAACTTGCAATCATTTAGCTCAGCTCACAACTTCTTTCACCTAGTGAAAAACTCGTCATCTCAATCAAGAACATGCATATACATTAACAAATATTTAAGATTCAATTAATAAATAGTAGAAACAGTTGAGTCAGACATTTGCTCAATCAAATTATTAACTTGCAACGCAGACAACAAAATGCAGACGTTAAGACTTTTAAACGTCTACAATTTATGCTCACTGTTTACTACATTCACAGAGAAATCTTTAATCATTTCTCGTTTGAACAAACTACTCAAGAATGATTGCAAACAATTGATTGTAGAAGATTTCAATTTACATCATTCTCACTGAAAAGAGCGAAGATGCTTCACTCGTCATATAATGACTGATACTTTGCTAAATGTCATCATAAACGCAAGACTGAAATTATTGCTGAAATCAAACATTATTACTTGCAAGACTCATAATCAATTTACGATGATTGATTTAGTCTTTAACAGCGAGAAAATACAGTTCATGACACGTAAGTGCAAGGTATGAATCAATCTGCATCAGAGATTGAATCATCTTTTGATCATCACAAAGCTATGTTTACAAACAATCTCAGTGCAGTTCTTAACTTAATGACTTTGAAAAAAAATGAATACAGAAGCATTGAGTGCTTATCTGCAAATACATCTATCTTTGAAATGCTCTTTAGACGACAAGACTATGATGAATGACAGAGTGTGCAAGATTATCAGAGTGCTACAAAAAATTATCAAGAAAATTATCTTCTTGACAAAATCATCAAATTGAGTAAGAGACTTTTGAAATCAAAGCTGCTTCGAAGTAGTAATAAAATCAAGACGACTGCGAATTATATGAAAAATGCAAGATACATTAAAAGCGTGAAATAAATATCTGAAGCACAATGATCATAAAAACAAGATCATTCAACAAACGAAATGCGCACACTTCAGATCACAAATGCATAAGCTGAGCGAAGCACTTAAATCAATATGACGCTTTGCAAAATGAGCTAGAATTGAAAGTCAACTATCTAAAAAGCTTTCTCAGTTTTTATCACTGAAGTGAAGTGACATTGATCATATGATAACAACGTTCAAGAAAAAAATCGAGATACTGCAAAGAAAGTTCTTTTCTTCATCTTCTCAAGTGAATGTCAGCGACATCGCAAAATCATTCATATCTCTGACAGTTTCATTCAATTCACGCATCACAGAAGATGAAGTGAAGCAGATAATCAGATGAGTAAAAGCAAACAAAGCATCAGACACTTCAGATATTTCAAACAAAGCACTTTAAGCGAGTCTTGCAGAATTGACTTCAGTACTGATGAGTTTATTCAACGTATGCATAATACATAAATATCATTTGAAGCAGTTCAAAAAGACTCAGACAATAGTACTACGCAAATTGAAGAAAAGTGATTATATTAATTCAAAGATGTATCGACTCATTGCTTTGCTTGACATCATGAGCAAAGCTCTGAAGTCAATCATGATCAAAAGACTGAGTGATATAGTTGAGACTCATCACATGCTATTTAATGCTCAAATGAGAGCAAGATGCAAGCGATTCATGATCTCAACATTAAATCTATTGATAAATCAAGTTCACACAGTATAAGATTGCAAAATCAAATACGTAGCATTCATGCTAAGTTTAAACGTCGTTGAAGTGTTTGATTGAGTCTCACACATCAGACTTCTGCATACGCTAAAGATGAAAAGAATGTCAAGCTACATAATTGAATGAACATGCAGCTTTCTAGAAGATCGAGAGACATCATTAATATTCAATAAACAAATGAGCAACATGCGTGAAATAAACGCAAACATATCACAGAAATTTCTCATTTCATCGATTCTCTTTCTATTCTTTAACGCAAGTTTAATTGAAAAATGCGAAGCACTGAGAATAAAAATTGAAGTGCTTGACTTCGTAAATGATATTAACATTCTAGTCTACGACAGATTCACTGAAGAAATTTGCAAAACACTGAGCAAAGCACATGACATCTGCATGAAATGAGTTTGCACTCATGACGCAACGTTCGCATCAGAAAAGTACAAGCTTACGCATTTCACTAGAAAATTGAAGAGATTCAACATGATGATTAATATACAAATAAAAAGCTCAGTTATTAAATCAAAATCAGACGTACGAGTTCTAAAGATGCAACTGAACATGAAACTACAATGAGACGCGCATCTTTGACAAATAGAGACAAATCACGTCACAAGAATGCTGATACTTAGTCATCTTGAAGTCTTCACATGAGAAGCTATCTTCAAAAAAGCGAGATAAGTATACTCAGCAGTAGTGAGATCAGAAATCACATTCGAAGCATCAGTCTGACATCAGCGTGACAAGAAAGATGAACTGTTGAGCAAAGAATGCAAATTAAAAACACTTTAAAATCAGACTCTGCATCACGTAGCAGAAGTGTTCAAAAGAGTAAACATCAAAACTTTAAAGACAGAAACATACATGAGTTTGCTACATGTTTGTCTGAACATGCTACAAAACAAGATCATGCTACACAGTTAAGTCAACAATTGAATGCAAGAAATCAAATAAGCATGTGAACTAATATACACTTGTTTGACGAGAGTTAATCGCGTCATTTCTCACTCACTTGTCATCAAGAAAATAGTACTTCTGAATGTTTTCATTCAAGAAGATGCGAAAATATAATCAAGATGCAGACGATGCATTTTCTTCTTCATAACAATTTCAACAAGCAATAGCATTGCAATAAAGCAGTATCATAAGAATCAATGAAATCAACGATGAAAAAAGTACAGAGAATGTGTTGCAGATGTTAATGCAATCTCAGCACAAAGATTGCATCTGAGCAATAAGATGATAAAGATGCGTGATGATCTTCAGAAAGCAGAAAGCACTCTTGCAATGTACATCAGAATTGAACGCATAGATCTGAATGCTTATCTGCACTCTAGAAACATTTCAGGCATGAATAGCTCACAATGCAACTGCGAATGAAGTCATCAGATGACGAAGCATGTACTCATGCACTGCTTGAACTGATCGCATCTGCGATCAAGAATGCTACAAGATGCTGACTTCTCAAACTATCAGATAATTATTGCTATCACAAAGAGTCTCAAAGCAGCTGCAAGAATGATTAGACTGATCATCAAGTTGAGTTTTCATATTTACATTCTGACTTGACTTGATTACTCAAGTCAAATCTTCTGACTCGACTTGATTACTCAAGTCAAATCTTCTGACTCAACTTGATATTAATCTCAAGTCAGAGTTCAATTTGAGTTTTTGACTCAACTCATCAAGCAATTGAAAATGATGTCAAATATTAAGATTTACTATTTTTGAATCTATTACATCATTACATTTGAAAGACTTTCATGCAACAAACAAATCTATTTCTCTTCTCGTTGTTTGCATTATCTTGTTGCATTATCAATAAAATATATTGTGTGATGTCTGATTCTGATAAGACATACAAATTGTCAAGATCTTCAATTGAGAAAGAGTTTAATTTCTCGATCGTTCATTCATTTACTTTCAGTAATCTTCATTCTAATGAATTCGCAAGTCAAGATTCACGAAACATCAATTTTGCTTTCATCGAAAAGAAACAAACTCTTCAAGAAGCGATGAATAGAATTCATCGCGATACTTCTCTTTTAATATTAAGAGAGAATAATCAGTATGTTGAGTGAAGTGCTGATATCAATGCTCAATTTCAACAATGATTGCTACAGATGTCTGTTGACGAAAGTATCATCAACAAGACTCAAAAAAAGATAGATAATTCACTTTGAATCAAGAAGATCGAAGTAAATAAACAATTCAACATCTGAAACAAGTTTATTCAAATGATTTCAATGTTGAAAGAATATTCTAAGATTTCATGCAAGAATTGTCTTAAAATTCTAAATCATTCTACAGCTATTGATGAATCTAGTACAATCAATATGATCAAGTATCTTAAGACAAATGCTTGCATGAAATGATTTGAACGAAAACGACTCAACTCTCTTTCACAGATGAAGATATCTTTCAGTCGTGTAAGTTTAATATGATAATGCAAATAGATAATGCAAAGTTGACGCGTTTATAGAAGAAAAGTCATATTGACTTATCATCTTAATTCAATCAACAGAATTGGAAAAAGATATTGTGCAAGATCTTTGTTGCACTGAATTTGCCTTTTTGAATCATTGAAAATGAGCATTTTCGACAGTTACTACAAATGCTTCGTTCAAAGATTACTTTCGTTCATCGCACTAAATTGTCAAGCATGATTTTCTCGAAATATGATGAAATTTGTGCAAAGATAAAGCAAGACTTAAAAGAGTCACGACAGGTTTTTATTGCGTTGAATGCATGATCTAGTTCTCAAAAAGTCGCTTATCTGAAAGTTTTGATATATTGAATGAATGCTACATTTCAATATCGTGAACATTTCATTGAATTTACGTCTTTTCAAGTTGAGCATACTGATCATCATTTGATGCAAGAGCTGTTCAAGATTTTGAATACATACAACATTAAAAACAAGCTTTTTGATGTTGTTATTGATAATGTAAGCAACAATGACACTCTAAAGAAGAAGCTTGAAAGAGTGCTCAGTCAACGCGACATTTCATGAAATAGAGCACAAAACTCGATATCTTGTATAACTCATATCATCAATCTAATGACTCAAGAGTTTATCAGAGTTATTGAATCAAAGACTTTGAATGAAAATTTCGCTGTGTTATTAAATGATGATCAAGTTGAGAATGTAATCACAAGCAATGATCTTTGCACTGTTGTCAAGAAGATATTTATCAAGTTGATAATGCAAAAAGATAATGCATTTACTAATCAGTGAAACAGATTCACGCTCTTACTATTGTCATCAACAGTTCTTCTCAATGAAAGCTTCACTTTCTAAAGCTTCAAGTCACAAGATCTTGAAAATTGATACAAGACATTTGCATTCGCTGAAACTTTATTTATTTGATGCTTCGACATGCATAGCAACTGCGCGACATGATTGATATATAAGTTGAGAAATTCTTGACAGATGCAAAGATTCAAGCTATTTGATTAAAGAAGAATGAATGATCACTAGTATTGCTCATTGACAATATGTTAAATTCTTTCTACGAGCTAACTCTGATTGTGTCTAGAATCATCAATGTTGACATACATTTAGAATTTCAAATGTTTGATGCTCTTTTCAATCATCTCAATGTTATTGAGACGATAGTACGTGATAATGCATGTACTTCACAAGCACTTGTTCTTCGAGCTTGCGAACTAGCTTCTAACAAGCTTGCAAAGTACTATTTCAAAACGAAGAACAAAGATGAACTGATATACAATCTCGCTATGATTTTAGATTCTACTCAAAAGCTGAATTTGTATCAAGATTGAGACGCAAATGAGAATGATTCTCATTTTTATTACAATAAGTACAGAAAAGAGTTCAAGAATTATTTTTGTCATCATTATGAAGAGAAAATTACAACTGCAAAAGTCAGAGCGCAAGTGACTAGTGATGTTGATCAGATAATGTAATATGATAATGCAATTGATCATTTGTTAACAATGCTATAGTTTGTTGTGATGATTACATGAACTCTTCTTTAAAGAACTCAACGTTGCTCTGTATCTGTTAGTGAAGATGATCAATATCTTTGCACTGATGTTATTGTTGAGAAGTTTTTAACATAAAAGTATTGAAGAGACAACGTCTTGAACTATTCAAGATTGACTTAAATGACTAAAAATATTCTTTCATGTTCAATATTCTCTGTAGATATTGAATGAACATTCAGTCTTGCAAGAAAAGTTTGTTGATGAAATCGATCACAAATAACTTCAGAATCAGTTGAACAGATAATGCTTCTCAAGTATTATAATCGTATCATGAACTTGAATTCTGAGAAAATTATCATTGAAGCATGAAATATTTATCGCAAAGAAGAAGATGAAGATAACATGATTGATGAATCTGATGATTCTTTCAAGACAGATTTGCAAAATGTTTTACATTTTATTAATGTTTAAATGTTCAATATCATTTTATTTGAAGTTGCTTTTGCATTGTCAATGTATGTAGTATGATAACATAGTTACAAGATAATGCAAAGAGATAATGCAGTTCATAGAGTGTATTGCTATGCTAGATAACTTGATCTGATCAAGATATCATGAATGCTATTTTCATTGAGCACTCAACTAAATCTTGAGATTGCACATCAAAGTTTTCATGAGTATTAAATCTCTCTGCTGAAGAGTTACTCGCTTGACATGAATAGCAAGAAGATTGCTATCTGCATATGTAAAGCATTATATCAGTAAATGTTGTAAAACATCAATAATAATGCAAATGAGTAATGCACTTATTGACAAGAAATTCACATAGAAACGCTTCTGTGATCTTCTGAAGAGCAAGCAGTGTCAAAGCCTGAATTTTATAGTTCACATTGCTCATTTTCTGACTCATTTTGTTCGTATCAGTCTCATTCTGCATGATTTCGCGAACTATTCTATTGAATGAAATCTTCAATATCAACAAATCTGCATCTCTCTGATAACAACGTATCTCTCAAAATGCAATGATTTCTGACTTTCATTTTCTCTTTGACTGTCGCGATAAATTAGCTGTTGATAGCTTGATGCATTATCTGTTTGCATTATCTTCTAAACTCTATTGATCTTGCTTTCAGATAAAGTCTTTAAGTTTGCTCTTGATTCGTTCGTGATTCAATTATCTGATGTCATATCATCACGAGTTGAGATTTTCAAACCATCACACGATGCATCTTTAGACTTTCGTTCTAAATTAAGTCTGTCAGTAATGTGTAACAAGAAATGCATTATTTAAATGCATTATCTGTTTGCTTGCAATGAGTCATGATGTATATCAACTGACAACGATTTGAAAATTTGAGACTATCGAGTTAAGTGAAAGCAAAGTGAAGTACGATGTAAACAAGAGATGATGTGTAAACAAGAGATAATGATTGTTGACTGTGTTTATAGTAGAATCAACATGATGAATGTTTTGATATTAGCACTAATATGATGAATGTGTTAATCACAGTTCTAAGATGATGAATAAATTCTAACATTCAGCTTTAACTTTAATTTTACTTACATCTCATCTCACATCTATTCTAATTCTAACTTTATCTACGCTCAACGTCTATTTTAACTCTAACTTTTTCTACGTTTCACATTTATTCATTGCACTCATTTATTGTGACTAAGTTCATTAGAAAAAGCACTTCAACATCACTATCAGATAAGAAGATTGTTATGCATTATTTATATGCATTATCATTGAGACTAATCAAAATTGCAGAATGTTCAATCTATTAATTAAGTTGCAGTCAATTGCAAGTAGAAATCATGCAATGAAATGAAACAAAGATCAGAAAACTCTTTATATCAAACAAAGTGCAGATCGAATGATTCTTTATAAACAATTCATCAAATTGAGAAGCATCAATGTTTATCAGAAAGTCATCAAAGCGAAGCAGACGAAAATGAAGAACAATATGCAAGATATGATCACAAATGATTGAGTGAGAAAGAGTCTGCATGATAATGCATTTGAGTAATGCATATGTGAATCAAAAGCTGATTGTATAATAGCTCAATGCTTCAAGATGAATTTGATGAAGAAGGCGAGAAAGAAAAAGACTGCAAAGCAAGCGAAGCTCAAAGCAATAGTCATGAAGACAACGTTCAATACTACTTCTACTGTTAATGTATGTACTGTGTTTGATGTGAAAGACAAGACTAACGTATGCATTAGACTATTGCACAACAAGATGAACTTGAAAAAAACATGTCAAGATACATGATATTTACTATTGAACTAATTCAGTAACACATTTTACATCATGAAGAATTGAATGAATTGAAGATGATGAACGATTCAGATGTCATATAAGAATTCAACAAATTCATGAACGTATTTTCAAATGAAAAAAATGCGGTTGATCGAAAGATAGTTAATTCACTAGATTCATCAAATAATGAATCTGATGATATCATTGAGATTGACGACAATGACAAGAAGCTGAAATTTAGCAAGAGAGATGACGATGCAGATATGATTGAGAACGAGAACAAGTACGAGAAGAAGTACGAGAAGAAGTACGAGAAGAAGAAGAAGAAGAAGAAGAAGAAGAAGAAGAATGATGAGATAATAGTGATCTCAGATTAGCAGTAGTAAATAAACAAGCATGAATTTTCTTCAATCAATTGCATTACTCTGTTGCATTATCAGACACTCAGATAGATATTAATAGTACTTCGCTTCATGTCTTGATGAGTCGAGTCGAGAATTTCAAGTCGATACTCGATTTCAATTCTCTAACTCGACTTGATTACTTAAGTCAAATCTTCTGACTTAACTTGAATACTCAAGTCAAGAATTCTGACTTGAATCAAGTCTTGATGAGTCGAGAACTCAACTCGATCTTGATGACTCAACTCAACGCGATTAGTTTAACTGAATGATGATAAAAACAAAGCTTTTGAAGCAATTTAAAGTGACTGAGTCACTTATTCTTTAACGTGCAATCAACGCGAACTAATTTGATACATAGTCTCATAATAATAGTTTCGACTGCGTGAAGCAGTCGTATAGACAGCGAGTGATTTTCTACCTCAGAGAGTTTTGTTCACTTGATATAGATAGCATAGAGTTTTTCATGAGTTGACTTAATCAATGTCACAAGAATGTATGAATTTATTATTATTATTATTATTATTATTATTATTACTTGATTTCTTCTGCTTTAGGTTTTTTGCTGATAGCATGATTAAATCATCAACATTAAAAAACTTAAACTTATGTTTTCAATTATAGTACTTTGTCTGAGCATCAATCGCGTTTTATTATCATTACATCAACGTGTTTTGCACATCTTGCAGCATTTCAACATGTTTTTTTGCTGCTGACACTTTTTCTTTCATAGCATCATTCTTGATGTGTATGTCAAAGATTGATTCATAGTCATACATGACTTTAAAGAAACTACAGCTCAACAAAGCGTGCTTTATCTGATGATACATGAACTCAATTATGAATAAAAGCGTAACTCAGTTGTTTTACTCTTTGAAACAATATATTTTTAAATAATGTTTCAGCGTTTGATTCTATCATTCTGTCTGATCATCTGTTTGCGAATGAAAGATGATGCTTAATCATCATTTCATCTTTGCATGAAAACAGATCTTTGATCAGAATGCACTGATAAATAAACTATTTTTATTAATGATTATATTATTTGAAATCTCATATTTTAGAGCAATTTTCTTAAAGAACAACTTTGTTAATTCTACGACAGTCAGAGTTTTCTTCATAGACAGATAATGCATCATTTTTATGTAGTGATCAACTATCATGAGAATTGAGTCATACATGACTTTTTTTCATTTACTAAACGACAAATCTGTTATGAAATTCATAGTGATTTCTTTTCAGAAATCTGTGAATCATGATAATGATCTTAACTTATTATATGATAAATGATGTTTTATCTTTACTCTCTGACAAATGTCACAAGTATTTATATACTTTTTAACATTCTTGATCATACTTTTTCAGTAATATTTGCAATTTAACAGCTTATTGATTTTGTCAGCATTAAAATATCTTATCAAGAAATCATCATGATGACATTTTAATAACTTTTTTCTGACAGAAAGATTTTCTGAAACATATAATGATTCATTGTACTTTATTATTTCTTGACTATTCAATATTCAAGCTTTAATGTCATTCTTTTGTATATTCATCATCTCATTTGCTTTTAATTCTACAGCAAATTTATTTTCTTGCTGTAAGATCTTGATGAGCTTGACTATAAATTTACTACTAAAGTTATATATTATTTCATGAATTGTTAGTACTTTGACAATTGCATATGAAATGAGTTGTTTGCAATCAACAGTTTCAGCAACAGAATTAAGCTGTTTCTCAGCTACGTTGTGATCTTTATAAGTTAACGTTTCATTGTTATGTCTTTCTAAGTTTTTATGCTCAGATCGAGAAATTCTATTTCTTGAGAAATATACTTCATTTAAATGCGTTTTTTGCATTGTTAAAATCATGATTCTCAGCAGCATACTTCTGATATGCATTGCTGAACATGTACTTATGTTTTCATTGACACTGTGAATAAACATCTTCTTGACTTCATTAATCACTCATGTACAGTAGATTTCATCTTGCAACATGCTTTCAACATGATCGACTGAATATCTTTCTTTACTGTCACTGTAAATGAACATTTTCTCGACATCATTTATCACTTGTGTACAGTAAATTTCATCTTGCAACATGCTTTCAACATAATTGACTAAATATCTTCTCATACTTACATTGTAAACGAACGTTTTCTCAACATCATTTATCACTCATGTACAGTAAATTTCATCTTGCAACATACTTTCAAATGATTGACTGAATATCTTTTCATACTTACACTGTAAATGAACGTCTTCTCAACATCATTAATCACTTATGTACAGTATAACTCTCTGATTGCTACAAATATAAAGCTATTTAAGCTTTTTATTCTAGTCAGCTTTTGCTGCAGAATAAGTAACAAATGATTTGCAAAAATGTTCTCATTTTTATAGTCAGATCATCTTGATGATGCATCAATTAAGTTTATCTTTTCTGATTTATGTGTTATTTCAAAGTTGCAGATCAACAATCTTATGATTCATCTGATTTGTCTTTTATTTAACTTTTAAACATTCATAAAACTCTTCAAATTATTATGATCAGTCAAAACTTCAACAGTATGATAACTATCTTTTACATAGTGTCATCAATGTTTGAACATCACTACTATAATTAAAAGCTTTTGATCATGTATCTTATAATTTCTTTTAACATTTATCATCATTCTGAATCAGAATGCAATTAAATGTCACTGATTTTCATCATTTGACTGAGACAGAATATTCATAACTGCATAATTAAATTCATTGATCTTGATGTGTATATGTCACTCTGAGTCAAAGTGTCTCAATATAAATGCTTTCATAAAGACGTCATGAAGCTGATTAAACATTTGTTTCACTTTGTTCAATCATATAAATGAACTCATTTTTACATCTTTTACACTATCTTTCAGCAGTTCTGTCAGAGACTCTGCTATCTGAGAATAATGATGTATAAAATGTCAATAGAAATTGATGAATCTCAGAAAAACTTGTATTTCTTGATACATCTTCGATCTAAGTTACGTTTTGATGATGTCTATTCTACTTGAGTTCATCGAAACACTCTCTGTAAATATGATAAACTTTAGAAAATTCACTTTAATGATAAAGAATTTACACTTCTTCAAGCTAGCATATAGCTTAAACTTTCTTAATCTTTTAAGAATTTACTTCACGTGATTTACATAATCAATCTTCTTTACAAAGAAGATTAGAATGTCATTCAAATAAATAACACAAAAGTTGTTTAAAAACTTTGTCAAGATTTTATTAATATAAGTTTGAAAGATGACAGATGCATTGATTAAATTAAATGACATGATCATATACTTAAAGTGATCATAATGAGTATGAAATGTCATCTTTCACTCATCTTCACATCAAATTCTGAGATGATGATAAATGTTCTTTAAATTCAACTTAATAAACTGCTTGATTCTACTGAATTTGTTTAAAGTTTCATTAATTAAAGACAGTGAATGATGAATTTTTACAGTAATTTTGTTTAAATTTCAATAGTTCATGCATAAATAAAAATTATCATTCTTTTTGAGAATGAATAGAATAGACACGTCAATCAAGCTGATGAAATGCTTAATTCATTCTTTCATTAAAACATCATTTAAATACTGTCTCAGAATTGTTAACTCTGTGTTTAATAAATTATACAATGATTCATACAATGACTCTGCAGTGATTTTGATTACATGATCATGATCTTCATGCAAAGACAATTTATTAACACTTTCTGTTGAAAATACATCTTTGTACTCTTTCAATTCAATGAATAAAGTTTGCATTTTGAACGCATTTGTGATATGACTCATCATGTTATTCATTGCTTTCACTTGATGTTCAATGATCAATTCTTCAACAATGTTGATCATAATAAAAGCATACATAGTAAACTTCTTTTATAGAACTTTTGCAAACTTTTGTGCAATGAATAACTTGAATGCATGCTTATTCATGTTGAAACATCATGTTCTTGCAATCATGTTTATTCAAATATGCTTGAATTACATACTTGATATATTCAAGATCAAGAAAGATTCTTTCTTGTCAATAGCATAAAAGATATTTATATCTTTCTTTTTTATGTTTTAGCTGTCTATAAGTTGATAACATATTTCATAAACATCATAGCAATAAACATTCTGATCATTCATTCAGATAAATCTTGAAAGATTAACATTCAGCAATGACATACTTTGCTCAATGATGAAATGTTGATTAATCACATTCATCTCAATGTTGATATTCATGTGAATCTTCATTTCTATCTTTTGATTTCTCTGAATTACATGCTCTTTATATATAAAAGTCTTTATGAAGATAACTTTTTGTTTTTTTCTTGATGATTTGAAGTGTTCATTGAAAGCTTGTTTTTTTTCAAAATCTTGAAATGACTCATATGTGACATCAAATCAATGAATACTCAATTTACATCAGATTCTTTTGATTTATTCTTGATCTTTTCATCTTTATAATTGATAGCATAATGATCTTTTTGATTACACATTCAGCAACTGACAACGAGATTCATCTGTACATGATGTTGACTATGAATCTTTTGATTCTATTCTGTGTTTGAATAGAAGTCAAAAGAGTCAAGAGATCTCAATTCAACGCAGTTTGAATGATGTTAGAACGTTACGTGATCAGAAAAGTCATCATGCAGAGTTTTCACTCACACGACAACACTTTCTCTAACAGTCACAATCAATCTACGAAGAAGATTAATGACATGTCAATGTCAGTAAAAGATGAGAAGATACTACTAGTGAAAAAGACAATTCAGATGAAGAGTTTGCAAGTTGTGACTACAAGTGATTGAAGAATTTGCAACTCGTTGACTGCATCGATATTGAAACATCTTCATCACATTGACAGTATCATTGAGTAATTGATGAAAAGATATCAGATAGAATAGTTGTTTCAAGTATTGAAAGACGTGACTACAGTGCTTGAAGAAGTAGTGACTCGTCAATCATGCTGATATACTGAGAGAGCTTGAACTCATCTTTTTTACTTGACATCAAGTCATTCATCTATTCACATGAAAAATCGAGAGCTCAAGAAAACAATCAGAACGCATTCTCTTTCATTGATCAGAGTTAAACATTGAACGATTGCGATTGCACATTTATACTAACAATTCATTCAACGTCTACGTGACATAAGTCAAATCAAAAGAAGAAAAGAATTACTCAGTACAATCACACTCTATCTTCTCATCGTGTGCATCTCTCTTTCATCACATATTTCTCTGCTCAATGAATGACAATCATTGAGTAAGAGAACACAGCTCTACATACGTTACAATCATGAGCATCATGAGTGCAAAGAAAACGTTTTTCATCTTCGAATCAAGAATCAAATCAAGACATCATTGTATAAAATATCATCAATGAAGAGCAGAGCAAAGATGATGTGTCATAATCAAACAGCACAGACACTTTCATCAAGAGTTTACTCAAGCATCACACGTTGAATAAAAGTTATAGATTCATTACTTGATAACACAATGTCAATCTCATTGTTTCGACTGCATGAAGCAGTCGTATAAACGACGAGTGATTTTCTTTCTCAGAGAGTTTTGTTCACTCGATATAAATAGCATAAAGTTTCTCATGAGTTGAGTCTAAATCAATGTCACAAGTGTTACAATTCTAGCTATCATCTATGTTGATGACTATGTTGATGACTATGTTGATGACTATGTTGATGACTATTCTGAGAACTATCGTTGATCACTCGTTGCTAAAGCATAGACTTGTTTCAAAGTCAATTTTATTCAAAGTTAGCTTATGTTCTTCTGAATCATATAAATAGTTGACTCTTCTCTTCTAGATACTTTTCTTTCTTAGCATTTATATACTTGTTACATTACACTCATATGACTCGCTTTATGCTGATTTTTAACAACAAGAATGTATGAATTACAATTACAATTACAATTACAATTACAATTACAATTACACATTCAGCACATTATATTGAACAAATCTTTGTTATAACATGATGAAGCATGTGAGCTTGACTTTAATAATAAGTCAAATTTGATTAATCAATAAAATTTCTTTTATCTTGAATGAATCTTCTTATTAATCTTATCTTGATCATACAAGTCTTTGTCTCAAGATTGTTTCAACGACAAAATGTGTTTCTTTTGCAAGTTGATTTTCAATTGAGCGACAAGATTGATTAATGCATCTCATGTGATAAAAATCAACTGCACATTAGTAATAATCATATGCAGCTCATAAATGAATTCACTTATGCTCATCATTATACAATGAAAGTTGATGTTTCAGAATGCTCAGATAAACTGTAAACATTCATATCATTTAATTTGAATGTTGCAATGCATTTATATATTGCTGAATCATGTCTATGTTTTGATTTATTAAATCTTCAATTAAATTGAGAAGAAAGTTAATAAAATTGAATCATGTTTGCTGAGCTGCAAACATAGTTTCTTCATGATCAAATCAAAGATTCTTTGATTCATTTTTAAGATAAATCATGCAGTAATTGTAATTGTAATTGTAATTGTAATTCATACACTCTTGTAACATCAATTTAGATTCAACTCATGAAGAACTCTATGCTATTTATATCGAGTGAACAAAACTTTCTGAGAGAGAAAATCACTCGCAGTCTACACGACTGCTTCATGCAGTCGAAACAGTGAGTTTTAAGACTATGTATCAAATTTGTTCGCGTTGATTGCACGTTAAAGAACGAGTGTTCTAGTCACTTTAAATTGCTTCAAGAGCTTCATTTTCATCATCATCTTTGCTACTGCTCTGAGACTCTTCGTGATGATGATGATTATTCAATAGTTCAAGAAGTCAGCATCTTGTAACATTCTTGATCGCAGATGTGATCAGTTCGAGCAGTGCATGAGTACATGCTTCGTCGTCTGATGACTTCATTCGCAGTCACATTGCAAACTATTCATGTCTGAAACGTTTCTAGAGTGCAGATAAGCATTCAGATCTATGCGTTCAATTCTGATGTGCATTGCAAGAATGCTTTCTGCTTTCTGAAGATCATCACGCATCTTTATCATCTTATTGCTCAGATGCGATCTTTGTGCTGAGATTGCGTTGACGTTTGTGACGCGTTCTCTGTACTTTTCTCATCGTTGATTTCATTGATCTTTGTGATACTGCGTTATTGCGATGTTATCGCTTGTTGAAATCATTGTGAAGAAGAGAGTGCATCATCTGTGTCTCGACTGTATCTTCGCATCTTCTTGAATGAAGACATTCAGAAGTACTATTTTCTTAATGACGAGTAAGCGAGAAATGACGCGATTAACTCTCGTCAAATGAGCGCGTATTAGTTCACATGCTTGTCTGATCTCTTGCATTTAATCATTGACTCAACTGTGTAGCGTGATCTTGTTCTGTAGCATGTTCAGATGAACATGTAGCAAACTCATGTATGTTTCTGTCTCTAAAGTTTCAATGTTTACTCTTTTGAACACTTCTGCTACGTGATGCAGAGTTTGATTCTGAAGTGTTTCTAGTCTGCATTCTTTGCTCAACAGTTCATCTTTCTTGTCGCGCTGATGTCAGACTGACGCTTCAAATGCAATTTCTGACCTCACTACTGCTGAGTATACTTGTCTCGCTTTTGTGAAGATAGCTTCTCATGTGAAGACTTCAAGATGACTAAGTGTCAGCATTCTTGTGACGTGATTCGTCTCTATTTGTCGAAGATGCGCGTCTCATTGCAGTTTCATGTTCAGTTGCATCTCTAGAACTCATACGTCTGATTTCAATTTGATAACTGAGCTTTCTATTTGTATGCTAGTCATCATGTTGAATTTCTTCGATTTTCTAGTGAAATGCGTGAGCTCGTACTTTTCTGATGCAAACGTTGCGTCATGAGTGCAAGCTCATTTCGCGCAGACATCGTGTGCTTTGCTCAGTGTTCTGCAGATTTCTTCAGTGAATCTGTCGTAGACTAGAATGTTAATATTGTTTACGAAGTCAAGCACTTCGATTTTAATTCTCAATGCTTCGCATTTTTCAATTAAACTTGCGTTGAAGAATAGAAAGAGAATCGATGAAATGAGAGATCTCTGCAATATGTCTGCGTTTACCTCACGCATGTCGCTCATTTATTTATTGAATATTAGCAATGTTTCTTGATTCTCTAGAAAGCTGCGTGTTCATTTGATTATGTAGCTTGATGTTCTTTTCATTTTCAGCATATGCAGAAGTCTGACGTGTGAGACTTGATTGAATGCTTCGACGACGTTTAAGCTTAGCATGAAGATCACATATTTGATTTCACAGTCTTACACTGTGTGAACTTGATCTATTAGTAGATCTAACGTTGAGATCACAAATTGCTTGCGTCTCGCTTTCATTTGAGCATTTGATAGCATGCAATGAGTCTCGACTATGTCACTCAGTCTTTTGATCATGATCGACTTCAATGCTTTGCTCATGATATCGAGCAAAGCAATGAGTCGATACATCTTTGAATTGATATAATCGCTTTTCTTTGATTTGCATAGTACTATTGTCTGAGTCTTTTTGAACTGCTTTGAATGATACTTGTGTGTTATGCATGCATTGAATAAACTCGTCAGTACTGAGATCAGTTCTGCAAGATTCACTTAAAGCGCTTTGTTTGAAATATCTGAAGCGCTCGACGCTTTGTCTGCTTTTACTCATCTGATTGTCTGCTTCACTTCATCTTCTGTGATGCGTGAATTGAATGAGACTGTCAGAGATATGAATGATTCTGCGATGTCGCTGACATTCGCTTGAGAAGATGAGAGAAAGAACTTTTCTCGCAGTATCTCGATTTTTTCCTCGAATGTCGTTGTCATATGATCGATGTCGCTTCGCTTCAATGACAAAAACTGAGAAAGCTTTTTAGATAGCTGACTTTCGATTCTAGCTCATTTTGCAAAGCATCATATTGATTTGAATGCTTTGCTCAGCTCATGCATTTGTGTTCTGAAGTGTGCACATTTCGTTTGTCGAATGATCTTGTTTTTATGATCATTGTGCTTCAGATATTCATTTCATGCTTCTAATGTGTCTTGCGTTTTTCATATGATTCGCAGTCGTCTTGATTTCATTACTACTTCAAAGCAACTTTGATTTCAAAAGTCTCTTGCTCAATTTGATGACTTTGTCAAGAGAATAGATTTCTCAATGATCTTCTGTAGCACTCTGATAATCTTGCACACTCTGACATTCATCATAGTCTTATTGTCTAAAGAGTGTTTCAAAGATAGATGTATTTGCAGATAAGCACTTAATGCTTCTGTATTCATTTTCTTTCAAAGTCATCAAGTCGAGAGTTGCACTGAGATTGTTTATAGACATAACTCTGTGATGATTGAAAGATGATTCGATCTCTGATGCAGATCGATTTGTATCTCGCACTTGCGTGTCATGAACTGTATTTTCTCGCTGCTAAAGACTAAATCAATCGTCGTAAATTGATTGTGAGCTTCGCAAGTAATAGTGTCTGATTTCAGTAATAATTTCAGTCTTGCGTTTGTAATGACGTTTAGTAGAGTATCAGTCATCATATGACGAGTGAAGCATCTTCATTCTTCTCAATGAGAATGATGTAGATTGAAATCTTCTACAATCAGTTGTTTGCAATCATTCTTGAGTAGTTCATTCAAACGAAAAATGATTAAAGATCTCTCTGTGAATGTAGTAAACAGTGAGCATGAGTTGTAAATGTTTAGAAGTCTTAACGTCTGCGTTTCATCATCTGTATTGCGAGTTAATATTCTGATTAAGCAAATGTCTGACTCAGCTGTTTCTACTATTCATTAATTGAGTCTTAAATGTTTATTAATGTATATGCATGTTCTTGATTAAGATGACGAGTTTTTCACTAGATGAAAGAAGTTGTGTGCTGAGCTAAATGATTACAAGTCGTTGTTGTTGTGATCTTGCTTCTGTATAGCTACTATGTTGAATTCGCGAACTTCTTTGTCAATTAGAAATGATTCTTGAATTCTTAATGATTTTCTGATGTTGTACTGTAGAATTTGTAGAAAAGACTGTTTTATCATAAAGTTATTCATAGCTGTTGTTGACTCTGCAATGAGAAGACTCTTTGTATGCTTTTGATCATCAATGATCTTTCTCACTTTCTGATTGAACGTTTCTGAATCTGCTCAGATGTCGTCTTGTCTGAGTCACTACTTACACAAGAGAAAAGATCAACTCGTCTCTTCTTAATCTTTACTATCTGTCAAGCTGATTCATCAGCGATTCAACTGCATGTTTTCAGCATGACTGTTGCTGAGTTCAAAAGATTCGTTGAATTGAAAGAATTCATTGAATCTGAAGAGTTCATTGAATCTAAAGAGTTCAGAGACAGCGAGAAGAGTGTGCAATTGTATTTAGACGTCTCAGAGTATCTGAACGATCTGTTTCTATAGATTTCAAACGCTTGTTTCATCTGCTGTCATCACTTGAGACAGATGCATCTTCAAAGTTCGTGATTTTCGTTGCAGTTGACGCAACGTCTTCTATTCGAAGACATCACACACTTCTTTATGTGATGCTTGCCTGCGCATTTTTCGCAGCGCTGATTCTTTCTGCAGATCTTAGTCATGTGATCAAATTCGTGACATCTGAAGCACTGTGTGATGCAACAGTTCTTTTCAAATAGCTTGCATGCACATTCTTGATATGAGTTCAGCATGCTCACGTTCATTAGTCGATTCATCATCGCTTCGATCGCGATCTTTACAATGAGCGACGAATGAGTCTTTTCGCTATCTGCTACCTTCTTGAATCAAACTATTCTTAGAACTTTCAGATCTTCATGAAGTCTCGCGTTATCTTTTATCAATCTTTCAATGATCTTTTCTTAATTGCTCATGTCTATTGTAGTGCATACTTCATGTGTCAGCATTGCGAAGATTCGACGTGTTACGTGTGTTGAACTCGCGATTTCTTTTGCTCACGTCTGAGTCTTTTTCAGGTTTGCTTGAGCATCTGAGCTAACTGCGTGAAGAAAAATGTCATCGCTGCTCAGCTTGCGAAGTGACATGATTAGATTTCTTTGATCTGTCAACACGTCTGCGATTCTCTGTAGAATCTGTTCAATCGACTTCTTCTGTATCTTTTCTATTTCTCTTCTGTTCATTATTTTAATCATGACTTCTCATTTCTTGCAAAGCGACGATGAGTCATCTTTAGAACGTTGCTCTCTTGTTGCTATTTCTTCTCTTGTCACGTTCGTTCATGACGTGATTTTCGTTGAAAGACGTGTGTTTCTCTGTGTATGCAACTGCTTGTTAAGCAGTTGAACTGATGTCTTCAGTTTTTGTACATTCTTCGTGATGAACGCATTCTGATTCGTGTGATGTTTTTCTTCTGAGTTGAGTCAAAAACGTTGAATCAGCTTCAATGCTATCTCTTTTCATGAATGATCTTTGCTCTTCTCTTTCTCTAACGTTGATATCTTTATTAGTAGATCAATAATATTAGCAACGTTCTCTTCATCATCACGTGAGCATTTCGATCTTGCATCTTTGTTTTCTTGCAACAAATCAACGTCGCTTGCAATCATCTTTGAATCAGCATTGCTGCAATTCGTGCAATTCATCGTTGTTCAATCATTTTCTAAATTCACTCTGTCTTGTTTGTAGTGCTCTTTTTCAAAATTTGTGATGCGTGCGTTGTGATTGTTTCATAAATCATGCAGTACAAAATCTTTTTCTCATCACTTTCAAAATGTTAAAAAATATTTTAAAATGAGATTTTGATATCATGAATTCACTCTTTATGTTCTTTTATGATTTTATCATGATACTTCTTCAAGAGCATTGAGAATCTTCACTTCTGTAAAATAATTTTATGATGATTTCATTTCATCATTGTTGATACTATGAAGATGATGATGCGTAAATTATTCAAGTTCTTAATGAAAGCTCAAATGAAAGTTGAATGACTTTTCTTCATCATTTCTATGATTTGCAGAATTTCAATCTTTGATTGAATAACTGTTAACTTCTGTTTCTTTTGCAGTTCATTGCATCAAAACATTGCTTAAGTCAGTTGTTCATTAATATCAAGAGAGAATTCATCTTTTGCTTCTTTACTTTTTAATTTCATTATGCAATGTTTTTTTTTATTCTTACTTGATTCAACACTCATTATGAGTTTATGCAAGATTTTATATATTGTAGCGAGCGCTGCGCTAGCGTAACACTCTTTTTATATTTACTATCGCTTTTTTTTGCGCTCTATACTATAACTGTTTTCAATGCAAGAACTTTATAAACTTGTTTCTTTTTTACTTTCTCTTTCTTTCATTTGACTCTTCAATGATGTCACAGTTTGAAATTGATTCAGTATGCTTGTTGAGAATATCATTTGAATGATTGCTGTTGTTATGCTCATGATTTCTAGAAGCTTTCTCAAGTTCATGATGTTCTTTTCACATTGCATCATTTTTCATTCTATCTTTCATTTAGAACATGTTAATAGAATGTGCTTGATTGACATTTGATCTTTGTCACACTTGCATATTGTTGTAATGACATTGAGTACTCATCTTTCATGTAAAAATTGATTGAAGTCAATTTTTCTTGTGCATAATTGCATCAATAACATGTTGTAAGACTTTGCATGATTCTTGTGCAGTTGCAAATGTTGATGTATCATCTTTGATGTCAGATATTAAAAATGAGCTGCGTTGAATCTCTCTTTTCAAGCTACTCTTCATGTTTATCTGATCTGTTTCTGTATGAGCATCAGTCTTGTTATCACTTCAGTGCGTTGATGCTCAGTCAGCAATAAAGACAAATCATGTGCATCATCAATCATTTTGTTCATCACTTCATTTTCAAGTACTTCTGCATGTTTTGTCACTTAATGTAACTTTAGCATGACTTTTTAAGATTGAATGCTCTCATGTGCAATTTGAACTCGTTGCAGACGTGTTTGATCTTTTGTTGATATCATAACTTTCACTGTTTTCAGAGAAGTTTGATTATCACTGTATACTTTGTATATCTTTTCATGACACTCTTGATTTGCTATCGCTACGTTTGTGAAATGTTTTGCTTTCGCGACTAATTCTTTCAGCTCATCATGATGAGTGATGATTAAAGTCAATCTTCTCAGTCTTTTATCTAACTTTCAGTTCATTCTCATTACAATTGCTGTAACATCATCTCTGCTGTCATTATCATTCAAGTAAACTCTTTGCTTTGATGTGAACATGTTGAAATTATATTATCTTATTGACATTTTCTTGTTTGCAATTATAACTATCTTTGATGATTTTGATCAGAAAATCGCTGTGTAAAGATGACTTCAATTCATCTTCATTTGCTTAAGTATTTCTTTCATTCACTTTCGCTTCAATTATAAAGATGTTTTGCACAGCTTTGATTTTCAATCTCTTTTGAGTGTTAAGTTGTTGTGAATTCAATGCACTGTTGTCTCAATAACTTCACTTAATTTTCAAGAGTTCATGTTTGTTATTGATCTTTATATCAACTTTCATAAGTGAATATTTATCAATGTTGTGTTTATTTTCATCTGTAGAATTTCTGTTGATGTTGCACGATAAACATTGATGATCTGTCACAATGCTCTTTCTTGCATTGATTTCAGCTTGATGTTCAGATTCTTTCAATGATCTTTCATTCTTTGTGATGTATATCATATGATGACTTTATGACTAAGCAAAGAGTGCATCATCACGAAGTATATTTACTTACTTGTCATCATTGATGAGTCTCAAGTAAACTCAATGATTGTCTGCATGATTTTTTGTTTAATCACTAGTTTTGCTTCAACATGATGCATGTGAATCACTCATTTCAGCTTAAAGTTCAATTGAACTCTTAAGACTCTGATATCTGATTTTGAATTAATCTGATGTTTCATTAACTTTACATCAACTTTTATATTAAATCATTTAGAAATTCTTATAAAGTGAATCAATTTATGCTTTGTCATCAAGAATTTGATGTCATACGTTTTTGATCACTGTTCGCATCTATCATAAATCTCGCTAAGAACTCTGCAGTTGCATTTCATAAACTCTTTGTATATCAAGATATTGATGTCATTCACGAAGTTTGTAAAGCTAGTTCTCAGCTTGATGTTATCACATGCTTCTAACAAGTTTGCATTGTAGAACAGATATAATATTAACAATAATGAAAAGTTTTATAATATGTCAATGTTCACGCTGCATTTCATCATTGTGTAATCATCAATTATGATCATGATGCATCAATCTTTCAGAAAGTTCTTCACAAACTTGAGAAGCAGTCTAGAAACTTTTCTCTTCTTCATGTCATGTAAGAGTTTGCTGTGCATCACATTGTCAAATGCATTCTTCTCATTCAGACTTAGCAGTGAAACTACTCTTCTTCTCATGTTGCTTCACACAATATATATCTTTTTTATAATTAGTTGCAAAGTTATATTTATTGATTTGTGCTTGCAAGCTCTCATTTGAGTGTTTGATATTGAGTTGCAAGCTTTTATAACATTTTACAAATGTTTGAATATGATGAATTTCAGTATTTTGCTCAGTGTGTTGAATAGCATAATTGATTTATATATCTTTGCATTAAAGTAATCTTTCTTGTCTGACTTTTACATCACTATTGTGACTGCGCTCTTGAACTAAGTTGATTGTATTTTCTTCTGTAAACATCTTTCAAAGAGAGAGTATATTTATTCTGATGTGTCATCAACGAGTTTGCGCATTATTCTATTTATGTATTTTGTATATTTTAACATTTTGTCAGATGTTGCTTTGTAGATAACTCTCTTAATCTCATGATGCATCAATGAAGCATCATCTTCAATCAAGAGTGAGTACTTGAAGTCTATTGTGTTCAGCATGAAAATCTTTGAAGATGATGAAAAGTGAGTCTGAAACATCATCTTCACTTTATTTTGCACTGTTGTGATGATGTCAAAGCATTCTGACTTAATCAGAAAGAAAATTGTTGCTTGAGTTAATGTGTCTGCAATTGCATTTCTTGTTCATTTTGCAGTTTTGAACAGTCTCTTCAAGAATTGTTCAACGTTCTGTATAATTTCTTGATACTCATTGCATTTCTGTTTTTTGATGATCTTGCTCTTCTTGTCACATGCTTGAATATACTTTGTTCAATCATCAATGATTCAACAGCTTCTTCTCATTCATTGCATGCTTTTAATGATCTTTGTACACTTCTTTGTTCATTCTGCTTTAATCATTTCATGTGATCTTGCTCAAAGAGTGAAAATCTCAATGATTTTCTTCAATGCATTTAACAGTTGCTTGATGTATTCATTTATGCATCAATGTTTTGTCTCATGATTCAACAGTGATTTTGACATTTGTTCTTTCAGAGTATTGATGAACTTCTCTTCATTCATTGTCTTTCAGTTGCAACGCGATTTTCACGCTGACTCTTTGTAGACTCTGAAATCTATAATTATCTGTATTAATAAATGATCTGAGAAGTTTTTCATTTCTTCATTGATTTCACATCATATTAATTGATTCATAATGTCATCTGTCATGAAGATTAAATTTATTGTCATTTGAGATTCTTGATAATTTCTCGTAATTGTGTCTTGAGATAATGCTAGCAATGCATTGATGTTTGTGATCATTTTAATTAATTTATTCAACAATAAATGTTGTTTTGAGTAGAATAATTCTTCTCATGTAAAGTGATGCAGATTGAAATCTTCTACAAGAATGCTTTCTTTCAACATGTGCAATGTCTTTTTAATGTTTGAAAGATTTTCTTTTTCATGAATGATTTCATGATTTCTGAGTGATGAATTGTATGCTTCATGAATGTGTATAACTTTCTGAATCATTTGTGCATCATCTGTTAATGTTTATAGCATAATTGTGTCTACATCTTTGAAGTGTCATGTTGAATATCAAATATTGCTATTGATTTTCTTGTTTATGTAAAAACAGATTCTATCTTCATTATTCTTCAGCGTGAAGTTAACAGTTGCTAAGCAGTATGCTCTGAAAATGTCATTAAATCATCAGAGTTCTTGAAGAATCAGAATGTCATAGTTCTTTATCTTTTTCTCATGTAGTAATACTATCATCATCTTGTTTCTGAACTTGTGAACGTTGTACTGTAATATTTAAAGCTTCTTTTGCTGAAACATTAAAGTTTACATTTCAGACTGTTTAATATTCTCTTGAGTGTTTGCAAAGTATTTACTTCACTTGTAAAACTCTCAGCAGAAGATGACATTAACAATGATGTAATTGATGTTGACTTCAATTCATTTGATCTTGACTTTTTGATCAAGTGATTCAATATAGTGTTTTCTGATGTGATGATTACGCTGAGCAGATAACTTTCATTCATTGAGTGTCTCTGCTTTCTCTTCAAGTCATTGTTTATCAATGATTTCAAATTAATAAATGTTTCTGTAAATGTCTTTGATGTTGCTGTCTTTAGTTCTTTCTGCTCTTGTACGACATGATATAAAGATTTGTGCTTTGTGACTCTCTTTATTCTTTCTTTTTCAGCTTGTTGTTTATGACATTGAGAGTCAAAGATTCTGTGTGTGCTTTGACATGCTTCACATTTTCACATGTTTCAAGTCTGTTTGTGAAAACAATGCTTCAAGCAATGATTCAATGCACAGTAAATGCATTTCTGCTTGTTTTTGCACTCATACATCTTGTGATTGTATTTTTGATACTTTAAACACTGATGCACTCTGCAGCTTGAGTTGTAAAACTGTGTGATTTTTATGTCAATCTCATGATATACTCTCTCATTGATCAGCTTGTTCATCATCTCAGCGCTGACTACATGTATCATCAGTGAGACATATCTCTTTTGCTCACTCTTCTTTGTGAGTCACTCAATCTTCTCGATCATCATTTCTGAATGTATATTTTTGTTAATCTTGATGAGCATTCTCGTTTCTTTCTTCTCTATGTTCTTAAACATTTCTTTGATTTTAATTTCATGTATCACTACTTCAAAACTGACTTTGTGCAGACATGCATTCAATGATATCTTTTTGATTCAAAAATTGTTTTTCTTCAATGTTCTTTTGCTGTTCTTTGTCTTGATTCAAAATATCAACAGTTTTAATTATCTTTTCATCACTTCTATGTTCTTGCACGTCAACAGCATCTTGTTGATGTCAATTTCTCTTGCTCATTTCACTATGTTCTTCATTGTTATCATCATGATTCTCTTTATTTCTTCTTTCTCTTTGATGAAGATCTTTACTTCAAATTTCTTACAATAATTTTGCACTAATGATGATATGTCGACATTGAACACAAGATGACTCTCAAATGATGTTGTCAACTTCACGCTCACTCTCTTTGCTCAGCTGTCAACGTGTTTTCTCTTCTTCATGAACTCTTTTTCAAGTCTGCTCATTATCTTTTTCAGTCTCTTCAGCTGATTCTTCATGCGTTGATTGACAGTCAACGCAGTGACGTGTTGACACGTCAGCTTTTCTATCATCTCTGTCAAACTTCTCATCTCTTTTCAGAGCATTAGCTCGTTGTTTCTACGTTCGTTAAATTCATAAAGTACTCGCAGCTTGTGTAATTTCTTCTGTATATCTTTCGTCTTGACTGAATTCTTCTGCAAGATAACAATAATTGTCTTTCATTCACTTGTCAACGTTGCATTAATGATGCTTCTCATCTGCTTTTGATGATCAGAATGAAGTGCAAGCATTATGTCAATAATGTGCTTTGTCTTTAAATAGTTTAAGTAATTCATTTTCGTGATTTTGCGTCAATGTTTCAACATTGAATCAGTTTAAATTCATTCATTATGCAATGTTTATTTTCTGATATAATGTTTTGCAAGATTAAAATATCATCATTGCAACTTTGTTGCAATTGTATTACTGTTATCATGCTTGAATATTAAATCATCATCTTTAAGAAGAGTTTAAAATAATTAAAATTATGATGATTAAATTTATTAAATGAATAAATGAGATTTATGAAAGTGATATGACAATGTGATATTCTAAGCAGACACAGAATGAATATATATTATGATAGAGCTAATTATTAAGAAGCTCTTGATAACTTGAGAAAATTGATCAACTATAAAAAGTTTATCAAGCATTATTAAGTTGAACACAACATAATTCATGATATATTAAGTCAAAGATATGACGTGATTTAAATGATGCTTTGACAGAGTTACAGAGTTTCAAAGCTAACTCAGATCTGATTTTCAATTCAGTTTCTGATTTTAGTCTTTGATTTAATCTTTATGTGTCAATTCATCATGACAAAGAAGAAGAAGAAGAAAAAGAAGAAAAATTATAAAATCATTATAATCTTAAATTAGTAGTTTAAATTAAATAAGCATAAACTTTCTTCAATCAATTGCATTATTCTGTTACATTATCATGCAACAAGTTAATGTTAAATCACTTCATGTTTTAATGAATCAAGTTAAAAATTTGAATTAATATTCAATATTAACATTATAACTCAGTTTAAATACTTAATCTCAAAATTCTGACTCAATTTGAATACTTAATCTTAAAATTCTAACTTGAATCAAGTCTTGATGAGTCAAGAACTCAACTTGAGCTTAATGATTTAACTCAATATGATCAGTTTAATGATGATCTTTAAGATTGTTAATAATAAAAGTTAATGTTATGAAGAATGATATTTGAATCTGTAAGATAAAATTGATTGCAGATGTTATTTCAGTAAATTTCAAGTAACATACAAATTCAATGAAACTTTATAGTAACAACATTATAACACAGTGTATATTATTTACATATTGTGACAACTTTGTCATCATCTCAATTATGTTATGATAACAGAATTTGTGACTTTGCTACAATTGCATTATACATACAGTTCATTTGAGATAAATGATCTAGATCTTGTAACATTTTTGTTAAAATACTGTTTAAAGATGATAGATTTAAGATAAACATTTATCTGCGTTAATCATTTTTGAATGATCAATTTATGATTCATTTATTACTAAGAAAATTGCTAAGATACATTCTTTAGCATACACACAGCATTACAATGCTACTATTTAGGTAAATAGCATCATGTTTCATACTCTTAAACTGCATAAGTATGTAAAATTTGAAAAAAAGAAGATGAGTCGCTTCAGCTATTTGAATTCAGCAATCATCATTATCTTCGTTAGATCACTTGAACTCTATCTCATCTAAATACTTCTATGAGATCACTCTTTTCATAAAACGAGAAGTATACTTTGATTTGAGGTTGACAATAGTTTGATTTGCAAAGCTTCTTTGCGATTTGAGAAATATCAAAAGCTCTATGATGCTGCCTGTGATGATCAGGTCTACTAGGGGGGTAGACGGTATGGCAATGTGATATTCTAAGCAGGCACAGAATGGGTATATATTATGGTAGAGCTAATTATTAAGGAGTCCTCGATAACTCGAGGGGACAGGCCGACTACAGGGAGTTTGCCAAGCATTGCCAAGTCGGACACGGCATAACTCATGGCATATTAAGCCGGAGGTATGACGTGGCCTAAACGGCGCCTTGGCAGAGCCACAGAGTCCCAGAGCTAACCCAGGTCTGGCCTTCGGCCCAGCCCCTGGCCCTAGCCTCTGGTCTAACCCCTATGTGTCAATCCATCATGACACTGCCTAACGAATGGTAAAGCTTAACAGTATTCTCTCCTCTCTATGTCAACAGGCGCGGCAACGAAGACATCTAGAATATCAAACTTCCGAAGCTTAGATCTCTGTTTTGCTTTGAGGGGCGGTTTACACACTATAAAGTAATGAATCTGCAGCGTTCAAGAAACACATTCAGACATAGCAATTATCATAACGTACGACGAGATGGAATACAGAAAGTAACACCGCCAAAGATCCGAATCTATAAAAGAGCTATGCAACCCAACATTTCATATAGTAGCCGGACCAACCTTCTCGTCGATATGACGGTATCTCTCCTTCTCTGCTCGGTTTTTCAAGACCATGATAGTACACAAGAAGAGAATTGTATCAAGAGCTACCTAAGTTAGTCTAACTCGATTCTCCAAAGAACGGCTACTCACCAACTAAGCCAAACATAGCGGTAAAGATCAGATCCAGGAAACCATTAGCGAAGTTGCCGAAAGGCCCTACGCAATTTGGCATCTGAGCCATCATGGCGGGGCTTGTGCAAGTTGCATCCCGCTGGGACGGAAGGCCAGAATATCCACAGCAGTTGAACTATTGAAATGTTAGACTGAGCTTCGCTGACAGATTGCGAGGCCTTCGTACTTTCTGCTGTAGCAAGCTTTGCATATGTGAAGTCTGTTGGCCCCACATGATCCCCAAACTGGCGCGTGTCTGTAAGGTCGAGAACCAGATGTCCAGTCCGAGGATGAGTGTCACCATGGCACACCCTATGACTAGCCAACTATGGAACTTCAGCCATAGGCTGTTGTTGGGCAGCAGAAGGCTAGGTAGCGACACGAGGAACGTAAAGAAGATTAGACCAGCATTAACGAGTCCAGCTGGAAAATGGACAGGTTAGTAGGAGTTTGTAGACGAGGAAGTGTGTAGAAGGCTTGGACTACCAGTGAGGGGTGCCCGCTGAAGGAGTAGGTTTGTAGCAACATTGGACGTGGTTGCAGCCTCGTTCATGTGGGCCTTTTCAATAAACACAAAAGCCACCAGCAATCCTCCTGTAGCTGTAAATAAGCCATTGGCTATCAGGAAAGAGAGAAGGACGTTGTTCAGCATCTTGGTGGTGGCCTGAGGCTTTGGACAAAGCAATTTTGCGAGTGCACCATTTCACGCCCTAGCGTGGAAACCGTTCGATGACGGCCGGCGTCAGAGCAAATAAACGCAGGAAAGCAAAGAGTGAATGGTTTGTATCATGTCTGACGAGACAGGAAATTCCCAACGCAAAAAGTAAGATTCGGTCTGCCCTTTACGAGACAGTCGAATATAGATGGAAGCAATCGCACAGGGAGACATGGCAGGTAATAAAGAAAAGAGAGTGCAACCAAGCATGTCGCCAGCGTCAATGCTTCGGGTGAAGCTTGGTCCAACGTGGTTTGCGTGGGGAGGAACATGTATATAGACTTCGGACATGGTCGGTTTCAGAATTGCTTCAGGATTTATCATGGCATAATTGGAGCGTTGATAATAGGGCTTCAGGTTCATTATCAGGAAAACATCAGCTTATGAGCCGTAGTCGCACAGAGGGAAACCCTCTCCACTGATGGTCAGGTCAACGAGGCAATGGAGCGCGAGCATGCCATTGTCAGTTGGAGAATCATGCCGAGGAGACTCTGGATTGTAGTTGATGCTACTGAAGTATTGTATCGTTTGATTGTAATTGCGTTTGAATTACACATGGCTATGTGAAACAGAGAACGTTGTATCTGTCGTTTCGTATTATTTTTTGGCGTGCGAGTACCTTACCATGTGCTTACCTAGAGTGCCTACCTAGTTACGTAAAGTACCTTCCTTACCTTACGGTACTAGTACTAACGATACCTTGTTACGGTACCTTACTAAGGTAGTAATACCTTAACAGTCCGGGTTGGGACCAGATCATCAGAGAGAATTCAATGGGCGCCAAGCCCCAGCGCCCCGTTTGGGCTAAACAACACTAGCAGAAACTCTGGTGCTGCACCACCGTCAGTCTCAAACAAACCGAACCTGTGGTCAACAACAATAGCAACCGCGACCACGACAATAACCAGACACTGGGAGTATGCGCTACACTCTAAGGTGTGTCGAAGGCGATTGTGCCTTGAGGAGTAATATTTCGAGCAGCTTTCTGGTTGGTGAAGTCGTGAACTTGTTCTTGTCATAGGTAACTTGCAATAGAAGGGTTAACCTAGCACTCGTCTAAACCTAGCAGTCGTCCAGCCCTATAGGGCTGATAATTTACATTTCATATTTTATTGCTTCAAACGATTCGTTTTAGGTGAACTACGTAGCTAATAGAACCTCTTTGGGGCCCTTCTGATACGCATGCCTCGCCCTGATTGGCCAGCTATAGATATCACGTTATTCCTCTGATCCTGATCCTGGTCCTGGTCCTGCTTCCGCTTCAGCTGCCCGACCCGTAGCTTAACTATCAGCTGCTTCTTCTTCTTTTGTCTAGAGCTTGCTGTCATTGATGTCGAAGTAAAGAGCTCAGAGCCTAGACGTAGTAGATGATTGATCTCCCTGTTTCACACCTTTGTTTGTTGAGCTGTGATAACGACAGCTCGTTTTCGAATAGAAGGAGGTTTTGAAGTAAAGAGCTCATGATATATGCTGTTTTGATTTGCGAATGATGTTTTAGGAACTTCTGGGGCCAATTGATTCCGACTGGCTTATCGTCCCCCTTTTTTATTAGTAGTTCTTTAGCTATCGAACGTACTTGCTTCACACGAGAAGACCAGCCCCAAGCCTGAAGACGTAGAATTCAGTCACATATAGCTGCTTCTTCTTCGGGGCTAAGTCTTCGGAAATGCTGACTGCGTACAGAAGCAGCCTTTCGACCGTTAATTCGATCCGTAAGAGTACTCTTTGGTATGCCATGTTGACGAGCGATTTTTGTTTTGGAATGATTTTCGTTGGCTGCTGTAGCCTCATTCCAACGGGCTTGAGCAAGCGTTATGCGCTCTTCCTGTGAAAGTTCGATATCTTCAGAAGGTATGAAGGACGTAGGGGGGGTGGGGGGGTGGCTGCCATCGTTTTGCTGATATGTTGAAGAATTGCAGCAATAAAATATGAAATGTGGATTTTCAGCCCTATAGGGCCTGACGACTGCTAGGTTTAGCCGAGTGCTAGGTGGACCCTTCTACCTTACTAATCCGTAAATAGCCAAGATCCCTCTTCTTCCTCTTTGACCTGAAATCATTCCCAGCCACGGGCATAAGTCCTTTCCTTAATCCAAACGGAGGTGCTACGAGGACGTTCCGTGAACCATTGACTGTATTATCATCAGCGTGACGCCTTGACGTAGGTATACGTATTCCGTACCGAGTACCTTGAACACGGTACGAGTACTTGTCCCGGAATCGAAAGATTAAATCAATAATATCCCGCGGCCTCGGCAGGACGGGTACTCGTGCAAAATACTACGGTACCTCGGTAGAACTGCCTCCGTACTTTTAGTGTTCACTCTTAAGTGTCAAGTGCGTTGGAGTGTTCCCTTTCCCCTT
>JAABUL010001001.1_pt1 | contig 56984 bp, 59 predicted proteins | sample 5559151 | NCBI WGS metagenome assembly JAABUL01 (sample SAMN10711876, study PRJNA513368) | rock metagenome | isolation source: Antarctica rocks | place: Antarctica: Victoria Land, Pudding Butte sud
ACCGGCTCAAAGGCTGGCGCGGAGTCGCCACCCGGTATGACAAGCACGCCCGTAACTACCGATCTGGAGTCGTCGTCGCGAGCATCGTGCTGTTCTGGCTCAACGATCCGTCAGACACGCCCTAGGCTCGCGGGGTGACGGTGCCCGATGATGGTGGCCGGGCATCGCCCGAGGTGCCCACGGCCGTGCGTCTTGCCGGCCTGGTGCTCGTCGTGGAGGCCGCCGGTCTGGTCCTCCTGGGTGCCGTGGACCTGGCGAAGGTGGTGACCGGGTCTCCCCGCAGCACGGTGCTCGCCGTCCTCGCGGCCGGAATTGCCGTGGGGACCGGGGGTGTCCTTCTGCTGCTGTCGCGGGCGCTGCGCCGGCTGCGCGGCTGGGCGTACACCCCGACCATCGTGCTGCAGCTCCTTGCCCTGCCCGTCGGCTACAGCCTGGCGGTCCAGGCCCGGCTCTGGGCCTATGGCGGCCCCGTCCTGCTCCTGGCACTGGGCGAGCTGGCGGCACTGATCGCGCCCTCGTCGCGCCGGGCGCTGGGACCCGGTTGAGAGCGCGTCACTCCTCGACCAGCAGCCCCTGCCTGAGCTGGATGAGCGTGCGGGTCAGCAGGCGGGACACGTGCATCTGCGAGATGCCGATCTCGGCGGCGATCTGTGACTGGGTCATGTTGCCGAAGAAGCGCAGCAGCAGGATCTTCTTCTCCCGGGGTGGCAGGCGTTCGAGCAGCGGCTTGAGCGACTCGCGGTATTCCACGCCCTCGAGTGCATCATCGACCGACCCCAGCGTGTCGGCGACCGCCGGCGAGTCCTCGTCGCTGCCGTCCGGGGCGTCCAGGGAGACCGCGGAGTAGGCGTTGGCCGACTCCAGTCCCTCCAAGATGTCCTCCTCCGATACGCCGATGTGCTTGGCCAGCTCGGCGACGGTCGGCGACCGGCCCAGCTTCTGCGACAGCTCTGCGGTGGCCTTGCCGAGGGAGAGCTTCAGCTCCTGCAGGCGGCGAGGGACCCGGATGGTCCAGCCCTTGTCCCGGAAGTGGCGCTTGATCTCGCCGACGATGGTGGGCGTCGCGTAGGTCGTGAAGGCCACTCCGCGTTCGAGGTCGAACCGGTCGACCGACTTGATCAGGCCGATGGTCGCCACCTGGACGAGGTCGTCGTAGGGCTCGCCCCGGTTACGGAACCGGCGGGCCAGGTACTCCACCAGCGGAATGTGCATCTCGACCAGGCCGTCGCGCACCGCCTGACGCCGGGGGTCGTCGTCAGCCAATCGGCCGAGGTCGGCGAACAACGCCCAGACGACCTCGTGGTCCGGTGCCGTCGAATGCCGGCGTTCGGGCTCCTTGTCGGGGTCTGCATCGAGCAGATCCGTCCGGGATTCGACCGTCACGCTCTCGACCGGCTGGGGGATGGTCACGTCTGGTCACCCTTGCGCTTTATCAGGCGGAGCGTGGTGTCGCCCGCCGCGTCGGTGACCGCGTCGACCTCGCCGGCCAGGGCACACAGCACCGTCCAGGCGAAGGTGTCGCGAGCCGGGAGCCCGGCGTGACCGGCGACGGTGACCGACACCCGGATCAAGGTCGCCTCGAGGGCGAACCGGCAGGTCAGGTCGCTGCCGGGTGCCGCATCGGTCAGCAGCATGGCGCACGCCTCGTCCACGGCGATGCGCAGGTCCTCGATGTCGTCGAGGGTGAAGTCGAGCCGCGCGGCCAGCCCGGCCGTGGCCGTGCGAAGGACCGACAGGTAGGCACTGGATGCGGGCAGGGTCAGGATCACGATGTCGTCGATGACGGAGTCTTTGCTGAGGGGGTCATCGATAGGGGGGTCATCGATGACGGGGACCGGGTCACCCACCGCAGTACCCCCTGTCGTCGTCAGCCCCACGGAAAACGTCCGGCACCGCTCGAAGTGCAGCCTACGGGCTTTCGCCCACCGGTGCCCCGGCCAGGCTGGTCAAGGCGTCGCCGCTGAGCCGCCACACCGTCCACTCGTCCATCGGCTCGGCACCGGCCCGGCGGTAGAACTGCAACGCCGATTCATTCCAGTCCAGCACCCACCACTCGAGCCGGCGGTAACCGCGCTCGACGCAGATCCGGGCCAGCTCGGCCAGCAGCGCGCGACCCGCGCCGGCTCCACGGGCGTCCGGGCGGACGTAAAGATCCTCCAGGTAGATGCCGTGAACGCCGTGCCAGGTCGAAAAACTCACGAACCACAAGGCGAAGCCAAGGGGCCGGCCGTCGCCGTCGGTCGCCACGTGGCCGAAGAGCACCGGCGCCGGCCCGAACAGGGCGGCGGTCAGTTGCTCGACGGTGAGCTGACACAGCTCCGGAGCTCGCTCGTACGCGGCGAGCTCGTGCACCATCGCCACGACAGTCACGACGTCGGCCGGCTCGACCGGACGGACGACCTGACTCACCGGGCGGCCATTACTGGGTTGTCATTGCTGGGCGCCATGTGTCGGGCTCCATCACAGGGCGCTGTCGGCGCCGGCGCCGGGAAGGTTCCAGCGAAGGAGCACCTGCTGCTCATGCTCGAAGCCGAGCACGCAGACAGTGGCAGTGCCGAGGGCGAGCAGCTGGCCGGCGGTGGCCGGCAGGCCGATCCAGCGGGCGGCCAGCACCCGGTTGAAGTGGCCGTGCGCCACGACCACCACGTCCCCGCCCGACATCGCCCCGGCGACGCGGCTCAGCGCCCGGTCGGCCCGGCGGGACACTGCCTCGATCGTCTCGCCACCGGGCACCGGGCCGGCCCAGACGGTCCAGCCCGGATGGCTACGGCGGATCTCCGCGGTGGTGACACCCTCGTAGTCGCCGTAGTCCCACTCCGACAGGTCGTCGTCGACGGTCGGGTCGGACCATCCGGCCAGCTGGGCGGTGCGGTACGCCCGGCCCAGCGGACTCGACAGCACCAGCACCGGCCGGATCGCCTGCAGGGCAACGGATAGCTCGCGGGCCTGCCGCTCGCCGGCAGCGGTCAGCGGGACGTCGGTGCGGCCGGTGTGCTTGCCGTCCCGGCTCCACTGCGTCTCACCGTGCCGCAGCAGCAGCAGGCGCCCGCGCGACTCGCCGCTCAGGCGGCCTTCTTGGTCTGCCAGAAGATGTCGGAGACCTGCCCGACCAGGTCGAGGAGCTTCTGGCCCTCGGCCGGGTCGACCGAGCCCTTGCCGCCGGCGGCGCCGGCCTGCTTCGTGGCGCGCCAGAACAGGTCGTGGAGCTCCGGGTGTGCTTCGAGGTGGTTGGGCTTGAAGTAGTCGGTCCAGAGCACCCAGAGGTGATGCTTGACCAGCTCGGCGCGCTGTTCCTTGATGAGCAGGGCGCGGGCCCGGAAGGCCGGATCGTCATTGCCCTGGTACTTCTCCATGATGGCCTTCACCGACTCCGCCTCGATGCGGGCCTGCGCCGGGTCATACACGCCACATGGCAGGTCGCAGTGGGCGTGTGCGATGGCGGGCGGGGCGAGCAGTCTGACAAGACGCATGTGGGCCTCCTACGTTGGATGCTGTCCGCCGCAGACCCTACCGTCGCCGCTTCGTGCCCGTGGAGGTGAGGCATCGCCGATCGCTGGTTCCAGGTGCTCGTGAGCGGCCCGTCGATGGTCCCCACCCTGCGCTCCGGCGACGCGCTGCTGGCCCGCCGGGGCGGCCGGGTGCGCGCCGGCGACGTGGTGATCGCCACCTTCGCCGACCGGCCGGGCCTGCTGGTGGTGAAGCGAGCCGTCCGCGAATCAGGCGGCGGCTGGCACGTCGCCGGGGACAACCCGTACGCCGCCGGCGACAGCACGGTGCACGGTCCGGCGGAGGTGGTCGGCCGGGTCGTGCTGCGCTACTGGCCACGCCCGCGCTGGCCGCTCCCGGCTGCTCCCGGGCCCTCGCCGCCGCTGGATTGAACTGCCCGCGCCGGGAACTTCAGCGGCTGCCCGGGCCGACGGTGTCGCCGGCAGCTGACGCCTCGGCGAGCAGGGCCGCCTCGCGTTCGGTCGTGAGGCCGGCGGACAGCGGGGGAGCCCCCCGGTCGCGATCCCAGGCCAGCACGTCGGCGGCCGTCCTGATCAGCGGGGTGGCCGGCATGCCGGCGGCGTAGGCCCGGGCGGCACTGCGCCGGAACATCGGGTCCCAGCTCGGTTCGGCCAGCACGAGGGGCAGCTCCGGGTCGGGCGGCACCGCGACGATCTCCACCGTGGTGCCGGCCGCCTCCGCGCAGGTGGCGACCAGCCCGGCCAGCGTCGTCGGCTCGGCCGGCCCGACCGCGTTGTAGATTCCGGCCCGGTCATCGGTGAGCAGCCGGGTGACCAGGCGGGCCAGGTCACCGGAGTCGACCACCTGCACCGGCTGGTCCGGCCGGGCCGGGAGCGCTACCCGCCCGCCGAGCGCCGTCCGGCGCACCCAGTAGGTGAAACGGTCGGTCGGGTCGTGCGGACCGGCCACGATACCGGGGCGTACGACGGTGGCCCGCTCGCCGAAGATCGACCGGACGTCGTCTTCGCAGGCCACCTTAAGCGGGCCGTACGTGTCGCCGGTGATGTCCTCGGTGTCGCGCTCGGAGGCCAGCCGCGGGCTGTCCTCGTCCATCCCGTCGGACGGAGCGGCCGACACGTCGTACACCGACCCGGTCGAGATGAACAGGTAGCGGCCGATCCGGTCGCCGAGCGCGCCGGCGGCCTCTCGCACATGGCGTGGGACGTAGCCGCTGACGTCGACGACGGCGTCCCAGGAGCCGCCGGCCAGGGCGGCGTAGTCGCCGGTCGCCCTGTCACCGGTGCGCCGCTCGAGGCCGGGGAAAAGTTCGGCTCCGGTCTGCCCGCGGCTGAAGAGGGTCACCTCGGCACCGGCGCGAAGGGCGTCGTCGACGATGGCCCGGCCGACGAAGGAAGTGCCGCCGAGGACGAGGATGCGCATGGGGGGGACCCTACGTCGGCCTTTGGGGTCGGTCGTGGTAGGCCGGGTGTCATGGCGCCTCCACTGCTCACCGTCGGCCATGGCTCGGCCACCGCGGAAGGTTTCGGCGCTCTCCTGCGCGCAGCGGGCGTGATGCGGCTGGTCGATATCCGCCGCTACCCGGGCAGCCGGGCGCACCCCCACTTCGGCCGCGAGGCCCTGGCCGGGTGGCTGCCGGCTGCCGGCGTCGACTACCGCTGGGAAGGGCGAATGGGCGGCCGGCGCCGGCTTGTGCCGGGCGCGACCGACAACTGGTGGCAGGTTGCCGCCTTTGCGGCGTACGCGGCACACATGCGGACGGCGGAGTTCACCGACGCGGCCGCCGAACTGGCCCGGGACGTGGAGGCGGCCAGCACCGCAGTGATGTGCAGCGAGAGCCTATGGTGGCGCTGCCACCGGCGACTGGTCGCCGATTACTTCGTGCTGGTGCAGCAGACGCGGGTGAGCCACCTCGGCCACGACGGTCGGCTGACCGACCACCGCGGTGCCGAGGGTGCCCGGCTGGCCGACGGCGAGCTGCGATACGACCTGGCTCCGACGAAGGGATGAGGCGTGGGTAGAGCGGTGCTCGTCACGGGAGGCTCCGGTGGGATCGGCCGGGCGGTGGCCCAGGCGTTCGCCGCCGCCGGGGACCGGATCGCCGTCCACTACGCCACCTCCCGCCAGGCCGCCGCAGACACCGTGGCCGCCCTGCCCGGGACCGGCCACCTGAGCGTGCAGGCCGACCTGGCCGACGCCGGCGAGGTAGCCGTGGCCGTCGGCGCCGCCGCCGAGGCGCTCGGCGGGCTCGACGTCCTGGTCAACAACGCCGGCCTGTTCACCGCGCATCCGCCGCTGACGACGTCCTATGCCGACTGGCAGGAGGCCTGGTCGCGGACTCTCGCGGTCAACTTGATGGGCGCGGCCAACGCCACCTTCTGCGCGGTGCCGCACCTGATCGCCGGTGGCGGCGGTGCGATCGTCAACGTGTCCAGCCGGGGAGCCTTCCGCGGCGAGCCCGACTGCCCGGCGTACGGCGCCTCCAAAGCGGGACTGAACGCCTTCGGGCAGTCGATGGCCGTGGCACTGGCTCCCCACGGGGTCGCCGTCGCCACCGTGGCGCCTGGATTCGTCGACACCGAGATGGCCCGCGAGACCCTCGACGGGCCCGGCGGGGAGGGGGTGCGGGCCCAGTCGCCCTTCGGCCGGGTGGCCCGCGCCGACGAGGTCGCCGCCGCCGTCCTGTGGCTGGCCTCGCCCGGCGCGCGGTTCGCCAGCGGCACCATCATCGACGTCAACGGTGCGTCCTATCTGCGCAGCTGACCGGCGGCACCGCGTACCGTCGGGCACATGTCCGACGGCGGCCCGGCCGACGCATCCGCCCGGCCCGGCCGCGCCCATGAACTGACCCGCACCACGGTCACCCGGCCGCAGAGCCGCGATACCGGCCGGCGCCACCACATCGGCGCCGCCCCGCCGGTCCTGGCGGTGCTCCGGCCGGACGGGACGACCGGGCACACCCGTACGGCACCGGTGCAATTGGTCGACCAGACGGCGGCGCAGCTCGAGCGGCTCGCGGCGCGCCTCACCGAACAGATGGCCGGTGCGGCGCAGCGGCTGGACTTCGAGGCCGCGGCCGAGTTTCGCGACGAGGTGCAGGCCGCCCGCCGGGAGCTGGCCCGGCGGGATGACCCGCGTCCTTGATCGCGTTGTGATAGCGACCCGCGCCAGGCCAAGGATGAGGAGTGCTGTGAAGGTCGAGATCTGGTCCGACATCGTCTGCCCGTGGTGCCACATCGGCAAGCGCCGCTTCGAGGCCGCCCTGTCCCGCTTCGCCCACCGCGACGAGGTCGAGGTGACCTGGCGCGCCTTCGAGCTCGACCCGTCGGCGCCCCGCCAGCTCGACGGCGAGCTCGCCGACCACCTGGCCCGCAAGTACGGCGTGTCGCGCGCGGAGGCTCAGGCGATGCACGACTCGATGACGGCGACCGCCGCCGGCGAGGGGCTGACCTTCCGCTTCGACCGGGCCCGGTCCGGCAACACCTTCGATGCCCACCGACTGCTGCACCTGGCCGCCGACGGCGGCCGCCAGGAGGCGGTCAAGGAGCGCCTCCTACTGGCCTACCTCAGCGAGGGCGAGCCGATCGGCGACGCCACGACGCTGGTGCGCCTGGTCGCCGAGGCCGGCCTCGACCCTGCCGAAGCCCGCGACGTGCTGGCCAGCGACCGCTATGCCGGCGAGGTCCGCGGTGATGAGCGGGAAGCCGCCGCCCTGGGCGCGACCGGGGTTCCCTTCTTCGTCGTCGACCGCCGCTACGCCGTCGCCGGCGCCCAGCCGGCCGACGTGCTGCTCGAGGTGCTCGACCGGGCCTGGGCCGACACGCATCAGCTGACGCTGGTCACCGCCGGCGGGGCCGCGCCGGCCGCCGGCTGCGAGGACGGCAGCTGCACGGTCTGAGCCGCCCGGCCGGACGGCGATAGGGTCGGCCGATGCTCGCCGCCTACGCCGCCCGGCTCGACCCCGACGACCCGCTGGCCGGCCTCGACGTCGGTGACATACCCGAGCCCGAGGTGCCCGAGGGCTGGACCGTGGTGACCGTGCGGGCCGCCGCCCTGAACCACCATGACCTGTGGTCGCTGCGCGGCGTCGGGTTGGGTGCCGAGCGGCTGCCGATGGTGCTGGGCTGTGACGCCGCCGGGATCGATGCCGACGGCCGGGAGGTCGTCGTACATGCGGTGATCGGCGACCCGGCGGCCGGTGGGGGCGACGAGACCCTGGACCCGGCCCGCACCCTGCTTTCGGAGCTTCATCCGGGGACGCTCGCCGAGCGGGTGGCCGTGCCCCGGCGCAACCTGATCGCCAAGCCGGCCGGGCTTTCTTTTGCCGAGGCCGCCTGCCTGCCCACCGCCTGGCTGACCGCCTACCGGATGCTGACGACCCGCGGCGAGCTGCCCGACGGCGGCACGGTGCTGGTGCAGGGAGCCGGCGGCGGTGTGGCGACCGCGGCGATCGTGCTGGCTGGGGCGATGGGTGCCACGGTGTACGTCACCAGCCGCGACGCGGCCAAGCGCGAGCGGGCCGCCGGCCTCGGAGCCGTGGCCCTGGCGACCGGTGCCCGGCTGCCGGAGCGGGTGGACGTCGTGCTGGAGACCGTCGGCGAGGCGACCTTCGACCACTCGATGAAGTGCCTCAAGCCGGGCGGCCGGCTGGTCGTGTCCGGAGCCACCAGCGGCCACCAGGTCACGATGGACCTGCGCCGCCTCTTCTTCCTGCAGACGGTCCTCATCGGCTCGACGATGGGCACCCGGGACGAGCTGGCGGCCCTGGTCGAGCTGTGCGCCGAGAAGGCTCTGCGGCCGCTGATCGACAGCGAGTACGCCCTGGCCGGCGCCCGTGACGCCTTCGCCCGGCTGGCCGGCGGGCAGGCTTTCGGCAAGGTGGTGCTGACCAACGGAGCCGGCTGACCCCCCTATACCGAGCCTACGGGCGGATCGGCCGGTCGCCCGGGATGCCCCAGGCGACGGTCGTCGCACCTTCACGCTGCCACCAGGTCCCGGTTGACGGGCGCCAGACGGCGATCTCGGTACGGCCGTCACCGTTGTAGTCCAGCGCCACCGGAACATCGCCCGGCCCCCCGTAGCCGAGCGTGAGGATCCCGCCGGAGTACCACATGCCGGTCGAGGGGCGGAACACCGTGACGTCGCTGATCCCGTCGGCGTTGAAGTCGCCGGTGACCGGGATGTCGCCGTACTGGCCGAACGGCTTGGTGCCCACTCCCCGGATGTACCAGGTGCCGGTGGACGGCCGGAAGACGGCCAGGTCGGTCCGGCCGTCGCCGTTGTAGTCGCCGGTGACCGGGATGTCGCCGTTCTGCCCGAACGGCATGGCCTGGATACCCCGGACGTACCAGGTGCCGTTGCTGGGCCGGAAGACGGCCAGGTCGGTCCGGCCGTCGCCGTTGTAGTCGCCGGCCACGGGGATGTCGCCGTTCTGCCCGTACCAGATGGGGGCCAGCCCCTGGATGTACCACTTGCCGGTCGAGGGCCGGAAGACGGCCATATCGGTCCGGCCGTCGCCGTTGTAGTCGCCGGCCACGGGGATGTCGCCGTTCTGCCCGAAGTGCACGGAAGCGATCCCGCGCACCCACCAGACGCCGGTGCTGGGCCGGAACACGGCCAGGTCCGACCTGCCGTCACCGTCGAAGTCCGCGACGGCAGGTGTGGGCAGTGACCGGCGGGCGGTGTTGACCGCGCCGTCGTTGTCGACGATCGTGAGGGTCACCTGATGCGCCCCGAAGGTGGCGTACGTGTGCGGTGGCGGGTTGAACCCGTTATCGGTCGTGCCGTCGCCGTAGGACCAGTTGGCCGAGGCGATGCTGCCGTCGGAGTCGCTCGACGCCGCGGCGGACGCCGTGCAGGTGCGGCCGGCGCAATGCGCGGTGATCGCCGCCGTCGGAGGGAGGTTGGGCGTCCGGCTGCCATCGACGACGAGGAAGGTGGCCCCGGCCCGCCAGTCGTTAGAGGTGTCGACAGCGGTCGTGGTGCCCGGTACGGGCTGGCCGCCGGCGAACTCCACCCGATAGAGCGCGCCGGTTGAGCGGGTGGCGTAGTACAGCTGGTTGCCGGCCACGAAGGCCCCCTGGACGTCGGCCCAGTACTGGCCGCCCGATGCCTGGAACTCCGTCGCCCCGACGGTCCCGCTGCCCGGGGTGAAGTACCGGTAGTACAGCGGTGACGACCCGGCCAGGGTGTAGTAGAGCCGGCCGCTGCTGAAGAAAAGGCTGCTCAGGTGCGGGATCTCGGCGAAGAAATTGGGGAGGACGCCTGCGTAGGTGCCCCCCGACCCGGTCTGTACGTCGTCCCAGCTCGGGTCGTGATAGGGGTCCAGCAGCTTCTCCGGGCCGTAGCTGTTGCCGTCGAACGTCCGGCTGTAGAAGTTGCCGTCGCTGCGGCCGTAGTAAACGCTGCCGGCGATCATGACGGCGCCGCGCACCGTGCTCCAGTCGATACCGCCGTCGGGTGCGTGCGACGTCGCCCCGACGGCGCTGCCGTCGAGGGTGTGCGTGCTGATGCCGGCGCTGCCGTCGGCGGGGGCGCCCAGGTAGACGGTGCCGGGCAGGCCGGCCGTCGTGACCGGCGCCACCGGGCTGCCGCCGGCCAGCGGAAACAGGGCTATCCGACCGCGGGTGTAGCCCGCGCCCGGAGGGCCCAGATGGCTGCTGTCGCTGCCCATCCACAGCCCGGCCGCAGTGGCGAGCAGCGCCCAGGTGCCGACGCCGCGCGGGTCGCGGCCGGGGTTCCAGGTCAACGGCAGGCCGTTGCCGGGGTCGAGAGCGGCGACCCCGGGCCGCGGCACGGCGCCCGGCGCCGCGGTGTTGGCCCCGTCCGGATCGTTGAGCCAGCGCTGGTGACCGCCGACGTATACCGCCGAGCCGGTCGCCGCGACCGAGAGCAGGGTGTCGCCGCCGGTGGAGTCCACCCAGGTCGGGCCGACGTTGGCGCCGGTCGCGGCGGTCTCGAAGCGGGCGGCCGCGTCACACAGGCTGCCGGCGTGCGGGCCGCCGGTTGCCACGACGACGAAATAGGAGCCGTCCGGGGAGAAGTCGAGGTCGCGGACATAGCCGTCATGCAGCCAGTAGGAGCAGGCGGGCGTGTAACCGGTGGTGACCCAGTTCGGGTCCACCGCCGCCGTGCCGGCGAGCAGGTCGATCATGACGATCTGGTCGCGAGCCGCACCGTTGACGGTCTTGAAGTTGCCCACGGCCATCAGCCGCCGGCCGTCCGGCGAGGCGTCGATCTTGGTGACGCCGACCGGGCCCGACACTCCGCCGCCGACCGGATAGTTGTGGTGGCCGGCGACAGCCATGGTGAGGTATCCGTCGAGGGTGCCGGTCTGGGCGTCCACTGAGGCGAGGCCGCCGCGCGGGAGGCCGTTGACGGTGGTGAAGGAGCCGGCCAGAAACAGCCGTCCGCCGCTGACCGCTAGGGAGTTGACGTCGCCGCCGGCCAGTACCGGTGCGGTGAACGATTTCGCCCGCGAGCCGTCAGCGAGATCGAGCAGGGTGATCCCGCGCCGGTCGGTGGACCCGTTCACGGTGCGGAAGTTGCCCGCGACGTAGACGGTGTCATTGGTTGGGCCGGGCAGCACGGCATTCACCGTGCCGTCCAGGCTGGGGGCGAACCCCTGGTCGATGTTGCCGGTGCTCGCATCGAAGGCGAGGATGTTCGGTCGCGGGATCGTCGGGGTCTGGCCTCCGGGTGGGCTGACCGAGGTGAAGTTGCCGCCGGCGACGATCCGCCCCCCCACCTGGGCGATGGTCTGCACCGACCCGTTGTTGATGTTCGGCGTCGTTGCGGCCGGCACGTCGTTCACGACGATCGGCTGACTCGTCGACCCGCTGGCCGGCGCCTGGCCGGGCAGGCCAAGAACGGCCACCGTTGCCAGGAGGGCCAGAGCGGTCAGGGATTTCTGGTGCACGGAACACTCCGCAACGCAAGGCCGCCACCACCGACCGGCGCAGCGCTATGTGATCCCACGCTAACGCAGGGGTGGCCGGCGGGCAGGCAGGACGACGAGACCCGGCCCGAACGGCGGTACGATAGGGAACGGCGTTGCGATCGAGGTAGTATTCGAGCGGTTGCAGACGGTGATTGCCCTAGGGGGCCATATGTTGAACCGCCTTTTGGGCGTACTGACCGTGCTCGTAATGACCGGTGCCGGGGTCACGGCCGGGGCTGCCGGCGCCACCGCCGGGATGACCCAGGCGACGGTGGTCAGCGCCAACCCGGTGGACTACACCCCCCAGCTGGCATCGGATGCGACGGCTGCCCACCCGGCTGCTTACGCCGTGGAGCAGTCTTCCGATGCCACGATGATGTATGTCGGGGGCCAGTTCCACGCGGTCCAGGGCCCGGCCGGCTCCGCCCAGCCGCCGCTCACCCGGTCCAACTTCGTCGCCTTCACCGCCGCCACCGGCACCGTCTCCACCCGGGTCGCCCCGGTCTTCAACGGGCCGGTCTGGGCGATCCGGTCCGCCGGCTCCTCGCTGTACGTGGCCGGTGAGTTCACCGCAGTCAACGGCTCCCCACGCAAGGGCGTGGTCAAGCTCTCCGCGGCCACCGGTGCGGTGGACCCGGCGTTCACCCCGCCGACCTGGAAGTTCGGCAAGGCCTACGACCTGCGGATCGTCAAGGGCCGGCTGATCGTCGCCGGCACTTTCCCCGGCGCGCTGCTCGCGCTCAACCCGACCACCGGCGCGGACACCGGATACCTCCATCTCGGGATCAGCGGCACCTGTGTCGACAACGCCGCGTGCGGCACCGACGGAGCCCCGGCCAGCGGCGAGCCGACCCACGTCTACCGCTTCGCCGTCAACCCGGCCGGAACGCGGCTGGTCGCCGTCGGCAACTTCGCCGCCCCCCATCCCCGGGCGTTCATGGTCGACCTCGGCACCACCGCCACCGTCGACCGCTGGTACTACGCGCCGCTGGCGAACTCCTGCGCCCTGCCCAAGGTCTACCCGGCCTACCTGCGTGACGTCGACTTCTCCCCCGACGGTGCCTACTTCGTCATCGTCGGCACCGGCTACGTGCCCATGTCCGGTGGCGTGGGCCGCGACGTCTGCGACGCCGCCGCCAGGTTCGAGACCGCCACGGCGAGCCCGCTCCGCCCGACCTGGCTGAATTACACCGGCGGAGACACCCTGCACTCGGTTGTGATCACCGGCGCCGCCGTCTATGTCCAGGGCCACCAGCGCTGGCTCGACAACCCCACCGGCCACGACTCCTGCCTGACCACCTGCGTGGCCCGGCCGGGTATCGGCGCCATCGACCCCACCTCCGGGCGGGCCCTGCCCTGGAACCCGACCAAGACCCGCAACGTCGGCGGCAAAGACCTCCTCGCCACCGCGTCGGGGGTGTGGGTGGCCTCCGACGGCTCCAAGATCGGCCACGAAGTCCACTACGGCATCGCCCTAATGCCGCTCAACCCCTAGCGGGTCAGTCCTCGTCGTCGGCGCGGGCCAGCCAGGTGGCCAGTCGTTCCACCGGCACCTCGTGCTCGGGATGCAGGTCGACGAAGGTGCGCAGCCGGTCGGCCAGCCAGCCCAGGCTGACGCTCTCAGCGCCCCGGCGCTGCTCTAGCTCTTCGATCCCACGGTCGGTCGAATACATCAGCCCACCAGTCCGCAACTCATCCAACTTCAAAGGCGGCGTCGACGACGGCGAGCTGCTCTGCTTCGTGAACGCTCTGTGCGCCCGCTGCCGGGCTGGCCGAGGCCGGCCGGGCAGCCCGGCGCAACCGCGCACCGGGGGGCAGGTGCTCGGCGACATTCAGCGCGACGAACTGCCAGGCTCCCTGGTTCGCCGGCTCCTCCTGCACCCAGGCGAAGTCGTCGGCCCCTGGGTAGCGGGAGAGCGCCGCTTCGATCTCCCCGCCGGGGACCGGGTAGAGCTGCTCGATCCTGATGATCGCCACATCGTCGGTGCCGCGCTTTTCCCGCGCCTGCAACAGGTCGTAGTAGATCTTGCCCGAGCACAGCAGCACCCTGCGTACGGCCGCATCGTCGAGTGGCCGCCCGCCGATGCCGGGGTCGGTGAGCACCGGCTCGAAGGAGCCGGTGGTGAAGTCCTCGAGGGCCGAAACGGCCGCCTTGTGCCGCAGGAGCGACTTCGGGGTGAAAACCACCAGCGGCCGCCGGTCGGCCTCGGACAGCGCCTGCCGGCGGAGCAGGTGGAAGTAACTGGCCGGCGTCGTGCAATTGGCGACCGTCATGTTGTCCTCGGCGCACAGCTGCAGGAAGCGCTCGATGCGCCCGCTGGAGTGGTCCGGGCCCTGGCCCTCGTGACCGTGCGGCAGCAGTAACACCAGGCCGGAGCGCTGTCCCCACTTGGCTTCCCCGGAGGAGATGAACTCGTCGATGATGGACTGCGCACCGCCGACGAAGTCACCGAACTGCGCCTCCCACAACACCAGCGCATTCTGGTTGACCACGGAATAGCCGTATTCGAAGCCCATCGCGGCGAACTCACTCAGCAGCGAGTCATAGATCCAGAACCGCGCCTGCTGCGGGTCGAGATGGGCCAGCGGAGTGTGTTCTGCCCCCGTGACCCGGTCGACCATGACGGCATGGCGCTGGGCGAACGTCCCGCGCCGTGAGTCCTGCCCGGACATGCGTACGGGGTGGCCCTGCAGCATCACCGAGCCGAAGGCCAGCAGTTCACCCATCGGCCAGTCGATGTTGCCCTGGCTGGCCATCGCGGAACGGCGCTCGAGCTGCGGCTTGAGCCGGCGGTGCACCGTGAAGCCCGCCGGCCAGCTCAGCTGAGCGTCGGCAATCGCCTTGATCACATCGACGGTGATCGCGGTCTTGACCGGAGCCCCCGGTGGGGGGGCCGGCGTGGCAACCTGCTCCGCGGGGTCGCTGACGGCGGCCGGGTCCCGGGTCTCGAGGAAACCCTTCTCCAGCTGGGCCTGGTAGTCCTTCAGGGCCGCTTCGGCGTCGGTGAGGGTGATGTCGCCGCGACCGACCAGGCCCTCGGTGTAGAGCTTGCGCACCGAACGCTTGCCGTCGATCGTGTCGTACATCAGCGGCTGCGTCATCGAGGGATCGTCGCCCTCGTTGTGGCCGCGGCGCCGGTAGCAGACCATGTCGATGACGACGTCCTTGTTGAACGCCTGGCGGAAGTCGAAGGCCAGCCGGGCGACCCGGACGACCGCGGCCGGGTCGTCACCGTTGACATGGAAGATCGGCGCCTGCACCATCCGGGCCACGTCGGTCGAGTAGACGCTCGACCGCGACGACTCCGGTGCGGTGGTGAAGCCCACCTGGTTGTTGACCACCACGTGGACCGTGCCGCCGGTGCGGTAACCCCGCAGTTGCGAGAGATTCAGTGTCTCGGCGACAACACCCTGGCCGGCGAAAGCCGCGTCGCCGTGCATCATCAGCGGCAGCACGGTGAAGCCGGTCTGGCCCTTGTCGATGATGTCCTGCTTGGCCCGGACGATGCCCTCGAGCACCGGGTCGACGGCTTCGAGGTGGCTGGGGTTCGACGTCAGGGACACCGTGATCTCCGCGTCCCCCTCCGGGGTGCGGTAGGTGCCGGTGGCGCCGAGGTGGTACTTGACGTCACCGGACCCGTGCACCGTGCTCGGGTCGACGTTGCCTTCGAACTCCCGGAAGATCTGCCCATAGCTCTTGCCGACGATGTTGGCGAGCACATTGAGCCGGCCGCGGTGCGGCATCCCGATGACCACCTCATCGAGGCCGGCCCGGGCCGCCGAATCGATGACCGCGTCGACCATCGGGATCACGGCCTCGCCGCCTTCGAGGGAGAACCGCTTCTGGCCCACGTACTTGGTCTGCAGGAAGTGCTCGAACGCCTCGGCCTGGTTGAGCTTGGCCAGGATGCGCTTCTGCTCCTCGCGGTCGGGCTTGGCGTGCTTGGTCTCGATGCGCTGCTGTAGCCAGCTGCGCTGGTCGGGATCCTGGATGTGCATGTACTCGACCCCGACGGTGCGGCAGTAGGAGTCGCGCAAGACGCCGAGGACATCGCGCAGCTTCATGATCTTCTCGCCGGCAAAGCCGCCGACCGGGAATTCGCGGTCGAGATCCCACAGGGTCAGGCCGTGCTCGATGATGTCGAGATCGGGATGGCTGCGGATCTTGAACTCCAGCGGGTCGGTGTCGGCCATCAGATGCCCGCGGACCCGGTAGGAGCGGATCAGCTCGATGACCCGGGCCTGCTTGTCGATCTGCCCTTCATGGGTCGCGCTGACATCGCGGGTCCAGCGCACCGGCTCGTACGGAACCCGCAGCGAGTAGAAGATCTCGTCGTAGAAGCCGTCCTCACCGAGCAGCAGGGCGTGCATGCGCCGCAGGAAGTCACCCGACATCGCGCCCTGGATGATCCGGTGGTCATAGGTCGATGTCAGGGTGATGGTCTTGCTGATCGCATTGCCGGCCAGTGCTTCATCCGACATGCCGGCGAACTCCGCCGGGTACTCCATCGCACCGACGCCGACGATGGTGCCCTGGCCTGTCATGAGCCGGGGCACCGAGTGGACGGTGCCGATCGTCCCGGGGTTGGTCAGGCTGATTGTCGTGGCGCTGAAGTCGTCCGCAGTCAGCTTGCCACTGCGAGCCCGCCGGATGATGTCCTCGTAGGCCTGCCAGAACTGCGCGAAGTCCAATGCCTGCGCGCCCTTGACGGAGGCGACGACGAGGGAGCGGCTGCCGTTGGCGTTCTTCAGGTCGATGGCCAGGCCGAGATTGACGTGCTCGGGAGCGACCACGGTCGGCTTGCCGTCGACCTCGGCATAGAAGGAATTCATCTGCGGGAAGTCGGCGAGTGCGGTGACCAACGCGTAACCGATCAGATGGGTGAAGGAGACCTTGCCCCCGCGAGCCCGAGCCAGGTGGTTGTTGAGCACGATGCGGTTGTCGCTGAGCAGTTTGGCGGGGGCGGCCCGCACGCTGGTGGCCGTCGGGACGGTCAGCGACATCTCCATATTGGCCACGACGCGGGCTGCAGCCCCGCGCAGCGGCGTCCGACCGGCGTCGCTTGCCGACGGCGCAGCGGCCGCCGGCTGGGGGATCGCCGGCTGTTCGACGGGCGCAACGACCCGCGCAACGACGGGCGCAACGACGGGCGCAACGGCCGGCCGGGCATCGCCCTGATCAACAGGTGGCTCGGCGGTCGCCGGCTTGGCGGTCGCCGGCTCGGCGGTGACGACCGATGGCCGCGCGCCGTTGCCGGTACGGTCCTGCTGTGGACGGTAGTCGACGAAGAAGTCGTGCCAAGCGGCGTCGACGCTGGCCGGATTCTGCTGGTAGGCCTGGTAAATCTCCTCCACCAGCCATTGGTTTGCTCCGAAATCGGCTGGCGAGGTGTGGTGCAGGGACACGAATTGTCGCCTCTTCCGCGGTGCGCGCTCGGGGAGTGTGGACCCAGTTTACGCGTACGGCGCGTCAGCAGCCGAAAGTCAGGTCACGTCACGGCGCAGCGTCAGGACCGAGCCGAGGGCAGCAAAGACCAGGCCGTACGCGATGAGCACCAGCGCCCCGGCCCACGGAGCAAGCAGCCGGACGCCCCCGCCCAGGAATTGTTCGGTGATGGCGCTGGCGGCGTTGCCCGGAAACCAGCGGTAGATCTTGTCGCCGTTGTTGTGCCAGAGGGTCAACAAGAAGGTGGTGATCGACTCCCCGGCCAGGGTCCAGCCGAGGGCGGCCAGAATGGCCCCGACCTGGTTCTTGATCAGGGTGCCCACCCCGATTCCGATGACGGTGTAGACCGCGATGACGCCGATGATGCCGATGATTGCCTGCGGCGCCTTGTCGACGCCGACCGTGAAGGTTTCACCTTTGGCGGCGTAGCAGATGTAGCCGGTGACGATGGCGACGAGCACGGCGACGATGCCGTACAGCACGCCGACGACAGTGGCGGCGAGGAGTTTGGCCCCGACCACCATGCTGCGCCGGGGAGCGGCCAGGAAGGTAGGAGTGGCCGTCTGGTGCCGGTATTCGGTGGTGATCATCAAGATGCCGAGCACGAGCAGCAGCGTGCGAGCCGACAGCGCGCCGGACAGCACTCCGCGGATGGTCTGCGGGTCGGTCAGTGGCGGCGGCCCCGGCGTTCCGGCTGGCCGGCTGCCGGCAAAGGCGGACTGGGCGAACTGCGCGAAGGCGTTGAGCGCCACATAGGGCACCAGGCCGATGAGCAGACCCCAGGCGGTCCGCGTCGACCGCAGCTTCAGCAACTCGGCGTGCAGCAGGCGGATCAACGGATTCCTCCTTGATCGGCGGTGAGATCGAGGAAAACCTGTTCCAGGTCGGAGGTCTCAGGCGACAGCTCGTGCAGCTCCAGCTGGTGGGTGAACGCGAGATGGCCCACCGTGGCCGCTTCGACGTCGCGCACCAACAGGGAGGAGTGGCCGTCTGCGACGACGGTGGCGCCGCTACTGTCCAGCAGCTGGTGCAGCTCGGTCAGCTGTGGGCCGCGAACCCGTACGGTGCGGGAGGTCGATGCCATCAGCTCGCTGAGCGGGCCCTGCCGGACCAGCCGGCCGCGGGCGATGATCACGACGTTGTCCACGGTCTGCTGGATCTCCGAGAGCATGTGGCTCGACACCAGCACGGTGCGGCCCTGCTCGGCCAGGTGGCGCAGGAAGCCGCGCAGCCAGTTGATCCCCTCGGGATCCAGCCCGTTGGCCGGCTCGTCGAGGATGAGCACCTGCGGGTCACCGAGCAGGGTGGCGGCCAGCCCGAGCCGCTGCCGCATGCCCATCGAGAATTCCTTGGTCCGGCGCCGCCCGGCGTCGCCCAGTCCTACCTGGGCCAGCACCTCGTCGGCCCGCGTCTCGGGCAGCCCGGTCGCCGCACACAGGATGCGCAGGTGGTCGCGGGCCCGCCGGCCGGGATGGAAGCTCGACGCCTCCAGCGCCGCGCCGACGTGGAGCATCGGCCGGTCGAGCTCGGCGTAGCGCTTGCCGCCGATCGTCGCGCTGCCGCCGCTGGGGGTCACCAGCCCGAGCAGCATGCGCAGCGTCGTGGTCTTGCCGGCTCCGTTGGGGCCCAGGAAACCGGCGATCGTGCCGGGCGCGACGGTGAAGGTCAGATCGTCGACCGCCTTCACCGAGCCGAACTGCTTGCTCAACCCCGAAACAGCCACCGTGCCGTCCGGCTGCACCACTTCTGCTCCTCTTCTCATCGCTGATCATCAGTCTGGCAGCCGATCCGCGGGTAGGACGCCGAACCGGCCCGCGCCCAGCAGGTCCATCCGGGCGACAGTGCGCCGCCAGGACGCCTCGAGGTCGGCCCGGGACGCCGAAGTAGCGCCTTCGCCGCCGCCGAGCGCTGCGGCCACCGGTACGACGACAAGTGAGGAGCGATCGACCATGGTCGGGGTGTACGTCACGGCGGTGACCCGGAGCCGGCCGGCCACCGGCCCCACGGTGACCTGCACGATGACCCCGTCGAAGGTGGGCGGGGAGTCGCAGCAGGGGGCGTGCCGAGCCAGGAAATTACCCATCCCGTAGACGACGTACTTGCCGTCGATCTGCTCGACCGGCTGCACGACGTGGGTATGCGACCCCAGCAGAAGGTCGATGTCGGGTGAGGACAGCAGCTCCCGGGCCTGCGCCCGCTGCTCTGCGGTCGGTGCTGATTGGTACTCCTGCCCCCAGTGCAGGCTCACCATGACGAAGCCGGCGCCGGCCACCCGCGCCGCACGGGCGTCGCGCAGGATCCGCGGTGGGTCGATCAGCGGCACCAGCCAGGGCTGGTCAGCCGGCACGGACCGGCCGTTGAGCCCGTAGGTGTAGTCCAGATGAGCGATCCGGAACCCGCGCACGGTGTAGAGCCGGGGCCGCGCCGCGTCGGCGGCCGTCCGAGCCATCCCGACGTGCTGCACGCCGGCGGCATCCAGCAGGTCCAGCGTGTGGCGCACGCCGGCCGGCCCCTCGTCCAGGGTGTGGTTCGACGCCGTGGTACAGGTGTCGAAACCCGCCCAGCGCACGGCTACGGCGATCTCGGCCGGCGCCTGGAAGTCGGGGTAGTACGACAGCTGCCGGTCATCAGGGGACAGCGGCGTCTCCAGGTGGCAGATCGCCAGGTCGGCCCGGGACAGGATCGGTCGCACCTGCGCGAGCAGGGGCCGGAAGTCGTAGCCGCGTCCCCCGGCCGCGGCGAGGGCGGCGGCCACCACCGGTTCGTGGGCCAGCAGGTCGCCGGTTGCGGCGATGGTGAATCCGGCCGGCCGGGCCGGCGCCGTGCCTGACCCTGGTGGGGGGCGCCCCGGTGAGGGTCGGGCCGTTCCCGCTTGGGCCGGTGGGGGTTGGGCCGGCGAGGACGACGCAGCCGCCGGCCGGCGGTGTGCGGTGCAGCCCGCGCCGGCGACCGCGACTGCGACCGCCAGCGAGACGGCTGTCGCCCGCGGCCAGGTCAGCACCGGCTCAGGCTAGCGGCGCCGCCGGCTGCGCTGCGGGCATCCGTGGGCGCCGTCGGAGCTTCCCGGTAGCCTCGCGCCGAACATTGATGGGAGGGACGGAGATGGCACTGGCATCAGCAGCGGATGAAGCGCCGGACGAGGGGAGCACCACAGCCGACGGAGCGCAGGGCCCAGAGGGTGGGCTGGAGGCCGCGCTGGTCGCCGTTCAGGCCAACGTCGAGGGGGCCGGCAGACTGGCCGGCGGTGTCGTCCGGGAGCTCAAGCGGGCCCGGGCAGCGGCGGCGGTGGGTCAGCCCCGTGACCTCCGGCGGGCGCTCGAGGCGGCCACCGACCTGGCCCGGGCCCTCACCGAGCAGCTTGCTGCGACCCGGCAGGGCTACCACATCGACGAGGCGGATCTGCTCTCCTCCGGCGCCTACACGCAGGAGCTGCTCGCCGCCGCGCAGGGCGCCGGCCTGGCGATGTTCGAGGAGGACGACCGCCTGCTCTGCTACCCGTCGCTCATCCGGGTGCTGCCCGGGGAGCTGGCGCTGGAGGTGGACAAGCGCAGGGAGCGGCGACTGCGGCCCAGCACGGTGATCGAGCTGCTCCGGCGGGCGCAGCAGGCCGGGCCGCGGTTCAAGGCCGAGACCTACCTGGCCAGCCTGCTCCGCGCCTACGACTTCGTCGCAGCCCAACAGGGCAAGCGCCGGGGCGCCGTGGTGCGGTTGCTCGACGTCTATGACGTCCTGACCCTGCTGCCGAGCCAGGCCCGTGACTACAGCAAGCAGGAGTTCGCCCGGGATCTCTACCTGCTGGACCAGAGCCGGGTGATGACCGTCGGCGCCACCGGTCGGCGGCTGCGCTGGGCGGCGAGCACCGGCACCAAGCAGGCCGGCATCCTGACCACCGTTGCTCGCAGTGGCCAGCAACAAAGGTACTGGGGGGTGGCGTTTGAGGGGGCCGGCGGGGACTGACCCTGCGGGCGCCGCCGGCAGCGGGCTTCCCCTCGGTGGCACCGGCCTGAGCTGCACGGATTACGCCGATTTCCTTGCCCGGGAGTATCTCGCCGGCTATGTCCGCGCCGGCGGGGCGGCGGTCCGCTTCGTGGTGGCCGGCGATGAGGAGGTGGCCGGCCGATGGCACCGCGATCTGCAGCGGATCGCGGCCGCCGAGGGTTACCTCCACGTCAGCGTCGATGCGGCGGAGACCAGGGTGTCGACGATCGACCAGATCTATGCGGAGGTGGCGCGGGCGGTCGACTTGACGTTCCTGGTCCGCCGTACCCTGCAGACTGCCTGGGAGGACGTCGACCGTCCGCCGGCGTCACTTGACGAGGTGACCGTCGCCCAGGTCGCCGAGCACAACGACGATGACGTGCGGGAGTGTGCCCGCAGCATCCGCCGCCAGCTCGAGTCCACCCTGCTGCGTGACAGCTCGATGGCACGGGACTTCCGTCTCGCCGTGCTGCGCCTCTGCCAGGCCGAGCTGGGCAACGGCGAGGTCAGCGAGACCGAGCGCGACGCGGTTCTCGCGTGGTTACGGGTGGAGCCGGTGGCGATGCGCGCGCTGCGTTCAGCCTCGCTGTACGGGCGCGTCGGTCGGCACAACGCCCGAGCCATGCTGATCTCGCTGGCGACGTGGATGCTCGCGACGGCTGGATCAGGGTTGCTGATCGACCTGGATCTGGCCCGGGTGGGCGTGTCGCGCCGCCCACCGGTGGAAGCCCGCAGAGGCATCTACTACAGCAAGGCCGCGGTTCTCGACGCCTACGAGGTCCTGCGCCAGCTCGTGGACGCGACGGACCAGCTGAGCGGCGTTCTGGTCGCCGTGACGCTGCCTCCCGAGCTGGTGAGCGACGAGGGGCGTGGGCTGCCGGCGTACTCCGCACTGCACCTGCGCGTCGTCGACGAGGTGAGGGACCGGCGGCGGGCCAACCCGTTCGCCGCGCTCGTTCGGCTGGAGACCCGACTGGAGGCGGTGCGGTGAGGACTTCGGTCGCAAGCAGGAGCGCTGACCCACGATTGCCGGCCCGCAGAGCCATCGAGGCGCTGCGGTACGGCGTACCCAGCAGGGATGCCGTCGCCGCGCTGGGCAGCGGGCAGAACGATGTGGAGGACCGCCTCGTGGCCCTGCTGGAACGCTGCGGTACGACGAGAGCCGGCGGCAATCGCGGGCTGCTGCTCGGCGGCGGCTTCGGTTCTGGGAAGAGCCATGTCCTCAACCATCTCGGCCACCTCGCCCTGGGGCGCGGCTTCGCGGTCAGCAGTGTCGTGGTGAGCAAGGAGACCCCTCTGCACGATCCGGGCAAGGTGCTGCGGGCCGCCGTGGAGTCCGCGACCATGCCCGATGGCGCCCTGGACGCGGTGGCGGAGGCTGCTTCGAGTCTCGACCCCGACAGCCCGGCGTTCGCCGAGCTCCTGCGCTGGGCCAGCGGCCCGGCGGTCGACGAGCGATTTGCCTTGACGCTCAGCCTGCTGCCGCGGGTTCAGGCCAGTGACGGTGACTTCGCCGAGGCCATCGTCCGATTCTGGTCCGGTGACCCGATCGGCGTCGCAGAATTGCGCCGGCACGCGCGCGCCGCGGGCGAGGGCCGCCCGGCGCTGGCCGCCGTGCCGGCTCGTGAGCTGGCTGTGCAGCGCTTCCGGTTCCTGGCGCGCCTTTTCGTGGCGGCTGGGTCGGACGGGTGGCTGGTGATGCTCGACGAGGTCGAGCTGATCGGTCGCTACTCGTTGTTGCAGCGCGGGCGTGCTTATGCCGAGCTGGCCGGCTGGTTGCGTCCGGATGCCGAGGACCGGGGCTCACCGCTGGTCCCGGTGCTGGCGATGACCGACGACTTCGATGCGGCCGTGCTCACGGCCCGCAACGACCGCGAGCAGGTGCCCTCACGGCTGCGCGCCAAGCAGACCCCGGAGTGGGCAGAGGTGGCTTCACGGGCCGAGCTCGGCATGCGCTTCATCGAGCGGGACACGGTCCTGCTGGCGCCGCCCGACGGGCAGGAGCTGGACCGCACCTACCGCCGGATCCAGGCGCTGCACGGTGAGGCCTTTGGCTGGGATCCACCCGACGTGGCCGGGCTCGAGCGGCTGGGAACAACCCGCATGCGCCAGTACGTCCGGGCCTGGATCAACGAGTGGGACCTCATCCGGCTCGACCCCGCCTACCGTCCCGAGACCGAGGCGGTCGACCTGGAGCTCGGCTACTGGGAGGAGCCCGAGCTGGAAGGGAACGGACCGGGGAAGTGAGCGCCGGCTACCGCACCGGGAGCCGGCTGTCCACGCGCCGTACACACGTCGCGTGCAGAAGAGGCGCTGGGCATGCGCGGCGCGAACGCCATCGCCGGATTGCCTGCCGACGTCGCGCTACCGGGAGCGGTGTGATTCTGGCGGATACCTCGGCCTGGGTCGAGTACGACCGGGGCACCGGCAGTGCGGCCGATCAACGCCTCGCCGGGCTCATCGCCACCGACGGGCCGGTTGCGGTGACCGAACCCGTGATCATGGAGGTGTTGGCCGGGGCACGCACAGAGGGCCGAGAGGCAAACGTGGGCCGGCTGCTCCTGCGATCCCAGCTACTACGCCTCGATTAGCCGACGCCGGGTCGGGATGTACGCGGATTGGTGCCCCCGGCAGGATTCGAACCTGCGCTTCCACCTCCGGAGGGTGGCGCTCTATCCCCTGAGCTACGGGGGCCGGGGCGGGTCCGAGACTAGCAGCCGGGCGCCCCGCGGCTCCGTGTCATGCTCGGCAGATGACGCAACATCCCGGGCGGGTCCTGGTCGTCGACGACGACGAGTTCATCCGGCGGCTCATCGGGATCAACCTGGAGCTCGAAGGGTTCGAAGTCCACCAGGCGGCCGACGGAGAAGAGGCGCTGCGTCAGGCCTCGCAGGTGCGCCCCGATGTGATGGTGCTCGACGTGATGATGCCGCGCCTGGACGGCATCGAGGTGGCTCGTCGGCTCCGCGCCGATGCCGCCACGTCCAATATCCGGCTGGTGCTGGTCTCGGCCAGAGCGCAGGCCGTCGATGTCCGGCGCGGCGAGGACAGCGGTGTGGACGCTTACATCACCAAACCGTTCGAGCCCGACCAGCTGGTCAGCGTGGTCCGGCGACTTGCCGCGGGCTAGCCCGGCGCCGTCTTCAGGTTGGTGCCGGTCTTGAGGACACCACCGGAGCAGGTGGCGCCCGGCTCGACCGAGGCGGTCCGGCTGTAGGCGGAGATGAACTGGCCGATGCGCTTGTCCGACGCCTTGTCGACCTTGAGCTGGTAGCCCCACGCCTGCAGCGAGATCGGTGATTTCAGGCCTGGGTAGGGGCTCATCATGAGGTAGTTCTTCCCGCGTACCGTCGCGGCCAGCTCGGCCACCTGGCTCTTGGCCAGGCTGGGGTTATAGGTGATCCATGCGGCCCCGTGCTCGAGGGAGTGCACGGCATGCTCGTTGGCGACCTGAGCGGTATAGACGTCGCCCATGCAGTCCTGCCAGATCGGGTTGTGGTTGCCGCCGACCGGCGGGGTCTGCGCGTAGTTCACGTTGGTGTTGACGTGGTTGCGCGCGAGCTTCTCGGTCTTCCGGTAGTTGACGACTCCCTGGATCCGCTCGGCGGCCGGCTTCTTCGCGTCGTTGATCTGGTAGACCGCGTAGCCGATCACGAGGGCCGCGAACAGCGCGATGGCGACTCCGATGCCGATCAGCCCCCAGGGCGGCCCGGTCTTGATCGGGGCGACCGGCGTCCGCAGGCGCGACGAGCCCTTCTTGCCGCCGGCCTTGCCGGTGGGTCGGCTCCCCGGCTTCCCGCCTGACTTGCCGGCCGGCCGCGCGCTACCGGTTGTGGACGCCATGGATGTCCGCCTCAGGGTGTGAGCGTTGGGAAGGTGGCGATCTGCTGAGCCTCAGAGTAACGGCGAAGTTGGGCCGCAGGTGCCGCGATAGCCTTTGCCGGTGACTCCGGATGACCTGGCCGAGGCAATCCGCGCCACCGTGCGGACCTGTGCCGAGCGCGGTGACCTGGTGGTCTCGCTGCCCGAGCGGGTCTCCGTCGAACGCCCCAAGGTGCGTTCACACGGCGACTACGCGTCCAATATCGCGCTGCAGTTGGCCAAGGAAGCCGGCCGGCCACCGCGCCAGGTCGCCGACCTTCTCGCCGCGGAGCTGCGCCAGCAGCCGGGTGTCTCCACCGTCGACGTGGCCGGCCCCGGCTTCCTCAACATCACCTTGGCAGCTGAGGCGCTGGGCGAGTTGGTGCGGACCGTGATCACCGCCGGCCCCGCGTACGGCCGGACCGGGAGCCTGGCCGGCCAGCGGCTCAACCTGGAGTTCGTCTCCGCCAACCCGACCGGGCCGATTCATCTGGGTGCGGTCCGGTGGGCCGCCGTCGGCGACGCTCTGGCCCGGTTGCTGCAGGCCGGCGGCGCCGAGGTGACCCGGGAGTACTACTTCAACGACGCCGGCAGCCAGATCGCGCGGTTCGCCGCCTCGCTGTATGCCGCGGCCATCGGCGCCCCGACGCCACCGGAGGGCTACGGCGGCACGTACATCGCCGACATCGCCTCGCAGGTCATCGCGCTGGAGCCCGATGTCGCGGGCCGGCCCCCAGCCGAGGCGATCGAGACCTTCCGCCGGGTGGGCGTCGAGCTGATGTTCGCCGAGATCAAGCGCACCCTGCGCGACTTCGGCGTGATCTTCGATGTCTACTTCAACGAGACCGACCTGCACGCCCGGGGTGAGCTCGACGTGGCGCTGAAGCGGCTCCGGGAAGAGGGCCACGTCTACCAGGCCGACGGCGCGGTCTGGCTGCGCACCTCTGACTTCGGTGACGACAAGGACCGCGTACTCGTCAAGTCCGACGGTGAGTGGACCTACTTCGCCCGCGACTGCGCGTACTACCTGGACAAGCGTCAGCGCGGCTTCGACCGGGTGCTGATCATGCTGGGTTCGGACCATCATGGGTACGTCGGCCGCGTCCGGGCGCTGGTCGCCGCCTTCGGCGACGACCCGGACCTCACCTTGGAGATCCTGATCGGGCAGATGGTCAATTTGCTGCGCGCCGGCGAGCCGGTCCGGATGAGCAAGCGGGCCGGCAACGTGATCACCTTGGAAGACTTCGTCGAGGCGCTCGGTGTGGACGCCGGTCGCTATGCGCTGGCCCGTTCCTCGAGCGATTCCCAGATCGACATCGACCTCGACCTGTGGACCCGGGCCACCAGCGACAACCCGGTGTTCTACGTCCAGTACGCCCACGCCCGGATCGCCTCCCTGCTGCGCAACGCGGCCGAGCTGGGGCTCGCGTGCGACCCGGACGCCGATGTCGGCCTGCTGTCCACCGACCGCGAGAGCGATCTGCTGCGGGCGCTCGGGGAGTTCCCGCGGGTCGTCGCAAGTGCCGGCGAGCTGCGGGCCCCGCACCGGGTGGCCCGTTATCTGGAGGAGCTGGCCGGCATCTACCACCGGTTCTACGACAGCTGCCGGGTGCTACCGCAGGGTGACGAGCAGGCCGGCCCGCTGACCTTCGCCCGGCTCGCGCTGGTGGAGGCGACCCGCGTGGTGATTGCCAACGGGCTTGCCCTGCTCGGCGTCAGCGCGCCGGAGCGGATGTGAGGGCACATCCCGCCGGTCCGCTGCACGCCGATGTCCTCCGGTCGGGCCGCGGCCTTCCGCCGGGTCGTGATCTCAACGCGCTGCATCCACGGGTGTGGCCGCGCTCGGCGGTCCGGGTCGGGGGAGCGCTCACCGTCGGCGGGGTCGACGTCCGCGACGTGGCGGCAACCCACGGCACCCCGGCCTTCGTCCTCGATTCCGAGGACTTCAGGTCCCGCTGCCACGATTTCCGCTCGGCGTTCGGTGCCGGGGCCGACGTCTATTACGCCGCCAAGGCCTTTCTGTGTACGCAGGTCGCCCGCTGGGTCGACGAGGAGGGCCTCGGTCTCGACGTCTGCACCGGAGGCGAGCTCGCGCTGGCCCTGCGGGCCGGCTTCCCGGCCGAGCGGATCGCCTTCCACGGCAACAACAAGAGCACGACCGAGCTGGCCGGCGCGGTAGCGGCCGGCATCGGGCGCGTGGTGCTCGACTCCGACTCCGAGATCGTCCGGCTCGCCGCTGCATCGGCCGCCGGCGGCGCCCGCACCAAGGTCCTGATCCGGGCGACGGTCGGCGTCGAAGCGCACACCCACGAATACATCGCGACCGCACATGAGGACCAGAAGTTCGGTTTCTCGATGGCCTCGGGCGCGGTCGCCGAGGCGGTGAGCCACGTCCTGGCGCTGCCGTCGCTGGAGCTGGTCGGCCTGCACAGCCACATCGGGTCGCAGATCTTCGACACGTCGGGCTTCGAGGTCTCGGCCCATCGGGTGGTCGAGCTGCTGGCGGCCGTCCACGACGACCACGGCATCGAGCTGCCCGAGATCGGCCTCGGCGGCGGTCTCGGCATCGCCTACCTCGCCGAAGACGACCCGCTCGACCCCAAGCACGTCGCCGAGTCGCTGCGCGGCATCGTCGAGCGCGAGTGCGCCGCCGCCGGCCTGGCGGTGCCGCGGCTCTCCGTGGAGCCCGGCCGGGCCATCGCCGGCCCCGGCACGGTCACGCTCTACGAGGTCGGCACGATGAAGGAGGTCGCCGGGCTGCGGACGTACGTCAGTGTCGACGGTGGGATGAGCGACAACGTCCGGACGGCGTTGTACGACGCGGAGTACACGTGCATCCTGGCCTCCCGATCCAGCGACGCGCCCCCGATGCTGGCCCGCGTCGTCGGCCTGCACTGCGAGTCCGGCGACGTCGTGGTCCGCGACGCGTGGCTGCCGGCCGACGTCATGGCCGGGGACCTGCTCGCCGTGGCGGCGACCGGCGCGTACTGCCGGGCGATGGCGAGCAACTACAACGAGGTGCCGCGGCCGCCGGTCGTGGCGGTAGCCGCCGGCCGGACCCGCGAGCTGCTCCGCCGGGAGACCGCGGAAGACCTGCTGCGGCTGGACTGCGGATGACCGTGCGGATCGCGCTGCTCGGCTGCGGCGTCGTCGGCTCGCAGGTGGTCCGGCTCCTGGCCGAGAACGCCGACGACCTGGCCCGTCGGGTCGGGGCGCCGCTGGAGCTGGCCGGGGTCGCCGTGCGCCGGCCGGACCGCCGGCGCGAGCTGCCCATCGACCCGTCGCTGCTGACCACCGATGCGGCCGGGCTGGTGACCCGCGACGACGTCGACGTGGTGGTCGAGGTCATCGGCGGCATCGAGCCGGCCCGCTCGCTGCTGCTCTCGGCCTTCAAGGCCGGCAAGTCGGTGGTGACCGCCAACAAGGCGCTGCTCGCGGTGGACGGAGCGGTGCTGCACGCCGCGGCCCGGGAACACGGCTGTGACCTGTACTTCGAGGCGTCGGTGGCCGGCGCGATCCCGTTGCTGCGCCCGCTGCGGGAGTCCCTTGCCGGCGACCACGTGCTCCGGGTGCTCGGCATCGTCAACGGCACGACCAATTTCGTGCTCTCGCAGATGGACGAGACCGGCGCCGGCTTCGGCGAGGCACTCGACGAGGCCACTGCGCTGGGCTACGCCGAGGCCGACCCGTCAGCCGACGTCGAGGGCTTCGACGCGGCGGCCAAGGCCGCCATCCTGGCCTCGCTGGCGTTCCACACCCGGGTGACGGTCGCCGATGTGCACCGCGAGGGCATCATCGAGGTCACCGCGTCCGACGTGGCCAGTGCCCGGGCGATGGGCTGTGTGGTCAAGCTGCTGGCCATCTGCGACCTGACCGACACCGGCGTCGGCGTCCGCGTGCATCCGGCGATGATCCCGCGGAGCCACCCGCTCGCCTCGGTCGGCGGCGCGTACAACGCCGTCTTCGTCGAGGGGGAGTCGGCCGGCCAGCTGATGTTCTACGGCCAGGGCGCCGGCGGGGCACCCACCGCCAGCGCGGTCCTGGGTGACCTGGTGGCGGTGTGCCGCAACCGGCTCACCGGCGTCCGCGGCTTCGGCGAGTCGTCGTACGCCGATCTGCGGATCCGGCCGATGGGCGAGACGCCGACCCGCTACCACGTCAGCCTCGAGGTCGCCGACCAGCCGGGCGTGCTGGCCACGGTGGCCCACGCCTTTGCCGCCCACGGGGTGTCGATCCAAACCGTGCGCCAGGAGGGCCACGGGACCGATGCGTCACTGGTGCTGGTCACCCATACGGCCAGCGATGCCGCCCTCTCGGCGACGGTCGAGGATCTGCGCGGACTGCCGGCCGTGCGCGGGGTGGCCGGTGTGCTGCGGGTCGAGGGGATGGAGGCCCGGTAATGGCCGTTCCGATGCGGACCTGGCGGGGGATCATCGAGGAATACCGCGACCGGCTTCCGGTGACCGCGGCGACGCCGGTGGTGACCTTGCAGGAGGGCGGCACCCCGCTGCTGCCCGCTCCCGAGCTGTCCCGGCGGACCGGCTGCGACGTGCACCTCAAGGTCGAAGGGGCCAATCCCACCGGATCCTTCAAGGACCGCGGCATGACCCTGGCGATCAGCAAGGCCAAGGAGGAGGGCTCGGTCGCAGTCATCTGTGCCTCGACCGGCAACACCAGCGCGAGCGCCGCGGCGTACGCGGTGCGGGCCCAGTTGACCTGTGCCGTCCTCGTCCCACAGGGCCGGATCGCGCTGGGAAAGATGGCGCAGGCACTCGTCCACGGCGCCCGCCTGCTCCAGGTCGACGGCGGCTTCGACGAGTGCCTGGACGTCGCGCGCGAGCTGGCCGACAACTATCCGGTATCACTGGTCAACTCCGTCAACGCCTACCGCATCGAGGGGCAGAAGACGGCCGCCTTCGAGATCGTCGACGCGCTCGGGCGTCCCCCTGACGTGCACTGCCTGCCCGTCGGCAACGCCGGCAACATCACGGCGTACTGGCGCGGATATGTCGAGTACGCAGCCGACGGCCTGGCCGCGAGCCGGCCGGCGATGTGGGGATTCCAGGCGGCCGGCGCGGCACCGCTGGTCACCGGTCGCGTCGTCGGCTCACCCACCACCATCGCCACCGCGATCCGGATCGGCAATCCCGCCTCGTGGTCGCAGGCGCTGGCCGCCCGGGACGAGTCCGGCGGCGCCATCCATTCGGTCACCGACCGGCAGATCCTGGCGGCCTACCGCGTCCTGGCTCAAGGCGAGGGGGTATTCGTCGAGCCGGCCTCGGCGGCGAGTGTGGCCGGCCTGCTGCAAACAGCGGAGCAGGGCGGCCTGCCGGCGGGCCGGACGGTCGTCTGCACGGTGACCGGGCACGGCCTCAAGGACCCCGAGTGGGCCATCTCGGCAGCACCCGCGCCGGTGACCATCCCGCCCGAGGCCAAGGCGGCCGCCGCGGCCCTCGGTCTCAGCTAGTGGCCCCGCCTTCCTTCGAGCCGGCGGCGGTGCGGGTACTCGTGCCGGCCACCAGCGCCAACCTCGGTCCGGGCTTCGACGCCTTCGGCCTGGCACTGGGTCTCTACGACGAGGTGGTGGTCCGGGCTGCCGACGCCGGCCTGCGCGTCAGCGTGACCGGCGAGGGCGCCGGCGACCTGCCCCGCGACGAGCGCCACCTGGTGGTGGCCTCCCTCCGGGCGGCCTTTGACCTCCTGGGCGGCCAGCCGGCCGGCCTGGAAGTCGCGTGCACCAACCGGATTCCGCAGTCGCGCGGGCTGGGTTCGTCGGCTGCGGCGATCGTGGCCGGCGTGCTGGCCGCCCGGGCGCTCGTGGTCGGCGGCTCCTCGGTTTGCGACGACGACGCGGCGCTGACGCTCGCCGCCCGGCTGGAAGGGCATCCCGACAACGTCGCGGCCTGCCTGCTGGGCGGGCTGACCATCGCCTGGTCCGCCGACGGCCGGACCGGCTCCAGCCGCATTCGGGCGGTGCGGCTGGAGCCGGCCGCCGATCTCGCGCCGGTGCTCTTCGTCCCGGTCGCCCGGTCGTCGACGGTGCGGGCCCGAGCCGCCTTGCCCGCCACCGTGCCCCACGCCGATGCAGCGGCCAATGCCGGCCGGGCGGCGCTCCTCGTCCCGGCCATGACCGGGCGCCTCGACCTGCTCTTCGACGCGACCCAGGACCGGCTGCACCAGGACGCCCGGGGCCCGTCGATGCCCGAAACGGCGGCTCTGGTCCACGCCCTGCGCGGTCGCGGCATCCCCGCCGTGGTGTCCGGTGCCGGCCCGGCCGTACTCGCCTTCACCCACACCGATCTGAGCTCGTATGCCGGCGCTGATTGGCACATACTGCGCCTTCCGGTCGCTGCCGGGCCAGCCACGACGATGCTGCGGGAACACGCCGGGGGCGGTTAGGGTTGCTAGGAGCGTCGGGCCTGATAAGGTCAGTGACACAGCCGCCTCAGGGCGAGCGACCGTACCGCTGAAGTCTTTCGTTTCGCTACTCAGCGGACCCAGCATCCCCGGCTCACTCAGCAACGTTTCTTGGTTGCCGATGGGACGGACGCGGTCGACGCGGTGGTTGACATTCCCATTCCGCCAACCGGCGGACACCCCCGGCCAACGGGCCGGGTCGCTCAACTCCGGCCGCGGAGCCAGTTGCCCCGGCCGTCTCAGGGAAGGATCCCCATTGACCGACACGACCGACCTCCTCGCCGACGAGCGTACGAACGCCGTCCCTCGGGAGGTCACTGCGTCCACGCCTGATGGCGCGGGCGCCCGGGCCAAGCCACGTCGCCGCAGTGGCGGCCTCTCCGGCATGGTCCTGCCCGAATTGCAGGCTCTGGCCGCAGACCTCGGCATCGGCAGTACGGCCAAGATGCGCAAGAGCGATCTGATCGCCGCCATTCAGACCCGGCAGTCCGGGTCGCCGGCGACCGATGGCAGCCCCGCCGGCCAGCCGGCCGGGCAGTCAAGCACACCCACGCTGCCGGCGAACGGGCAAGGGCCGGCCAACGGCCAGGTCGCTCGGCCAGCCACCGTGCCAGTGGGCGGCGATGCCACCGTGCCGGCCAGCGGCGAAGCCACCGTGCCGGCCAGCGGCGAAGCCACCGTGCCCGCCGAGCAGCCGCGGACCCGCCAGCGACGCTCGGGGACCCGTCCGGCCGGTGCGCCGGTCGGTCAACCGTCCATGCCGGCCATCGCTGAGGCGCCTGCTTCCGAGCCGGCTGCCGCGGCGGTTGCGCCACGGGGGCAGGCGCAGTCAGTGGACGCGCAATCAGCGGACGCGCAGCCAGTGATCACCCAGCCGGCGGCGAGCAGCGCCGTCGAGGCGCCGGCTCCGGCGCCGAGCGATGCCGATGTGGACGAGCGCCCGGCGCGTGAGCCCCGGCAAAGAGAGCCGCGCGAGCCGCGCCAGCGGGACTCCGGCCAGCGGGACTCGGGCCCGCGCGATTCGGGCCAGCGGGACCGGTCCGAGCGCCACACCGGTCAGGACCGCCAGAACGGCCAGGACCGCCAGAACGGCCAGGACCGCCCGAACGGACAAGTGAATCAAGGCGGCCAAGCCAACCAGGACCGCCAGGACCGTCAGCCCACCCAGGATCGCCAGCCCAACCAGGACCGGCAGAGCAATCAGGGCGGGCAGGACCGCCAGAGCGGCCGCGACCGGACCCCCGACCGAGGCCAGGACCGTCAGGACCGCGGCCCGGACCGGGAAGAAGAGGACGACGGCACCGGCCGGCGGCGGCGCGGGCGGTTCCGCGAGCGCAACCGCAATCGGCCCACCCGCGACCGGTTCGGCAGCGAGCCCGATCCGGTGGTGGCCGACGACGATGTGCTGATCCCGGTGGCCGGCATCGTCGACATCCTCGACAACTACGGCTTCATCCGTACCTCGGGCTACCTCGCCGGCCCCAATGACGTCTACGTCTCGATGGCCCAGGTCAAGAAATACGGCGTGCGCCGCGGCGACGCGGTGACCGGTGCGGTGCGCCAACCTCGCGATGGCGATCGCAAGGACAAGTACAACGCCCTGGTGCGCCTCGACACGGTCAACGGGATGGATCCCGAGGAGGCCAAGAAGCGCCCGGAGTTCCACCGGCTCACGCCGCTCTACCCGCAAGAGCGCTTGCGGCTGGAGACCGAGGCCAACCTGTTGACGACCCGGGTGATCGATCTGGTCATGCCGCTCGGCAAGGGCCAGCGGGCGCTCATCGTGAGCCCGCCCAAGGCCGGCAAGACCATGGTGCTCCAGGCGATCGCCAACGCGATCACTACCAACAATCCCGAGTGCCACCTGATGGTCGTCCTGGTCGACGAGCGTCCTGAAGAGGTCACCGACATGACCCGATCGGTCAAGGGTGAGGTCATCGCCTCCACCTTCGACCGGCCGCCGACGGACCACACGACCGTCGCCGAGCTGTCCATCGAGCGGGCGAAGCGCCTGGTCGAGCTCGGCCACGACGTCGTGGTGCTGCTCGACTCGATCACCCGGCTGGGTCGCGCCTACAACCTGGCGGCACCGGCCAGCGGCCGGATCCTGTCCGGCGGGGTGGACTCGACCGCGCTCTACCCGCCGAAGCGTTTCCTCGGAGCGGCCCGCAACATCGAGAACGGTGGCTCGCTGACCATCATGGCGACGGCGCTCGTCGAGACCGGGTCGACCATGGACACCGTCATCTTCGAGGAGTTCAAGGGCACCGGCAACGCCGAGCTGAAGCTGGATCGCAAGATCGCCGACAAGCGGGTCTTCCCCGCCATCGACGTCGACCCCTCGGGCACCCGCAAGGAGGAGTTGCTGCTCTCACCGGAGGAGTTGTCCATCGTGATCAAGCTCCGCCGGGTACTGCACGCGCTCGATCCGCAGCAGGCGCTCGAGCTGCTCCTCGAGCGGATGCGCAAGACCTCCACCAACGCGGAGTTCCTGATGCAGATCCAGAAGTCGACGGTCGGCCCGGACCAGTAGCCCGCCCGACGGTCGGGAATCTCGCCGGCCTGACCGGCGTTGCGCTAGCCGACGCCCCACCTGCAACACTGAGGGCGACATCGGGCTCCGGTTCACGCCTCGTCACCGAGGCGACCCGGCGGCCACTGATCGAGAGGACGAGATGAAGACCGGCATTCACCCCGAATACGTCGAAACCACGGTGAGCTGCAGCTGTGGCAATACGTTCACCACGCGGAGCACGTCAAAGAGCGGCGCCATCCACGCCGACGTCTGCGCGCAGTGCCATCCGTTCTATACCGGCAAGCAGAAGATCCTCGACACCGGCGGCCGCGTCGCCCGCTTCGAGAAGCGCTTCGGCAAGCGCACCAAGTAGCTGCGCCCACGGCGCCCGCCCCTCGGGGGTCGGGCGCCGTTGACGTGTCTGCCCCCTGGAGCTGATCGGAGGCCAGCCATGACGACCTCTTCGCCGGACGCCTTGAGCACACTGCTCGACGAGCACGCCACCCTCGAGCAGCAGCTCGCCGACCCCTCCGTGCACTCCGATCAGGCCCGGGCCCGTGAGCTCGGCAAGCGGTACGCCGAGCTGGGACCGGTGGTGGAGACATCCCGCGAGCTCGAGGCTGTGCGCGCCGACCTCGCGGCGGCCGAGGAGCTCGGCGCAGACGACGCGTCCTTCGCGGCCGAGGCCGAGACCTTGACGGTCCGGGTCAGCGAGCTCGAGGTCCGGCTCCGCGGGCTGCTGCTGCCGCGGGACCCCAACGACGGCAAGGACGTCATTCTGCAGGTCAAGGCGGGGGAGGGCGGTGAGGAGTCGGCATTGTTCGCAGGTGACCTGCTGCGGATGTACCTGCGTTACGCCGAGCGGCAGGGTTGGCGGACCGAGGTGCTCGACGCTGTGGAGAGCGACCTCGGCGGCTACAAGGACGTTTCCGTGGCGGTCAAGGCCCGGGCGGGGGTCTGGCAACGGCTGAAGTACGAGGGCGGCGTGCACCGGGTGCAGCGCGTCCCGGTCACCGAGTCGCAGGGCCGCGTCCACACCTCGGCGGCCGGCGTGCTCGTCCTGCCCGAAGCCGAGGACGTCGACGTCACCATCGACCCCCACGACCTGCGGATCGACGTCTACCGCTCCTCCGGCCCGGGCGGGCAGTCGGTCAACACCACCGACTCGGCGGTCCGGATCACCCACGTCCCGACCGGCACCGTTGTGGCGATGCAGAACGAGAAGAGCCAGCTGCAGAACAAGGAAGCCGGCCTGCGGGTACTCCGGGCCCGGTTGCTCGCGCTGGCCCAGGAGGAGGCCGCCAGCGTCGCCTCGGATGCCCGGCGGAGCCAGGTCCGTACGGTCGACCGCAGCGAGCGCATCCGCACCTACAACTACGCCGAAAACCGGATCGCCGACCACCGGGTGAACTTCAAGGCCTACAACCTCGATCAGGTGCTCGACGGCGACCTCGACGCGGTGATCGACGCGCTGGTCGCCGGCGACATGGCGGCTGCGCTGGCCGCCCCGGCTGCTACGGCGTGACCGAAGTTCGGGCGGCCGTGGCCAGGGCGACGGCCCGGCTGACCGAGTCCGCAGTGGCCAGCCCCCGCAACGATGCCGAGGAGCTGGCCGCCCATGTGCTGCGCATCCGCCGGTCCGCACTCGCAATGGTCACCGACTGGGATGCCGCCTCTGCGGCGACTTACGACGATCTGGTGACCGAGCGGGCCCGCCGGATCCCGTTGCAGCACCTGACCGGGCTGGCGGGTTTCCGGCACATCGAGCTGGCCGTCGGGCCGGGCGTCTTCGTGCCCCGACCGGAGACCGAGCTGCTCGTCTCCTGGGGCCTGACCCGGCTGGCCGGAATCGTGGCGCCGGTCGTGGTCGACCTCTGTGCCGGCTCCGGCGCCATCGGGCTGTCGGTGGCAAAGGAGCTTCCGGCCGCCACCGTCTACGCCGTCGAGCAGGAGCCGCTGGCGCTGGCCTGGCTGCGCAGGAACGCCGAGGGCACCGGGCTGCAGGTCGTCGCGGGGGACGCCACCGATCCGGCCCTGCTGGCCGAGCTGGACGCCGGCGTGGACCTGGTGCTGAGCAACCCGCCGTACATCCCGCTCGGCTCGGTGGTCGAGCCCGAGGTGGGCGAGCATGACCCGCCGGCCGCGCTCTGGGGTGGCCCCGACGGGCTGGCCGTGCTGCGCGGCGTGGCGGCCCGGGCGTGCCGGCTGCTCCGGCCCGGGGGATGGCTCGCCGTCGAGCACGCCGACCAGCAGGGGCAGGCCGTGCCGGCGCTGCTGCGGGCGATGGGCGACTGGGAGGATGTCTGGGTGGATGTGCAAGACCATCCCGACCTCGCCGGCCGGGATCGCTTCAGCACCGCGCGGAGGGCCGGTTGACCGAGATGTACGACTGCCGGGTGCCGGCCGAGCGCACCGCCGGCATCGCGGCCGCCATCGACGCACTGCAGCGTGGCGATCTGGTCGTCATGCCCACCGACACCGTGTACGGCCTGGGTGCCGACGCCTTCACGCCCCCCGCTGTGGACGCCCTGTTGAGCGCCAAGATGCGCGGCCGCGACATGCCGGTGGGCGTGCTGATCGGCTCCTGGCGGGCGCTGGACGGCCTGGTGATGGCGGTGCCGGCGGCGGTGCGCGAGCTGGTCGAGGCCTTCTGGCCCGGCGGCCTGAGCCTGGTCGTGCAGCAGGCGCCGTCACTGTCCTGGGATCTCGGTGACAGCCGCGGGACGGTGATGGTCCGGATGCCGTTGCACCCGATCGCCTTGGACATCCTGCGCGCGACCGGACCACTCGCGGTCTCCAGCGCCAATGTCAGCGGATCACCGCCGGCCACCTCGGCCGCCGAAGCGCAGGACCAGCTCGACGACGCCGTCGAGGTCTACCTCGAGGCCGGTAGCTGCGGTGACCCGGTCGCCTCCACGATCGTCGACGTGACGGGTCCCCAGCCCCGGGTGCTGCGGGCCGGCGCCATCGGTGTCGAGGCGCTGCGTGAGGTCGTCCCCGACCTCGTCGCAGACTGATGTCGAGGCATGATGTGGCTAGAGTGGCCGCACCGCCAAGCGTAGGTAGGAGCCGGCATGAGCACTCCCTTCTGGGGCCCGGATTTCGACGCTCTGCAGGCCGAGGATCCCGACATCGCCGATGTCGTGCTCGGTGAGCTCGCCCGCCTCCGCGGGGGCTTGCAGTTGATCGCCAGCGAGAACTTCACCTCTCCGGCCGTGCTCGCGGCGCTGGGCTCGACCCTGTCCAACAAGTACGCCGAGGGATATCCCGGCCGGCGTTACTACGGCGGCTGCCAGGAGGTCGACAAGGCCGAGGAGATCGGCATCGCCCGGGCCAAGGAGCTCTTCGGCTGCGAGCACGCCAATCTCCAGCCGCACTCCGGCGCCTCGGCCAATCTGGCCGCCTACGCGGCGCTGCTCGACCCCGGTGACACGGTGCTCGCCATGTCGCTGCCGCACGGCGGCCACCTGACCCACGGCAGCAAGGTCAACTTCTCCGGCAAGTGGTTCAACACCATCGGCTATTCGGTCAGCCGGGACACCGAGCTGATCGACTACGACGAGGTACGCGACCTCGCCCGCCAGCACCGCCCCAAGATGATCATCTGTGGGGCGACCGCCTACTCCCGGCTGATCGACTTTGCCGCGTTCCGAGCCATTGCCGACGAGGTGGGCGCCCGGTTGATGGTGGACGCGGCGCACTTCATCGGCCTGGTGGCCGGACAGGCGATCCCCTCTCCGGTCCCGTACGCCGACGTGGTGACGTTCACGACCCACAAGGTGCTGCGCGGGCCCCGCGGCGGCATGATCGTCTGCACCGCCGAGCTAGCGGCCAAGATCGACAAGGCGGTGTTCCCCTTCACCCAGGGCGGCCCGCTGATGCATGCGGTGGCAGCCAAGGCGGTGGCGCTGCGGGAGGCGCTGGCGCCGGCGTACCAGACCTACGCTCGACAGGTGATCACCAACGCGCAGGCGCTGGCCGACGGTCTGGCCGCCGAGGGAATGCGGCCCGTTTCCGGCGGGACCGACACCCACCTGGCGTTGATCGACCTCCGCGGCCTGGACGTCACCGGACGGGACGCCGAAGCCCGCTGCGACGCCGCGCGGATCACCCTGAACAAGAACGCCATCCCCTACGACCCGCAGAAGCCGATGGTGGCGTCGGGGATCAGGGTCGGGACGCCGGCGGTGACCACCCAGGGGATGACCGAAGGGGACATGAAGGAGGTGGCCGGGCTGATCAGCCGTGCGGTACGTGACGCGGATGGGACAGCGGCAGCCGAGGTCGCCGAAGCGGTCTCTGGGCTGGTCTCGCGGCATCCGGCCTACCCGCAGGCATAGCGGCGGGCGGCGCGCCCGGTAGCCGGCTGCGCACGCCCCCTGTGGTAGGAATTGCGCCATGAAGCCACGGCAGCCGCGCTAGTCAACCTCGGACCAGGGGGCGGCCGTGGCGGACCGGACGATCGGCGTATGGGAGCTGGTCAGGCTCGGAGCGACCAACGTTGCCTGCCTCGTCGTCGGCCTCATCGTCGGTCTTCTGCTCGACAATCGCTTCGACGCACTACCGACCTACACGTTGGCCGGTCTGGCGACCGGTATTGTCTGCGGCGTTGCTATTACCTACGTACGGATCCGTCAGTTCCTGCACGGTTGAGAGGATGGCGTTGGTCAACACCGGAACGGAGCTGCCGGCGATTCCGCCGCACGCGGCGGCAAATCGCCGGCGGTCGGTGATCGTGGCCGGGCCGTTGGCCGTGGTGGCCATCCTGCTGCTGAGCCTGCTCGGTCACCCGCTGGCCGGACTGCTCTTCTGCGTCGGCCTGGCGCTCGGCGCCCTGAACACATGGCTCGTGCAGCGGTCCGTGGTGCGGTTTGCCTCGAGCACCGCCGGCGATGCCAAGCGGCGATTCGTCGGCGGAGTGTTCGGCCGCCTTGCGTTGATCAGCCTGGTGGCGCTGGCCATCTGCCTGTTGTTCCTCCCCGACGGGCTGGGCGTCCTGGCCGGGCTCGCCGGGTTTCAGATCCTGATGCTGGCCAGCGCCTCCATGCCGCTGATCCGAGAGCTGCGCAGCTCATGAGCCGCAGCCTTGGCGTCACCAATGTGGCCGCCGAGATCGACATCGGGACCAATCATCCGACCCTGACTCTCGGTGGGCTGATCTTCAACGTCGACACGATCTGGTCCACCCTGGTGGCGGGCACCCTCGTGGTCCTGTTCGGGCTGTTCATCGCCCGTCGGGCCACCAGCGGCGTACCCAAGGGGCCGCAGCTGATCTGGGAGACGGTGATCGGCAGCATCGAGGACCAGGTGGAGGACTCGATCGGCCGGCGGGTGGCGCCCTTCGTAGTGCCGCTCGCCACCGCATTGTTCTTCTTCATTCTTTTCGCCAACTGGCTGGAAATCATTCCGACGAAGCACCACCTGCCGTCGCCGACCGCCGACGTCAACCTGACCTTCGCGCTGGCCATGCTCGTCATCGTCTGGGTCCACGTCACCGGGCTGCGCAAGCGGGGTGCCGGCAACTACATCGGCCACTTCTTCAAGCCGATCCTGCTCTCACCGATCAACGTGATCGAGGAGCTCGTCAAGCCCGTCACGCTGGCGCTGCGGCTCTTCGGCAACGTCTTCGCCGGCGGCGTGATGATCTCGGTGATCGGGCTGATGCCGTCGTTCATCCTCTGGGCGCCCAACATCTTGTGGAAGCTTTTCGACATGGTGATCGGCGTGATCCAGGCCTTCATCTTCGCCTTGCTGACCATCCTCTACTTCAGCTTCGCCGTCGGTGGACACGGCGAGGACGAAGCCCAGCCGGCCAGTGACACCCCGGCCGACGACAGCAACCTGGCCAACGCCTGACCAACGCGCACACCCACGTGCAGACCTAACAACGAGGAGATCCATGGCAACCAATCAGGCCACAGCCATCCAGGTGGCCGGCGCCTTCATCGGTGGTGGGCTGGCGCTCGGCGGCGGTGCCATCGGCGCGGCCGTCGGTGACGGCCTCGCCGGCAGCGCGACGATTTCCGGGGTGGCCCGTCAGCCGGAGGCTCAGGGCCGGCTGTTCTCGATCTTCTTCCTGACGGTGGGTCTGGTCGAGGCGATGTACTTCATCAACCTGGCGTTCATGGCGGTGTTCGTGTTCGTTCTGGCGAAGCAGTAACGAAGGCCATGCAGACGACCGTGCTCGCCGAGAGCAACTTCCTCATTCCCAATGGGACGTTCATCGCTGAGCTCGTCGTGTTCGGCATCATCCTGGCCGCTGTCTACCGGTATGTCGTACCGCCGCTGCAACGGGCCATGCGCCAGCGTGGCGAGCTCATCCGGGCCCAGTTCGACGAGGCCCGGCAGGCTCGGGAGCGCGCCGAGGCGGCAGAGGAGGAATACACCTCCTCGATGAACGAGGCGCGGGCCGAGGGAGCCCGGATCCGTGAGGAGGCCCGGGCCCAGGGCCAGCAGATCATCGACGACTTGCGCGCAGATGCCCAGCGGGAGGCAGAAAGCCTCAACCAGCGCGGGCGTCAGCAGCTTCTCGCCGACCGGGACGCCATGGTCGGCGGCCTTCGGGCGGAGATGTCGACTCTCGCGGTCGAGCTGGCCAGCCGCATCGTCGGGGAGTCCCTCGCCGAGGAGGCGCGCCGATCCGGCACGGTCGAGCGGTTCCTGCGCGAACGCACGGGCGAGCCGGTCGGCACTGCGGAGCAGGCCCGATGAACGCGTCCTTCATCGCCGAGATCTTCGCCTTCATCGTCATCATCGTGCTTATCTACCGCTACGTCGTTCCGCCGCTGCGCAAGGCCATGCGGCGGCAGCAGCAGGTCATCGGAGCGCAGTTCGCCGAGGCGCGCGAGGCCAAGGAGCAGGCCGAGGCCGCCGAGGCGAAATACCAGGCATCGATCCGGGACGCCCGCGCCGAGGCCGAGCAGATGCGGCAGAGTGCACGCGCCCAGGGCGAGCAGATCCGCGCCGAGCTCCGGGCCAAGGCGCAGGAAGAGTCCGACCGGATTGCGGAGCGGGGCCGCCAGCAGCTGGCCGCGGAGCGCGACTCGGTGGTCCGCGAACTGCGGGCGGAGATGGGGACACTGGCCGTCGAGCTGGCCACCCGCATCGTCGCCGAGTCGCTGACCGACGAGACCCGGCGAGCGGCCACCGTCGAGCGCTTTATCGAGGAGCTTGAACGCAAGTCGGCTGCTGCCGATCACGCCACGGTGGCCCCATGATGCAGATCGCCAGCCGTAGCTCGCTCGCCGCCGCGCGGGACGCGCTGGAATCGCTCTGCGAGCACGCCGACTCCACCCAGCTTTCGGCGATGGCCGACGAGCTCCTCTCCGTCGGGCGGCTGCTCGACCGGGAGGCGGTGCTGCGCCGGTCCCTGTCGGACCCGGCGGCTCCCGAGGAGGTCCGGCGCGGCCTGCTCGATGCGATCCTGCGAGATCAGCTCAGCGGCCAGATCGTCGAGCTGTTGCACACCGTCGTGGCGACGCGATGGTCGACCCCGGCCGACCTGGCCGACGCTCTGGAGCTGCTTGCCGTCCAGGCGCTGCTGGCGGCGGCCCAACGGGACGGCGTGCTGGCCGACGTCGAGGACGAGCTCTTCCGGTTCCTGCGGGTCTTCGCCGGCGACCACTCTCTGCAGACCGCACTGGGCGACTCGACCGCCGACCCCGAGCGTCGCAACCGGCTGGTGACCGACCTGCTCGGCGGCAAGGCCCGGCCGGTGAGCGAGGCGTTGGTCAAGGTGGCGGTGGCCGGACTGGGTGGGCGCAGCTTCGAGCCGTCGCTGGAGCGCCTGGTCGAGCTGGCAGCTCAACAGCGGGACACCGAGGTCGCCTATGTGACCGTCGCCACGGCGCTCACCGAGGAGCAGGAGCGGCGGCTCGAAGCCGCGCTGGCCCGGACGTACGGCCGCCAGATGTCGCTGCTGATCGTCGTCGACCCGTCCATTCTCGGTGGGCTGACCGTGCGAGTCGGTCAGGAGCTCTATGACGGCAGCGTCTCCCGGCGACTGGAGCAGGTGCGCAGTGCACTGGCCGGCTGACCTGATTTCACCCCGAACCAGCCAACAGACAGGACCCCTGACATGGCCGAGCTGACCATCTCCTCGGAGGAGATCCGCAGCGCGATCGAGCGCTACGTATCCTCCTACACCCCGGAGACCTCCAAGGAAGAGGTCGGCCTGGTCACCGAGATCGGTGACGGCATCGCCCGGGTCGAGGGGTTGCCGTCGACGATGACCAACGAGCTGCTGGAGTTCGAGGGCGGCGTGCTGGGCATCGCGCTCAACCTCGACGTACGCGAGATCGGCGCGGTCATTCTCGGCGACTTCGAGCACATCGAGGAGGGCCAGCCGGTCCGGCGGACCGGACGCGTGTTGTCTGTCCCGGTCGGTGACGCCTACCTCGGTCGGGTCGTCGATGCCCTGGGCAACCCGATCGACGGCAAGGGCGAGATCAGCACCTCCGACCGGCGGGCCCTGGAGCTGCAGGCGCCGTCGGTCGTGCAGCGCCAGCCGGTCAAGGAGCCGCTGCAGACCGGCATCAAGGCGATCGACTCGATGACGGCCATCGGGCGGGGGCAGCGCCAGCTGATCATCGGCGACCGGCAGACCGGCAAGTCGGCAGTCGCGATCGACGCGATCATCAACCAGCGCGACAACTGGGCCACGGGCGATCCCAAGAAACAGGTCAAGTGCATCTACGTGGCCATCGGCCAGAAGGGCTCCACGATCGCGGCCGTCCGCGGCTCGCTGGAAGATGCCGGTGCGATGGAGTACACCGCCATAGTCGCGGCGCCGGCCTCCGACGCCGCCGGCTTCAAATACATCGCGCCCTACACCGGATCATCCATCGGTCAGCACTGGATGTATCAGGGGCAACACGTCCTCATCGTCTTCGACGACCTGTCCAAGCAGGCCGAGGCCTACCGCGCCGTGTCGCTGCTGCTGCGCCGGCCGCCGGGTCGTGAGGCCTACCCCGGCGATGTCTTCTACCTGCACTCCCGCTTGCTCGAGCGTTGCGCCAAGCTCTCCGAGGATCTCGGCGGCGGCTCGATGACCGGCCTGCCGATCATCGAGACCAAGGGCAACGACATCTCGGCCTACATCCCCACCAACGTCATCTCCATCACCGACGGCCAGCTCTTCCTCGAGACCGACCTGTTCAACTCCGGCGTACGCCCGGCGATCAACGTCGGAGTGTCGGTGTCCCGGGTCGGCGGCAACGCGCAGATCCGGGCCATGCGGTCGGTCGCCGGCCGGCTGCGCCTCGACCTGGCGCAGTTCCGCGAGCTGGAGGCCTTCTCGGCGTTCGGCTCCGACCTGGACCCCGCCTCCAAGGCGCAGCTCGCCCGGGGCGAGCGGCTGGTGGAGTTGCTCAAGCAGCCGCAATACACCCCTTTCCCGGTCGAGCGTCAGGTCGTCTCCCTGTGGGCCGGCACCACCGGAGCACTCGATGCCGTCCCAGTGCGCGATATCCGTCGCTTCGAATCGGAATTCCTCGATTACGTCAGCCGTGAGCACAAGGGCATCTACGACGCCATCCTGCAATCGGGCAAGCTCGAAGACGACACCGTCGAATCGCTGAAGAAGGCCATCGAGGCCTTCAAGAAGCAATTCGAGACGGGCGAGGGCGAGAGCATCGAAGTAAACGAGGCCGAAGCCGAGCCGATGGAGGCCGACGAGGTCAAGAAGGAGAAGGTCACCCGCTACACCAAGGAGCCACCGAAGCCGACGGGCGCCAGCCGGATGGACGCCTAGCCGATGGGCGCTCAGCTGCGGGTCTATCGCCGCCGGATCCGCTCGATCCAGTCGACGAAAAAGATCACCCGGGCGATGGAGCTCATCGCCGCCTCGCGCATCGTCAAGGCCCAGCAGCGGGTGACCGCCTCGAAGCCCTACGCAGAGGAGATCACCCGCGTCCTGTCCACGCTGGCCTCGCGCAGCTCCCTGGACCATCCGCTGCTCAATGAGCAGCCCAACCCCGAGCGCGCGGCGGTCCTCGTCGTGACCAGTGACCGCGGCCTGGCCGGCGCCTACAACGCCAACGTGCTGCGCGCCGCCGAAGAGCTGATCGCGCTGATCCGCTCGGAGAACAAGGAGCCGGTGCTCTACGCGATCGGCCGCAAGGGTGTGGGCTACTACCGGTTCCGCCGTCGGGAGATGGCCGGTGACTGGACCGGCTTCTCCGAACAGCCGGCGTTCGTCAACGCCCGTGAGGTGGGCGACACTCTGGTCAGCGCGTTCCGGAAGGGCGGTCTCGACGACCCCGAGGCCGGAGCTGACGATGACTTGGTGGTGGCCGGCGTCCAGGAGATCCATATCGTCTACACGGAGTTCGTCTCGTCCCTGACGCAGCAGGCGGTCGCTCGACGGATTGCCCCGCTGGTGGTGGAAGAGGTGCACGAGGACGACGCCCCGGCGGGTTACCTGGCGGAGTACGAATTCGAGCCGGAGCCAGAGGCCCTGCTCCATGCGTTGTTGCCCAAGTACATCAACACCCGCATCTTCGCCGCATTGCTGGAGTCGGCTGCCTCGGAGTCCGCGGCTCGCCGGCGAGCCATGAAGGCCGCCACCGACAACGCCGAAGACATCATCAAATCGCTCACCCGAGCGGCCAACTCAGCTCGACAGGCTGAGATCACCCAGGAAATCAGTGAGATCGTTGGCGGCGCAGACGCGCTGGCTTCGGCAGGAAGCGACGTGACATGACGACCCAGACGACCGAGACGACCGAGACGACCGAGACGACCAAAGACGCCGTGACCGGGCGCGTTGTCCGGGTAATCGGACCGGTCGTCGATGTCGAATTCTCCCGCGACACGATGCCGGCGCTCTGGAACGCGCTGCACGTCGACCTCACCCTCGGCGACGAGAAGATGATGCTCACCCTCGAGGTGGCCCAGCACATCGGCGACAACATGGTGCGGACGATCTCGATGCAGCCGACGGACGGACTGGTCCGCGGCGCCGAGGTGACCGACACCGGCGAGGCCATCACGGTCCCGGTCGGTGACGTCACCAAGGGGCATGTCTTCAACGTGCTCGGCCGGCCGTTGGACGTCAAGGAGAGCGAGCTCGACATTCAGGAGCGGTGGCCCATCCACCGGCTGTCTCCGCCGTTCGACGAGCTCGAAGCCAAGACCGAGATCTTCGAGACCGGCATCAAGGTCATCGACCTCCTCGCACCCTATGTCGTCGGCGGCAAGATCGGACTGTTCGGCGGTGCCGGCGTCGGCAAGACGGTGCTGATCCAGGAGATGATCCGCCGGGTGGCCCAGAACTTCGGTGGCGTGTCGGTCTTCGCCGGGGTCGGTGAGCGCACCCGCGAAGGCAACGACCTCTTCGGGGAAATGACCGAGTCCGGTGTCATCAACGACACCGCGCTGGTCTTCGGCCAGATGGACGAGCCACCTGGGACCCGTCTCCGGGTGGCGTTGTCGGCACTCACTATGGCGGAGTATTTCCGCGACGTGCAAAAGCAGGATGTGCTGCTGTTCATCGACAACATCTTCCGCTTCACCCAGGCCGGGTCCGAGGTGTCCACCCTGCTCGGCCGGATGCCCTCGGCTGTCGGCTACCAGCCGACCCTGGCCGACGAGATGGGCGAGCTCCAGGAGCGCATCACCTCGACCCGTGGCCACTCGATCACGTCCTTGCAGGCGATCTACGTGCCCGCCGACGACATCACCGACCCGGCGCCGCACACCACGTTCGCCCACCTCGACGCCACCACCGTGTTGTCGCGGCCGATCTCCGAGCTCGGCATCTATCCCGCGGTCGACCCGCTCGACTCCACTTCGCGCATCCTGGACGCCCGATACGTCGGTGACGAGCACTACGCGGTGGCCCGCGAGGTGCAGCGGATCCTGCAGCGCTACAAGGACCTGCAGGACATCATCGCCATCCTCGGCATCGACGAACTGGCCGAAGAGGACAAGGTGCTGGTCGGGCGGGCCCGCCGCATTCAGCGGTTCCTGTCCCAAAACCTCTTCGTCGCCGAGCAGTTCACCGGGCAGGAGGGCTCCTTCGTCTCGCGCGAGGAGACCGTCGACTCCTTCCGCAAACTGAGCAACGGCGACTACGACCACCTGCCCGAGCAGGCTTTCTTCCTGTGCGGTGGTATCGAGGACGTCGAGGCCAACGCCAAGAAGCTCGGCGACCAGGGCTGACCTGCTGACTCGGTCAGGCTCACGGGGACTCGGGCTCACGTTGGGGGCGACAATGCGGATGTACACAGCAATCTTCGGAGTCAGCGTGCTGGTGGCGGCGGCGGTGGGTGGCGGGACCTCCGTAGCCACGGCATCGCGGTCCGCGGCCGTCACCGGCCCCGTCTGGGGAGTCGCCGGCGACAAGCCGGTGGTCGCGGACTACAACGGCGACGGCCGGGCCGACCTTGCGCTCTACCGGCCCTCCAACGGCACCTGGTACGTCCGGGGCGTGGAGACCATCCAATTCGGCGCCTCCACCGACATTGCCGTCCCGGCGGACTACAACGGCGACGGCCGCACCGACATTGCGGTCTTCCGGCCCTCCACCGGCACGTGGTACATCCGGGGCTACAGTTCCTACGCCTACGGGGTAGCCGGCGACGTCCCGGTCCCCCGCGACTTCAACGGCGACGGCCGGGCTGATTTCGCCGTCTTCCGCCCGTCGACCGCCACCTGGTACGCCCGCGGTGCCAGTCCCCTCCCGTACGGCGCCAGGGGTGACGTCCCTGTCCTGGCGGACTACAACGGCGACCGGCGGGCCGACGTTGCGGTCTTCCGCCCGTCGACCGGCTTCTGGTACATCCGGGGTGTCGACAGCTTCGGGTACGGCACCAGGGGCGACATCCCGCTCCCGCGCGACTACTACGGAGAAGGTCGGGCCCACGTCGCGGTGTTCCGCCCTTCCACCGCCACCTGGTACGTCAAGAACTCCAGGGACCTCCGCTATGGTGTCGGCACCGACGTTCCGGTCCCGGCGGACTACAACGGCGATCATCGGGTCGACGTCGCGGTGTTCCGCCCCGCCACCGGCACGTGGTACCTGCGGCTGAGCACGGCACCGTCGGTGGTCAGTGCCGACCCGGTGAACAACACGCCCCATCTCGCGAAGGACGCCACGGTCCTCCATCCCGCTGCCTACGCCGTCGAGCAGTCCGCCGACCGGACGACGATGTATGTCGGCGGGCAATTCGACGCCGTTCAGGACGCGGCCTTGAATCCCGCGATCTTGCGGAAGAACTTCGTTGCGTTCTCCGCCGGCAGCGGAGCGATCTCGGCCACGGTCGCTCCGGTGTTCGATGGCGCGGTCTGGGCGATCCGGTCCTCAGGGAGCTCGCTGTACGTGGCGGGTGCCTTCAGCACGGTCAACGGCGTTGTGCGTAAGGGCGTGGTCAAGCTGTCCGCGGCCACCGGTGCGGTGGACCCGACGTTCATCCCTCCGGCCTGGAATCACGGGGTGGCCTACGACCTGCGGCTGGTTGGCGGTCGGGTCATCGTGGGCGGCACCTTCCCGGGTGCTCTGGTGGCACTCGACCCGACCACCGGGGCCGACACCGGATATCTCCGGCTCGGCATCAGCGGGTCGGAGGCGGCCGGGACGACCAACGAGCCCACCCATGTCTACCGCTTCGCCGTCAACCCGGCCGGCACCCGGCTGGTCGCGATCGGCAACTTCCTCGCTCCGCATCCGCGGGTCTTCATGGTCGATCTCGGCGCTACGGCGACGGTCGACCAGTGGTATTACGCGGCCTTTGCCCATTCGTGCTCGCTGCCCAAGGTCTATCCGGCCTACCTCCGCGGGGTCGACTTCTCCCCGGACGGCTCCTATTTCGTCATCGCCGCCACCGGCGAGGTGCCCCAGACCGGAGGCGTCGGCCGCGACGTCTGCGATGCCGCAGCCCGATTCGAGACCGCGATCGCGCACCCATACCGGCCGAGCTGGATCAACTACACCGGCGGTGACACGCTGCATTCCGTCGCTGTCACCGAGGCGGCCGTCTACGTCCAGGGCCACCAGCGCTGGCTTGACAATCCCCTGGGCCGCAACAGCTGTAAGACCACCTGCGTGCCACGTCCCGGGATCGGCGCCATCGACCCGGTCACCGGCACGGCGCTGTCCTGGGATCCCACCAAGACCCGAAGCGTCGGCGGCAAGGACCTGCTCGCCACCTCGGCCGGGCTGTGGGTAGCCTCCGACGGCATCATGATCGGGCACGAATACCACTACGGCATCGCGTTCCTGCCGCACTAACCCCGTTGGTTAGACTCCCAGCAATCCCGCGTCGACGAAGGAGCCGCTCGTGGCTGACCCGCTGCACGTCGAATTGGTGTCGGTGGAGCGGCCGGTCTGGTCCGGGGAAGCCACCATGATCATCGCCCGGACCACAGAAGGCGAGCTGGGCATCCTTCCCGGTCACGCGCCGCTGCTCGGCGAGCTGGCCGAAGGCTTTACGGTCCGCATTCAGCAGGAGGATGGTGGGGAGCTGGTCGCGGCCGTGCACGGCGGTTTCCTCTCCGTCACCGGTGAAGGGGTGTCCGTCCTGGCCGAGGTCGCCGAGCTGGCCGATGACGTCGACGTCGAACGCGCCCGTCGGGCGTACGAAAACACCTCCAACGCCGACCATGACGACGAGGAAGAGCAGGCGGCGCGCAACCGGGCGATGAGCCGGCTGCGCGCTGTCGGCGAGACGGTCTGACAGTCCGCGGCCGGGCGGCGGGGGCATGCGACTGTTCGAGGAGTCAGCCTTCGTCCTGCTGCTCGTGCCGATCGGGCTCGTCATTGCCTTTGCGGTTCGCCGGTGGGTGCTCAGCCGCACCGGAGGCACGGTCGAGCTGAGCCTGCGCCTCAGGCAGGGCAGTCATGGCAGGGGCTGGGTGCTCGGGACGGGCCGGTTCGTCGGCGATGACCTGCAGTGGTTCCGGGTGTTCAGCCTGGCCCCGCGGCCGCGGCGCACCTTGTCCCGACGTGACCTGACGGTGGTTCAACGGCGCGTGCCCAGCGGGCCGGAAAGACTGTCGCTGCAGGCCGGAATGGTCGTGCTGGAGTGCCGCAGCGACGCCGGTGCCGTGCAGTTGGCGATGGGCGAGTCTGCGCTGACCGGCTTTCTGTCCTGGCTCGAGTCCGCCGCCCCGGGCGCATCGATTGCCGGCTGAGCTAGCCGCCCGGTTGCCAGAGCACATCGCCGCCCGGGTTGGCGACGCGCGAGAGGATGAACAGCAGATCGGAGAGCCGGTTGAGGTAGAGCGCCGGCGTCGGACTCGTCTGGTCGGGCTCGGCCTCCAGCAGGGCCCAGACACTGCGCTCGGCTCGCCGGGCCACGGTGCGGGCGACGTGGAGCAGCGTCGCCCCGGGGGTACCTCCCGGAAGGATGAAACTGTCCAGTTTCGGCAGTGCGGCGTTGAAGTCGTCGCAGTCGTGCTCCAACCGCTCGACATAGGCGTCGGTCACCCGTAGCGGGGGGTACTGCGGGTGCTCGACCACCGGAGTGCACAGGTCAGCACCCACGTCGAAGAGCTCGTTCTGCACCCGGCGCAGACAGGCGGCCACCTCGGCTACCGGAGCGCCCAGCACCAGCGCCAGGCCGACGGCTGCATTGGTCTCGTCGACGTCGGCGTAGGCGGCGATCCGCGGTGCCGTCTTGGCGACCCGGCTCATGTCGCCGAGCGCGGTCGTCCCGTCGTCGCCGGTCCTGGTGTAGATGCGGGTCAGATGTACGGCCATGCTGCTCAGCCTACGGCCGTGCCGGTCAGCCTACGGCCGCTCGTCGCCGCCCGACCGTACGATGCCCCTCGTGGAACTCTTCGCAATCGCCGGCGGGGCACGGCTGGCAGGTGACGTGCCGGTCAGCGGTGCCAAGAACAGCGTGCTGAAGCTGATGGCGGTTGCCCTGCTGGCGCCCGGACGCACGGTGCTGACCGACACACCGCAGATCCTGGATGTGGCGATCATGGGCGAGGTGCTCCGGCGCCTGGGATGCGGGGTCTTCATCGACGGCCCGACAGTGACGATCGACTGCCCCGAAGAGCTCGGGTCGGAGGCCGACTACGACCTGGTCCGCCGGATGCGCGCCTCGATCTGCGTCCTCGGGCCGCTGCTGGCCCGGACGGGGGAGGCCAAGGTGGCCTTGCCGGGCGGCGACAACATCGGCTCGCGTGGGCTGGACATGCATATCTCGGGCCTCGGCCGGCTCGGCGCCGAGGTGTCCAGCGAGCACGGCTTCGTGATCGCCACCTGCCCGCAACTGGTGGGGGCGACGGTGTGGCTGGACTTCCCCAGCGTCGGCGCCACCGAGCAGGTCCTGATGGCCGCGGTGCTCGCCAAGGGCACCACCGTGATCGACAACGCAGCGCGTGAGCCCGAGATCGTCGACATCTGCACCATGTTGACCGCCATGGGTGCCCGGATTGCCGGCGCCGGCACGTCCACCATCGAGATCGAGGGCACCGACGTCCTGCACCCGGTCGAGCACCGTCCGCTGCCCGACCGGATCGTGGCCGGCACCTGGGCGATCGGGGCGGTGATGACACGGGGAGACGTCACCGTCCGAGGGGCCGACTGGCACCACCTCGAGATCACCCTCGACAAGCTGGTGACCGCTGGGGCCACGGTCGAGCCACTCCTTTGCAGCCCTGGCTTCCGGGTGGCGATGGACCGCCGGCCGCGCGCGGTCGATGTGGTGACTCTGCCGTACCCGGGGTTCCCGACCGACCTGTTACCCATGGCGATCGCCCTGGCGTCGGTGGCCGACGGCGCCTCCATGATCACCGAGAATGTCTTCGACAGCCGGTTCATGTTCGTCAACGAGCTGACCCGCCTGGGTGCCGACGTCCGTACGGACGGCCACCACGCGGTCGTTCGTGGCCGGGAGCGACTGTCGGGGGCGCCGGTGCGGGCGACCGACATCCGGGCCGGGGCCGGCCTGGTGCTGGCCGCGCTGTGCGCCGACGGGCGCACCGAGGTATCGGAGGTGTCCCACCTCGATCGCGGCTATCCCGACTTCGTCGCCCAGCTGCGTGCCCTCGGTGCCGACGTCGAGCGGCTGGACGTACCCGAGCTGGACTTCCCGCTCGGCTACCAGAAGGTCAGGTGAGCAGCGACGTGGCAGGCAGGCTGGCGGTCATCGGCGCCGGGCTGATGGGCTCGGGCATTGCCGGCGTTGCCGCCCGGGCGGGCTGGGAGGTGGCACTGCGGGATGTGGATGACGCCGTCCTGGCGCGGGGCGTGGACGCGATCGGCGGCTCCTACGACCGCTTCGTCGGCAAAGGCAGGCTCGGCGCAGCCGACGCCGAGGCGGCCCTGGGCCGGATCACCACGACGACGGACCTCGACGCCGCCGGGGACGCCGACATCGTCGTTGAGGCGGTGTATGAGTCAGTGGACGTCAAACGAGATGTCTTTACGGCGCTCGACGGCATCTGCCGGCCGGATGCGGTGCTCGCCACCAACACCAGTGCCATCCCGATCACCACGATCGCGTCGTTCACCGGCCGGCCGGAGTCGGTCGTCGGGACGCATTTCTTCTCACCCGTGCCGGTGATGGCGCTGTGTGAGCTGGTCCGCGGATATCACACCTCGGTGGCGACGCTGGGCCGGGCCCGCGAGTTCGCCGAGGGGATCGGCAAGACGTGCATCGTGGTCAACCGCGACGTCGCGGGCTTCGTCACCACCCGCCTGATCGCCGCGCTGGCCAACGAGGCGGCGCGACTGGTCGAGAACGGCGTGGCCACCGCCGAGGACGTCGACATCGCCTGCCAGCTCGGCTTCGGCCACGCGATGGGCCCGCTCCGCACCCTGGACCTGACCGGCATCGACATCATGGTGAACGCCAGCCAGAACATCTACGCCGACACCCGCGAGGCAAAGTTCGCCCCGCCGGAACTCCTCATCCGCATGGTGAGTGCCGGGATGCTGGGCCGCAAGACCGGCCAAGGCTTCTACCCCTACGACAATTAGTCGCGCCGCGCCTTGCGCGGCGCGATTTCTCAACGGCGCGGTGAGGGCAGGATGCCGCGCTCGATCGCCTGGGTCACCGCCGCTGTCCGGTCGTCGACGCCGAGCTTGCCAAAGATGCGCAGCAGGTGGGTCTTTACCGTCGCCTCGCCGATGTAGAGCGAGCGGCCCACATCGGCGTTGGTCAGCCCCCGGGCGACCTCGGCGAGCACCTGCACCTCCCGAGGAGTGAGGTTCTCGGCCGCCGGCGCGCGCATCCGGTCCACCAGCCGGGCGGCGACCGGCGGGGCCAGGACGGTCTCGCCCCGGGCGGCCGCCCTGATCGCGCCGGCCAGCACGTCACGGGGGGCGTCCTTGAGCAGGTAGCCGGTTGCGCCGGCCTCCACCGCCCGCAGGATGTCGGTGTCGCTGTCGTACGTCGTGAGCACCAGAACGCGGACGCCGCTGTGCTCGGCGACGATCCGGCCGGTGGCCGTCACACCGTCCATGCCGGGCATCCGCAGGTCCATCAGCACCACGTCGGGGCGGACCTCGGTGACCTGCTGCAGAGCCTCGTCACCGGAGGCCGCCTCGCCGACGACCTCCAGCGTCGGCTCGGCGGCGAGCATGCCGCGCAGGCCGGCCCGCACCACGGGGTGGTCATCGACGATCAGCAGCCGGACCGTCATCGCAGGGCCACCGTCATCGCAGGGCCACCGTCATCGCAGGGCCACCTCGACCGAGCTGCCCCGGCCGGGTGCACTGCGCACGGTCACTTCGCCGCCGGCCTGCCCGACCCGCTCGCGCATCCCCTGGAGGCCGAAGCCGTAGGCGGTGGCCGGCTCGAAGCCACGGCCGTCGTCGCTCACCCGCACCTCGACTCCGGCGCTGCCATAGCGCAGTGCAACGTCCACCGCGGTCGCCGCGGCATGCCGGCGTACGTTGGTCAGCGCCTCCTGCACCACTCGGAGCAGGACCACCTCGCTGCTTCCGTCGAGCGGCCGTGGCTCGCCGGTGACCGCGAACCGCGCGGTCACCGCCGTCTCGTCGGCGAAGCGGTTGGTCAGCCGGGACAGCGCCTCGGCCAATGAGGCAGCCTGCAGCGGCGTCGGCCGGAGCTCGGCCACCAGCGAGCGCGCCTCATCGAGGTTCTCCCGGGCGGTGCGCTCGGCCAGCGTGAGGTAGTGCCGAACCTGGTCGTCGTGGCGACCCACCTCGGCCTCCGCCGCCTGCACCAGCATCACCACGCTGGCAAATCCCTGCGCCAGCGTGTCATGGATCTCCAGCGACAGCCGTTGCCGCTCGGCGCCGGCGCCCGCTTCGCGGTGTGCGGCGGCCAGCTCGATCCGGGTGCTCTCGAGCGCCTCGATCAGAGTGGCCCGATCTCGGCTCTGGTCGATGATCCGGCTGATCCAGACGCCCAGCAGGACGGCGAAGGCCAGGCTGACCGAACTGATGCCGAAGGAGGTCAGCGTGGCCCGCGCCGTCCAGCCGGAGCGGGCCGCGTCGATGGCGGCGACTCCCAACGACAGACTGGCCGCGGCCAGGACCGAGTCCCGGAGGCTCTCCAGATAGGCGAAGAGCTGGGGATAGACGATGAACAACAGGACGGCGACCACCGGATGCGCAGCGAACCCGGCCAGGACCAAGGCGATCGTGCCCACGGCCGCCAGCGCGTCGCGGCGCCGCCGGCCCCTGTCGTTGACCTGGCGCGCCCCCACGGCGACGTACCAGGCGGCCAGCGCGAGGACCAGCCCGGCCGCAAGCCACCGCTGGCCGGCGTCGGTGTCGGCGTCGTCCAGCGCGAGCAGCACCAGGACGCCGGCGGCCAGCACCCCGAAGCAGGCGTGCCACCAAGTCCCGTAGCGCACCCAGACGTGCTGGCCGGCCTCCGACGTCAGCCCCGGAGTCATCCGTCCCGGCGACCCTTCCAGCGGAAGGTGCGCAGACACAGAACCAGACCTCCGACGCACCAGGCGGCGAGCACGATCGCCATCCTGCCGTGCTCCCACGAGTGGGCCGGCTCCTGCACCGTGAAGGTGTCCGGCAGGAACACCGAGCGCAATCCCTGCGTCATCCACTTCAGCGGGAAGATGGCGGCGAACCGCTGCAGCCCCGTGGGCAAGTCGCTGAACAGGAAGTACACGCCCGAGATGAACTGCAGCAGGATGAACGGCGGCTGCACCACCGCAGCGGCCGCTCGTCCGCTGCGCGGGACGCTGCTCATCGCGATGCCCAAGAGCGAGCAGGCGACGAGCGAGAGCACGAACACCCAGCCGAAGGTCAGCCACCGGCCACCGGTGCTCGGCAGATGCAGCCCGTAGAAGAGCGTCCCGATACCCAGCAGCAGAACGGTTTCCAGGAGGCCGGTCGCCAGCACCAGCACCACCTTGCCGATGAAGTACGCCGAGCGGGGCATCGGCGTACCCGCCAGTCGCTTCAGGGTGCCGTCGTCGCGTTCCTGGGCGATGCTGATGGCCAGGCTCGAGAAGCTCGTCGACATGATGCCGGAAGCGATCATGCCCGAGATGAACACCTGCCGGTAATCGACGCCGGTGTGGGCGATCTCCCCGTGAAAGATCGACGCGAACAAGATCATCAGCCCGATCGGGAAACCGAGCGTGAATACGACCGCGTCGCGCTCGCGCAGGAACTGCCGGATCTCGATGTACCCGCGGCGCAGCCCGACCCCGAGCGCCGACGGGCTGCGGCCCTGCACCGTTGCGCCGATTGCCTGCTGCTGTGTGCCGGTCACTGTGCGGCTCCGATCATGGTGAGGTAGACGTCTTCCAGGGTGGGGCGGCGGACCACGAGCCCGGGTACCTCACCAGCGAAGCGTTCCGACAACTGCGCAACCACCAAAGTCGGCGTATCGGTCCGGCACGATTCGACGCCGCCCGGTCCGATCCAGTTGACGGTCGCCTGCGCCCGGTCCCGGCCACCGAGGCGGGACGGCGATTCGACCGCCAGGATCCGTCCGGCGCTCACCACCGCCACCCGGTCCGCCAGCGCCTCGGCTTCCTCCAGATAGTGCGTGGTGAGCAGGATCGTGGTGTTCTCGTCATTGAGCTGCCGGATCAGGCCCCAGAACTGCCGGCGTGCCTCGGGGTCGAAGCCCGTGGTCGGCTCGTCGAGGAACAGCAGCTCGGGCCGGCCGAGGATCCCCAGCGCAACGTCGAGCCGCCGGCGCTGGCCTCCGGAGAGCTCCCGGGTACGGGCCTTGCGCTTTCCGGTGAGCCCGACCAGGTCGATCACCTCCCCGGGATCGCGCGGGTCGGGGTAATAGCAGGCGAAGTGCGAGACCATCTCCTCAACGGTGAGCTCCGCGGCGTCGTTGACGCTCTGCAGCACGATGCCGATTCGGGACCGCCAGCCGCGGGGCGGCCGACCGGGATCGGCGCCCAGCACCGAAACCTCACCGTCGTCCCGGGACCGGTAGCCCTCGAGGATCTCCACCGTCGTTGTCTTACCGGCGCCGTTGGGCCCCAGCAGTGAGAAGACCTCGCCACGCCGCACCTCGAGGTCCAGGTCGTCGACGGCGACGCCCTTGCCGTACCGCTTGGTCAAACTGCGTACGGAGATGGCCGCATCGCTGCTGATCGGGTCGTCAGTCATGGGGAACACGGTTGCACGCCTCGTCCCCGCCTGGGACGACCGGCCGGTGCACCCGCCCGTCCACCGGAAAGTGGATTCGGTCGCCTGGTAAATATTCGGCAACACGACAGTCGATGTGGTGGTGCAACCCGAGGGGGCGTTCTAGCGTTTGAGGCGATAAGAGCGAAATGGGAGTCCATGACCAGCGGCACCGATGAGCCCGGCAGCCTCGTCATTCTGGTGGGGCGCCTCGACGCGTCCACGGTCAGCGCCTGCCGGGATGCGGTCAATTCCGCGCTCGATCTCGGCGCCGGCCCGCTGGTCATCGAGCTGAGCGGTGTGCACACGATAGATGCCACCGGCCTGGGAATGCTGATCGGCGCCCAGCGCCGCGCCCACCGGGCCGGCCGGTCGGTCCTGCTCCGCGGTGTGCCGCCCCGAGTCACCCGGCTCTTGAGAGCCACCCGCCTCGACCGGGTGCTGCTGGCCGAGCCCGCCCACGTCACGGTTGTCGGCGGCTGAGCACACGACCTGCTCCGCCGCCGTCCGCTCTGCTGGGCTAGCCGCTTCGGAGTTGCGCCGTTTCGGAGACCGGCGTCAGGTTCTCGCCGACCGTTGGCTCCGATTTCGGTCGTCCGTGCCGGGAGTCCCAGACGTCGCGGGCGATCACCTGGATGATGCCGGCGATCGGGATCGCCAGCAGGGCACCCAGAATTCCGGCCAGCTCGACGGCGATCAGCACGCTGACCAGCACAGTGAGCGGATTCAACTTGACCGTCCGGGACATGATGACCGGCTGGAGCAGGTGATTTTCCAGTTGCTGGTAGACGACGAAGAAGACGGCGACGGCAACGCCGGCGGTCACCGAGTGGGTCAGCGCGGCGATGACGGCGATGACGGCACCGAGTGTTGCTCCGATGAGCGGGACCAGGTCGGCCAGGGCCACGAACAACGCGATCAGGCCGGCGAAGGGAACGCCGGATATCAGCAGGACGAGGTAGGTCAGTCCGCCGCAGATGATGCTGATCAACAGGTATCCGGTCACGGTGCGAGCGCAGTCGGCGCCCACGCGTTGCACGTGATCGGCGCGGCTGGCCGGCATCAGGGCCAGCGTGCCGCCGATGATCTTCGGCATCTCCAGCACGATCAGATACGCCACGACGAAGATCGTGAGACCACCTGCGATCGAGGTGGCAGCTCCACGTAGGACCGGAAGCGCAGAGCTCCCGAAGCCGGAGACCGCCTTGCGCAAGCTGGCTTCATTGCGCTGCGCGTACTCGAGGACGTGGAAGCGCTCGAGCAGGCTACCGACGGACCCCCGTCCGGAGCGAGCGTCCGCCAGCAGGCTGGGGAACTGCTGCGCCAGTTGGGTGCCCTCGCGGACCAGTGGCACGACGAACAGCACACCGAGCCCGATCAGGACGGCCAGCACGAGCAAAAAGACCAACAGCGTGGCCAGCGACCGCCGGCACCAGGCAAGGTGCCGTTGCAGCCAGTTCACGACGGGGTTGAGCGCTACCGCGAAGAAGGCGGCAATCAGAATCCACACCAGGACGCGCTGCGCCTTGATCACCAGCGCAATGGCCAGCACCGTCAAGAGCACCATGCCGATGGTCGCGGCGATGGTGCGATAGGGCACCGTATGACGCTGAGTGGTCCGGGATGGATTGGTCACGGGTGAAGTGTGACGTTCCCACGTCAGGGCGGCGGCCCGGGCTTAGATGCTGGGTTAGCCGCAATACCGTTCAGTTAAGCTTACGTCGGTGTAGTTTGGCGGCATGCCTCGTGCGGGATGGGTGAAGCCGGAATCTGATCGTCGCTTGTCCGATCTGGTTTCGGTGGGGGTATTGACGCGGGTGTT
>JAABUL010001002.1_pt1 | contig 56980 bp, 89 predicted proteins | sample 5559151 | NCBI WGS metagenome assembly JAABUL01 (sample SAMN10711876, study PRJNA513368) | rock metagenome | isolation source: Antarctica rocks | place: Antarctica: Victoria Land, Pudding Butte sud
TTGCGGGGGTCGCCCGGCGCCAGCAGCGCCGGGCGACAGTCTAGGTAGCGCGCCCCCAGGTACCGGGAGGATGACAGACATGTTGGAGTTTGGTGTAAGCCTGTTCAGAGGTCGTTCTTCAGTGGGCCCGGCGCCAGCAGCGCCGTGCGACAGTCTAGGTATAGCGCCGCCGGGTACCTGGGAGTGACATAATGCTGCGTGGCAACATGCAGACGTGTTGATCCACTGTCGCACTCAACTGCTGTCGTCCGCAGCGCCGGGCGGCAGGCTAGGCGGTCTGCCGCCGGATTCCTGACAGGTACAATCGATGGTTGGATCTGTTGAGCAGTCAATCCGAGGCTTTCGGGTCTAGCACCAGCAGCGTCGAGCCACGGTGTGGGTGTAGCACTGCCAGACAACCGCGCACGCCAGGTGAGCCGGCAACCATATACCAGGGGTCTGTTCTACTGTCCTCACGCTGTGGGCTCTGTGCGGCGGCGCTGGCGGCTGGGGCTACCCCGTGATATTCTCGGCTTGACCAAACAACTACCGGACACAGAGTGCATGACTGTTGCAGCAGATTCGGACTCAATTATCGGACTCAATAACCGGCAAGATCCTTCCAGACACTAATTCCGCCACGATGCTGGCCGCCACCAGTGAAAGTACAAGAAACGGTCTTTCTGACAGCGATCTTCCAGAGCAAGACGGTGTTCCAGACTCACTTGTCAGCAAGGTTCTCCAGGCGCTGGTTGACCGCCAGGATGCCTGACGCCAGCGGCGATGGCCACGGCACGCCGCCGCCAGAGTCCGCGCCAGTGGCGGCGGGACCGGCGGATGAGCCGGGCGGCGGCGCCCGCGGCAGCAGCGCCAGCAGCAGCACGCGGCCTGTCGGCTTGCGGCCGTGCAGCAGCTTCAGGCTGTCCTCGATCCTGCAGCAGCGCCACGCACGTTCTGTTTCCCAAATTCTGTCTCGTTCATGTACCTCGACATTCCTTGCAACCGGCCGAGTCACCAGGCTCTCGACCGCCGAACTGAGTTCCTACAAGCTGGAACCTTATTGCGGCCACTGCGTGGTATCTCGCACACACGCTGTAGAATGCATCTGAGTGATGTGGAGGACTACTGCGGATTCGCACCTGGAGACGATGCCGGGCGCGGCGGCGCGGGCGGCGGGCTCGCCGCCGGCCGCATACGCGGCATCGACGTCCGAGCCGCCGGCGTGCAGCAGCGCGACCGGCGGCATGCGCTGGGGCCGGCCGCCCTTCTGCTTCAGCCGCCACAGCAGGCTGGCGGTCTGTTCGCCTGCGTTCTGCCAGACAAGTGCGATTTAGAGCCCATACCGGAAGGGTGACCTCATGAGGCCATGCGATAGCCTGCACGTACCTGGAAGATCGCAGGTGGCTGCAGAAAAGTAACCGGTCGCAACCGAGAGGAGGCGTAACATCAGGCGGAAGCGAGGCATGAGTTCAGCGGCGCTTGCCTGCGATGCCGTAGGCCTGGGCGCGGAAGCGATTCCCAAAGTGCGTTTTCCACACCTCCGGGATGCCGGCGCAGGCTACGCTGTCAGCACCGCCGGCGCTGCCGCGCCACGACTCGATCATGTCATCCCCGTAAAACACCACCTGCAGGCCCTGCAGCGATGGTGGTGCACACTTTCGGCAACGCCGCTGTGATCAACTGCAACACACTCTCAGCGGCAGGGCGGCGCACACCGCCTTGGGAGACGGCCGATAAAACATCTTGGCCTTCATCTCCACGCCTCTATCCAGCCGGTCGCAAAGAATGTAACCTTGATTCGTCAAGGCATGCGCACACATGGACCGACTCATCGTCCGCACTCCGCCCCCAGCCGCTTGAGTGGGACCAACACTCAAAATCGGCAGCATGCGGTGCTCACCTCGCCGGCATCGTGAGATTGGATGTCCTCGACGTAATCGGCGTGCAGGGCAGCCCAGACGGGTCCTGCGCCTGGGGTCGGCTTCCGTAGCACACCAGCGATGGCAGGCTCGATGCCGCCGCCGCCGCCGCCAATAAAGAGGTCCAGCAGCCCGCTCGCTGACAGCATGAGCAGGATGAATGCGGCGCCGCCTAGGTATGCCAGCGAGCGGGCCAGCAGGCTGGTCCTCATGTTGCGCCTCCTGTTGGCTGCGGAGTCATGCATTCTGTTTCAATGAGCTTGCCTGTGCAAAGCAAAATGCCGAGAATTCGGGCAGGGAGTTGTGTCTGGCGACAACAGGAGTCTGCGAGGTCATGTGCTAGACGCAGCGCGTGCGAGGCAGCGTCAGCAAGCTTGACCTTCGGCTCTGTACCTTTGTGCCACCGGTCCCAGGATCAGCGAGCGATCAGCCACGCAGGTGCCAAGGACGTAACAGAATGCGAGAAGATGTGACAGAATAACCCTGCGATGTCATGTCAGCACAGCAGCGTCCCCAGGCATGGTTTGCTGGCCTGACAACCAAACGAGCTGCCAATAACAACTGCAGGTGCAACCAAAGTGCAGGAGCAAAATAGATTAAGCTGTCAGGTTCGCGAATGTAGTTCTGACCAATACTGTTCTGCTAGAGCAAGCTTTTGAGCTGCCATGTATCAGCAACCCGCGTCACTCTGTAAGCGGATCGCACAACGGTGGGCAAGTTGTGAGCAGTGGTGAGTGGTACTCGAGCAAGATGCGGTCTGTCGAGTGGATCAGAATGTGACACTTCGCTGTCGGGAGCTAGTGCGAGCGTGAAAATGGCTGCGAGCTCCCGTCGCGTCTAAATGCATGCAGCATGCCGCCGGGACGAGACTTGGCGGCAGGAGGGCAAAGAGTGCTCGGCGAGGTGCAGGGCTGTTTCCTTAGCCCCTCCCTGGCGCCGGCCAGTGTACTTTGCTGCAGCCATAGGGCAGAAAAACCCGGCCATACTGCCAGTGACATGGCAGCTATTGAGGCCCAGGCTGACCGACAGCGCTGGTGCAAGATGTTTTTATCTCGGACGGTGAGCAAATTCGCAACTGTCGTGCCTAATCCTGCCGCAGCTTCCGCTGGGCGCCGTTGCAATCGCGTAGCTTGAATACCTGAGCGTAGTTCCTCATGCAACAGCATATCGCGCATAAGCCCACCCTGACTCTCGAACACCGATACACACTCGTTTTTCGTGAAAAGCGCGGTGAGTGTGACGCACAGCAATTACAACAAGCTCGCCGGGCAAAGAGTTACAAACATATATACAATAGGCAGTCAAGATCAGTAAACGCAGTAAACGCAGACAGAGCGTCTTTCAAGTCGCCAGATATCAACGTCCAATACGACTTTTTTGTGGACCTTGATTTTGTGGAACGCGCAAGTCACCAATACTTCAGCGAAGCTGACAGCATCGCCCAACATCGAGAAAGCACTGGCACCTCTGGCAGCAGATGCTGCCCCGGCCCAGCTGCCGAGCAAAGACTTTGGCGCACCACGCGCGCTGGTGATGCATTGATACGCCACTACCAGTATCACTTTTGCAATGCCATTGTGTCGCCCCGGAAGCATCCGGGGCGCGCAGTGGTTGTCCTGAAGGTGCATCAATTCCACCGCCGCCGCCGCTGCCGGCCACTTTTGCCGCGCAGTGGCGGCGGCACCATTGTGTACAGCCGTCCACCAAGTGTACCACCTCTAGCACTGGTAGCACTTGGGGAAGATCCTATGCGCAACAGGAAAACAATTTAAATACGTGTAAAGCATGTGCAAACTGGGAGCTGCATCTAGGCCATCAGCAAGGTGGATGTTAAGATGAAAGGCACAGTGTCAACTCACCCGAAGGTGTCGACCTCATCGATGAAGGACTTGATGGCGCTGTACATGCCGAAGCCCACGCCTGCAGTGCGGACCACAATTGGGGTGAACCTCAAATTGTCGGAGGCCGCATGATATCACTCATGAGCACATCATCAGGCAGATGTGCGTGTCGCTTCACGGGAGGGTCTGAAGCAGGCCTGCAACGAGGATGGTGACGAAGATGACGCCGTTGATGATGAAGGCGCCCTTCCAGCCGCCAATGGCCCTGTAAAGAGCGTGATATAATATGTTGGGGAGGCAAGTAAGCTGTTGGGGAGTCATATAACATGTTAGGGAGGCAAGAAGCTGTCAGAAAGACATCACAGCATGACATATAGCACGCCGGCCGGGCAGAAGCAGGGTATTGACGCACTTTGTGGGCGGCTTTGGGCAGGCGTCACGCGCTGCTTGCGTACGGTACACATAGATGAAGACACCTGGAAATTTCGATCGTTCGATTTTGTTAGTAAAATTATAGGGCACACAGCGCGCAGTGTCACAGCACGGCTTCAGTCAAACCTACATTATCACAGTGAACGTTGCTCAGTCAGGCGCCGAACCTGTTGGGATGAGGTACGTCTCGAAGCTCGTCGTAAAGGCTCCAAGAATGGAGTTGATGATGTTCTGCAAGTGAAAATACGTAAAAATCACTGTCGCTATTCACCATGCACTCACGTTGTGGCACTGGGCGCAGATGCATCATGCAACGCCAGGTGCAGGTGCAGAGGAAGTAAGAAGGGACAGGACAAAAAGGGAAACACGCACATAAAAGGGAAATGCAACGGCAACGAGCCACACGGCGCCGGAGAGCGGCAGCCGCAGCGGCAGCCGGATCCAATACGACTTGTTGTGGATGCGCAGGGCCTTTTCCCACATGTAAAACACCTGCGATATAGTACGTGATGATGTTTCAGCACGTGTTGGCAATGCAGATCCACCACAGCAGGAAGTGCGAACATTGGGAGAATTCAACGCACCGGCATGATGAAGAGTAGGAAGGCAACCATCTGGTGCCCGATCATCAGAATGATGGCGGTGTTGCGCAGCCCGCTGGCGGGGAACACCTGTTTCGTGGGGGAACATCACCACTTTCTGAGAGACCTCAGAAATCTGGGTGTACACATCGACACTGGACCCCACACCAACATGGATTCGACAGCTGCTGTGGATATGCGCACGACTCACCGCAAAGGCGTTGCCATAGGCGGCGACCTCGGCAGGGAACGCCCAGTAGGTGAGGATGGAGTTGGGTATTGTGAGCGTGAACACGTACGAATAGGAGCAGGCGAACACCTGCGCGTAACATTGTAGCCCGCATCTGAGAAACATATGCTCCGGCAGCGGATGTGTCAAACTGCACAGTGTGACCAGGCAGCATTCTGCAGCTCAACACCCTTGTCCAGCAAAGAGACAAGACACGCTGATAGCAAGGGCAGAACATACCTTGTGGAACTTGCCGGGCCGGAACATGCTATCGAGCACTTCCAGCAGCATGAAGTGCCCGCCGAAGGCTGCAAGTGACATACAGGGGACGACGTCACATCTCCTCCAAAACAAGGAGACACAGGCTGGCGGATGCGGCAAAGGCAATGCATGGTAGCAGCTTAGTCAACAGAGTGGCAGGCACAGGAGGCAGGCAAAGCCGCACTGAAGAGGATGTTCGTGAGGCCGTCGAAGAAGCCCTGCAGGCCGTTGATGGGCCGTGCCGTCCAGACCTGTGCGTCGTCAGGTCACAGCGCTGTCAACAGCCTGGGACATCGAAGCAGGAACAAGCGGGCGGCTGGCGCCGGCACAGCAGGCTGATGAACCGCTGCTAGTCAGATGGTATCATCAGCTTCAACGGCTCTCACCGAGTTGTGGACGCCATCATGAATTGACGTCAAGATCATGTACCAGGATGTGAATGTCGTGCCTGTATTCAATGGGATGTAGCAGGTCAGCGGGGGCAGGTCAGCAGGGCGGTGGCATGCTCTACAGGAGATGGGACAGCTCATTTGCTCGAGCACCAGGAGCTGATCAAGGCGGTGGTCTGTCTCGTGCAAGACTTGCCTATGAGGGCGTAGATAGCAAAGAGGCGCATGTTGCGGAAAGAGGGCACAAAGGACAGCAGGGTCATAATGCCGCCGAAGATGATGGCCCAGTCCCTACGCATCATCACAAAGCTCAGGATGGCGACTTCCAGGCGGCATCTCCAGAAGATGTTCCGAAGCAGTGGGACGCAAGGTCTGGCATTGCTGGATCCGCACCGCTTGTTCAGGTTCTGGTTGATGCGGTATATGTTGGCGGAGGACGCCACGATCTGCGGCAGGCAGGAGCCCAGGGCCGCGAGGATGCAGACGACCAGCGTGAAGATGGACATCCACTTGCCTACCAGCTCCCGGATGACCTCGTGGTACTGCGCAAATTGAGACACTCGCTTGAGAGTTCAGAGTCAGAGTCATCCTGAAATTGGCAGAGAACCTGCAGCACGTGTGAAGATCAGCAGCACAGCAGAGCAGCCGGATGGCGTGTGTCACGAAGCGCCCGCAAGCGGCGAAATCAAGCAATCAACTTCACCGTCATCCAGCATCAGTGCTGCCATGACTGCAAAGTGCGTCGCGCACCTGCGTGGCCCACGCGCGGCCCTTGCCGTCGTCCGTGTACCAGGTGCCCGCCTTGATCTTGCGGTTCTTGAACTCCAGGTACAGAATGACTGCGCAGCCAATTATTTTGCATTGAATAATCAGTCTACGAATTCATAAATGCGTCATGATGTGGAGCGACGTCGCTCCACATCATGACGCATTTATGAATTCGTCGATATTGCACCAGTGTGCGGCAGTACCACATGGCTTGCATCGCCTGGGCGATTCAGCCACCAAGTTGGATGCTAACAGGCAGCTTGAGTACGGAAGCCGCACCCAGCAGGTACAGCGTGTACATGGCCCATGTGGCAAAGGTCAGCTGCAGGATTGTGCCGCCGATGATGTTGGTCTGCGCCAGCGAGTGCGGCAGCGTCAGGATGACCTGGCCGACCTGCACAGAAGCACAGGAGTCTGTCAGTGAGCTCTGTGCTAGCACAGGGACACACAGTTTGCGTGTGCAGCCGCCGCATGTGCAGGCGCGCAGCAGCATGCACATGAGCCAGCATGCAGTTCAAAGGACGAGGTTATGGTTACGTGTCTTGAGATGTCAAGCTGTATCGTGCGTTACTGCGTGACAGTCCTGAAACATTACAGTCAACGACACACCTGCGCGGAGGCGGCGGTGAGGAAGGCGTCGAATGGCGTGCCGCCCTCAAAGAGCACCCACTTTAGCGCGGCGAGCTTGCCGGTAACGGGCATCGCTGGGTGATTGCAGCCCTCTAGCTCGTCTTTGTCTGCGGCCAGAGCAGATTCGCGCGCCTCAGCAACTTTCACGCCAGGACATGTATCGCAGTTACGCATTGCCAGCGCCCGCATCCGCAACAGCGCATCATGCTTGCGGCATGCACATGGTGCACTCTTATACACAGCAATAACCAAGGTGAGACACATACAGCGGCCGACCGAGCGCAAAGGGATGAGAGGCCCGAGTCCTCTTGATACAGGACGTGAGTGCCACTATACCATGCGACATTCGCTGCCGCAATCAGGCTGTGGTACGACAGCGCACCGGGAACATGGCCCTTGCCCTGCGTCTCGACCTCGGAGATGGCCGGGTCGATCTGCTCGAGCTTGGGATTGCCATCCGACGAGCTGTCGGCGATCGGCTCCTTCGCCATGGTGGTCTGCAGTGGTCGGCCGATGGGACGCTGACGTCGGCCCGACAAAAAGGAACGCTGTAGTTGTGCCCGACCTGCGAGGACCGAAAGGCTCATTTGTTGGAGCTGGATCACCATGAGGACTACTTGATCGCAGGCACAATGCGGCCTGCCCCGACTTCTCGTACAGAACGCAGCTGTCCACCATGCCATCCCCGGTATCATGTGGATAACACCTGCCCTGGCGCTGCACAATCGTGCGCAGGCTGCTTAGAACTGCACAAAACACAGCTCTGTGATGACACGCGCCCATCCGCTATGCAGCAGGGACAGCATCTGCGACAGTGACGCTGTGCTCTCGATTGGTGGAAAAGACCCCGTGCGGCCCGGGGATCCCGGGCTTGCCACAGGTCTCCATCCGACTATGCTACAGCATGAAAGCACGGTATTCGCGTTTCAGAGGTGCTTCTCTTGCAGTCTGCACCCCAGGCCCGCGCCGGGAGGACGGCACAACGCAAGGGGGCCACCAGGTTGACTAATAGATCCTGGACCCGGCTGTCTGCGTGCGCTGGAACCTGTCCCTGGAGACTATAACCTAATAACAGCCCACAACAACGGCGCGCACGTCAGGCGAGCCGCGTGCTGCGTTTCAGAAACGGCACGTGCGGCTGCAACATAAAGCAAATTAGCACTGGCGGAGAAAACTGGCCAACACCGGTTCTGGGAGCAGCCCAACGCTCGGGTCTTGCAGGCTGGATGCTAGCGCCCGAGGCTCTGTAGCCTTCGGCTGTCTGCCCGCCTCCTGGTGCCCTTTTTGCTCGCAACACGTGCCGCAGTGTTGTGCTTGCGAGGACGAAACCTCATACAAGACCGCAGTCACCCTGGCACCAGACCGGTGCAACGCGATCATCAAGGCCTGGTCTCACGCGGCCGCCCACTACATTGGCCGGCTACTGGGTTGGGGAGAGTTGTGTCACACAGACCTTGAGATATTTGTGCCAGCAGCTGATGCGCCTTGCTCCCCCGTCACAGGGCTGCAGCTCCGAGCAGGTCGAGGCCCGGCCGCGACTCCGGCAGTGGTAGCGACAGTCAACGCAGGCCATTGTCTGAAACAAACTAATGTTAAAGCGCCGCCCAAGATCTGATGTGTCACAGTCATTTTAGGGTTTGGAGCAAAACGTGTTTGCAGCTTGCACTTTAGTATGCTACGCAAGAGGAGACGCTGTAACAGGCCAGCCGTGTATGTCCGCCTGGTGCTGCGCGCAGAGAGCACGATTTTGATTCTTATGGATCACTGCCGCTGCAAAATGCGGGATGTGCACCGGTCTGGACTCCAGATCGTCATTCCGGCGGACACCTGCTGATTGTGAACAGGCCTTGCAACAGCTCTGTGGAACTTCTTCCAAGAGGTGATGAGAAGTCAATGAACACATCGCCGTGAGCCAGCTCCGCCGGTTGCGGTGGCACTGGTTTGCGTGCCATCGACTCGAGAGAGTCCTGGCTGCGGAAGTAGCTGCCGGACATTTCGTGCTTCCGGCTGCCCCGCGAACGGCTTGTGGTGCCTGCTGTGGCGCAGTGCCAACCGCACTTTAGCAGTTTGTTGCTGAAATACTTTCAAGAAATCAGCACTCATGGTGGCTCCCGGTGAGCACGGAGAGCGCGGCCAAAAGAAGTCCATGGCGCAGTTCCAGCTGAAGTGAGGCCCTGCGCAAAATTTGACTGTCAGGGTTAATGGATGAAATTTAGTTACCACGAAGCCGTGCTTACCATGCACTGCGATGGCAACCTCACAAGTCCTCCCGGTGAGCTCAATGTCGTTGCAATAAACGCAGGCCCCACGCCACCATCCCAAAGCCGGACGGCCCAGTGATGGTGCGCATGCGTTTTCATCATGCATCAGGCGACTTCTGAATGCAACTATCATGGGTGCAATGAGCACCTGGCAGGAATGCCGCACCCTTTAACTGAGTACAGAAACGCATTCTGTCGAGATCATTCGGATTTGCGATGCTGGCTTCCTTGAGCTTGCGAGACCCCGTAGTGGGTTCTTGGTCCAGTATCATGCCACTTCATGCACCGGGCGGGCCTGGTGCTGCTTCGAGCGGTGCTGCACCTGCCACATAGGGCTCAAACGATGCCTGGCTAAGCAGCCACTTCGCAGCAAGGACGTGGCAGCAGGAGTGCCTGGAGGCATATGGAACTGCACAGCTGTGCCAAGCATGCGCCTGGCGACCCATGCCCAGGGTCTGCCGCCACTGCACACGCCGGCGCCGCCGCGGCGGACACAAACCCTCAAAACACACAAACACAGTGCTGCAGGTGTGCATCCTGGACGGCTTCGGCTCCAACACGGAGGACCAGTGGAACGGCATCCACATGGCGGAGACGCCTGTGTTCGACTCGCTACGCAAGAACAAGGAGCGCTTCAGGTGGGTGGCTGCGGGGCGGTCGGCACTTGGCAGACAGGAGGCAAAATTAAGTGCAGGACAGTCTGCAAGTTGACGCAGCAGTGATACGGGGAGGATGGCTTGGATTGCACCTTACGCATGCCCTCGATCAGCTCTGCCGTGCGGCACCCCCTGGCAGTGTGTGTGCCTCGCCGTCGATCAGATCCGCAATGGTCAGACCCAAGCTTCTCTTGTCGCCGTCAGCACAGCACGTGCGTGCGTGCTGCAGGACGGTGCGTGCACACGGCACAGCCGTGGGGCTGCCCAGCGATGCAGGTGCGGCCTTGCACCCTCTTCGCCTGCGAGTATGGCAAAGGCGGCACGCGAAGGCGTCAGATCAGTGTCCACATGCTTTATGTGCGACTGCACATTTTACGTAGCCACAATAAGTTGCAGCCCATGCTCTGCACGACGAGACTGCAGCGCACACTCTGTATGAGGGCGGCTGACGCCGGTACCTTCTGGCTGAAACGCTGCAGACATGGGCAACTCGGAGGTGGGCCACAACGCTCTCGGCTCCGGCCAGGTAGTCGACCAGGTGCGGCATCATTGACCGTACTTGAACTCGCAATGACTGATGCTGCGGAGGACGGGCAGCCGCTGAACACGGCACTGCAGAGAGCTGTGCCTGCTGCCCAAGCCCTCAACCTGGTAGATGCGGACGTTTGTCCATCGGCATGATGTGATGCGCTGCAGGGCGCGCGGCTGGTGGACATCGCGCTGGAGAGCGGCGCCGCCTTCTCGGGTGACGGCTTCCAGTACATCAAGCCCGCGCTGGCGGAGCACACCCTGCACTTCATCGGCCTGCTGTCCGATGGCGGTGAGGCTTCTGTGCCTCTGCAACAGTGTCTAGCGTTCGTACGTCTGGTCCCACGCGCGCTTGCGGAGCACACTCTGCACTTCATGGGCCTGCTGTCCGACAGTATTGAGCTGCCTGTGTCTTCCTGCGTCTGGGGTACGAGCCTTCTTGTATTTGCCTGCCCGTTCGTCAATGGCGGCAAGCCTATGCTCGTACAGACGTCCAGACTGGGCTCGCTCTCCGCTGGCAGAGTCGGCGGAGAGCGCAGGCGGCCGCCTTGCAGCCGGCGTCAGCTTTTGCCGGCCAGTCAGCGTGCGGCGCTACTTACATAAGGACCACACCTCTGCGCAAAGGGCGCACACGACCCCCACTTGCTGCGCTGACGCACCTCCTGCTCCTGTTGCACCAGGCGTACACTCGCGCTACAACCAGCTGAAGCAGTTTGTGGACGGCGCCGCCAAGGAGGGCGCCAAGCGCATCCGCATTCACATCCTGACGGACGGCCGCGACGTGCCCGACGGCTCCTCAATCGGCTTCGTGGAGCAGCTGGAGAAGGACCTGAAGGAGGTGTCTGCGAGCGGCTGCGACGCCAAAATCGCGTCTGGCGGCGGCCGCATGGGAGTCACCATGGACCGCTACGAGGTGGGTTGATGGATTCCCAAGTGAAGGTAAACCCTAAACCCTGAAGGCGTGGCTCCAGATGAAGCGGTGTGGAGCCGCAGCCGACCTCAGAAGCGCTAAAGCTGCTTGCAATGCTGGTCCTGCAGCAGAGCAGAGATCACAGTGGCGGGGTTGACAGCTGCGACTGCCCGACGATGCATGGTGATACTCAACAGACTTCACGCGATTCACTGCAACTGCTGTTGTGCGACACACCTGCCCAATCTCCTTTGCCTCCCCCCGCAGGCGGACTGGAACATCGTGAAGAGGGGCTGGTACGCGCACGTGCTGGGCGAGGCGCCGCACACGTTCACAGACACGTTGGACGCCGTCAAGACGCTACGGGTGCGCTGCTTTTGAAGTTCTGATCAATTTTAGACACTGAACTTCCTTCAATAATGTGCTGGACGCTCTTCAGGCGCTGTGGATGCGCCGCTGGGTGTTCCTTGTGTTGTTTATAGATATACAGCACACGCCTATGCTGGGTCTGAGCGCGCCGTCACGTCGCCAACATCTGCCACTCTTTGTTCAATGCAGAAGGGCGGCGCAGACGGCAAGCCCGTCAGCGACCAGTGGCTGCCGCCCTTCGTCATCGTGGACGACAAGAAGAAACCTGTCGGAACCGTCGAGGACGGCGACGCTGTGGTGTGTGACATTTTTCCGGTTTGCAGCGCCCACTTCGCAGTGGCCACTGCATACTCAAGTGGCTCAGCTCATTCGCTGTGCCAAGCTTGAACACGCCTTCTGACGCATCTGCCAGCCACTGCACACATGCTGTGCTGCCCTCCTGTTGGTACTCCCGAGTGGACATCCACTGTCTTCCAACCTGACCGTCCTCCTGCCGCCCGCAGGTGCTGTTCAACTTCCGGGCCGACCGCATGGTGGAGATCAGCAAGGCCTTCGAGTATGAGGAGTTTGACGCCTTCGACCGCAAGCGGTGGCCCAAGGTACGCACGGTTCTGTGGGTAGTGCACTTGATGTCATGCTGATGACCGGAAGCGGTGGCCCAAAGTGCGCCCGCCCTGCTGACGCCCCATGACCGCACTCTCTCATGCCTGTGAGGGGAGCTCGGTGCTTCACGGCAGCTGGTGCCCAAAGGTCTACGCCAATCGAGAGTTTTCCAGAAGTGATCACAATCGGGACGTCGTAGCAGGCGGTACTATGACTCATTGCAACGGCGCCTGCCGTTGCAATGATTCAGAGTGCCGACATCAGCAAGCCTCAGAAGCGAAGGCTAATCAAGCTGGTAGCTGCGCAGTCACGTGAGCACAAAGTGCGTCTAGTGCGTCTCCTGTCGCCAAGACCTGAGTTTCCACTGTCGCCAAGACCTGAGTTTCCTGAGCGCAGACGCTGTTCGCGGGCATGATGCAGTACGACGGCGACCTGCGGCTGCCGACAAACTTCCTGGTGCCGCCGCCCGCCATCGACCACGTCTCAGGTGCCGCTTGCGCTACTCGATCCTACTGTTACGCATGCCACCCCACTGCGCCCGGCCAGCACCAAGGGGTGTAAACAAAGTACCCAAGCTGTGGATGTCGAAGACGGTTGGCTGATGCTCGAGTGCGCCTGGATGCCAGCAAGCAGGCTGCATCACAGCAGCGTGGACAACTGCACCTTTGACCGGTCCTGAAAGTCTTTACTATTCACCCTTTTGCAGGCCAGTACCTGGCAGGCGCCGGCCTGAAGACCTTTGCGTGCTCGGAGACGCAAAAGTTTGGGCACGTCACCTTCTTCTGGAACGGCAACCGCAGCGGCTTCTTCGACGAGGACCTGGAGACCTTTGTTGAGGTGGGCCGAGGCTGCTGGCGGGAAGCCGGTGCTGCAAGTGCTTCCGAAAAAGGGCTGTCACGCGTCTGCAACAGCGTGCCATCGGACAGCAGCCGCACTTCTGGTAGGACAAAGCCACACCCTGTTGAACGAGGTCGCTGTTGAGAACGCCGTTGGTCTGCGTCTGCAGATTCCCAGCGACAATGTGCCGTTCAACGAGCTGCCGGACATGAAGGCGGCGGAGATCACCGCGGCCGGCAAGGAGGCGCTCATGTCCAAGAAGTTCGACATGGTCCGCATCAACTACGCCAACCCCGACATGGTGCGCTGTCCCTGTAATACTTCAATACCACGTGTGATGATGATGATGAATCAAAGCGGTCCGCATCACTTGCGCCAACTCCGACACAGCGAGTGCAGCGTGGTACAAACAAAGCGTATGGAATGGTGACCAATATGCACATAACAGTTTGCCGGCAAGTAGGCGCTCATGTCCAAGAAGTGGTTTGCATTGACTGCTGGTAGTCAAGCGGCCCTGCAGATCTTACAATGGTGTAGTGTTAGTAACGGTTTGTGAGAAGTCAGCATGGTGGCACATTGCATGGTCCTCTGCCGTGTTCACGCTGGCTGCCTGTCAGGGCTGCCAAAAACCTGCTGGCATGAACCCGGGCTGTCGGCAGCATGATGCAGCTGCTCCTTGGCTCTGGCTGTGACCGGCGACCATGGGACGCATTGATGCGCTGGCTGCCCGACCTATTGCACAACTGTAGGTTTGACTGTGTCTGGCATCACACATCGGTTTGGAATTCGTGCTCTGGGTGAGTCACACGGGCAATCTGGAGGCGGTGATGCGGGCCTGCGCGGCAGTGGACCAGTGCTGCTATCGTCACACTTCCTTGTCTTCAGTCCTGCTGACTCCCTGCTCCGCCTGTGCCACAGGTGGGCCACACAGGTGACCTGGAGGCGGTGATCCGGGCGTGCACGGTGGTGGACAAGTGCCTGGGGGAGCTGCTGCAGGTGGTGGAGGACCTGGGCGGCCGCTGGCTCATCGCCTCCGACCACGGCAACGCCGACGACATGGTGCAGGTGAACAGGAGTAGGGTGTGCAAGTTGCCGCGGCTGCAACGACTGCAACCGTGCAGCAATGCCGCAGATTAGGGGAGGGAGGCAAGGTGTTGTGCAAGCCACATCAGAAGTGGTGGCTGGCGGACCCTGCAAAGTTCAGGGTGAATGTAATGTTGTGTTGGCCAGCAAACAGACAAGAGGCGTTGGTGGATTCGCCGCCAATGTCAGGTGCTTCATTGCTGCCTTACTGGCTTGTCAAGCGTGACTCACAGAACGTCTGACGCCTCCACGCCGATCCCGCAGCGGCACAAGAAGCGGGGGAGGCAATGACAGACGACAGCGGCAGCTGCCAATGCATTTTTCGTGTCCTGATGTGTTTCTCACATTCCTCATGCTCCCGTCCGCAGCGGCACAAGAAGACGGGGGAGGCGATGATGGACGACAACGGGAAGCCGTTGCCGCTGACGAGCCACACGCTGGCGCCGGTGCCTGTCGCTATCGGCGGCGCGGGGCTTCCCGACAACGTCATCTTCCGCACCGATTTGCCCAAGGCCGGCCTCGCCAACATCACAGGTGCGCAATTTCCTGCTCAAACCCTAACCCTAAACCCTACCCTAAACCCTAAACCATGTTTCTGGACAGTCCCTTGACACTTCCTTCTGCAGTCGAGACGCCTTCCAGCTCTGCGGCATCCCTCCTGCTGCTCTACCCAGCTTGGCTGACCCGGCTCGGACAGCTTGGCTCTACACAGCTTGGTTGACCCAGCTCGGACAGCCGCTGTACCCACAGCCTGGGTCTCGGGCTGAGCTGTTCAGCTGTGGCTGTGCACCCTGACTGAGCCTCGCCTGAGCGCGTATCGTGCAGCGCCTGGCAAAACGGACGTCCTGACTATCGACCTTGCTGTGGTTGTCAATCACAGGAACCTATGTGAATCTGCTGGGCTATGAGGCGCCGGACCTGTGGGACCCCTCGCTGCTGGGCTCCAAGTGAGCGGCCACCCTGGAGGGAAAAAGCTTTCGAAAACCATGCGGAAGCATACGGAGCATGCACAGCTGCAGCTGCCGACGCCACTGCGGAGGCTGTAGCGGGCCCTGAGACATGGTGAAGCGCTGCGGGCGCCGCCAGACATATGCTGGATGCGGTGTCGGTGCTACAGGGCCAGTCTGAGGGGCGCCGCCAGGCGAGCGACGCGGCTGTCCTGAGTCAACTTCCGTTCGGGCAGTCTTGTACTATTGATACCACTCGAGAGTGATGATCCATGGATCAGTCGAGGAATTGCTACTGACTATGGACCAAGGTTTTGCGCGCCGTTGCGGTGTGGAGAGTTTGCGCGCTTTGGCGTCCGTCTGCTTGCGAGACTCTGCCATTGTACGTGTGACATCAGAATGCAGTGGCCTCGTCATACCCGTATGCTGAGTGAAAAAATAAGCAAAGGATTGCGGCCTGCTTCTTCTCCGCCTGGCATGCAGTATCGCCAGATGCATTAAGAAAACAGCTTCTGCCCAGCTGCCTGACGCCTTTTGATGGAGTCCCGATTTGGTGCAATTCCGGATCATGCATCGAAACTTTACATTCTCACGTACAGTCAGTCAATCATCTCGTTTTGAGTCTTCAGAACAAAGCGCGACTGAACTTTCGCAAAAAGTCCTCTTTCTGCATTCTTGGCATGATCAGCCGACCAGTCATCGTCAACTGCGTGTCTCTGCCACAGGTGCTCGAACGAATGGATGCAATGTGACTATTGCATACCGTGGCTGTGAATGAGCGATCGTGAGCAATGCACACACATCGCCTGCCAGCCATGACATGCATGCCACATAAAACCTGTCTCGGGATCAGTTGAGCAAGCTCATCCTTTATTGACAATTTTCGAGTATCATCTGTCTAGCCAAACTGAAGAATCGAATGACCGCGCCCATGAGCAATGCATCATCAATCTACATATATAGTGCCGCACACTATGGAACCGTGGAACTGCACCAAGTGAGCGCAGCTGGGAACCTCCTGTGAGCAGGTCGCGCGCCTGCCCGCCGCCTGCCGCTGTCGTGCCCTTCAGCCGCTGCGCAGGAGCCTCTCCACCCGCCAGTCGCGGATTGTGGCCATGGCCGAGCCCAACACTCCGGAGACGGACTTTGGCCAGGTGTGATGGCGGCAGATGCGACAGCGAAGGATGTGAAAACGAAATGCAAAGGCGCACGCGACCTAATGGGTAACTGGACTGCGCAGGGCGGCAAGGGGCCGTCAAAGGAGCAGGCAGAAGCCGCCCAGAAGGAGCGCGCCGAGAAGGACAGGTGGGCTGCAATTGCGGCACGCTTGAGGCCGCGCATGTGAAATGTCCGCAAAGTGCGCAGCAATCCCCAACAAATGCGAATTTTCCGCTGAGGACCCCAGCTGCTCCGGCAGCTGGCACATGCATGACAGAATCAACAAATGACCCAACATTCATCCAGTTTGCAGATGCCTTCACCATGCATGTTACATATGTGCAGGGAGGAGAAGAAGCAGGGCGGTAGCAACCCTGACGACCCCCGGCAGGCCGGCCAGCAGTACCCCTTTGCCCGGCAGACGCAGTCGAACCCGGGCGATGAGTGGCGGTGCGACCCCGCACCAGCCACCTTGCTGACAGCTCACTCAGATTCTCGACGCTGACACATGCATGGAGCATGCCTGCACTATCATTAGTTGACCTGCTATGTGAACTATTTCGTTACACTGCTCGCCTGAACGGATGTGCACGAGTAGGCCTGTTGTGCATTCTGCAGAATGGGCCCCCAGCCAGACTATGGCGCAGATGACTATGAGGGTCACGGCCGGCTCAAGGGCAAGGCGAGGCATGCTGGAAGCAGTTCCAGGAGCACATGCGGTTGTGATTGGCACTGCGGCAAGCACGCTGCACCGAAATGGTCTCAGCTGCCTTCGCTCGCGTATCTGCACATCAGCAGTTCCTGCCAGAAGGCATTGCTGTTTAAAGACCTTGATTGCTGTATCTTATACATTCTTTCCTGGTCTTGACACCCAGCTTGCAATTGTGGGGCTGTTGTACCGATACATCTGCAATGTGGCGCAGATCGCTCTCATCACCGGCGGCGACTCCGGCATTGGGCGGTCGGCAGCGTTCATGTTCGCGAAGGAGGGCGCGGACCTCGCGATCCACTACCTCAACGAGGACAGAGATGCTGAGGTGCATTCAAATTGCAGGAAGAAGACACACGCAGCACACAACCCCAACCAGCTTGTAGCTTCATTGTCTCTGTGTTCAGCTCACGGTGTGGCGGTGCTCGTTGCTGTGTGGCACAGTCAGCATGGATGTTCACTACCTCAGGCGGACATTGCCTGCAGACGACCGATCTTACCTGCAGGTGTCTTGTGCCTCGGTCTGTTGGACGGCCCCGCCTGTCTGGCACCCGGCTCAGGGCCGGGCATGCTGTCCACATGGCGCCGGACATCAAGCAGATCGTTGAGGCGGAGGGCCGCATGCGCTTCCTCATCTGCAGCGACCTGTAGACGGAGGCACACACCAAAGGATCTTCTCTTGAGAGCCATCAGCAGACTTCGCACCATATACTGCTCCAGGACACGAAGAAGATCATCGAGGCGGAGGGCCGCAAGTGCATCCTCATCCGCGGCGACCTGGACAATGAGGAGATGTGCCTGGAGGTGGTGAGGAAGACGGTGGAGGAGTATGGGCGCATTGACGTGCTCGTCAACAACGCAGCCTTCCAGGCACGCTGCAGTCAGTTCCACTCTTCTGGACACTAAGTGTAGGAGTCCGCCCATGATGGCGTGGGCGCACGTGACATCCTCGGCAACAATGCTTCCCTTCCTGGTACGCGTCATCTCACCTCAAGTCCAGTCTGTTTCGTCTCGACACTGCATGGCCGAGGCGTGAAGGCAGCATGCGTCAGACGTCGCATACACCACGGCTGCAGGCTGCTAGGCATTCGTGCGGCAGTCGCTGTAGTTGCCGGTGCTGTGGCTGCTTATGACATCTCAACTGGTGCAGGAACACTGCAGGGTGGGTTCCAGGTCACACTGGCACAGGGGCGTGTGGCAGGATGCAATGCTGATGACAAACCGTTGCCCGCCTTTGTGTGCAGGGCACCAACATCAAGGATATCTCTGAGCTCAGCCGCGAGCGCGTGGAACGGACCTTCAATGTGAGTACTTGTTTTGCACACGTCACAACAGACGCAGCCTCTCCTGCAGAGATGCATTCCGTTGATGTGCTACTGTCTCACCTTTCCGTCGCCTGAATGTCAGCGCCCTTCGCATGACACCCGTTTCCCGCATCCAATTTCTGATAGAGAACGAACGATGGAATGCAACGAAATCAACATGTAACTACCAGCATGACCCGCTGTGCGCAGGTGAACATCATCGCCTTCTTCAGCATCGTGAAGGCGGCGGTTGACCACATGCCGCCGGGCTCCTGTATCATCAACATGAGCAGCGTGGCAGGTGCGCCGCCTGGCAGCCTCGACTCATTACGAATATTATTATTATTATTATTATCGACCCCCGAGTGTCTGCTGCAGCTCGACCTGCGCAGTAGCGTAAGCTGTGGGCGCGCTTGTCAGTAATATATACAGTCAGTGTTTCAGACCTGCACAATCCATCGCACAGCGGTGCTGCTGTGCATCCACCAGCTGCCGCGCCTGCATGGATGGCGCGGTTGCGGGGTAGAGGACTCTCACTCGCGTTGGGAATCCTGCTGCGAATCCCTTATGCAAGCCCATGCTACCTGTCGTGCAGGCTTCAAAGGCTCGCCCAAGATCCTGGACTACGCAGCCACAAAGGTGAGAGGCGACTGCCGGCGCCACGTCCACATCTTCGTCTCCGTGGGAGGAACCTCAGACTGGACAGCCGCATTGACTAATGCTGCATCTACAGAGCCCGTCCAGCAGCCACCGTGTATGCCTGTGCTGTCTCACTCTGCTTGAGCTTGCGAGTTTGTCTGGCTCTGTAGGGAGCCATCCGGCAGTTCACGAAGGGCCTGGCGCAGATGATCATGCCCAGCCGCGGCATCCGCGTCAACGCCGTCGCGCCTGGCCCCATCTGGTGCGAAACGACTGATGTGTAAATGTGACGCACCATCCTGGCGTGGCTGGCCAGCTGCTGCTGCGTCTTGCGGGTGCAGTTGGCATGTGATTGTGCCGGCCGTGCTTTCTCTCCTCAGCTCGGCTGCGGGGCGTCGCCCCTCTCCGCTTTTTAATTTCCATCTAATATTTATGCATTTAAGTGGGTTTAATTACATTTAACCTTGTCAGCTGGCCTCATCTCGCGGCTTGGCCTTAGCCAGGAGACTTTGCGTGTGGCGCGGTGGCGCATGCTTGCATCAGGGAGTCTGCGAGTGTATGGCAATACGAGCTGCAGGACGCCGATCCAGCCGTCGTCATTCAGCGAGGACGCAGTCGAGGAGCTGGGCAAGGGTGCTCCAGAGCAGGTGCGGCCTCGAATTGGAGTGCAAGCTTGTGACAAAGTTCTTCGCTGCTTGGCAGCGCCTTCAGCTGGGTGCCCTGCCTGCAATGCCGCCTCCACCCGCTGCACACAGCGCCAGCAGATAGAGCTCCCTGGGAGTAGCGGATGATCAATGCGACAAGGCCGTCATCGTTTCCTTGCAGCGCGCGGGCCAGCCGAAGGAGGTTGGCACCTGCATCGTCTTTCTCGGTGCGCAAGCCCTCTTCCAGTTCCTGCACAGCGGTCTGCCAATTTTAATTATTATAATTATTATTATAATTCTTATTATTATTATTATTATTATTATTATTATTATTATTATTATTCTTATTATTACGCTTGCATCTGCCATGTGTGCCCACCGCCGCAGTGTCCATCGCCGTGCCGTGTCCACCGCCCTGCATGGACGCCAACGAAGTGACAGCCTCGGTCAAGTTCTGACTCGATTCATGTGATTATCAACGCCGCAGCCACGAAGGAGTCCAGATATGTCAATGGCGAGGTGCGACCGAAAGGCAGTGGGAGACGCAGATGCATTCGCATGTGCAGCTTGAGCATCTTGAGACCGTCCGGCCCGAATCCAAATTGCATGTTCCTCCTGTTACCACATTGTTACCTGACATATCAGTGTTGGTTCTGCAGGTCCTGACTGTGACCGGCGGTGATCCCACAGCAAGCTAGAAATTGGACGAGCAGTGGCGCAGCGCGATGTCTATTGAGCATCTTAACTGTGGCTTTTGTTTCCGCTGCTGCGGGAATGGGTATGTAGTGAAGAAAGAATGTAGACGGCACTGTTGGAAAAACAAAGCAGGCGCAGATGAGAACAGTGACAGTGAGACTGATGCAAGGCAGATGTCAGTGTGACAAGGTTGTGTGGCACATGTATCATAGTGTCTATCATTCAGTTATACATTTCACTCATGACAGTTCATGTTACAAACGAGCTCATGCACCTCAGAGACACTCACCTACTACCCTCCCAACTCCAGGCACGCAACTGCAACTTGACTCGTGTTGACAAAACTACCAGTCATGCTGAACCAGTGGAGATTGGGGCAGTGATTTCCTGTTTCCATAGTGTACAGATGTTTCAAATCATGTTGCTCAACCACATGCCGAATACCGGTGCACAACGTTCGGCGAATGAGCTTCACAGCCGCCACTAGCTGCATACACACCCTGACATTGGACAAGACCATCCTGGCACAGCAGCTGTTGGTACGGCAGTGCCCCAAGATGCTGGCGCGCGCTCGTCTGTCATGCAGGCCTTGCGCCTGCAGCCCCGGAAGGACAAGAGGCGCCTGGCCGAGATGCACACGTCCCCATTATCAACGGCCATACTGCGCCAGCAGGCGGCCGCCATTTTCCTGGAGCCGGCGGCCGGAGTAGGGCGGTGGCGGAGGCGGCGGAGGGGGCGGCGGCGATACACTGCCGTACTGCTGCAGCCGGCGGCCTGTGTATGGCGGCGGCGGAGGCGGCGGCGGCGGCGGCGGGGTAGCACCATACTGCTGCAGCCTGCGACCCGAGGAAGGCGGCGGCGGCGGCGGCGGCGGTGGGGGCGGCAAATAGGCTCCCGCCTGCATCAGGTGGCGTCGACCCATCAGCGCCTGATGACCATTGAGCACGGTCTGGGTCTTAAATGCTGCAGGCGTCGGCCGGGCAGAGGCATTTCGGTTGCAGGAATCCGCCGTACTGTCCTGGGCGCCCGCGGCGGCGGCGGAGGCGGCGGCGGGGGAGGGTGACTACCTGCTGAAGGCGGCGGCCCGCGTTCGGCGGTCACCGAGGCGACGGGGATGTCTGCCCAAATTGCTCCTTGATGACTTGGCATTGTCACCAGCTCAAGTGGGAGTGGCACAGAACACGAGGGGACAGCGGCAGGTGCAGGGGCAGGGGGCGTGGCAGAGGCGGCAGGGTAAACAAGACGGGGGCCTAATGCCAAACCTGCTGAAGGTGACGCAACGCAGAAGCGATGCCGTCCTGCTGAAGGCGCCGGCCGCCGTATGTAGGCGGGGGTGGGGGAGGCGGCGGAGGACTGCTGGGCGGTGGTGGCGGCGGCGGGGGAGACTTCGATGCGAGGGCTTTGTACGGTGGTGGCGGCGGCGGTGGCGGTGCCGGCGGCGGCGGGGGAGACTTTGGTGCTAGGGCTTTGTACGGTGGTGGCGGCGGCGGTGGTGGCGGCGGTGCGAGGGCTTTGTACGGTGGCGGCGGCGGCGGGGGAGACTTTGGTGCGAGGGCTTTGTACGGTGGTGGTGGCGGCGGGGGTGGCGGCGGCGGCGACGTCAATTGTACCAGCCTGTGCACGGCAAGAGATGAATGTCATTCATGTACCACACTCAGTCTGCATATTATCAAGCATGCGTCGACAGGCTGTACGTGCACGCACAAACAGCTGGCACATCTGTTGCCATCATGGTGGCGGACCGTCAGTCAACAGCCCCAGACGGCGCACCTGCTGCGGGTCGGCATTAGTCAAGCAGCTGGTGGTGGTGGCGCACACGACAAGACAGGGCATGTCAGCCAGCCAGCCTGGGCAAGCAGGGGGCTGTCCGCCAGGCACAAACCTCTCCTCGTCAGTGAAAGGGCTTCCACCATCATCGACAAAATTTTCTACCTCACACGCTTACCTACGGCCAAAATGAGACGGCGGCGGCGGTGGCGGCGGCGGCGGCGGCGGAGGCGGCGGCGGGCTTTTGGCTTTTACCGGTGGCGGGCTGTAGGTGGGCGGGCTGTAGGTGGGGACGTACGACTGGCCTGCATCGTTGCGAAACAGCAGGTTTGGTGCCGCCACCGGGGATCAGGGCTGCAATGGCGGTCTGCTGTTCAGCAGAACGCGTGATCTTGCAGCTGCCACTTGCTCACTCTGCACTGGATCTGCAACAGCGGCTGCTCAAAGACTTGCGGAGCCCAAAGACTTAATAGATCACTACTACACAGCATCCACGTTGGGCTGTCTGATGTCAGGCCTGAGACAGTCACAGCACATGGAGGCCCTGACTGAGTCCAGAAATTATGTTCGAGGAGCCGGTCCTGACGGGCGGCGAATCCGGCAAACATCGTAAGGTTTATCGCCCATGTTGGAGAGTGGAGGCTGATGTATGACAGAGTGACCCCAGCCGTGCGTGCTGCGATAGCACCAAGCTTGAATGCCGCCAGAAAAAGTTGCAAACATCTGAAAGACTGGCTGAGAAGCGCGCGCACGAGCTCGCTGATGCAGCGCCGACGATGCTAAGCCCACCGACCGAAACCTCCCGGAGCCTGGATTTCATCAAGCTGGCAAGCAGCGTCAAGCAACCTTTGCGTTCCCCCTCTTGCCTAATAGGTCTCAAAGCGTGTGCAATGTCCATACCGGCGCCCGGCGAGGGGGCAGAGAGGCCGAGCGCCAGCAGAAGCACCAGGCCTGCTGCCATGCCGAACCGCCGCATGGTTAAATGGTGGCAAGCCGGCGCCACTGCAGTATGCAAGATGGGATGCTCTGCGGTGCTGCAAGCGAATGAATGGTCGAGCTCGAGCCAGCGTTCTGTGAACGCAGCGAAGGACTGACAGCGAGACAGAATGGTCGGGGCCAAACTTCGCGGTCTGGGACCGCAGGTGTGGAGTTTTAGAATCCGGCCGACCGATCATGTCAAGGATCTTTTGATCACGGGGTGCGCAGGGTCTTAGCAGGCCGACACGTGAAGGGCAAGGAGGAGCGACAAGGAGCAGACACAAAGAACAAGCAGGAGTGGAACAGCTGGCCAGCAGGACACTGCAGCACCCGTAACTGGCCCCGAGAGCACGTTGTTGTTAGTGGCATAGAATGACCAAAGCAGTCATCTGGATTAGGTACCCGCACCTATGAACAGAGAGAGAGATTACACTGTTCCAGCCTCACTCAGGCTGATGAGCGTTCAGAGATGTCAAGGCTGAGAAATCCGAATCGGCCAAAAAAAATCAGGTTTTCTAGTCTTAAGGAGCTAGAAAGTGGCGCCACGGTGGCGGGGCAGGAGCGGGAGAGGAGGTTCACGATTGCGGCATGCCACCACCACTGCCGCCGTTGGTATGACATCAAGGTTTCTATCAAACGGCAAGTGTAGGGTTTAAACCCTAAACCCTAAACCCTAAGTTGCTCATTGGGCGCACCTGCTCCATACGGTCCGCCATGGGCAGCAGGATGCGGGAGTAGGCCAGCCAGAAGGCCGCCAGAATGAAGATCGTCAGTACCTATAGGCGTCAAGCATTGCGTGTGTCACCATCATGCCGCTGACACAGCTCACGCCTGAAGGCAGCCAAGCGATGAACAGCGCACTACAAACATCGCGAAGAAAACGCGCAGACAAGCCACAGGGCAACCCAAAGCGAACGGCAGTCCCAGCACACAGCCTCGCCCAGGCACTGTGACAGGCGTTGAGAACACAGCGCACCCCGGCGAAGCCGCCCTTGGTGGACAACGACACCAGCACGTAACCGACGACCAGGGTCTTGAATATCCAGAGCAGCGTCGCGTATGTGCGTAGCTCGGCTTGCCCGATATGCACATCGCCGACTTTGCGCAGCCGCGGCCGGGGCACCGGCACCACCGCATCCCTGCAGAGAGGAGCTCCTTTACGGGATTGCTTGGGATCAGTCGTGAGACGAGCACAGTGCGAGCCAGCATGACGCAGCAGCCGCTCGTTGGCGGGTGCTACGCGTTTCACCGGCGGCGATGGAGATGGGGCTGGCTACTGATGATGCCACGATGGTGCAGATGAAAATGGAGCACGCAGCCAGCCGGTTCAGGGTTCTGCAAGGCAAGCACACGTCCAGCTGACGCAAGGCTTGGCATCAGATGTGAAGCCACAGAACCGAAACAAACTCACAGGTTGCGCGATCGCGCTGCGGCGGCGGTTGCGGACATGCTCTGCACGTCGTGGACGGACATGCCGGCCAGCTCTGCGATTGTGGTGTCCGGCACTCTCTCCGTGTCGGCGGCGGCGCCGCCAAACAGGTGCGCCGTCCGCAGCCGGTCCAGTCGTTTTGCGGATTGCAACGCGTCATCGCCGCCAGCGGCAACGCCGGTGGCGTGCGAGCCAGAGCCGTGCGTCGACACGTACTGCTGCCGCCACTCCTCGCGCTCGCCGCAGGACATGCTCTGCACGTCGTGGACGGACATGCCGGCCAGCTCTGCGATTGTGGTGTCCGGCACTGCCTCCGTGTCGGCCGCCGGCTGCGGCGCCGCGGGGCTGTTTTGGGAGGTGTTCTGGGAGGCGTGGCCGCGGCGATCGACGGAGTGCAGACTCTCCTGGGCCGCAACGGCGCGCTTGGGGTCGTCGGAGAACGACGACCCGGACTGGGAGGGGGTGTCCTCCTCGGCGTCTGCGATGAAGCGGTATGGCGGCCCGCGGTTGTCCTGCAACGCACAAACGAGTCGCGTCCCTCATCAGTGTTGATGGAATACAAATCTGTGCACAGGCAAGCGTTGCCAGACGAGAAGACGAGACAGACAAGAAGGCAAGAACGCACAAGAAGACAACAACCAGACAAGGAGGCGACACCACAAGATTCGGATCTCTATCAAAAGATCCAGGAGCAGCGGAGATATTCCCGATCACCTCGAAAAGCACGCCGTGGCGCTGGATGAAGCGCAGGCGCGCGTGCTCGCCGACGCTGACCCACTCAGCCTCCCGCAGCGGATTGCCGGCCAGCGTGCGCGCCACCACCTGATCCCACGCCCGGGTGATCCACCAGGAGCGGCCCTGCAGCAAAACGAGGCACAACGCTTCACCATCAGCGGGGCCTGACATCGCGCGTGCAGCCAGCCGAATGAGCACGGCGGAAACTGCAGTGGCGTGCCGGCCACGCCCCTGCACCAACCAGCGCACCCGCGAATAGCAGTCTGCAATTCGAGGTGCATTTTCTAATATTCGCAATGTTGGTTGGCTTCTGCAGCGGCGAATCCCAGCTCAGGCTCCCCGTGGCGGCCAGGGGCTCACGTCAAAGGAAGACTGATTGGCCACACAATCCTTGCATGTCACCGTTCAGATGACTAAACCCACCTGCGGCTCCTCCATGGCAGGCAGGACCCAGCGGGCCTTGCGGGTGTCGTGCCGGTGCACGCTCTTGTACACGATGTAGGCGCATGAGGTCATGAAGCCGACGCAGCCGAAGACGAAGATGCACCAGCCGCCGACCATGGCGCGCCGGTCGCCCGACGCGATGAGCTCTGCATGCAACGGCAGGCGGGCGTCTGGCACTCTCGCTTCAGGCGTTGTGTCACTTCCTGTCTCTCAACTGCGTTGCCGGCAGCACCATGGCGCCAGTCGATGCATGCGGATGTCACGTGCATGTGCTCTCGACGTCGTTGGCACGCAGGCAGCGTCTCAAGCGCATACATCCAACAGGCAGCTGGTTGGCATGCAGGAGTTCCTCGGGGAGAGCACTCACGTGCCGCCAGCTGCGCAATCGGCTGGACCTGCACGCCACCAAATGTTCATGAAATATTAAAAAACTCAGTCCATTGACAGTTGTATCGTTGATACGACGTACTGCTGACATACCCGTGCAAGTTGCTGCCATCCGAGTGGCAGCAACAAAGTACTGCATCAGGAGACTGGCATCATGGCATCTGCCTTGTGCTCAGCTTGCAAGCAGCATGCACGACAGGGACTCGCACCATGAAGAATGACCATGAGGAACAGCTCCATGCGCGGGACGGGCCAGCAGGTTACGGGTTCTGAGCTTTCATCCAGAAGGACCGGCGTTTACATGAGTTGTTGTTCTCACCATGAACATGAAGAGGAACAGCTCCAGGCGTGGAAACTCCAGCAGCGCCGGGGGGTGGCGGCAAAGCAGCGGCAGAAGGGGATGAGCACCACGTGCACCACGACAGTGACTCCCACTAGCACCGCCGCCCAGAAGGCGATGCGCGCCGCCCTGCACACAGGATCGTGTGTGTTTGCAGAAATGCGCGGTGTATGTGCCAAGTCAGACAAAACTTGCTCTGAGGGACCCTCTCAGCACGCCAGGCTGTCAACATCTCACAGCATCAGACCAGCATGCACCGCCTGTAGACTGAGCGCGGGGCCAAAGCGTCTACTGGTGACGACCAAATGTACACATGTCAGATGTTGCACAGCAGCATCTGCGAGCGCACTTGGCCAGGAACACGCTGGCGGCGGTGCTCTTGAAGACGTTGAGCAGGTCGCCCACGGCGTTGATGGCGTTGGCGCCGATGTTCTGCGCCGTCTGGCTGTCGGCGATGCTGGCGGCGCTGCCGGCTGTGGGCGACAAGAACAGGCATCTAGTGGAGCGGCGTGTGGAGCGTGAGGCGATCTGATGGGAGGAGTCCGCAGCGCCAGCGGCAGCACCCCAACGTTGTGAAGTCGGTCATGATCGGCTCTCATGAGCAGCTCCTGGTGCAGCAAGCCAAAGGAGCAGCAAGGTGCGGGTCCAGACGCGAGGAACCCACTATTTGAGAACCCACTATTTAGGAACCCACTATTTAGGAACCCACTGCTGCATGCAGTGCCTGATCGCTATATCACCCCTGACACAGGCTGTCCGGCGCCGCTCCACATGGCCTTGCTGGCCCACGAAAGGAGTCCTTGCTTCACGGCAAGCTTTCCTGTTCACAGAAACATCGATTTCCTCCGCACCTGACGGCGCCGTAGCGGCTGAGGGAGCACACGCCGGCGTGGCCGCCGCCACCGGCTCCCGCACGATGGTGAGGTTGTTGGCGGCCGCGTCGGGCACCGCCGTCAGCACCACATATGTTATGTGCGGGTACGTCGGCACTGTGGCGTTGATGTTCAGGCTGGTGATGGTAACCATGTCCTGCGGCCCACACGAGAGTGTATATGACAACAGTTGACATCACAGCAGTCCAGCCAGCTGCTGCAGAGGTGTAGAAGTTGACGCTGAAACGACAACTGGCAAAGAGCATGTGCCAGAAAGCGCGAGTACACTACACAGCTTGCGTGTTGTGCCTAGTCTCGTTCATTTTCGGCGCAAACCCGCTTCACCAGTGAGATGCCTCAGCAACGCACTGCAGACAGGCACAAGGCTGAATGAATTTATGATTGACAAGATAGTTTGGCCAGGGGTCTGCGCACCGCCGGCGCCGCTGCAGCTGCCGCTGCCGGCGACGAGGTTGCCGATGCATCAGCCTACAAGCACAGGGCGCACTTCATGTGGACCACCGATTCTGATTGCATGCGCAGGCCGATGCCCACCGAAGCCGCCCAAGACATGGGCCATATTACATGCAAGTGCATGCCATCTGAAAACCCACTCAAACATCTGGCCACAAATGCACCTGCAGCAGGGCGCGAGTCCCGCCGGCCGTCGCTGCCAAGGGCGACTGAGGCCCGGCATCGGGGCCGCTCCGCTGCCCATACAGCGCCGATTCGTCTGGCGCATCGGAGCCTCCTCCCCAGACGCCAGCAGACGGCGGCTGTTGGGGTTTGTGCAGGACAGCGGGCCGAGGTATGCGGATTCGGAGGGCCCCGACATGCCCGATGGCAGCTGCATGCGCGATCATACGGCCGTCAGCAGCGACCACTTGTAGTGCAGCTCAGCATCTCCACTGTGCAGCGCGGTTGCATGATGCGGCTCCGGCTGGCTGGTCGCACGTGTGGCAGGGTCCAGAAGGGCGGACGCCCCGCCGAGGTATGGCCTCTGCCGCGTCGACACATGAGCTCCCCACGTGACAGTCGAGAGATACTTCCGGCAGGCAAGCAGGCTGCAAGCCCTACAAAGCCTGGCTGCGCACCTGGTAGGCCGCAAAGGGCTCTGGAGCTGCTACTCGCGTCGAGGAGCCCACAATCGGCACTTGCAGCGCGTGCACAGGCCGCCGCAAGTTGTCGCCACCAACTGGTCTTCACCAGCCCGCGGCTGCTCCTTCGACAGCCTGGACGCAGGAGAACTTTGGCTGCTGCCGCCGGGTAGGTACTCGACAGGAGCGTGAGCAAGGCTGCCACAGATTCTGACTGCTTAGTGATGACTGTTGAAGTTCTTCTGTACACACGCTGCTGTGCTCTCGCTATACCTGCCAGGCTACAGCGCCGATGACTGACCGCTGGTACTAATGCCGAGCTGGCACCGACGCAGCTTCCTTACAGGACCGCAACAACAGTGTGTTCCGGTTGCGTTCATCTTTGCTCAATCTGCGTAACGAAGACTTGGCTGCGGAGATATTTGATGTATTAGATTTGATTTGATGTATTGGATGTTTGATGTATTATTGGTGGTTCAGCTGCCGTGACCGACCAAGGTGAGAAAACGATGGACATCGGCACCGGGTGCAAGTCGACGGCAGTCTGTCGTCTGCGGCTGGCGCTGTGCGCAATGTGTAGGGTGAAATTGGGACCCTTGACGCAACCAGTGTCTCGCTTTGGAGTGCATCTCATGAGTTCAGCGCTGCGTACGGTAACCTTGTACTTCCCGTACAGATGCCCGTCGCTGACGAATTCAATGCGAAGCACACCTCAAGAGGCCTGAACCCGAGCACTGATCCATGATCGCAGCTGCGACCAGAGCAGCCGTCGGGTGCAGGCCCGCGCCTCCTTTCGTGCAACCCTTCACGTGTCAACCTTGCGCCCCTCCAGCGATGCCCGCGTCTTGCGCTCATACTCGCATGGGAAATGGTCCACGAAGCCGGGGAGCACGAAGACGAAGGAGATGCGGTACAGGGTGCGCAGCCAGCTCTCTCGGCGGCGCCCCAGCCGGCCTGCGCCGATCTTGTACACGTACAGCAGCGGGAAGCCTGCATAGCGACGGCGGGTTGGAGTAACAAACGAGCGCAGTAGCGTCGTAGCTTGTCGTACAAGCAAGAATGTACGGGCTCTTAATGTAACGAAACGGCTCAGCAATGCCAGGGTCTCGTTGGCCCGATGGTACTTAATATGGGCAGAAAAGAGCAGAAATGCGCCTTGACCTCTGCTGATAGCATTCGGCAGTGCCACATGCGAATGCTTTAGGTGCCTGGCAGAATTGGATGCAGCTGCGGTCCGATCTGCATAAAATGAGCGTGCAGCAACATCACATGTCATGACGCACCCAGGTTCTCCTTCAGCGCCGCCCGTCGGATCTCCTTCGCGTCTGTCTTCATGTCGCCAAATGAGGTGAGGAACAGCTCCTTGCCACGGTGCCTGCGCGTGGAGCAAGGAATGCTGTTCCAGACCACAACAAGACACGCAAGGACCGATGGCCCTCCTGCTCCCTCGCATCAGTACCAGGCACGCCGGCCGCGCATCCCGGCTTTTTTGGCGGCACCCTTTCCTCAGTCCTCAAGCCTCAGCCCATCATGAATGGGCGGCCCTCAGTACCTGGTCACATGAGGGCAAGGTCACGCCGAGGGAAGATGGTTAGCACCAACCTGTAGCCGAGCCACTGGGGCAGCAGGAAGGGCACGATGTCGCCAGCGTTGCGGACACGGAAGCAGCGGTCCCCGTATGCGCGCTCAAACACGTCCCTGCAGGCAATGTTCGGAAGGAAGGGTCGTTTAATACTACGAGTGCTCAAAAGTCACCACTGGCACCACCAGCCACAGCGAGTCCTGCTGTATCGTTCGTGCTCGATCGCCAGCGGCAAACCCATACCTGAGCTCCAAATTGCGGTAGCGTCACCTGAAAAGGCTGTCGCCAACGCGAGGCTCCCCGAACGTGTACACAGCCGCCACCTGCGCCGCCAAGTCCGGCTCCTGCACAGCAGCAGACCACAGGAAACTACATACTGTTACATGAACAGTGATAGGCAAGCACTGGCGGGCCTCAAGGGCCCACCCATTGCTGCCGGCGGGCAGGCTCAGATGGCAGGCAGCCTCTTGTGTCCTATCTCGAGAGAGGATGCTCGCTTATCAGCAGCACGCCAAGCCGCGTTCATCAGCTCACCTTGACCGCCAGCGCCTGCGCGAAGACGGAGGCGATGGCCCCGCCCAAGCTGTGCCCCGTGATGTACAGCGGCTGCTCGAAGCGTCGCTCGCCGTCCTGCAATTGGATGCTTGGTGTTGCTGCCAAGTTCTGGACAAGCAGCGGAAGTTCTGCTCCGAAAGTTCAGGACAAGGTGGGAAGGCCTGACAAGATCCCAGGGACGGGCACGGCTGCAGAACAACATCCAGGCTGTGAAGGTTTTATTAACATCGCCGGCGGCATCTGCGGAGGAGATAGTTCATCGTGTCCTATACGGAGAAGATTTCGTGCAACATATTGCAGGATGTATTAACTCCAGAACTCCTCCATACCGCCGCCCTTCGGCCATCAGGTCCTTGAAATGGGAGGCGTCGTTGCTTGCAGGACAATCGGCTGCATCTCAAGTCGTGCTTTCAAGTACATTTTACAGGGCGTTGCCGGCCGCATCTCCACGTCGCCGCCCCCTGAATGCAGCTCGCGCCACCAGGTCCTCGAAGAGAAGGGTTCTGGACGCCCCCACTCGGGTGACATTCAGGTCGAATCCCTACAAGTACGGGGTAGGGTTGAAATATGTTTAGAGTTGCCGCACCTCCACGTCGCCGCCCTCCGACCGCAGCTCAGCCACCAGGTCCTCGAACAGGGAGGTGCCGCCGCCGGCGGGCCGGTGGAACAGCGCGGCGTAGAAGCCGTCGTGCACGCCACCCAGCTGCTTGTGCCGTGTCATATTGATGGTGATGTTGGTGCGCCTGCGGCAGGAGGCACAGGATATCCAGCACGGGGTTTTTCAGTGCAGCTCTGCTTCATGCTCACAGCGTTTGAGAGCACAGGGTTTCGAGTCGGCATCATTTCTGTTGAATTTGAGTCAGCGGTGGCCATAGCCACCAGGCTGCATATTGCGCTGGATTGGTACCACGATAGGTACCACTATTGCGGACTCGGACTCACCAGTTGAGCAGGTTGGTCGCCTCTGTCCCCCGGAAGGCGATGATCGTCGCTTGATCGGAGCGCATAACGATGGCCTTGCTGGACGGCAGGAAGGACGTCTCCCCCCTGCGGGCCTCGCCCGACGGCATTGCTTCCTTCTGCCGCCCCTCCCGGATGTCGCGCTTTGTCTTTTTCCGACCCTCCGAGCCAGGGATGGTGTCTGCTTCGCCCGACTCGCTCTTCAGCTGCAGACGCAGCCGCGAACGGATGTTGGCGGCGAGCCGTCACGGCGGAGGAATGCAGAGGAGCATGGCTGGAACGAAAAAACGGGCGAACCCGCTGCCGGCGGCCTGCGGTTTCTGAAGGGTGGTACAGCTGCGACGGCGTACGAACCTTCGTTTTGGTGTCGCCGCTGCGACCGCTGTCGGGCATCATGTCGTCGATGGCGGCAAGCGCCGCTGGCGGCTGCCAGCCGCCCTCCGAGTCCGACGAGTCGTCTGCCTCTGACGCTTCCTGCACATTGGCGGCGCCGAGGCGAGGGTCGATGATCAATGCAGAGCGAGATGGACTGAAGGCCAGCTCTGCCCTTCATGCACCTGGCATGGCTTCCTTGCATGCAGCACATGAAGCCAGGATCTCGGGACACGGAGCAATGCGGAGGGGGTGCAGAAGTGTGTTGTGGCACACAAGCGCTTGTCGAGGTGGCAGAACATCAGATTTGCCAGCACCCACCATGGACGCGGTCTCGATGATGGCAATGCACTCCATGCCCCAGCCGCGCTCAATGGTGTCCTGGATGACGTCGTTGTGCTCGTACACCAGCTTCATCGCTGCGGCGCAGGAAATGGCGCATCCTGACAGCCCGCTAGTCAGCAGGTATTCTCCACATCAAAGCACATATGGCAAGGCATGTGGGTTTCGTACATATTCAAGGGCACTGGAGGGTTTCGAACGGATTCACGTACCCAGGCTCAGCAGGTGCGCGATGCGCGGCTGGTAGCCAGGCGGGCTGTGCAGGTCCACCTCACCAAAGGGAAACTCCTACAACAAGATGGGGCTTCACAGGTGAGGAATGTCGAGACTGTCGAAGCGAGCTCGGACCACTGAAGCGAGTGAAAGCAAAAGTGGCAGTGAATCCGAAATTGTGGCGGACAGATTGCACATTTATTGCCTGGGTTTAAGGCGGTCACCCGGGCGTCATAGTACTGCGGGATGCTGTAGTCTGGATCGTAGTTGTTTGCGAGGGAATATGGCCGGCGTCTGCCGTCCCCAAACTCGTACCACACGCCTACAAAAATTTCGAAGGGTTGTCACCCGTCAGCACTGTAACAAACTGCATGCAATGTCTCGATGGGCGCAGCAGCCATGCGAGGTCATCCAAATAGTTCCAGCAGCATCTCGCTGCTTTGAGATGCAGTCATTCTCGATCTGCTCTCCCTGAATCACAGCTGTTTGTCGGAGTGGCTGTGATGCAGCGTCAAGACACAGCAGTGCGCACCCGCGATGCGGGCGTAGCCGGTCTCCAGCCGGGGCGTGATCCACGCAAAGAATTGGTCAGCGCCGAGCAGCTTGAGAAGGCGGATGATGGTGTTGTAAAACACCTGCATCATGCTTGGTCGTTTGCTGAGGCCATGTTGATGAGCTGTAGGCTTTCTTCAGGCTATGGAGGCAGATGACGGAAAATTTACTGGCTTTAGGAACATCGAAACAGCAGTGCAACAGGCGGCATGTTAGTGGACAGACGTGTCAGCATGTCAGTCGGACAGAAAAGCCATTTGATCGCACCACTGTGTAGTAGGTCTGGAAAGCGCCGCGCAGCGCCTACGAGCAGCACAACACGTGTGGAAAGGGTCACTTCAGCACTGCCAGTGCCGCAGGCAGCTGCACCAGATCTGCCATCAATCCATGAGAAGATGCAATGTACAGTGCACTTCACCGGCACTCTACACTTACCTGGCTGACCCGTGAGCCCAAGCCATGGGACCCAGCCTCCTTGTCGTCCTGCTGAGGATCCTCCAAATCCGCGCTCATGGTTCGCTGCAGTGCCTCCCGCCGCCGCAGCAACCCGCCGCCGCCGGCATCGGCCGTCTCGGCAGCCGTGCCACTGGTGGATTTGCTGCCTGTGCTGCCGTCTGTGTCTGCTGTGGGCGCTGCCTGGCTGAAGGGGCTGGCCGCCGGCTCTGCAAGCCGCTGCTGCTGGCCGCTCGCGGGTGCAGCATCATTTTGACGTTCCCGACCCGGGGCGTCGCGGCTGCCGGCGGCGGCCGGACCGGCTGCCATCCCCCGCGCGCTCGGCTGCCTGCCACCTTTCGGCCAGCACTGCGGGGCCTGCTGCCAAGTGCCGAGCGTGGCGGATGCTGCCTGCTGCCTGCTGTCCGGCTGCGCCTGCCACAGCCTCACCATGCTGCTGATGTGCCGCGGTGCACGGGCTGCGAGACCGTGCGGCAGCGGCGGCGGCCGCTGCCGCCATGCCGCCACGGGGGCGCGGCTGCTGCAGTGGCACGTAGCTGGCAGTGCGGCGGCGGAAGCGAGCCTCAAGGAGGCTGCTGTGGCCATCCGGCTGTTGCGCAGGTCTTGCTGCGGTTGCAGCACACGGAGGGAGCCAGTCGTCACCCGGCGTCCTGCCGCCGGGGTGCCAGGGTGCGATGGCGGCAGCTGGCCGCAGTGCACGCTTCCTCTCAGCATCTCAGCAAGCGCCGCGCTGTCAGAGACGCCTGTAAAGGAGGACATGCAGTCAATGCTGTGCCTCAACGAGCAGCATGCACTTGTAGGTTGGGTCGGGTAAGACCGCTCCAATTCCCTTTTCCAGAGCGGCAACATGCACAGCCCAGACAGCCCGCCGGGATGTGCTGGAGATCACCAGACAGAGATCACCTTTGGAGCACGTCAATGAGATCTGTCTGACTGCCCTCGAACTGATCGAGGCGCTGTCTGCTGCGAACGTGCGCCACAGCTGCAGCATCACCTCGTCATGAATTGGCAAACCGCGCCCTCATTGCAGGAGGCCGAATCAACAATCGACGTCGGACGAGTACGAGTGCACCACACTCGAGTAAATCGCAACAAGTGCTGCGAGCTGGCAGGTTCCGACTGGCAGCCAGGTCATGCAGTGGGCACACACACAGTGACAGAGCGCTGCGTCCCCGTCTGTGGAGCTAGAAAGTTGCTGCACGAGGCGGTATGCGAGTCTGCTCGCGTGTAAAATCTTCATCATTTGCCGACGCGAGTAGGTGCAGCTGCGGTTTCGGAAAAGCGATCACGTGCATGGCTGTGCTCAATGGCTGGCTCCACTGTATGCGTCCTTGCCACTTTCGAAACTTGCTGCATGCGCTGTGGTCGATCACTGGCACCGCTTATTTGAGCACCATGCCGCCCGGGCTTGCACGGCGGGACACATATCAGGACCTGCTCAGTCTCGTCCGGGTGGCTGCCAAGCCCGCGATCCTGGTGGCGTTCGCATGCGTGATCATGATGTCTGTTTCCGAGAAGCTAGGCGACAGCGGTCTCGCCGTGGACGGCAAGCAGGTCGCGGCCCAGGTACGTGTCGTCGTTGCAGCGTGAGTAAGTCGCAGGTGCAACACAAGAGTCCGCCGCAATGCGCTGACGTACTTCCACTGCTGCGCAGCTGAGGGAGCTAGGGTCATTCTCGGTGGACCCCTGGCCCGCCGTCACCCGGGTGCTGTTCACAGACGCTGACCTAGACGCGCGCAGGTGCGGCCACCCAGCTACTCGTCCGTGCTTGCCATCGTACCTGTGAGAGCAACCATCGAGGACAGGTTGAGGTTAAGTTCCGGCCAGTGCTTGCCATCCTGTCGGAGTGCCTTTCAGTGTAGCATGTCAAAAAGCCGCGTCAAAGTGTGCGTGGCATTTGGAAAGAGTTCCCAAACATCGTTTCTGGCAGCAATTGTGACGTTGCGACTTTGTGGCGTGCAGATACGTCAAGGGGCTCATGCGGGACGCCGGGCTGGAGGTGCGGGAGGACGGCATGGGCAACATCTTTGGGCGGTGGCATGGGACTGACAAGGACGCAGGTGATTTGCTCTACGGCGCTGAAATACGTGCGATTGATGGGTCTGCCCATTCATTCACGGAATATCTCGCCCCGACTGTGCACCACAGGCTGCCTCCGTGCACCACAGGCTGCCACCGTGCACCACAGGCTGCCTCAAGACTGCAAAGCAGCGCGCCGCAGAATGCCACTGCCGCTGGTTCATCACTGCTCTCCCCGACATCCCCTGACACAAGGCACTGGAGTTCTTTCACATTCACATCCAGCTTCAACAGTCGCATGTGCTCGCAGCGGCGGTCATGACGGGCTCGCACTGCGACGCGATCCCGTTGGCAGGCGCCTATGATGGCACGCTGGGCGTGATCGGGCCGATTGCCTCGATCACAGCACTCAACGCAAGCGGCTACATGCCGCGGCGGCCAATCGATGTCATCTTCTTCACGTCAGAGGAGCCGACGCGTTTTGGTCTCGGCTGCCTCGGCAGGTGCGGCGGTGACTCACTTGCGATCACGGGCGAATGGCATGATCGGCTGCGATGTCTGTTGCTGTTGAGGATGCCCTCGACAGAGTGTGACAAAGCACAAACAGAGTGCCGCCAGTCAACCCCACAGCTGTGCCTGGCTGCACCGCCACTGCATCTGCAACCTCCTGATTCTGCATGCGCTGGCATTGGCGCTTGCCGAAAGATGACTCTGCCGGCACAGCCGCGGCATGGCGGGGTGCCTCGCGCCGGGGACCTTGGCTGCGGCGAAGGACGAAAACGGTACCAGCTTCCGGGCGGCCGCCGCACAGGCCGGCTACCCCAGCTGCAGCGACCAGGTACGTGGGCCAGACCAGAAGCAGAACCAATTCATTTAGGGTTTAGGGTTTAGGGAGCTGCTGCAGCCAGAGATGAACACCTGCAGACTGGAATTGAATACCAGCCATGAATACCATGAATACCAGCCTTGAATACCATGAATACCAGCCGTGGTCACAGGGACTACCAGACATGGTCACAGGAAACGCTGCTGCAACAGGCAGAGACGTGTCCATTTCGTGACATCGATGATGCAGCGTGGACCGACATGGCACTCGTTTCTTGTTCACAGGACATTCTGGACAGGACGAAGCTTATCGACACCGGCAAGGTGCACGCTTTCGTGGAGCTGCACATCGAGCAGGGACCCGAGCTGGAGGCCAAGGTGATGCGCGCTCCGCAGCTACACCCTAAACCCTAGCGCTCCCTTTGGGTGTCTGCCTGCCCTCCTGCCGTCATTCCGCCGCAGCAGCATGACGCTGCCAGAGCCTGCTGACACGGCACCACCTCCCACCGCCGAGCCGACGTCCGCTGTGCATGGATCTGCCCGAGCGGCTTCACTGGCGCGTCAGCAACCTCCGGTCGGTTCGTTTGCCGGAGTTGCTGAATGTCAAGGCAGCTTCACACAGTGTCCTGCTCGCAGAAACCGGGGAAAAAAAACCGGGGAAAAAAAACCGGGGAAAAAAAACCGGGGAAAAAACCGGGGAAAAAAAACCGGGGAAAAAAAAACCCGCGTCTGGTGGTGCCTGTCCCTTGGCTTTGCACTTTGGTGGTGCCTGTCCCTTGGCTTTGCACTCCTTGGGACAGGCACTTTGGTGGTGCCTGTCCATTGGCTTTGCACTCCTTGAATAGCTGCTCCAAGATCTGGCAGCTTGTCCTGATTAGCCCTCCAATAAGCGCGCCATTTGGTGCTCATTGCAGGGCCTGTCGCTGGGCATGGCGACAACAGCCGCAGCACCGGCTGCGCTGCAACGTCTTGAGGTCGAGTCAATCGTATTTGTTGAGACTAATCATCATCTTCATCGTCATATCGAATCAAACCTTGCTTGCAGGGACAGCAGCTGGCCAGAGCGACAGCGACCGCGGCTGCCGCGGCGCTGCGGGTGACTCTTCGCCGCTGTGAAATGTGTTCAAATTCCCTCCAAAGTTGTCGATTTTGAAGTCGGCCTTGCAGGGCCTACAACTTGGCGTGGTGACGGCGATCGCGGCGCCGGCTGCGCTGCGGGTGACCTTCCGCGGTGGCGGCGGCCATGCGGGCGCGCTACTCATGCACCGGCGCGCCGACGCGGGGCTGGCGGCGGCGGAGCTGGCCCTTCATGTCGAGTCGGCCACGCTGGCACATGGTGAGTGGTTTAGGGTTTAGGGTGGTTTAGGGTAGCGCGGCATCCTCTTAATGCACAATGCGTGCATTGCAGCAGCTTTGGTGTCATGCAACCATGCTGACAGGTACCTGGTAGACTGCTTCCTCCTTCAGGGCCTGAACTCTGGGGACCGGCAAGTTTGACAGAGGATGCTGTCCTGGTGCAGCTGAGCTGAGACGGCGGTCGCCGCCTGGGCCAAAGCGCAGATGCTCTGCTCATCTGCCCAGAGCAGCCTCTACGTCATCAGCGTCTATCGTTTTCCTGTCGCAACGCAAGACGTTATTGTCACGATGTGTGTCTGGAGACTTCTGGAGACTTCGGACGATGCCGTCAGGTCTACATGTCACATGGCTACATGGTGAAGTCCTGATCGGGTGATGTTTCGAAGCCACTCCTTCACTCCCCCGCATCATTTCCTGCAGCTGCGGAGGACGCCGTGGGCACGACTGGCTACTGGGACATCTCGCCCAACGCTGTCAACAGCGTGCCGCGAGTCGCGCGCCTGGAAATCGATGTGCGCGACATCGACGGCGCCCGCCGCGACGCCACCGTCGCGTCCATCCTGCAGAAGGTGCGTGCTGCAGTCTGACATCCGTGGAAACTTCAGCTGGCGCGCCTGGACATCTGGACCCCTAGATGGACCTCGGCACAGGGCTTGCTGGTGCCGCGAGGGCAGGGATGCTTGCGAGCTCTGGCGCGGAACCACTGTGCTGCCTTTCCCGGCGCCTGAGGGTGCAGCTCGTGGTGGTTGCAGGTGGAGGAAATCGCGGCGCGGCGAAAAGTGCAGCACGAGGTTGAGACCATCAACCAGGACGACCCGGCGACCTGCAGCCCGCAGGTGCACCCTAAACCCTAAACCCTAAACCCGAAAACCCGTAATCCTCCTTAGGGTTTGACGGCCTCTGCAGCTGGGATGCTGTGCCACTTGCTGCGTTGCACATTAGGCCGAGACAGACCTCGACACCCGCAGCCCGCAGGCAAGTCTGGCCTGAATGGCAGTGCGTCTGAATGGCAGTCCGTCTGAATTGCAGTTCGTCTGAATGGCAGTGCATCTGAATGGCAGGCCTGTCACCCATCAGCGAACTGGATGCAGGAGCCTTGGGGCCGGAAGCTGCCTTCAGGATGATGAATCACGCGCCACACGTTCCTGGTGTTGCCCTACCTGGCGCACTAGGGTTACGCGGTGATGAGCCCACCAATGCGGACCTGCAGGTGGTGGACGCGGGGGTGGCGGCTGCAAAGCAGCTAGGTCTCAGGTGGCAGAAGATGGTCAGCCGCGCGTACCACGACTCGCTCTTCATGGCCAAGGCATGCACCCGCTGCCTTCCTGCATCCGCCTGGTCGTGGGCCGTGCTCATCTTGCTCGAATTCGACCGGGGTCGCAGGACCCTGCCGCTCAAGTGCCCGTGCCATGCGCCCAGGCCCGCGCAGCAGCGCTTCACGACTGCCGCTTCATCGTGCTTGGACGTGTTTCCAGCTCGAGCTGACGGGCCGCTCTGAAACTTGTAGCGTCCCAGACCGTGCCCAGCCGCTCGCCCTGCAGATCGCGCCGACGGCCATGCTGTTCATCCCCTGCCGCGGCGGCGTCAGCCACCGGCCCGACGAGTATGCGTCGCCGGGCGACATCGAGCGCGGCGTCAAAGCTCTGGCGCTGACATTGGCGGAGCTTTCGGGGGCGCAGCGCACGGCAGGCGCGCATGCGAGCCCGCAGGCTGCCGAAGCTTGAGGACTACCCTGCTTTGTATCATCTTCAGCGGGAGGGATTAAGACCCTGGCACGCCAGCGGAGCTGTCATGCGCAAAGCGGCGCATGGCAGCAGCTGTAGCATAGACACGATGCGATGGGGCAAAGCAACTCACGTCGTCTGGAAGACTGAACCCAGACTGAACCCTGAGACACCTTCAGGCGTGACAGCGCTGCGCTGCATGGAAGCGCCTTCTGTTCGTCAGGGTTGTGCGAGTTGGACTTCAGTGGTTGGTTCTGCAGTGGTTTTGCATTTCCTGTATCCGGCTGCATTGCTTTTGCAAGGCAGATTTCAGAAAGCGTTCATGACTGTTGCCAGAACCGCAGCTTCGCACTCCGCGGCGCATTCAGCCATGCTTCTGGTGCGCAAGTTGCAAGGCGAACCGGCTGTGCATCAGCTGATGTTGAAGCAGGTTAGCTGAAGCAGGTTAGCTTTGCTGTGACCGGAGTGCTTGCTCGTGCAAACGAGTGAAGAGAACTGTGCACCTCTGGGGAGCAATGAGCCTTCATAGGACTCGAACAGTGTCAAATGCATGCCATATCTGGCGACTCTCGCAGCGGCAGTGGCCGCGCTCGCCACTGCCATGCGTAGCACTCCGAAATTCACAGACGAAATCCATCCAAAACGAAGGCTGGCACCGTCACGTGCCATGCAAAGCGGAATCAGAACGGGGCTGCAGTGCACACTGCCAGGCACAGCTGGCCGCGGCACCTCCGTTGGGAGTATCCCTCTGCCGAATAGTTCCTCGCCTACATGTATTCTTGCCTGTGGTTTGATCCACGCCTAAGTGTATCTTCTCGCCTACAATCACGCCATCCACGCCTACACCCACGAGGTAGGTGGGATCACCGGCGGCCCCCTTGCCGGCCGCTGGCTGACGGCGCTCTCGACGCCGCCGAGGGGCCATGCGCCTCCCGCAGCCCGTCGCTGCCCGAGGGGCTGCCGCCCGCGTCCGGCTGCGGTGGCAGCGGCGGCGCCGGCTGCGGTGGCAGCGGCAGCCCCGCCTTGGACAGCGCCTGCTGCGCCGCCTGCGCGGCGGACGCCCACCGCTGCACCTCCGCATACGCCTCCATCTGCTCCGCGTGCGCCAGCTCCAGAAAGTGCTCCAGCTGGTCCTGCAGTTGGCCGACACACATTGAGTGACACGTTTAGACGCAAGTGCGAACCCAACACAGGACTTTACTGTACTTCGAACGAGCGCCTGCGCGGCTTGGAAGCCCCTCCTTGCGCCGTCTCCCACAGGCCCTCGTTCTGCCCCTCCTGCTGTACGGCGTCGCATTCCAGGACACTCAGATAAGCATCTGTTTGCGTTCGGAAAGGGCAGTCGACAATGTCGCCACCTGCATGACCAAACCCTAAACCCTAAACCCTCGGCGCCTCCTGGTGGGCCGCGCTCCTGCTTCGTGGTGGCTGGACAGAGCTGCACACTGAGATATTCCAGGTAGACCAAATGATAACACCCTTCACCTGCATGGCGTCCAGCCCCTGCTGGCGTGCCGCCTCATGCAGCACCGCGATCCGCTGCGCGGCGGCGCATCCTGGGACTCTCAAATGGGCCTTGGTCCGTTCGAAACGGACAGCTCCAAACCGTTCATTCCAAACTGTTTATCTATTAGGATTAGGATTCCTAATTAGGAATTAATCGGATTTAGGAATCCGGACATCGATGCCAGACGGGCACCTGCATGGCGTCCAGAGCCTCCTGGTGCGCTGCCTCCCGCAGCACTGCGTCCTGCTGCGCGGCGGCGAGGCCACCCTGCAGCGCCGCCGTCTCCTCCCGGCTCTCGCTCAGCGCCTGCTGCAGCGCCTCGTCCCCTACCTGGAGATCGAGGCAGACTATGTGTCACACCGCCTGAAAGTGGAGGCAGTTCGAAAAAATCACGTGACGCCACTGTGGCGCAGCTGTCTGCTTCCAGCTTCCGCTCACCACCCGCTGCGGACCTCGTAAACCACCTGCGCATGCCTCCAGCGACAGTGTGCACGCAGGCTACACATCGGGAAAGGCGCTGGCATTGAGAGCGGGTCCGTGTGTGGTCCAGAGGCAACTCGAGGTGAATTCGGGAGATTAGGGTTTTGGGACCGCAGCGCCGCCTGTTCTGGACCGCACAACCGGTCGATTTGGTATGCGCAGTCGAGCCAAAAACTTCGGACTGTTGGCGAACATGTGCAGACCTGGACCTCCTCCAGCGAGGACTGCAGGCGAGCGTGCAGCCAGTCGACCTGGGACTGCGCGCTGGCGGCCTCCGCCACAGCTGCCGCATTCGCTTGCAGCTCTGCATGCGCCGCCGCGAGCTGCCCCTTCAGCTCCGCCATCTGCAAATGTATCACAGGTCAGTGATCATGATGACGGCAGATGGACACGAAACGAAAGATTGGCCACACCTCGCGAGCGCCACCGTCAGCCTCATTGGCGCATGACCCTGCATTTGCAGAGACACAAGCTGGAGTGACAAGGAAAACGTCAAGAGTGTGCGAGCACTGCCAGCGGCTGGCCGGCAGACAGCCGCTGCCTGCAAGAACCGGAATAGAAGGGGAAGGGGAAACAGTCGGACCATGAACTTGCATCTCGGAGTGAAGAGGATCGTGGCCAGTCAATCAGATGCACAAGAACCTGGATGATCCAGACAGCGTCAACGCACCTGGACTTGAAACATGAAGCTTGTCGCGCAAGAAGAAAACCGCCAAAACCCTAAACCCTAGAGAAAACCCAAACCTCGGATCATTCGCACCTGGGCGCGCGCCCCCCGCAGCGCACCGCTGCGGTCGCCGCCGCCCGCCATGATTTCCTCCTGCGTGTTCGCCAGCTGCGCCTATGCAGCACGGCCACAGGTGTCAGATCACATCAGCCACAGGACAGCACACCATCCAACCCACCCAGTGGCGGCAGCTCATGTGAATGCTTGCGGCACTGCATTTGGGCATTTTTTCTTCTTCTTTGTTTTTTCCGATTTTTCATAACCAGAATTTTGTAATTTTTTTTTTGATTTATTAAAATTTTCGGGGTTCTTTACCAAAAACCATTAAAATCAATTTCTTTTGAAGAGGGCAGCCTTGGCTTGCTGCAAGCACATATCAGGCTTCCAAATTCGGGCATTCGGTCAAGGGCAGCAGCACAGCTCCGTTTCCTCTGCCACGCCTGTTGAGTCGGCAGGGCACCCTGGGGTGTGTCATCCTCTTGTGTGGAAGCAGGGCGTGCCTGCAGGAAGTCGATTTCGGCAAGCGCCTTGCGCGAATCTGCCGCTTCCGCCTTCCGCTGCGCCTCAAGCGCCGCCCGCTCCGCCTTCACGCCCTGCAGCTGCGCCTGCGCCGACAACAGCACACAGCGGGTAGATAAAATTTCTATATTTACTAATAATGTTTTAAGAAGAGATGCAGGTTGCTGCACAAGCCCCGATGGCAGAACAAGCCGCCCGCCCACTGCAGCACACAGCATGCTTTTGAGGCGCATACGGCATGTGCTGATACGCCATCCCCTGCCGTCGTTGGCTGAGCAGCGACATAACGAGGGCAAGCCTGCTGGGCTCCGCCACCCTGCCAGACTAGCCCTGCCTTGCTGCACGAGCGCGGCGCCACTGCTGCCGGACAAGAGATTGTGCTCTTTCCAGCTTCAGCTGAAGTTTGCTGAAGCCTGCCGCACCTCCAGGCGGGCGCTCTGCGTGTGCGACTCGCGCTGAGCGCGCTCGGATGAGCCGCGGGTGTGCTGCCCCTCCGCTCGCGCCGCCGCGCACCGCTGCTCCAGGTCGTCTATGCGCTTCCAAGCCTCCTGCAGCGCCTTAAGCGCCTGCAGCGGATGCATGCGGGGAAGCAGTTACAAGTGCTTACAAGTTACAAGTTACAAGTGGCGGAAGGCAATCGACGCTCCAGGGAGCGCCATTGCGCTGCTGCGCCACGGCGTCTTTGCCTTCCACGCCCCTTGCATGAAACCCCCATAACTTGCAGCCTCATTGCAGCAGCCAGCCGAGAGCAGGTGTGACTGCTCACTTTGTGATGTGGGCGTTCAGGTAAGCGTGGCCGGGCCAAGTGCCTCCTTCGGCAGCTGAAGGAACGAGCGTTACGCCACCACAGTGGCGGTGCAAAATCACGACGCTATGCAGGCACTGGCCCGCGTCGCGGCGCACCTGGATCCTGCCGCCGTCCGCCTCCGCGAGGCGCTCCTGCATCGTTGCTAACCGCGCCTGCAGCGTGCTGTTCTCGCGCTTGGCCTGCTTCACGGCGGCCGCCGCCGCGTTCCGCGCCGCACGGTCGAGCGCCGCTCCCGGGTCGCTGCCGTTGAAGCTGCCAGAGCCCAGGCGGCTGGGGCCGCTGTTGGTGCGCGATGGCGGCCCGCTGCCAGTCCGCCCGGACGCGCTAAGCTTGTGCGCCAGCGGCAGCGACCCCTGCGGCGCCCGCTTGGCATACGCCGGCGCCAGCTGCAGGGGCGGCGGCAGCGGAGCGTCAGTCACATGTGTGCCGCACCAAAGCATCTTCAACAGGTACCCGTAGACGGCGCCGTCGAAGCGTCTTTGGGTGCCGCGAAATGGACGTGAAACGGTGCCAGGCCAAATGGCATGGCCTCTGAGTACGGCAGACGCGCATTTGTAAATTGCATGGCAAGTGTCGTGGACGCAACCTGCGTGATTTCACCTTTGGGTTCTCGGGGTCGATTGTGGCGGGGTGAGAGCTGGCGCAGCCCATGCTGCAGGGCCGCTGCCGCTGTCTGCTGTCAGGAGGCTAGCGGTACTGCTGCCGCAGCCGCAGGTGGCGTACGCGAGCCGCCGCCGCCGCGGCACAAGTGAAAGGCTCGTGGCAGCTTCAAGTCCGGCTCCGAGCCCGTGGTCACGCAGGTGTAGCTGTGAGGTGCTTCCACGGCCGGGGGAGAGCCTGCAGCAGGCGGGTGCTGATAGAGCACGGTAGAGCGACCAGTACTGCAGCGTACTGCTGAGGAAAAGGCTAATAAGAAGCAAGGTCACCGCGACGAGCTCGCTGCGGTGAGGTGAGAGTTTGCACTTGGGCGTATTTTGCATCGCGAATACGCTGCCGACTGCAGGGGATGCTTCGCGACCCAGCAGCAGCGGTCAACCAATGAAACAATGCCGAGGGACATAAATAAGCATACACAGGGCTCAAACAGGAGGCAGAGGCTGCTAAACTGGCCCGTACACGTTGCTGACCGAGACCGTGAGGCGAGTCCGGTGACGCTGTGCCTCGAGCAGATAGGGCCTTAGGGAGGAAAGACAGAACCCACCTGCAGAGATGATGCTGGACCCCAGGTACTGCGTATCTAGTTTCACCAGGCGTTTGCTGTGAAGCTGTGCGGCGGCAAAGGCTCTGTCTGACACCGGCTGACTACAACACGGCACGCGGTGCGATCCTTCGTGACGGCGTGCAGCAAAGCTGACAGATTTGCAGGCTTTGCTATGCCGCGGTTCGTGCATTTCCGGCTCTCGGCTGCTTTTGTGCCGCAATGCGCTGTGCGAATTTTCTGCACAGTGGATTCTTTCGACGCCCTGTCGGAAGGGTCGTTGATGACATCTTTGACTAGGTTTTATTAAGCCACGCACGCACTTTATCTTCCCACCCTGCGTTGAATTGGTGGACATGCGATTTCAATCAGAGCTGGACGCGAACGGCCAGAAGTTGACGCTGTCTCCGGGGACCGAGGACCAGTGCCGGCGTGTGTGGAGCTTCAGCAGCAAGCTGCACACGGCGTGCAGCCACAGGTGAGTGCCTGCGGATGATGCCGCAATACCGGGCTGCCAATATCGGGCAAACTCCGATAGTACGACCCAGAAGTGGCGCCGCGAGCCGGCATGCGCAGCACGTTGATGCCAGGGCCGATCACTTCGATAAATGAATGCCCAAATTGCGCCCCTGGCCAGCTGATCGGGCTGCCTAAACCGTTTGGCCGCCGCAGTTGAGGTTCTAGGGCCTTACTGCCTGGCCCGATGAATTATACAGCCAGGCTCTGTGGTTGCCACCAGGCAGTCTAGCATGCAGCTGGACTACGTGGCTTTCGATTGCCGGCATTTACATCGTGTCTGTCCTGCAATCGGCGGCTGAGCGCACGTGTGCAACCCCATTGAGCGCTGCTGAGCGGTACCCGCGCCGTGCTACTGCCCCAGCGGTGTCGTGCTACCGACGCCCAGGCTCAACGGCAAACTGCCAATGACATCATGTCAAGTCAGCGTGGTTGCGTGGGCGATTGCACCTGTGTCCTCCTGGCCAGCAGGTTTAGTAACCCCAATTTGAAGGTCGCTCCTGCAGGCGCCGCTGCAAACTGTGCAGTGGGCCATCACGGCATCGGCTCTGGCCCAGTACTGTTGTGCTTGAAGAGCGCAGCATGAGGCTCACGAGTCTCGCCGTTTGTGGGTCAGCCGAGACTGGGAAGGAAGCTGAATGAATGTAGAAGCTCAGCAAGTAGTGACGGCGCGAGCATGGGAAGGTGGCCCTGCCGTGCATTGACGCGAAGTCAGTGTATGTTGTGGAGCAGGCTGCCGCCTCTGGCAGCCCCTGCCAGGGGTTGCGTGCACCTCGATACACCTGTGCGCTGTCCTCAGCCCGCATAGGATAGAGGAGTTGCCCGTTTGAGTCGCTGCGAGCTGCGCGCAGTCCACCTGGTACCGCGTCCAGCGATGCTTGCCTGCAAAAGCCTGGCTGACAGCTGAACACCCACCCCGCAGGGACGCACACCAGGCGGACGAGCGCGCGCCGCGCTCTCAACTGCCTTTCTCACCAGCCGGACCCACCCGTGACCAGTCGGCTTATGCGGCGCACCTAGCAATGGCGCCGCAAAGCTGCGCCCTGGCAGCGCTTCTGCTGGCAGCGTGCCTGCTGGCGGCGCAAGCCGCGGCCGCCGACACTGGCTGCGGCTGCCCGCTGTGCGGCGCCTCGTTCGACGTTCCGGCGAAGCAGACGCTGGCGGCGGCGGCCGCTCACACCATATCTGCCCCGCAGGCCGGCAGCAGCCCTACCCAGCATGATCACTCCGGCGGCGGCGGCTCGCCAGTCGCCATGCAGCATCTCACCTCTGCTGCCAGGGCGGACCTCTCGCGTTGCAGTGCCGCCGGCGGCAGGGCCGAATCAGCGGCGGGCGCAGCATCGCCACCGGCCGGGCCGCCGCCTGCGGTGGACGCGTCTGCTGCCGCAGACACCGCCGCCGATGCCGCCACGGACACCGCTGCCGATGCAGCCGATGCCAACTCTGATCTGGCCGCGCTCCTGGAGAAGCCGCCAACGCCGGAGTTTTGCGAGGCGCTGACCGCCGCCGTCAACGTGCAGGTGACACTGCGTGCCTGCTGCTGGCTGCTTCTGGCTGAGATGCTTTCCGCCTCCACGATTGTCATGTCAAGCCGCCGTATTTGCTGGCACGCCCTGCAGCAAGGCCAGGTCATGGTGTGCAGTGGCAAGGCACCCTCGGCGCCGCATGTGTCCGCACCGGCCAGACGCCAGGACCGACGCCGTGCTGCACAGCAGTCTGCACAATGGATCACACGCCGCCACCATGACGTGGCCGGCTTGTGGACATGTGTTTGGAACCACATCGCCTGCCTTGCGATGCAGGACCGTGCGGCGCACTTCGAGCGTGTGTTCGGCGCAGACGGCGCGGGGCTGCGCTGCGAGGCGCTCGTGAACTCGGCCAAGGCCGCCATGGCACGTGCCGTCAGCCTTGCGGCGACGCCCGGTCCGGAACACGAGCACCTGCGCCGTGGCCGCGGCCGCTGGCACCGCTCGCGGTTGTACCACGCCATGCGCCAGGCGCGGGGCTTCTCCACAGGAGTTTGACTGAAGTATGGGTCTGCTCTTGATCATATTGTATGAAGGGGCAACAGGTGCGCCGTCATGGGCTCAGCAAAAGGAATTGAAGGGCCGTGTCCAGGTTCGCCAAACACAGGCGAGGATATCAGACTCCTCCTCTGCGCTTCAAACAAACGTCTGCGACGCTTGACATGTTCTCTTCACGCTGCCCCTCTGCTCTGACATTGGACTTGCCGGTCCCCCTGCAGGTGTACATAGATGCGGACCTCATGAAGAACGAGGGTGATGTCCTGCGGGACGCTGAGCGCGCGCTGCTGCTGGCGCGCGGCCGGCGGCTGGACAGCTATGCCAATGTGGAGGCGGCCGCCGACCTTGTGTGGGATGAAACGCAGGTGTACAGTCAATTGTTTTACTGCTGTAACCATCAGTGGACTCGCGGTCACAATATGCACATGCTGTGCATCGCTAGCGTGCGAGTCGAGGCGCGTGTGATGCTCAGCGTCTCATCTGCTGCTATCTGAAGCCATGCCCCATCGTCGCAGAGAGGCCATGGCAGCGACCCTAAACCCTAAACCCACTACAGGCCTTGCTACCTGCAGCACCAGACACCGCTGGCAGGCTCCAGCAGATGCGATGATGCGATGTGAAGTCTTGCATCCTTTCGCAGTCAGCGTGCAACCCCTCATGACGACAACCACTGATTCTCACAGTATAACTGCCGCAGGCGCTGGCGGGCGTGCGGGCAGAGACGACGCCCAACACCATGCGCCGCGAGAAGTGGCTCACGGCAGATCTTCGCTATGGCGGCTGCGAGCGGCACCTACTGCCGCTGATAGACCACGACCTGAACGACCCGGTCATGGTGCAGCTGCTCAACTCCAAGCCGCCGCGGCCGCAGCGGCCGCTGCCTGGCGTAACAGCTGCAGCGCAGGTGGCGGCCGGCAGCGGTGCCGACGGCGAGTCGAAGCGGCGCCTGCGGCGGCGGCCCTCCGGACCAAGCGGCAGCGCTGCGGAGATCAGCGCCCGCCGCGCCGCGGAATACGCCGCCGAGGTGGGCGTCTGTGCGACCGCCTTTGCTGATTGTTGCGGACACGCTTTTGATGCAAGCCTCTTGTCCATTCGCCAGACATCCTTACAGTGCGGCGATGCAGAGGCCCGCAAGCGCGCACGGCAGCCTGTGCCAGACCTGTGGGCGGCTCTGTCGTGGATGGATGTCATGCAGGCTGTGGTGGGGCAGGCGCTGCACACTCTACCTCGCCGCGCCCTCGCAGCTTGCTGCACGCAAAGACAAGCAGAGGATAGCTGGTCTGACATGAGACACATAAACAACATTACAGAAAACGTCACAAACATCTGCAGGAGGCCGAGCGCATGTCTGTGGCGGGACCCGAGCCGCACGCAGCACCGCCGCCGGACGCCGGCCTGTCGGCAACCTCTTGGGCGCTGGTGCTGCTGCTGGCGGTTCCAGCGGCAGGACTGCTCGCCCTGCACACCTCCTCCCACGTCCACGGCCGCTTGCCGCCCATCGACCTAAGGCGCGCTGCTCCAGGAACTCGGATGCCAGGTCTAGATTGAGAGTGTAGCAGGCTGCTCGCCCTGCAGAGTGTAGCAGGCTGCTCGCCCTGCACACCTCCTCGCACGAGCACGGCTGCCTGCCGCCCATAGACCTGATGTGCGCTGCTCCGCGGAAACATGGTTACAGGGTTTAAATTGTAGAGTTTACATGACCTGGTCGCACTGCACACCTCATCCCGCGTCCACAGCCGCCTGTCGCCCATCGACCTGAGGTGCACTGCAGGGTTAAACCCTAAACGTTCAATTTCAAGGACTTGCATACCTTCTCCCAACCTGCCTGGAGGCGACTGGGCGGCGGTGTGGGGCACAGGAGTGGAGTCAGCGGCACTGCTTCGTTGTCGCAAAGCTTTCGTGTCCAGTCTCAAATGGACGAAACAAATGCACATGCATTACAGGTGCAGCGCAGCATTGACTTTGGGGTGCAGTGCATACGCTTCTCGAGTGTGTGCTCAGACTTTGTATGTGACTGCCTCCGCAGGCAATGGCTGCGGAGTACGCAGACTGCCCAGACGCGGCCCGCCGCTGTGCCCAACGGCGCCCGCATTCGCAAGGCACGCAAGTCCGGCGGCAAGGCCACCGGCGGCGCCAATGCAGGCACAACATCTCTAGAGCCTGAACCCGCCGCGGACGCCGGCAAGGCCCGCAACGCCGCCTCGTCAGCCGCCGCCTCGCCAGCAACGCCATCGCCGCCGCCGCTGCGGAAGCAGCGCTCCCGCGGGCGCGGGCAGTCTAGCACGGAGGGCGACGCCGGGTCCACTGCCTCCAGCGCCGGCGGGCTGCCGCCCGACACGCCGGCGCAGGGCCGTCGGCCGCTGGCGCGCCACGCCCGGGAGGACACCTCCTCGCCGGACGACTCGCCGCGCTCCAGCGCCAGCGGCAGTAGTTCTGCACAGCCGTCGGCCGGCCGGCAGCGCAGCCCGTTCGCCGTCGCCTCGCCGGCTGCGACCGCGGCCTTGGCCTTTGGCGCCGCGCCGCGTGAGCCGCCGCCGTTGCCCGGGGAGTCCGCCCAGCGGGCCGCGAAGCCCGCGCCTAACATCCGGCCTGCCGCTGTCGGACCACAGCCGAAGGCGGCGCGCCCGGCGCGGCACATTTCTGCCGCCGTTGCTGTACGCCCCGCCACCGTCTCGCGCACCGCCGACCTGCCCGCCGCGGACCGGCCCGTGAAAGGCACCCGCCGGCAGCCGCAGCATGCTCCGCAGCCGCCGCCGCCTTGCGCCGCCGCGCCGCCGGAAGTAGCGGGGATCACCGCCGCCAGGCCGCTGGCGCCTAGGGCGCCAGCCTTCGAGCCGCGCTCCCGCAGCCCGCTGGGCCAGGCGGCCGGCTGCGGCGGGCAGCCGCCGCCGCCGCCGCGGCAGCGCGGCCACCCGCCCTCGCCCTCCGGCCCGCCCCCGCAGCAGTGGTGGGCGCCGCCGCAGCAGCTGCACCCACAGCCTGCGCAGGCGACGTCGCCGTCCGACGACATCGATGACATCCTTGCCGACGCCTGGGCCCTCACTAGCGAGTCGGTGCCGCCGCAGCGGCCGCCGCTGGCGCACCACGACCCCGGCGGCGCCGGCTTCCAGCTTCCCGTTGCCGCCGCCGCCTTCCAGCAGCAGCCCGGCCGCGCTGCCGCCGCCGCCGCCGCCGCCGGCCCGTTGCCAGGACTGCGCCCCATCAGCCGCACCATCAGCAGCGCTTCCTCGGACACCACCGCCGCTTCGTTGCCGCCGCATGCACCGCCGCACCAGGCGCCGGCAGACGGCCGCAGCCTGATCCCGCGCGGCAGCTTCAACACGGAGCTGTATGGCTTCGTCACCGGCGCCTCGCTGGCGGACTCGGTGCTGGACTGGGACGGCCGGCGGTCGGCCTCGGCATCGCCGGCGCCCGCGCCGAGCCTCGAGGCAGCCTCCGCCTCCTCTGCTGACGTGTTGCCCCGCTCCTTCTCGCCGACGCCAGCTGCAGCGGCCGTTGGCGGCGGCGGTGGCAGCATGCTCGGCGAGCCGGACGCGCCGCTGCTGGCGCTCCTGCCGGAGGACTTGCTCTCCTCTTCCGCCGCTGCTGACGCCGCCACGACCGCAGCCGGCGACTCTCCCCACAGGCCCCCCCTGGGGCGCGCGGCGGGCTCTGGGCCACTGCTGCAGGAGCCCTGGCCGCCTGCGCACGCCGATGCGCCCGGCATGCGCGCCCGACTGGGCCTCCATGCGGGCAGCCCAGCAGGCGGCTTCAGCGCTGCTTCCGGTGCTCTGCTGCGTTCAAGTCCGCTGGCGGGCACGCAGCAGCGTGGCGCACAGCATGCCTTTGCAGCCACGCTGCCGCAGCTCGTCCTGCCGGGCGCCGCCGCCAGCCTGCCCGCACCCGGCTCGCCGCATGCGCTGTCGCCCTCCGCCGCCGCGGCGCAGTACAACCTGTGGGGTTCCCGCGTAACTGCTGCGGTGCCAGGCCCGGCTTCGCCGCTCAGCGGCACCGAATCGCCGTTCACCTCCCGCCCGCTGCTGCCGCCCGCCGGCGCTGCGCCCGGAGGCCCCTTCGCCCGCTTGTCCGCGCCAGCGGCCGCGACCAGCCTGTCCAGCCTGCGCCCAAATAGTCCTGCGTTTGTGCCGTCGTCCGCCCGGCTTGCAGGGCCGGGCTCGGCAGGTGGCTCGCAGGAGGGCTGAGGGACGACTGAGGAGATACCGGCGGGGCCGCTGTGCGCTCTGCTGGGACTGCCCGCGAGACGGGGGGCTGCGCTCTCTATCTACGAGCTTGTACATATGGTGACCCGCGCGCGCGAATGAGCTTTAGAGCTGCATGCGATGTTGCAGCTTTCCCCGCAAGACTCGGCAATTTGATGCCAGCGGCGCACAGGCGCACAGCATGCACATGCACGTACGGTGGAGGGGTCTACCGTGACGATTGGAACAGGTTGTCCCCCCATTGTTTTCGGAGCATTGGGTGATTGTGTTAATACTTTGTAAGCACACGGCGCCCTGACACAGTTGACGTTAGCTAGCACACATTTCAGTCACATCGTTTCCGAGGTGTGGTATGGGACATCATTGAAGGGAAAGCACCTGCATGAGCGATTTCGGCCATGTTGCCCTGCTGCCGCAGCCGCCACCACTAAACGCTGCCGGTGGTCAGGGGAACGCAGCATGGCCAAGGTGCGACTTGTGTGGGATTTTTCACCTTCACGCAAGGCAAACTGCCCCAACAGGTCGTGCGCAGCCGCACTGCACATGCAGCCCACTGCAGCCATATCATCTACTTCCGATGGCCGTCACAAATCCTCCTGCACATTCAGGTCAGTGCACGTTTCTTCTTTCCAGACTGCGTGGGACAGACACCGGCTCTAAAACACTCTGATCAAGCCTGCTTGAGTGCGTAACGCCCGGCTTGTACGGTGGTTTTCGTTTCCGCTTGTGTGAGGAGCTGAGGGCTGGCAAAGAGCAGCCCTGCATTGCTGGGACAGCGCCCGAACGTGCCCTGACCAGCCCTGCCGGAGTGGATTGTGCCCAGCCTGCGTTGCGTTGCCGATGTGTGGGGACAGTGGGTGAGGAGCCGAGGTCCTCCTCTTGATTGCCTCAAAAATTGTCACGTGTGAGTCTCACGTGGGATCAGCAGGGTTCAGCGACAATATTGATTTGACGGGCGGCGGCACGAAGCCCCAGCCTTTCGACGCCTTGCAGGCTGAAACGTGCTGATTGGCTATCCAGTGACGTGCAACCATAGGCCAGTTCCCAGCCGCTCTCGCGCGCGGACGCATCCGGATCAGCGGTGAGTGGAGGTTGCCAACCGACCCGAAACTGCCTGCATGCCTAAAGAGTAGACGCGCGCAGCTGATGGTCGACTCGTGTACAAAATGAGCCTCTCCACCGGCCACTGCACCTGCGGACGCGCGACGTCGCCGGGAGTGGCATCCTAGCCCGACGACGCGCCGGCCCTTTTGTCAGTTTCAGGCACCTTTACCATTTGTATACTCGATGCGAGAGCTGGACTGCGCCCTCCCCGTTCGAACTGTTTGAAACTTACGATGGTTTCAGGGCATCAGCCGCAATCTAGCTGCTTCAGTTTGGGGCGGTGTGCGTCCGGACGCGGTAGCCGTCGGTAGGGGCCAGCTTCGAGAGGAGTTCTCACTCGAAGTCAAGTTTGTCAGGGTCGTGAAACACATAGGTTTGTTGACAACAGAACATTGCAGTGGTACTACAAGGGTGTGGGACATTATGGCAGCGGAAACCAGCCAGATCTCTGTGGATTGGTCGCACTCTTCCCGACACCTTTGGAGCTTTAGACCGATCGTTTTCCGACGTCTCGCATCTTGTAAGACGGTGACGAGTTCACCAGCACCGGGGGTCGCAACGATAACGGTTGAGGCATGCCGGCATTTCCTCCTGAATTGAATGCCACAACTCAGCAGTGCGCAGTGCTCGGGCAATGTGTCATCAAACGCTAAGTGCCTCAGGCCAGCTAGACAGCTAGGCAGCACGATTATGCCCTAGGCATTCGGCTGTAAAGATGTTTGCTCATCCCGCTCTCGCGCCTGCGCAACGTGCAGGTCTTGAGGAGGGCGTGCGACTGGGCGGTTTGGTGGTCTGTAGAAACAGGGAGGACACGATCGCGTCATGAAGGCCGCGTTCGCAGCCGTCGTGACGGCGGTGCTGCTGCTGCTGGCTGTCGCGGCGCCAATCGAGGCGCAGCGGCTGCCCAAGCCCAGTGGCAGTGAGCGCTCGCTCTACATTGCCTTGTGATCACGACTGTGGCCCTAACGTGGTGGCAGTGCCTTGGCTTGCTCGGACGTAGCTTGAACTGGATGCCTTCCTGTTTGTTCGGGGCTTTGAAGCCAAGATGTCGCGTGCCGCAGAGTGCTCATGCCGGACCAAGGGTGGCATTCCAAACACCTTCAAACCGGTGAGTTCTTCTGCCAGCATGTCAGAGAGACATCGCGTTCTGTGCGACAAACACTCTGGCAGTCCTGTTCCGGCATGACTTCGTGCATATGTCAACGATATGATGCGGTCACATGGGCCCACAGCACCAATGACGCCTGATTTGCTGCATCGCCCCAAGCCACCAACGCTACGTTGTGCTGCAACAGGTATGTGGTGCGGACCTGGTCACCTACGGTAATGAGTGTGTGGCCAAGTGCGCCAACGTGCTCATCCGCAACAATGGCCCGTGAGTCCCCGACTTCTCCCTCCCGCAGCCGTCATGCGCAAAGTGCGCGTGAACACGGGCATGACTTGCGCCCTGTGGCACAGGCTTTGCTTCATACCTTCTCCACTTTGGAGCCAACTCGGTTCCAGTGCAATTTCCCTTGGTGTTTCCTGACGCCAGGTGCGCATACTGCAAGATCAAGGTTGGCGACTGCAAGTGCGGCAAGGGCTACAACCCGGTGTGCAGCTTTGGGCTGACTTTCAGCACGCCGTGCGACGCCGCGTGCGGCGGCTACACCTGCCCCATGACGCCTGGCGTCTGCAAGTGCGTGCCGATGCCTTGTTTGCGACCTCAATCACACAGGAAACTGATGGCTTGCCGGGTATGCTCATCTCATGCAATAATGCATGCAATAAACCATTAACCCTAAACCCTAAACAAAATTTGCAATGTGCACGCCGAGGGCCTTTCCACCGTAGCTCTCATAGTCTGCGCACATCGCGGTGTTCGTCAGTGGCGTGATTGTGCTGACATGGTCTGTTGGTTCTGTGCGCCAGGTACAACCCGAACGGCTCGCACATGAAGTCGCCAGCGGCCAAGAACACCAGTACGTCACCTCACCCCTCACCTCACCCCTCATGATTGTATAATCTCCTCACCGGCAGCATCTCTTTCACCAGGCACACAGTGTCAGCAAGACGTGCATCTGCCCTGCCCCTGGCGCTCCTGCAGCCCCTGCTGCCGTCCCTCATCGGTGCTGGCCACGCCTGTGGATCCAAGCCTCTGTGCGCCAGCCAGCAAGCGGACGTGCCTCCTGACCCTGTCGCCCTGCCCACTCGCTGCAGAGCTTGCACATCCGCTGACCGCCTCCCAACCAGACTCCTGCAATTCCATGCAGATGTTGCGGGCGCCGCCAACAACCAGAATATGCCGAGCACCGGCGCAGCGCGGTACAGCTACACCAAGGCGGTACACCTGTCGCTCATCTTCTTCGAGTCCATGCGCTCTGGTGCGGATTTCCTCCCCATATGTCATCTCCCTGAGGAGAGGACTTTTTGACTCTTGAATTAATTAGGCACACGGTGTATGACGTTGTGGCGTCGGGCTGGGCAGTTTGTTTGATGCTGTGTTGAAGGTTCCACGGTTATGTAATGACACCGCACGTCCTGGGTGCAGGCAAGCTCGACCGCCAGCGACTTGCATGGCGCTCAGACAGCTGCCTCAAGTGCCGCGGCCCCAGCGGCGAGAACCTGAGCAAGGGCTACTACGAGGCCGGCGGCTCCTTCCTCAAGCTGGGCCTCGTGGAGGCCTTCCTTGTAACTGTGCTGGCCGACGGCGTGCTGCAGTTCCCCGACGGCTACAAGAAGTCCGGCGACCTGCAGAATGGTGGGCGCCGCATTGTCTGTTCCCTGTCGACAGCCCCAGAGCTGTGCATCCCAGCGTTGCGATCACAGACTCGTGATGCCTGACCGCTGAGCCCACACATGCACGCTGGCCGCTGGCCGCACACGGCGCATGCGCGTCAGCTGTTTTCAGTCTAGTCGTTGCATCTTCCTGCGCCCTTGCGGGCTGGTAAAGACGGTCGCTGCTGCTGCAGCCATCGCTGAAATCGAGTGGGGCGCCGACCCACCTCCATGCTCTGTGCATCGACATGATTGCATTTGGTGTGCAGCATCTTGACTAGGGTTTTCTGCTGTGTCTGCAGCCATTGACGCCATTGGGTGGGGCGCTGACTACCTCATTGCGGCGCACTCTCGGCCCAACCGCTTTGTCGCAGTTCTCGGCAATGACACCCTGGACTTCAACTAGTGCGCTGCTTTTCCTAGTTCACTGCATTCCCTCTGCGTGTCCTGAACTTAGAGTTTTTCCTTGGGCGCTCGACAATGACGCCCTGAACTTCCAAGTGATATACTTCCAATCATGTTGAAGTAGCTCGGACATGAATCGCGTCTCAGGTTTCATCTGTGCTTGTACTGAAGCACCCAGAGCCTCAAACTGCAAGCAGCTCCTGCTCTGCGGAAAAGTGCAAGTTGCTGTGTGGAGCGGTGCAACATTGGCAACTGCGCGTCATCTGAGGTCAACTAGTGTGACCATGTCACCGACGTCCTTTTCTGGGCTGCAGCTACGGCTCTGTGGAGCGCTACGACACGTATGTGAAGAAGCGCACCACCTGCTACATCGACCCCAACAACCGCGGTGCGCAATGCATGCCGTGCGTGAACCCTGTTGCCCCCGGTCTTTGCCGGTGGCTTGCCACACCGGACCAAGAGTCGCGGTGCACTCCTGTGGCTCCTGGCTGATGGATATCAGTCCTTCCTGCGGTAGAGAAAGTCCCCTCCATAATTCTCGGCATGCATCGTCTTTGCATCCATGGACTGGATTCCAGCTTGTCTGGCTTGACCTGCCAAGACTGCACCCTTCTGCAGGCTCCGAGATCGCCGGCGAGGCGGCGGCGGCGCTCGCCGCGGCGTCCATGGTGTTTAAGGCGCACAAAGTCAAGCGCGACACCAAGTCTATGATCGTGCACGCCAAGCAGCTGTACAGCTTGGCCACTGTCTACCCAGGGTCCTACGCCTCCGCGAGCGACAAGTCCTGCCTGGGCATCCACAAGGTGCGTGTGAGGGTGGAGGGTATGGCAACTGGAGCTGGCGGGCTTCTCGCCGCTGTCCATTCTGCAGCTTGCATGTGCGGCGGCTCTTTTCTCGACATTACATCCCAGGCTCATCGATACATGAACACTAGTAGGGGTAGCTATAAGGCTGGAAAAGCGAGGGAAGGCGGCAAATGACGGTAATGCTGCGGCGCTGTCCAGCCCAAAGGCCATGTGCGGCGGCTTTTGCTTTTCTCGACATTACATCCCAGGCCCATCGATGCATGGACACGAATAGGGGTAGCGATTTATGCTGCATGGCGACAGCGAAGGCTGGAAGGCGATAAGCAGACCACTGGGGCACAACATAGCCCAGGCAAAAGCGGTCCGGAACGGTTAGCTGTCTGGCGATGTGAGCTGTTCTGGATATGAGCGATGGCCAATAATGGCATGTGCGGCGGCTTTGCTTTTCTCGACATTACATCCCAGGCTCATCGATACATGAACACTAGTAGGGGTAGCTATAAGGCTGGAAAAGCGAGGGAAGGCGGCAAATGACGGTAATGCTGCGGCGCTGTC
>JAABUL010001003.1_pt1 | contig 56965 bp, 60 predicted proteins | sample 5559151 | NCBI WGS metagenome assembly JAABUL01 (sample SAMN10711876, study PRJNA513368) | rock metagenome | isolation source: Antarctica rocks | place: Antarctica: Victoria Land, Pudding Butte sud
AATGCTGCGATTGAACCCGACGCAGATTAGGCTGGACAAGAGAGATCTGGACTGGCATCTACCCCGTCATGTGGACCGTCAGGCTCAGCGGGCTGCAGTGCCTCGGCGTGATATAAACAAGGAGACCGAGCGGACCACCTCAAAAGAGCAACGACGGCTTGGCTTCCCTGACTCATCTCCATCTCCCAGCGTTCCTTTGTCGTCCATGTATACACATCGCCGCAATGGCCCTGATACCGAGATCTTCTCCAATGATCCTGTTCCTCATGAAGATAGGGTCTATTGGGATGGATTCTTCGCGCAAGTCGGCACTCCAAGGACACTACAAACCGCCCCTACAGCCAGAGTTACGGTTGTTGACCCATCAGATGACTTCCTCAATAGCACGCACTCCGCGAGGGCGTCCATTGAGCTAGGCTCCCTACCCGTAGACGATGGCTCGGACAACGAGCAATCTTCCTCCTTTGATGCTCCCAACGGTATCCCATCTGTGTCGGACTCTTCGAACTCGACTAGTTATCGCGGCGTAGCTGCGGCGGTGCCAGAGCAGCAAACGTCGTTGGAAGATGTTGCACAGTCTTCGTCCTCCAGACAGCGCCAGTCATGGATCCCTTGGCGTCACAAAACACACCAAGTACAAGATGGAGTCCGAGCTTTGCTCGGTCATGTCAGCCATAGCTTATCAGGCAGCATGGCCGTTGACGGGCCCTCTGACCGATACTCTAACCAAGACAGGGACTCATCAAGGTCCACAAGTGGTGACCTAGGTCCAGATGTAGACGATGGACTTTACGGTAGCCGTCGAGACCGAAGGACCTTTTCTGGAGCTGGAAGCCGCGAACATAAAGCAGAGGAACATCTGGAGCCTCTAACATACGGATTGCCTCATCGGCCTGCTTTGCCACCACCTCGGGCCATTGGACCTTCACGCAATATGTCAGGTAGCCATCCAAGGTCTTCTCTGTACATATCGGAGGCCGCAGCATCAAGTTCTCCAGAACGACGTCCGAGCACGCCCCCAGACTACAACTCCAGTGCATTCGAGAACCAAGGCCTGCTTTCTTTACCTCCAAGGCGCCCGAGGGCGTACAGACCTCGTAGTCAGACTTACTCGTACGCTGAATCAGTAGACTTGCCCTATCCTATAGTACCACAGATGGATGGTCCATCAACAGCCCGAGCCATCACTACTCGCCTTCCATCGGTGCGGGTATGTAATTCTCGGATCAACGATCACCGTTCCTTTGCCGTTCCCAAGACCCATTTTGGCACCAAGACCCTATTATGCTGACCCTCGTACCACCAATGCTAATCCTCAGATATGCATAGGTATCACATCCGCTTAATATTTCAGGGATTGCGCCAGGGGGCCCGTTGGCTAGTCACCAAATATTGACCTCACCAGCTCGAGCTGAACTCAACCACCTGCCATCATCACCTCCGGAATTGCCAACAAATTGGGGGCAAATCATCCCCACCTCACAAAGATCGCCTTACAGCAATCTTTCATCAGCATCGCCCCATGGTCCTACCGAGATCAGCAGCTATCGCTCGAATAGTAGCATATATTCATCGCACAGCCGTCTCCCTACCACATACAGTCCCATCAATTCTTCGCCCAACCTTAACAATAGCCACCAACCAGTACAGTCTGAACGCAATCTCAGCCCATATGCGGCACCATTCATCCCCCGAAGTGCTCAACGCAGTGTCTCCCCTCAATTGTTTCTACCACCTCCCTTTTCGGCAACCTCTCGTAACGTGTCAATAAGCTCGGCCTACCCGCCATCCTCTCCAGCATCACCACACACTTCACCTCAGAGACAGGCCTCGAACAGCATCTCTCCTTCAATTGCACGGTACGATCAATTAAACCACCAGCCATCAGCCTTCAGCTCACCTACCGCTGCACCACCTTCTAGACGCATCGCAGTCTACAATGATCGTCTCTCCCCCTCCCAACAACCACGGACCCCAGCGGGGTTACCTCGAAACGGCGTACCTGCTATGGCGACACAGAATCCATTCAACACCGCACCGGTTGGTAAGTAGGAACCCCCAAACCAAGACGTTCAGAGGCACCCTGGAGTCGTACCCTCTCAACTCGTGCCTCCTCAAGCTGACAAAGAACATCAGGTAGCCTCCACAGAATCAGGGCCGTGGATCACTGGCAAGCGTTCGCTACGCCGACCAGGAGGCCCAGTGCCAGGGGAAGACTCAATAGGAACTTTGGATTGCCGGAGGCGGATCAGGAGAATGAAGGACGCATGACTAATGTGGAGAGGGGTCTGAGGAGGGGGAGGCAGGAGGGCGGCGGGGCATTGTTGGAGGGAGAGCCCGAGTGGGTGACTCCTACTCCCTAATTGATGGCTTCGGGTTTCTGGTTTACAATTGTTGCATTCTGGGTATCGTTTTGGAGCAGAAATTTGGGTTCCGATTCTGAAAAGGGGGGTCTTCGCACTGCATTTGACTCTTCGGACGGCATGGGCTGGGCAAAAAGGACCAGGAAATTGTATAGGAAGAATAGGATAACTTTTTCATTACTTGAAGAATGTAGGACTTGATTGATGGCAAACGATCCAGCCACTCATTGTGATTGTTGAATAAACACTTGATGAGAACCATCTAGGTGTACCACTCCTGTAAAGGCATGGGTGGCTAGACGTGAGCGATTGCTTTCGTCGGTGATCATTTACAAGCTCATCTAGCAATTCCAGTGCAGCTGTCGATCTAAAGCTTCGCAAGGTATCCGCAAACCAGCAATGCTCGCATGTGACACGTCTAATTAATGTACAACCCTGTACATATCAATAATACCATCCGTATGAGCAATCACAAAGAGTGGCAGATTTATCTCCCACAGGAAATCTCCTTGGACGACATTCTCTTGTGCCCCGTGGTCCCATTCGTCATCAACGGCTTTTCCTCCTTACTCCCTGCAGTCGTATCCGGCATCAACGGCTTCCTCTCATCCCTAATACCCTTCTTACTCTTGAAGAACTGCGCGCCATCCACCAATCGCCTCTCATGATTGACCCTCCCGTTGACGAAATCCGGATAATTCAGCGTCAGTTCTGCCGATCCATTTACGATATGATCCGCCGCCTCCACGCCCAGCATGAAACTATGATCCTGATTGCCGACCTCGTAGCGCCAGCTGCCGAAGCGGCCGCGGGAGTAGATGTCTTTTTCTTGGAGTTTGGGTAGGAGTTGTTTGAGGACGCCTTCGCGTTCGAGGGACGGGGTTGGGTAGCCGTGGTCGAAGCGGCGGTGGTAGGTGGATACGATTTCGTCGGTGGGTTTGAGCATTTCGGTCGCGACGAGGCCTTTGATGCAGTCGGCTAGCATGTTGGCGTTGTCGACGGGCTTCATCGAGGATTCGGAGACTTCGAGCATTATTGACCAGTAGGGGCCTTCACAGGCGGAGGTGTTGGAGGGGTTTTCGCCGGAGGCGAGTTGCAGGGTAGGCAGTTTTTTGGAGGTGGAGGGTTGGTTGTTGGGGGAGTAGTTGGAGAAGATGGTGGCGCGGTAGAAGGGGCAGTCGGGTTCGGGGAAGTAGAGCCAGCATTTGTCGCCGATGCGTGACGGGCGCTCGCCGCGGACGCCGACGCCGATTATGTGGGTGGAGGAGTAGAAGAGGTCTTTGCTGAGAGCGATAAGGGATTTATCGCCCATCTTTTCGACGAGAGAGTCGACGCCCATCGTGTTGACTAGCTTCTCATACTTGATAGTGTTACCATTCTCAAGAGTGACCTTTTTAGCTTCTGCGTCAACGCTCTTGACTGTGCTATGGGAGCCGAATTGAGTGTTTTGCTTTGGCAGTGTTTTGGCGACGGCAATCCAGATGCTGCCCGTACCACCATGTGCTGGGAAGCGGAAAGTGGCGTTGGGGCCCCAATTGCCAGCGGTCTTTTGCAGGATGACGTTTTTGGTGACGGTCTTGAGGTCAGGCGCAGCAACGCGTTCCCCGAGCCATTGACATTGCATCTGTCCCTATCAGCCTACTGCTTATCGTATATCTTCCGAAAAGCCCACCTTTGTCGTTGGTACAGCCCAGACTTTGAAGTTGTATGGTCTCATGAACAAATCCGCGATGCCAGTCCCCATCATGCGTACAATCCATTCATCAAAATTCTTCGGCTTTGTGTTGGCCACGCGGGCTTCCAATGCTGCATCAATCATACCATCCATGCAGTCGACCTGCTCTTTCTTTGGCAACATGGAGATGTTATTCTGGAAAGGGTATGGTACCCAGAGATTCTTGCATCGAACGTAGGAAATACGCTGATGTGTGTACCAATCATCTTGCTTGGGCAATGCCTCATCAATGCAATCGTCGAAGTATTTGTAGTGGGAGAATATGACGTGCCCACCGACGTCGTAAAGCTGGCGATCAATTAGCGTATGATCGCAGGATTGGTCTGTGGACGGGACGTATGCGAGGACCACGTACAAAGCCTTCAGGTGTGGTATCCGTGGATGCCAATCCGCCCGGCGTTTCATTGGAGTCTATAATCATCCATGATGGCCCATCCTGCGCCTTGTGTGAGCGTCCTTGCTACTTCGTGCATGGACTTAGGGGCGCACCAGCTGATGGAGACGTTTTCCTGCTCCCAAACCGGTTGGACCAGCGCCTATGACCAGCACGTCGACTGAGCTGCAGATTTTAGCAGGGCTGCAAGCTGTGTGGAAGGTGGCGACACCAACATGTCTGATTCGCCCATTTTATGCTAGTGTTCAGCACTTGAACCTCGATTGATGCAATTTGGACAAGTCGCACGCCAATGCTCTATTTACAAGGTCGAAAAAGCACAGCGAGTGATGAGAACGACAGTGTATAAAGGAGACACAGCCTCGGGCACAGGAAGGATCGAACATGCAGATGTCGGAGAACATCGTTAGCGTGAAAGCTATTTGGGGCAAGCCTCAGCCTCAGCCTCAGCCTTGTGGGGCACTATGAATAGAAGGGTTCACCCCCCAATGGTCCATACCCCCAGCCTTATCACCCGGAGCTTATACTTCCGAGCTCCCCTCGTCCAGGTCTTAAGCTCTAGGGTACTCTAGGGCTTATTTACTAAGTTCCTATGTTGTATAACTTAATAACGGGACGGATTCTTAGAAAGATTTCGCGATAAATATCAGTTAGTTTAAGGAGTATACTAATATTATAAGTGAAGTAAGCTATTGAAGTCTCTTATTCTGGAGGGAATAAGCGTGGACCATTAGGGGGTGAACCCTTCTAGGGAACAGCAAAATCCTATGCAACGATTTTGCTACGATCGAATCAATCGTGGTCTTACATTTCAGCTTATTTTCATTGACTACAGCTGCCATACTTCTCCATAAGCATCTCATCCAGCTTTTCCCTCTCGGTTGTCACCTCGAAACAAAACCGTCGCCTGCCGCAGTTGCGATACAGAAGCCCACCGAATCGAGGGTGTTATTATTCCGGTCCTAGATGTTTTCATTACTTCTATCATCGTTGCCGAATGTACAGCATAATATTGGTAAAGATGATTCGATGCACCATTGTCTGAAGATCGTGAATATTCCTAGATATTTTGGATGCTTAGGTACCCGCGGACTTCGTCATTCCACACCACAAATAAGCAAACCTAAGGTACCTAGCCTGGGTGGTCACTCACGGGTTGAGACACAGCAATGCTTGCCTCGTAGAGAGCCTTGACCACATGATTGACCTGGTAGCGACTATGTGAGTAATCCGTATGAGGACGGCTCGAATAGCCTGTTGATAGGACAGCATGTGTGGAAGTCTCTGTTTTGACAACTCCGTTTCAGCCTTCATAGCCATACTCAACACAAACCCTAATCCAGAGTTTGGCAACAGTAGTCTAGGAAATATGCAAGACCAATTCTTCAATCAACGTGTCTGAGATATGTTGGCATCTGTGAGCTTCCCTATTCCGAGAATAGCACATCGCAGATATCGTATTGTATTGCTAGCGTGGGCAAAGCCCAATATAGTCTCCTAAATATCGAAATGGTTGTCTTGGAGCTAATGTATCTGAACAAACTACAATGCATGCTGCACTCATTCACAGAAGCTACTTTGTTGTCTGGAGGTTTCATTGATCATTTCCATCTCAATCGTTAGAAAGAGCACATTCGGCTACCTTTGAACATTGAACGAGTTCGTCGTTCATAGGGGTCTGTATATTATATTCATCAAGCTCTTTCCTATATACGAATAGGTCCAGTCTCAGCTCGAGCTATAATTCCAAGCTCCACACTTACTCAGGACAGCCCATATTGGTACCTTTTAAAGGGATTGGTGCTTGCTCATGGCTTGCTCTCTACTACGATTCGCTTCCTAAATCTGATGGGACTCGTCAAGGTCGTTCCCTGAAGACCTCGGCTCATATGCAACCTGAGCTCTTGTGAGTGCGTGCTATTGGTATCAGAGTAAGGTCTTTAGACTTCATGATAGAGGATTCATTCAGTATGGGCATTAGATTATACTCGGTTCCCTTTCGCCTTTTGGTCTCAATACTTCTACTCCTGTTCCCAAGACGTTTCTCAGATCTTCTTTCCTCCCTTGTTGGTTATTCTCACTCCTGCTTCCTGACAGCGTACAGACCCTTCCTCCTGCTAGTCTGCGTCTTCATCTACCCATCCCCCAGGTATGTTTCTCGAAAGAAGAGCCTTTGGATCACTCACGCGATCTAAAGTAAGTTCCCAATCGCTTGGTGACGGTCCGTATTCAAGAAATCTCAAAGTCCAGATGTATTTGCGCTTACTTGGCCTTGTTGTCTCACTCCACTCTCTCGCCCTCCATCGCCAAGCTACAAAACCTCGGCGCTTCAGGTCGATCTCTTTGGAGCCGAAGTCTGCGAGATCTACCCCAAGGTCTTGTAGATCTTCAAGCCAGTCGTGTAGCCACATATTCAGAGAGACTGGTTTGTGCTGATCATTGGGGACGGTCATCAGCCATGTAACCAATGCCAGGAATGGCGTTTGGCGCTCGAAGACACAATGAAGTTGTGACCCTTGAGCGACCAAGTCCTTAGAGAGAAGTCGCCATCCTTTTCAATAGTCATGGTCAGATTGTAGACATCAAGCATATCTCACATGGGGCGTTCACCTATCAAGGTTAAATCAAGCTGCTCTGAGCTGAAGCGTTTGACCCTTTTGGTTGCAATGAAGACTGACGTAAATCCGATATGCCATGCCACTCCATGCAATAGTGACTCTCCCTCGTCATTCCTAACCGTGCGAGTCAAAGGCGGGAGAGAACCAAGAGCTATGGAAGTTCTAACAGTTTCGGGTTCATTCGGCGCATATGCGAGTTCAATCGCGGTCACCACGCGCTCTCTCAAAGGCTTTGCATAGTAACAAGGATCCATCGCTTGTTGCCACAATAGGAATCCCTCTTTATTACCACAATATACATCCAGGTTGGGTTCAAGGTCGTAATCTCGTAGTAGACGTATGGCATTCTGATAGCCTGCGGTCTTCTGGGGGGAAGCGGGCAGATCTAGTCGTGTCGCGCATGTATGTGCCGCCCACTCTATCAGAGTACTGGTATCATTAGTACTCGGCGCATGGTCGTCAGGTGGTGGACGTGCAAACGATAATGGCCTGTAGGAGTACTCACTATTGGACTCCTTCGAAAATCGTACCGTCATTCCGATCTGCACCTTGCTCAATCAAAAGCTGACATAGGGCAGAATCGCAACTGTAAGCGCCGTACTAAGCAGCTTTAGCCCTTTTCATCGTCAGACGAGACGGATAAACATACAAAGAGCAGCGAAGAGCCCCATTCGTCACGGTCAAACGGAGAAGCTTCCTGGTTCTTGAAAAGATCTTGAATGCCTTTTACATTACCGTGATAAGCGTATTCGAAGACGAGCGATTGACTGGAGAGGGTGTTGTACATTCGCGGGCAGAACGTCCAACCAGCGTAAGATTTGACGGCTTGAATTCTCCACGTTCGGTTTATGAACCACGCTGGCGCGCAATACTCAAAAACAATCCTTCACCTTGTTCGTTCCCGCGAGATGGGTTAATCTTCATGGTTTGGGTTCTTGTATCGCGCCTGCGAGCATATCTGATTGTTCCAAAGAGACTGCGACTTGTCCCAGGTTGCCCATTGAGGATGCAAACTTGCTCCCGTGCAAGTGAAAGAACTGACCGTTCAGTATTATGAGTATCGCAATGCGAAGTCGACCTCAAGCAATGGCCTTCAAATGTAAAGGCTGTAGTAGTAGTTTTGATGCGCGAAATCTCTGCGGCAACGGCATAAGGTTGATGATGTTGTAAGCACCTAAGGAATGAAACGATTAATCGGCCAATCTTGAAAATTTGGCACGGAGGCCTATCAAGCTCAATGATGACTTCAACAATTTCTTCCAGAAAACAACAGTCGTCATGATTTTGCCAAAGGATGCAGAGATAATGAAGGAGTGCAACTCGAAGACTCTGACATTCCTGCCACCTAGAGGCGAGTTTTGCAGCTTCTAGTAGAGCACACTGTCATCTCAATCAAATGCCAGATACATCAACCCTCAATTGTCAGCCTGATTGGCAGGCCTACAGATGGTTGTCGCACAATTTTTACGGACCAAGGCTGTTAAATCGTTCCTTCAATCAGACTATGACAATGATGTCGTGTATGGGGTGCTAAGATTAGAAAGAAGAGGGAGGGGAGGGCCGGCGGGATGGTGGACAGAGTAATAGATCATACTCACATGCTGTAAGCCTGTTGCGACAGACACAGCAGGCTGATTGCCCTTCCTAGGCTCATTCTACACCTTTCGAGCATCTCCTTCTTCACGACAACCTTTGTGGATGCCCATTTCCTTTTTACAGTACTTTTCGCATTCAAGTGGATATTCAGAGTATCAGTCAAATCCTGGAGTCGGACCACTTCTTCCTTACAGTGCCGAAGACACATCAATATGTGAGGGGGAGCTGACATCAAAGCCACCTTGCGACGTTGATTGTCCTCAGTAGCGGCAAGAACATGCCGCAAAATCTCCACCTCCTCCAATAGATCTTGAATCTCCCGCGGTGCGTTCTGGACCTGGTCCCAATACGACTTCAGCTTGACGACGCTGCAGGTGACCTGAGCGACCAGCGCTCCGACGGTGATACCGCTCGCGACAGCGCCGAGGACGACTTCTGCCATGATGTCGAAGTTACGATCGCCTTGTGATGTGAAGCGTGGTATTTGTAGGAGTAATGGGGGAGTCGAGATTGTCAATTCAGCCCGGCTCGTTGTTCAATGCGGATAACGTATCTGAAGAGGCGGAGACGGTAGCCTGCAGCAGGCATTATCGTAGTTGCATGGGATCAGCGCGAAGTATTGTGTCTCTGAGTTGTCCTGCAAGGCTAGACATGCTGAGCATGGATCGTAAGAGCCCACGCACCGGAGAAACGCATCATGGAAATGAAAAATTGCGGCAATCATGTCGACTTGAAGCACGAAAGCAAGTACAACACCAGTACCTGGACTTGCCAACCCGCCTGCTAGAGTTTCGAAGAGTATAGTCAACCGTCAAGAACGTTCCTGAAAAACATGGTGGACGTGCAAACATCTTGTCTGACACGAATCGTGAGAGGTTTATGACCAACTCTGTTCAGGAGTCAGTCTAACTGCGATGCAGAACCCTGTTAAACCATTGTGTTCGACAAGTCAGGAACCTTTGAGGATGAGGTGCCTTGTACTAAGTACCTCAGGCACACAGGTAGCTCCGAATGGACGCAAATTTCCACCAGTAAGGTACTGCGTGGAGTGAAGTGGCTGACGAAGCTGGCCACGCTAGCATATGATTCGCTGGTCCTTTGGACAATGTCGAGACCTTCGTGTCTCTCGACGATCAACTATAAACTCTGGACCTAGCCATAGGCTGTATCGCAAATTTGGTGAGTCTCAGATACAGCTGCTTGCTGGAAATGAGCATCAGCCTCAGCCTTAGAAGGATTCACCCGGAAGAGGCGCATACCTGGAAGAGGCGCAGTCTACAGGGCTACAGGGCTACCGCAATAGAATTTGAATATTAAATAAGTACTGCTATTGTCTTTAGTAGTTCTAATAATCTACTGACTTACTTTAAGACCAACTTCTTAGTGCTCGGTGAATTGATGGAGTTTTATGGTAGGATATGTATTCTAGCGCTAAGCACTACTAGTAGCCCTATGAGGCTGAGCCTCTTCCAGGTATGCGCTCCTTCAAGGTGAACCCTTCTGTATGCTTGGCATCCGTTCTGCCACATTGTATGACTGCTCATTAGCTCAATTAAGATGACTTACTCTCCAATGATCGAATTCACCCCTCGGATTTGCGCTTTCTATTGCGACATCGAAATATCGCGTAATGTTTGAGGTATTCCATGATCAAGGTATTCCAGTCTCCCACAGTACACTCATGACTAGACCTTGACCCATACCGAAGACACTCAATCTTGCGAGATTGAGTATCAATGCACACAAAGCCACATCTCAAAAACGGCGCAGAGGACTACTTGGGATTGTACGAGATGTACAACAGTAGAGCGAAGTAACAGTGCCAGCAGATATATCGAACACAATCGCGCTTATGTCGATTCTCGTACCCGAATGCACCCTATCTCCCCTTCTTCAGGGCCGTGTTGGTTTCACTGGAGGCCGGTGGTCTCGTTTTAATAAGGAATGTGCACTCTGAATGTGTCAGTTCGGGCTAGTGGGCTTTCGTAATGCTGAGGAAGGGGACAAGGATACCAAAAAGCTTCGTTTGCAGAGTTGATGAAGTGGTTGCTGACATCACATAGCTAGGGATGCGTTGTTGTGGGGAGGTCATTCAACGACATGTAGGTGAGGAGACGAGTGAGGTCCAAGGTGTAAGGGACAGGAAGTGGCGGACAAGGAGTGGCTTGGGGTACTGGTATGGTTTGGGGCTCGGTTCCAGGCACGAGACAAGCTTGCAGTAACACAGAAGATAGCATTCCCACCGCCATACTTTCAAAGTTCCGAAGCTTCACAGGTTGTTTGAATGTTAATCACACTTCAACAACGGCTTCCGACCCCTGACAGCCCAATCTCTGGCTCGATTATGCTGGAGCTGGAGTTGACCTCATACACTCCCCAATCCCAAGAGCTTGCCCGAGTCATATACGACTACCACGTAATGAAAGTCCCCGTGACGATACCGAGGATGACAAGAGACACCCAAGCACTAGCGGTCGTCATAACAAGAGTCCCGCCGCCAGTGAACGTAATGGGCGCTGGGGATGCCGGCGTACTTGCGTTATTAGCGTGTGTCCGCACCCCACTCAAGTTGGTGCCCTCGTTGATACCACCGACAGGGGCGCATAGACGATAAGATAGATCGGTGACAACTGCATTTAGGGGACCTCGTCAGTACGATCGTACTCTAGAAATTGCTCACAGGACGGCGTAGGTGGTACGTACTTTCCAAGTCTGAGGGACTGCACTGGGCCACCTCGCAGTTACCTAGGATGACGGAAGCGGGTGGGTTGCAGACACAAGATATGTTCTGACTGCCACAGCCACCGTAATTATTTGCAATAGTGCAGTTTTGCTAATGTAGTGGCAAAGTGTCAGCCAATTGACTAATGAAGAGACGTGTCCTGAATTCTCGAAAAATGGATGCTACTCACAGCACAGGCGGGATAGCTGGCAAGGTTCAAGACATCCTTCCCAGTAACAGCTGCTGCGGCTACGGCTGTCGCAGATGCAATCGCTGACGCTACACTTGTGCTCAAAACACTGTCGTTGCTATAAAGTGGCCCACACAGTTGCTGCGCGAGTACTTGCGTGCTACGTGGATATTGTCTTAGCGTAGCATCTGAAGAAAGAGCTCAATGAGACTTACTCTGGTAATCCGCACCACTACAGGTGACCTCCTCACAGGCGGCAGTTATGCTCCGAAAGTAAGCACCACACACGCATTCAAGCTTGGTCTCGTCACAACCAGGTATGGTTGCAGCTAGGAATGGCGCTGTTTCGTTGTTGCATGTTTGCTGGACAAGAGTTGTCAGAGTAGAAGTATTTTTTTTGAAATTTAATCACTTACAGCGCAAATGGGATACGTCAGTATATCGGAGGCATTACCGATCGACGTTGGCGTGGGTGCGACGAGAGTAGGCAGGGCGGGAGATGCAGTGGGGGATTGCGCATTCGCATGGGCGATAGCGAAGATGACGGAGAGTAATGTGAGGACTGAACTCATCTTTGTTTTAGCTGAAAAATGTTCTCGGGATTGGTGGAGAATTTGGTTCCGGTAGGGGCAATGACTATTTATGAAGAAATTCGAGCACACACAAAACCGGCGGAGAGTGGGAGGGACGTGGACCAGAGATCGTTCCGTTATGATGTTAACTTCGACGCACGTCACCAATACGAGGGTCGTGACACACGTCCATGCATCATTATTGCTTGAAAGGAGAAGTGCGAGTTCGTCCACCACCGCATTTGCAGTGCTTACCCGGCTTTGCTCGTAGATCACGTGTAGATCGCTGCAAGAGATGCAGCTAATGCAGGTGTGCCTGCAGGTTCCACTTCAACCCCATAAACCTTCAAGTAAATCGTAGTCTTGGACCAAAGAGAGGTGGAATGGTCATTATGCGGATGCAGGGTATGATGTGATTGGAGTTAGGTTTACTGAAGAAAAAGCCGAGATGGAGTTGGACCCACCACTTCTGAAATGCAATTTCTCTTTTCGTGGGGCTTAGCTTTACATGAGAGTGACAGAGTGGAGTCGAAAGCCAGTGTTACATGATCAACACCTAGATCAAATGCGCAGGGCAATCTTTTGGCGGCCATACAACATTATGAGTCCTTGCTCCACGGATTGGGTTTTCCTTGTTGGAATGGAAAAGGTCTGATACCATTTCCATCTTAATCTTCGACGTCTAGATGAGGTTATAGTCAATTAGAAGGAGTATACAGAGCTTCTAAATTCAAATGCTCATGAGGCGTCGAAATGCCTTTTCGCCGTCAACCAGGCTTTCCAAGCGGAAGCTGACTAGGGGCCAACGTACCCTCGAACATACCAATTATTGAAGCAAGAACCGCCGGGGACGAATATTCTTTGCAAATTTTCCCGTTCGTTCCGGGTGGATCTCCGCCTTCGTACTTGAATGGGAGATAGATTATTAGTTTTCAACAGCTCGGAGTGTGGTTCCGGTCCTGCGTCTTCGCGGAAGGTCAATTCGGTCTTTGTGCATGGATCGTACGCGCACGCAATGTTTCCGTGATCTAAAGGAGCTGCCAAAGCCAAAGAGGTACGCTTTGTTGAACTTGAACATACTCGGTCCAAATCCAGCTTTGCTACCCAATGTTTCAGTAACCGTCACGGCTATATTCGATATGACTGGATCGCACGCCGAATTGCTAAGTATCAAGCTGTTTGCCATCATATTATGCAGCGGCGTCCTTTAGCCGAGGTCATTATCTGTTCCTCTATCACGACACCCATCAGCAGGGTGCAATTTCCAAGAGTTGGCTGGATGGAGCCGCTGGATGCCTGTGAACAAGAAATCCTGATGGCCAGCGCCTCACGCCCTTTCAAGGAATTGCAATGGCCCCACAATTTTCAAGAAGACGACTGGGTGAAAGAGCCTCAGCATGTTGGCCTGCAGTTGCAGATGAGCCAGCGCTTCAAACGTTTTGGAGGTGCTTGCAGGGGAAGTTGTTCAGATTGAATGCGACTTCACTGATGAAAGTATCTATTTGAGCTGCTTTCTCGGTCGTAGATGGGCTTGCCTCATGGTGGTTTGCCTACTTTCCGAGGCGGTTATCGTGTACGCCTGTGGATTTCTTTCAAAGATACATGTCGGGGTACCTCGAACGGGAGCCCTTGTGTACGCTGAACGAGTAGTGGAAGCACCGTATGACTGATAGGCTGTTCGGAAATTAGATGTTTGAGATGTACGAAGAAGCTGTAGTGAGTCTCTACAGTAGAGTACATTAGACTGAAATAGGTGCGAAAGAGATCCTGGCGTAGCCGCGCTAGCCGCTGGTGGCAAATTCACTGGGTTCTGTACGATACTTGACACCATTACGTGCATCATACTTTACATAATCGTTTCAGTGAGAAGCATGAAATATAGATCTCCTTCTTAAAACCCCCCCAACCTTGTGGATACGTTTATGTGTCATGGCTATTAAAGTCGCTTTCTTAATGGCCAATTATGGACATGATCCGACAGGTAAGAACCATAGGACACATCGTGGCTTCTCATCGACTTATTACACAAGAAACCGCTGTCCCATATACGCAATTCAAAACAGCTGGCTTCAATATCGATTTCGTAACGGAAAAAGGCAACATGCCCGAGTGTGATTCTAAGATGCTTACGGGCATGACACAGAAGTTACTCGTAGGTCCTTCTTACTTTCTGTATATCAAGATCAGTACCAACAGTTTGCTCCTCATGAAAAGGGCGCAAATCAAGACGCAATTAGCCAATACAATTCAATGAAAAAAGACATGGAGGCTATGAAGGCTCTGGCATGGACCGACGAAGGGTTTACTCTAGAGCCTTACGATCTAGTATTCCTTCCAGGCGGACACGAGAAAGGAGTCGTCCAAGTGATCAATTCGCCTGTGACCCATCGATTAATGGTGGATTACTTCCCGAAGACCCGAAAGCCATCCAGAAAAGCCGTTGCTGCCATTTGTCACGGTGTGATGGTGCTATCAGAGTCCTCTCTACCGGATGGCAAGAGTGTGATCCACGACGCGACGACTACCGCATTGCCTGGCTTCATGGAGTAATCAATCTTTTGGGCGACCAGGGCATTTCTTGGCGATTATTACAAGACGTATGGTGCGCGCTCGGAGAGTGTGCAAGCCAGCGTCGAGAAGCGCTTGGATTATCCAAAAAAGCAATACTACAACAGTCTCAGCTCCACCCCGTAAGTCTTGACAAAGGAAGCTTTTGCCAAACCCTCTGACTCTACAGCTTCATTCGCGAGGACGAAGATTATAATTACATCAGCGGACGCTTCCCTCCTGACGCGGCGCTGTTGGCAGAGAAGACAATCGCCCTTGTCCAGAAGAGTGTGGATGCTTAAAGTGCTGTACCGAGTATCTGCATCTATCACGTACGTCACTTCTAAGACTTTTGAGCAGTGTTATCTCCGAGGTCTGTGGCGATGAGTTAGGGACAACACTCTGAGACGCATCGACCCCAAACGTTCGATCGCATGATTGAAAATCCGATCTCAAGTTTATCGATGTGTATCCGACAGAGTATTTTTGTAGAACGTGCATTGGGACGATTGCTTGTGTCCGGCTTGCTTATCCTTGATCCTCGAGCGTACACGGGATGCACGCAGGCAATACCGCTCATCCTCCTTCCTTTGAGGCGTCGAGGTGACCGTCTTCGTATTTTGGACCTTCCGCCAATCCAACTTTGGAGGGAACACCAACACTTTCGAAGATGAAACAACACGCAGTACGATTTGATTGGCAGTATCTCTCAGCCTTGTGAGGTGACTTGCTAAGCTAGAGACAAAAGTGGTTAGCCTTTAGAATAGCCCCGGGTCTGAAGCGAATCCGTCAAATGTGTGCTCCGCCTTTCATCTTTATTCGAGCCTTGGTTATGTCAACTGCGACAGGAAAGCAGCGACAATGAAATTGAAACGTGGTACCGTTAGTGAGCATCACGTTCACGCAAAGGATTCGGCGGTAGGCAGTTCAACGAAGATGCGCAACACCGAGATCTGGCGGGCTGGATGCCTGACAGTCTCACCAGTTGGGGCTGAGTGAGGATTCATTGCCCGAAATTAGCATCGTATCTCAGCTTCAACCTAGGCTACTACGATTCTGTTCCTACAAGATTATTTAATTAGAAAAGCTCGTAAGTCTTACTCATACTCAGCGCTGCACTGGAACGTTGCAAAAGTACATATAGCAACGGCACCCTGTGGCCTTCCGCTTTTGTGTTTGTAAACCCGTCTCTTCCTTTCCTCTACATCAAAAGTACCACACAACATTGTCTACCCTTACTCAAATATCCAACCTACTCCCACATAACCTATTCGGCCCCCGTCCGCAACAATGCTCTTCACCCGCGCCTTCATCATCTCAGCTCTCTCCTTCCTCGCCGCCGCCGCCGACAACACCACCCCAGCAGCCGCCCTCCCCACAAGCATCACAGGCGTCTCCGGCGGCCAAGTGAGACCTCTCCTATCCCCCCCCAAAGAAATCTCAACTAACACCCCACCCCCCAGGTCACCAACGCAGTCAACGACATCGCCAAATTCCTCTCCACAAAAACAACCGACCCAGCCTACGCAGCAGCCGAAGCAGCCTTCACCTCCGCAATCCCCACCTCCGTCCTCTCACAGCTCGGCGCAGACCCCAGCGGCTGGATACAGAGCGTCATCACCGGAACAGTGACTCCGGACTGGTACAGCGCCGTGCCTTCGAGCGCGCTGAGTGTGCTGTCTAGCGTGGGCCGTGAGGAGGTTTCGATCGTTTCTAAGGATGTGACGGGGCCGGCGCCTACGAATGTTGCGAAGATTGCTGGGGCGGCGCTTGCGGCTGGGGCTGCTGCTTTGGCTGTTCTGTGATGGAGAAAAGAGCATACTGCATAGCGATGTTGTTATTTGATGAGAGCGTTTGCGGATATCCCCATGCATAAGAGCCATGGCGTTCGGGCTTCTAGCTATTGTGCTCTAGCTTTCAGTCCATAATATAATCGTTTTAGAATCAAAAACATCCATCGTATCATCTCCTCCTACGTAACATTACGCCGTGCGTTCATCTATTAGCTGTTCTGTACTCGGGGCCTCCCTAGTCGCCAAGGTTCCTATTGGCGACTAGGGAGGCCCGGATTAGGGGGACGAATGCACACTGCAATTTATTCATCGATGAGAGCATTTGCGGATATCCCTATGCATAAGCGCCATGGCGTTCCGGCTTCGAGCATCTATACTTTAGCTGTTAATCCAGAATAAACCCATTCCGATATGAAAAGTATCCTTGTTAACCATCGTACCGTTTACCTCTACATGACTTCACGTTATGCGTTCATCCATCGGCGGTTTGCACATAATAATATCTTGTCAAAATAAGTTATTGAAGATAAATCTCGTAATCATCATACCTATTCCTACAAGCCATCGCACCAACACCCCCATCAAAACCCAAACGCCAACGCCTTCCACCGCACCTTCCCAAACGCCATCATCAACCCCGGCCCCAAATCCACCCCAAAACCCACAGCACAAGAATCGAAAAAATCCCTTCCATCCCATCTTTCCCCTCCCCATCCCTCCCTCCTCTCACTTCCTCAACCCCCTCGACAACGCCTTAACCCCACTCAACCCCCGCGTCGAATACGCCCCTCCCTCCACCATCCCCAACCAATCCTCAAACCGGAAATTAACCACCCGCAAAACCTCTCCCAACCTCTCCACCACCAGACCCCTCCACTGCGCCCCCGTCAACGTACTCGTCTCCCCCCTGCCTCTCGAATTCCCATACGCAATCTCCCCCTGCGTCGAGTTCTCTTTCTGCAAAACATCTAAAAGGGCTTTATCGGCGTTATGATTAATGCCATACTTTTTAATCACTTGTGCGAGTACGCTGGTAGCGTTGTTAGCAACGCTCGCGTTGACAGCGGAAAGAATGGCGTGTTCCGAAGAGCTTTTATTGAGAGCCGTGGCCCAGGCCCAGATATGGTGGTGTACGGAATAGACATTCCATGCCGCATACCAGCCCGCGGCTTCATACCCAGTAATGCCCGTCAGGTTCGAGCGCTGGGGCTGGATGCAGGTTGTGGAGTTCAGCGAGGCGCAGTCGAAGGGTTCGCATCTGGATGTGGCGGGGGCGACGAGGACGCAGTGGGCGCCGGCGGTTTGGTAGACGAATTGGAGGAGGCATTTGGACCAGGATTCGCCGGGGGCGCAGACTTCGGCGGAGGTGAGGTTGTAGTTGGTGAGGTAGCCGGTTGTGTTTAGGGTCGTGTAGCAGGGGATTGTGGGGGCGGCGGTTAGGTTGGTGCAGGTGGGGAGGTGGGCGGTTATGTTGGGGTTGGTGGAGATGTTGAGGCCGGGGGAGACGACGAGGGGGATGCCGGAGGTGGAGGTTGAGGCGATGAGGGTTGTGAGGGAGAGGATGGCGGGCGTGGTGGATCTGAATTTGTGCATTTTGTGGGAATGACGGAGATCTTCTTTCTGAGAAACGGAAGAGGCCACCAGAAGGCCAAGGCATCGTGGAGTGGAGGAGCGTATATATGCTCGAGTAAGAAATAAGGCCGACTCAACTTTCTACCGACAATGGAGTGGAAAAAGCATGTGCCATTATGCGTGTAAAGCTTGTCATAGCCATTGCCGCGCTTGAGAGTCGGAAAATTTGCATATTAGCGACGACGCGATTATACGAAACGCTGCGGGCCAATCAGGCTGAAAATAGAATAACTGCAGGCCATCTTCAGTCGTCAAGAGGTCCGTGGAATGCGACCTGTCATATGCGTCGGGCCATGCGCTTGATTGACAAAAGCGCAGTCAAGAAATAGGCTGGAAAGAAACAAAAGGGTTAAAGGCCCACACGCCACGCATCGCACTGATCAAACAATCATACGCTGAGAGTTTGTAGAGCGCCACTACTTTATGAATCCCACCAACATAACAATTTGACGACTGACCCAGACTTACTTGTTGCCGTCGACTGCGTAATGACTCAATATCGAACGCTGAGTGCTCCAGTCTCGTTCATGACATTATCGAGTTCTTTCAGCGATAGTCTTCTCGCTGCCATCATCCATCATATAATCGGACACGGTCCCACCTCGTACACTAATCACAAGGCTGTCTGTGTCTGCGGCGTCATGTGTGAAATATCATTTGAGATCTAGGGTTCCACAAAGTTCGCCTACGTTCCAACAGTTGGAGCCGGAACTGAGGGCTGCCTTTATGGCTACAAACCCCTGCGAGTCTGGATTGGGGTTCTCATGCCATGAGAGATTTGAATAGGATCTAGCGGACGAAAGCCCACTGGATAGTAGTTGGGAGTGATCCTTATCAATTCGTAATCTGTTGCTCCAGCGGGCTTCGCTGTGATTGTAGACGTGCTGCTAGTAGCGTCCAAGGTGAGCGGAAAAAGTCAACGTCAAATGCAAATTTATGGAGAGGACTGGAAGAGAAGGTCCTTTGCTGGTGGTGAGTCTTGATTCCACTCACTGTCCCCGATGCTGTTACAAAGTCCGCTGCAACACCCCTTCTGACATGGGAGTCGGAAGACGACATCTCAACCTCATAATCAAGTAGGTGAGATAGAAGGCCTGTCCATTGTGTTGACATGGTCTTGTGAGGTGAACGCTGCAGTGTATTGAAACGTGGGTGGGAGACGGGAGGATTCGTCACCGGCTGCACTTTCCTTCCCGAGCGGTTAAATCTACCTTAAATTCTACAACATTTCTGGGGCTGGGGAAAACAGACACCTGTAATCAACAGCCATCCAAAGCATCGACCATCGCCAGTAACCTTTGATCGATGCCTACAGCTCTCTGCCCCTAGTCGCGAAAGTACCCACTGTCACTATCCACCCTGTTTCGAGCCGGTAGCAGCGCACGGTCGCGGCCGTTCGACCTCCACTCATTTTTTGAAGCCCAGCTACAGAAGGTGAACAAGATGGGCGACCCAAAGGAGTACGCCGAGAAGGAGCGTATCTCTGCAGAGATCATCAGATCAGGACCTGGATCGCCTACTCTACCAGTCCTACCGACCGTGAATCCAGAGGTCGAGAAGAGGGAGCAGCCAGCGTCAAAGCTCCATCCGGCCTTCTACGTGATGTAAGTGTCATACTAGGCTATGGAGAGGTCGCATCGATCTCAGTAGCATATTGCCAATACTGATGCATCGTTTCGATAGAACATGGATGACTATAAGCTCCGGCATCATTCTCTTCAACAAGTGGATCTTGAACGAACACAGATTCCGTGAGTCCTAGCCGTCACCGTTGACAGACCCACGAACACACAGTATGCTGACATTGTGCCACCAGCTTTTCGTATGCTAAACCCCTGTACCTACCTCTTACCATGCTGATTATCGGACGACAGCCATCACGCTTACATGCTGGCATTTGACCTTTGCCACCGTTATGACACAGATTATGGCGCGCACAACGAAGCTCCTCGATGGCCGGAAAACCGTAAAGATGACGGGGAGAGTCTATCTACGGGCAATTGTACCAATTGGTGCCTTCTTCAGCTTATCGCTCATTTGCGGCAACTTGACATACCTATACCTCAGTGTGGCGTTCATTCAGATGCTCAAGGTCCGTCGATACTTTGCCAGGCTTAAAGTGGTCTATATTCTGATATGGAACTATAGGCGTGCACACCTGTTGCAGTATTGTTCGCAACTTGGCTGATGGGTATTGAAAAAGCTGATATGAAAGTCCTCTTCAACGTATCGTTCATTGTCCTCGGGGTCATCATTGCCTCATTTGGTGAGATCGAATTTGTCCTTATCGGAGTCCTCTTCCAAATCGGTGGCATTATCTTCGAAGCCATACGACTTGTCATGGTGCAGAGACTACTGAGTTCCTCCGAATACAAGATGGATCCGCTGGTCTCGCTATACTATTTCGCCCCAATCTGTGCCTGCATGAACTTTTGTGTGGCTTTAGTATTCGAATTACCTAGGATTCACATGGGGGCGATTTACGCGGTCGGCGTATGGAGGCTAGTGGCGAACGCAATGGTGGCATTTGCGTTGAATGTCTCCGTGGTGTTTTTGGTACGACCTATCCTTCCGCAGAGTCAATCGAAAATACTGATATACACAGATTGGTCGAACATCGGGCTTGGTCATGACACTTTGTGGCGTGTTGAAGGATATCATTCTCGTTGGAGCTTCGATCGCCATCTGGGGGACCCCAGTTTCGGCTCTCCAATACTTCGGATACAGTATTGCACTATGTGGACTCGTCTACTACAAGCTTGGAGGGGCAACCATCAAAGCCCAGTTCTCGGAAATGAGTCGGGCCTGGGCAGAATATGGTGCCAAGCACCCTGCCCTTCGGAAATTGATCGTGTTTGGTAGCATCGTTGTACTTCTCTTCATCCTACTTGGAGGTCTTGCGCCTACGGTCGGCTATGACTCTACCTATCTGACTTCTGTCATCAAAGAGGGCGATAAGTCTACCTAACCAATATTAGGTCGAGCATGATGGAACCTCTGTGGAGGGTTGGAACATTGCTACGGGTTGCTTTGAAGCTTCTATTCTGGAGTGTACGATATGGCTGATGTCTGTTTTTAAGACGCAGTATGAATGGCGTTTTGGAGGGTTTACTGGCATGCGCCTGTTACATTGTACTTTACTCTGGAAACCCTAGACAATGCAAACATTGCAATCGAAGGGCCTTTGGCTCCACCCAATCGCGACTGCCCGCAAACCCCTGGCTTCAAAGCGTGGAATCAGGGGCCAGGCTTGCCATCAGAAAGTTTGACAGCGGTAAGGGTAACATGCGCGAAACGCTAGCCACTTTTAGAGCTGGGATACTTGCAGGGCTGAAAGCGGTTGACCACCCTCTTAAGGTAATACCTGAGTTGCTTCGTACGTATCACTTTACCCTCGCTTATTGTAGCCTGAAGGGGGTGTTACATAGAAACACCCTGCATAAAGCAGCTACTACGGTGCGAGTTGCTGCGCTATATACGAGGATTGATACGACATTGCTGCCTGGTACCAAATCGGACGCGCAAATACAGTAAGCCTTGGAGTCCTCCTGCAGAATCTTATATAGCTTCTCTTTTCTCTCTCTCTCCTCTCTCTCTATCTGTTCCTCTCCTATATGTTCCAATTATAATCGCTACCTTTCTTACCGCGAAACAACACGCATAGGCCCTCACTATTATACCAATTCGCACAATCCCTTGCACATCCAGAATGAAAATCGCCAACGTGTCCGCCGTTTTGGCGCTCTGGACCCTAGAGTCTTGTCTCGTATCAGCCTCGCTTGAAGCACGCCAAGTCCCCATCGCCAAATACACTCTAACAGGCTATTCAAGCACCGGAACACCCTATCCATATTACAACATCAGTGTGCTGGAGGACGGTGTCACGAACCCAATCAGTGCGTCCTCCCATCCTTTGACTTTCTTTCCATCTCCATTCTTGAAAGTTCCTCTACAGGAGAAGAAGGATGGTCGATTACATCAATTCACTTGATATGCTCTATGCGTTCCATCACTAACACACGTCCTCACACAGCGAATCCACTAATCGTCTACTCCATCTCCCCCGAAGCCGACTTCCTCCCAGGTCCTGTCACCCCTACATCCAATTGTACCTTCACCCTCGAAGACCGCAGTGTGGTATACGTCCATTCAACCTACGACATCGATCCCCAGAAAGTGGTCTCAGTTTCCTGCGTACCTTTACCATCTACTTCTTGACCCTCTAGCTCCGGCTTCGTGTATGCCTCCACTGCTACATCTGTGTATCCTTCCGCTACGGATCTCAACACCGTGAGAAGCGTTCTACCGCCTTATCCTACTGCGACGGGAGTGTATTCGGCAGTGGGGAGTCTGGGGGTGTCTCGGAGTACTGGGTCGTGATGCTTTGAAGCGAGTGTGGTATATATAGACGTGGATGCGAGTTATGATATTGTCTTTGAGAATCTTGAGGTTTCGAATGGGAACGAGCTGCCGCTTATAGATTCCTCATCAAATAGGAGCGCCGAGAATATACGCCCTCTTATATTATCAGAATCACATAAAGAGGGCCGAAAAGGCTCGTATAAAGTCCACATGACCGTGAGGACCTTGACCGAGAGATCCTCTCGCAATCCACAATGGCGTTGATATGGCCCCCTGTCTGATTATCAAACGGCAGCTCGCTTGCACAAGCTTTCTCAGAGCGCAGGTTGCCCCAAGTCAGATGAGCAGCTTGATGGTGGCACCGTCTTCCTAGTCGTTTGGGAAAAAGCTTCATTGGTGGGTTATGTTGATACGAGCATGTGCCTTTCGTTGGCTGAAATTACTCGAATGTAATATCGATGATGTCTTGCCGCTTTAAGACAAAACAGGGAAAAAGTCAAGTAAGAATATCACTGGCTCTTTCAGCTTGATATGCAGATACCTCGCTCGATGATTTTAGGGGACCCAAAGAACGATAGTGAATTATCCGGCTTTCCGATACCTAGAGTCGACACCAAGGTCGGCTTCAAAGCAGCTCCCGTGCCATATTCGAAGGTCATAAAGAGCTCATATGCTTGTTACAGTTACACTCAATCTGATAGACACTGTCAGAATGCTCCAGAGGTATCACTGGGTACTTAGATTGGCGGGTACAACACATAATGACTGGTTCTTTCCATAGGGTAATAGTGACAATGACCCTGTAGTTATTATGGATCGCGGTGGCACTTCGTTGGTGGGGCAGAGTGACCCTGCCAGCGTAGTCCAGCCATAAGGTACTTTGTGAACTCTTCCTCGCAGGATGTATAGCTGATCCCTCAATATCATATCGGCAGATCCTTCCCTTACTTTAGATGTGAGCGGAGCCCGATGTCAAGCCACTGGGTTGGGTTTCGATGTGTCTGCTGCTATCTTGCATGACTCCAAGCTGAGCCCTGCGTTACTGTGCGCCGAAGGGCCTCAAAGTGGGTCAATCAAGGCTGGCAGCCTATGCCAAGGTCCCATAATACCCAGTATTCCATCTCATTAGTCGTCTCGAAGCAGCGCCATGTTTACGCAAGGTGTCGACCATGGGACTGCCACCTAGATTTAGCGTATGCAAAAAGGTGTAAAGCCATGGCGATGATATTGATAGCGCTAAGTAGTAAGAGTGGATGATATTCCCTCTCTTACTTTTCATATTCATGACTCAATGACGAAGGGCCTTGACGCTGAAACTTGGACTGTAGACTACGATACCAGTCTTCTCTATTCCAAAGGAGACTTCCATATGACAGGTGTAAGGAGATCTGCCAAGAACTTTCCATGATTTTGCGTACGCTAAATTCAGCTTGCAGTCAAATTTACATACCCAACTTCTATTCGCTTATGACCCCTTCATTCCAAAAGATGTCCTCCACTTCTCGCATTCTGGAGTTATCAAGCCTAATCTCAACAGCAACGCAGCAGCTCCATGATTCTCTCAATGCCCAGGCCCTACCCCTTCCCTCTTTCGAGGAAGACGTGACGCTCACACTCCCCTCCAACCTCGATGTTGTCCGTGATACACTGCTGGATGCAACATCGGAGCTGCATGATCTGTTATATGGCTTTCAAAATTTATTAAGTAGCTATGGCAGTGTAAGCGCTTTCGCAGTCTCCCTGAAAATTGACCTCATACTGTCTTCCCTAGTCTGTCTAACCACTTGTCCCCGTACTCATTTTGCCTGAAAGCGCTCCCTCCCAAAAGCAGAGCCCAGCTGACAGTTCATATATCTTGACTTGCTAAAGCATAACAACATGGTCTCCCTCCAGAGCATCCACCGTTACGGTATTGCTCAACATCTTCCTCAAGACCATCCTGTATCTTACCCACAGCTCGCCCACTCAACGGGCATGGAGCCTGAGCTTTTGAAACGACTAGTCCGACACGCGATCACGCACCACGTATTCAAAGAGCCAAAGAAGGGCTTTGTAGAACATACTGCGACATCAAGATTGTTGGCCGGATCTAACGCAAACAGTTGGATGGGCGCCGGATGCGAAGAGATGTGGCCAGCAGCTCTAAAAGTGAGCACTTACGCTTAGGGGCGGAATCTAGGCTTACAAAACCACTGCTAAAGTTTGATCCAGACGGTGGAGGCAATGGAGAAATGGCCGGGGAGCCAGGAGCCTAATGAGACGGTATGATCCTTCATTCCTGGTTTATTCATGATACCTTGCACTCGAGACGAATTTTCACTACTTAAATCCAATAGGGATTCGCTCTCGCCAACAATACCAACAACTCCATGTACCAAGTTCTCGAGTCCGACCCGCTGCGCGCCAAGCGCTTCGGCGAAGCCATGTCCCTTTTTGCAACTAACAAAGGCATGGAGCCTTGTCACATTCTGGATAATTATGAATGGGAGAACGTCGTTGGCTCTGGCCTTGTCGTCGATCTTGGGGGCAGCAGGGGCCAGATCGCCATCCCGCTCGCGCAGCGCTTCCCAGCGCTCAATGTTCTTGTGCAAGACCTGGATAATGTGGTAGATGGAGTGGAAGAGTTGGTCCCGGAGGACGCCAAGGGCAGAGTCAGATTTATGGCGCATGATTTCTTCACGGCGCAGAAAGTGCGAGCGCAAGTCTATTACATCAGGTGGTGTTTGCATAATTGGTCGGACAAGTACGCGATCAAGATTCTGCGGTGCTTAATCCCGGCTTTGAAAGATGGGGTAAGGGTAGTCGTCCACGATAATTGTGTTCCAGAGCCCGAGGATATGCCTAGGTGGAGAGAACGAAAATTGAGGTGAGAAGTAATTATTAGGATTGTGGGCTATGATGTTAGCTAACAATTCTGGACCACGTCAGAGCGATGGATTTGAACATGCTCTCCATACTGAATGCACGAGAGCGCGACGCCGACGAGTGGGAATCGCTGTTTGCTGAAGCAGACCCCCGATTTGAATTCCAAGGTGTCAAGCGACAATACGGTTCAGAATTGGCAATCATGGAGGCGATTTGGAATGGACGTGGTAACTTTCCCGAGGTATCATAAATAGTTAGCCTCTATGTCTCTTGCATAGCTAGCCGAATAAGACGCTTTCAAGCCCAACTAGAGCAGTTGACGCTGGGACGAGACATTGGGCGAGACGCGCACCTTACTGTTCGCTTCGATGAGTGGACTTTCTGGATTCATCGAACACTTAGACAAAAAGCAAAGTAACCATTTTCCTGACTCGCATCGACATGATCTTTTTCAAGAACCACCCGCATCGCTATAACAGAAAGTATAGGAGATCTAATGATATCACTTGAGCGAAAAGCATTGTACCAGACGAAATCTCTTACCCAGGAGTCGATATCGAATTCAAAGCGCATCAATAGGTAGTTTAGCGCACAGCTAAGAAGGGTCATTCTCATTAAACGTTCTCCAAAAGATTCCAACCCCAAAAGACCTGAGAAAAGCCCTGTTTATTTCAATCGCGGCATCCTGCGTATCATCTAGCTATCGCATTAGTAATGTCGTAACCTAAATAATCGGCATTTTACCCAATGCGATAAGGCTCAGCCTTCAAATGTGGTAACCTACCTCACGTAATACTGTTATGGAATCGTTGCCTTGATGCGGAGCCGATCTTGAAGAGAGAGTCCAAAAGAGAATCGATTTCTCTTTTTCACATAGGTGTTTATTGGCAGAATGCGGGTGCGTCACAAGAAATCCCGTTCCCTTTCCCCAAATCGCGAATCGGAAGTTCGAGTGCATATATAATGCATACATACATCCAGCCATTCCCATTCCCATTCCTATCCCCCTCCCCAAATCTACCCACCGACGCCCACAAAAACCACCAGCACAGCCGTATAAGCCGCAACGCCCGCCAATAGCGTTTCTGGCGTCTGCCGCACCCACACGGCCGAAACGAGCGCGAAGAGGAACGTGGCTGCGGAGGTGGTGATCAAACGGACATTCAAGCCTTTGTTCAGAGCCATGATCAACATGGGTACTATTAGGGCTGTGCCGCCGAATAGTGCGGTCGCTAAGCGGATTAGAAAGGCTTTGGTTTGCGATTGGATGTTTGTTGCGGTTCGGAAACCGCCTGTTGAGGTTTGGGGGTTAGTTTTGAGGTTTGGGTTGAGAAGGGTGTTGTTGTATGCTCGCGAGTGGATGGGTTGAGGATAGTGTGATCATTTTTCACGGGCGTCGATAAGATAGAATGGAATGGGGGGAACTACGTACCTGGCAGTCTGGGATGGGCACGATCAAGGGGCGGAGCGAGGGTTTTGGGGACGCAGCCTGGGTCGGCTTCGGCTATGAGGCGGTAGTCGAGGGCGCGGGATGAGTGCAGGAGGAATGGGTCGGCGAGGTTGCCGCGGAGAGCGCAGGATTGCATGAAGTCGTAGTCGCGGACTGCGGTTGCTGTAAGATGATTGTCAGATTAAAGATACACAAGCCTGCGTGTGTGTTGGGGGGGCTTGGATCAGAAGGGTAAGAGATCTCGGTTCAGAGGCAACTTAGAGATTTCATACTATACTCTCTCATCAACACCCTCGCTCTCGTCGATAGCTCCTCCGACCTTCCCCCTTTCTCTCCAGTGTCTCCATGCTCAGCAAAGACCCTGATTCGCATGATGACTTCGACGAGTTCCTTTTGCATACAGTGGAGATTGAAGCGCTGCAAGCTGGCAAAATTAACCGCTACGGTCTCTGGCGCTCCAGTCGCTCGCACGGTCTGCGAATAATAGAAGTCTGGAGAGGCGATTTGAGCGATACGGGTGTTAAATTCCTGCTGCCAGGTTTCGTTGGTGATATCGATTACATTGTGCCGCCGTTGGCGGCGGCAGAAGGGGAGACGGTTCCAACGGCTTTGGGAGGACGAGGGGGCGTAAAAGCCGTCGTAAGGGAGGTGAGTTGGGAGGGCGGGATGTGTAGTGGCTGGTAGGTTTCTTTTTTCTGCTGGTGGGGTAGTTGTGGCATCAGTGTGGGGCAGTAGGTTAGAACATGATGTGCTCCGGCTTAGAGGCTGGACTGGAGGGGAGCTGAGCAGGTTTGGTGGAAGAGGGATGTCGAGAGTATTGGCTAGGCGTTCGATGTCTAGATCTTCCATTGCGTGAGATGGCATGCAAGGTTCTTCGATCGAATTCCGTGGTATGGAAGGCTAGCGTCCTGCATCGAAAGGGATGTAGCGAGCGGAGGATCATAGATGGCTGCGGCTAGAGCCATGAACTCGCCTACATTACTTTACCTCCATCATGAAATCAGTAGATAGATGAGGCAGGCGCGGTGTGAGGGGTGAGGGGTGATGTCTGAAAATCAAATCAAATCCGACTTCGATCTCGTGATACGGGCAAGCGTCCGTCCATGCATGAAAAAGCGCCACACTCTTCAGCTTCTCATCTGCACCCTATATTCCCATCTTTTTGGCGCTACTCACGTGTATCCCATGTTCCCAATTATTTCGCGTTCATTCGCGCTGCTAGAGCGCAAGTCCATCATAGACCCAGACAGGGAGAGATCGATCCTGTGTCGCGGATCTAGAGCTACGCTGATTATAGATCAGCTCGATTGCTATCTTATGGCCTTAAAGAATATGAGAATGGGAGACAGAACGAGGGGTTCGGTGTCTTAAATCGTGGCCGCACTCGAGTACAACAGTAATTACGGGGAGGAAGTCGGCCTGGAAATCTGGCGTGTCATGATTGGCTGACTTATTTTAGTACGGCCGCTTGACTTATTCGCCGAAATCAGTCTGTCCCCACGACGTGACAGTGTAGTGTTCCCTGTACAGGTACTAAAGTTAGGTTCCTCCGCCTCAGAAGTCTCGCCCAAAGAATGATTATTCCCAATGCCAAGGTGTGTTCGATGTAACGTATATCTGCAAGGATCGTAGGATCGCCCTGAAAGGAATGAATTAAGATACATCTAGATGTCGTTCTACATGAACAATTGAAGTTGTATTAGTGGATGGTTATTATGCTATCTTTTAAGCACCAGTCTATGTTTTTGACAATCCGAAAGATGACAGTCCCTTTAGGATCTTCTGATGATCGCTCTCACTGCTACGGGACCGCGATATCATCAAAGAATATATCCTCGTCTTCGAGTCTGTCAGCAGGCACTACGTGAACTCCTATTTCTCAAGCTGCGAATGACCACTGGTGCAGAATCCACTGTTTCTCGTTCCATTCCTGGCTCAGTCTTGTCGGCAAGGATATTGCAAAGCACTTGAATAGAACATCAAGCGGACTTGAAAATTGAGACGTTGTAGAAGGCCGTCTTGGTATCTGTGATCTTCCGGTCATCTGCGTGCAAAGGAAGGGCAGATACGACAGCGTTGGGACCAGTGAAGCGAATAGCTGAGGTGGTAGTGAGCAACGGCCAACTCAAATCGGGTTCGACGCGAACTTCATCACGGCAGTAAGGATGGGTAGTCCACCGAGGACGAGAAAGGGTATAGACCAGCCAACGCCAAGCGTGCCAATAGCCAATGTAAGGCGATCGGTAGATGAGACCACCCAGTGAGGAACCTGATGATACTAGGCCTGCAGCAAGACCAATTTTTCGGGCTGAAGTATGTGGGATGGACGATGCTGCAAGGCACGAGCAGGTACCCTACCCCTATCCCCAGGACATATCCTTGCGTGAGCAGGCATCACAAGTCGAAAGAAGACGCCAAAGCTGCCCACCATAATCGATGACCGTAGATTAACCTCGCTCGTAATATGGGCACGAGATGTAGCCGATCGTGAGGAGTATGTACAGTCGTAATTTGCATCTCCACCCTATGGGAAGATGATCCAGAGAAGAGAGTTCCCAGCTCATGATATGCTCAGAAGAAACTCAAAATATTCAAGACATCCCACGGATTGAAGAAAAGCAAAAAGTTGCCCAGCACCTGCAGCGATGCTTGAAGTCGACAGTTATGGGATGGACGAGCGTTATTGGCTATTCCACTTGCGCCCGCCGCGGTCTTCTGCTCTGCGGACTCTGGAGGATTTCTTCTTTCGAAGGTGAGGAGATGTCTTCAGGGCTGATTGCCGTTGATAACGACGGACGTTGTGACAGGACAGTTGGTGTAGCTCTTGGGCCATTGCGGGAGAAATGTCAATTTTCTTGTTGACTCTGAAATCAAGAGCTATAGAACGACGAGTGCAGACAACAAGCAAATGTCATCCTTATGATGAAGTGCCTCGACGTCTCGGTCCTTGGTCCTTGCTCTTCAGGCTATATTTTCCCGGTGTCTTGGGAATGATTGATCGGTGTTTCACACTGCAATACCTATATGTATAGTCAGTTCGGGTGAAACTTGCGACCATTGATCGCATAGATATGTTCCCGAGTGTAAGTACCTCGTATTGCTCGATGTAGTGACACAAAAGGGCGAAGCCCACACTTCCCCCTCGAGTATTCCTAACAGATTAAGCACTTCATCAAATGGGCATCTTAACAGTCCCCAGCTCCTCGTACCGGCGCAGTAGACCCCAAGGCTGCACGCAATATCCGTCCCTCGCGTTACAGAGGAGTCAAAAAGCCGATACTCGCCGCCGTGACCAAAGCCGCCAACCCTGTCACGGCGAGTAATATCCACTTCGACCAGCCGCCGTATATAATCATGAACAGAATAGGGCCCGCGAGGAGGAGGAGAGAGGCAAGGAAGAGGCCAAAAAACGCGATTATTTGAATTTGTTCTGGGGACATGCTCTCGTTGGGAAGAGCGGCAGGTGGGTGGGATAGACGGCAAGTGGAATTTCTGAGTATGTTTGTGAACGAGCGTTTAGATGAACAAAAAGGAAATTGTGTCTTTTGCAGGTGGATGGGAAGGAAGAAATGGTCAAGAAATAGGCGAAGAGTGAGCATATAGCTACTGAGTGTCAAGATGTTCAGCTCGCAGGCGAAGTACCTCAAGTCAACTGCGAAGGGAATGCGAAGCTATGTGTGCATAGCATAGACTTGACCTCAAATAAGTAAAGCTTAACGGAGGATTCTCAGCTCTGACAATTTGAACCAGTCAAAATGCAAGGTAGACGCTCAGTGGGTGGCGAAGCATCTGTAGGAGTCCGAAGGATCTCAGGCCGCCAGCTTTAATGTTTCATACTTGAATGTGAAGACGTTTTGGGGCGCGAGGCCAACAACAATCCTGGGGATGCGCAGATGTATGCGCTTTTGAGACTTCTCACAATTCGCAACGAGGAGCTTCATAGACAGAGGGAGGAGCTCGAGGGGTAATCAAGCGCGAATGAGGTCGAGCGCAATTTCCATGCCAGGATAGCGGACGTTCCGCTTGCAAAGATAGGAAAAGATCACAACACCGATTGAAGTACATCCCACAATATGTGCAAGATTGTCTATGTGTTTTTCCACAATATTCACGTCGTTGCTGTTGTAGGTGGCTGCTGTACACCGGAACGATGACGGCATGATCATCGTATTCGCATGGCAACGATACTTCTCTTTCGGGTGCAGCAATGCAAACACCCCTACAACATATTCATACTGATCCCTAGCATCCCTCAGTAGGGTCGAAATCTTGTTCAAAGCGTACATTACACTCCCTTACTCATTCAAGCCTGCTTCGACTTAAACCCATACGCATCCAGCGGTATGAATATACCAACAGATGCACCACCGTCCTACGACGAGGCCGCAGCCTCAGGCTCCGGCTCTACAAGCCGACCCAGTCAGCCTTCGCACCTTTCACCTCCTCACAAAGAGCGTAATGGCATATCTGCGTCAGAGCGTCGCAGTATGGAAGATGAAGGACGTACCCTCCCCTCCGGCTGGCTTCGACAATATGACCCGCAAAACCACCACCAGTTCTTCGTGGACACCAATGTCCAGCCACCGAGATCAATATGGCATCATCCATACGACGACGACCAATACATGAATGGACTGGATGCTGTTGAGAGGCGACGGATACAGAATCTACAGAAAATACCCACTCAAGCGGACATAGAAGCCGAGAGCAGCGATGATGATGCTGATGGTCAAAAGCACCATGACCATTCCAAGCCTGCCACAGACAGTACTGGGGAGCTGCCTCCTCGCGGGGCCCCACCAGCCAAGGGCGTGACGAGGTTCGGCCGGAGAATGAAGGATAAGATGACGCAAACAACACATGAAGAGCGAGAAGCACAACGGAAGCAGCGTGCAGAAGAAGAGCAGAGGGCGTACCAGCGGCATATGGAGCTTCGTCAGGCGATGTCACGAGCTGTTCAGACGGGTCAGCCTCAATTCGTTGGCAAGGGAAGAGAGGGCAAGGATGTATTCATTGAGCCGCCACAGGGCATCGGTGCAGGTCAGGGTGGTTACCGGGGCCAGGGCGGTTATGGCTATAATCCTTACACACAGGGTCCTTACAGCAATCCAAATGCCACGTTCATCAGGCCGCAGTACCCTTACTCTAGGCCTTATGGCGGAGGATATGGTGGAGGGTTCGGGCTACCATTGGCCGGTGGGCTTATGGGGGGACTACTACTTGGAGACATGATGGGTGGTGGAATGATGGGAGGGGGGATGTTTTGAGCGAAATGGTCCAATTGATCGGACGATGATATTAGCACGCTTCTGCTCGAAGGCTATTCTCGGTTCGTCATTGCTACTCTGTTAAACTGTAAGAAGGCGAGATACCCTGCCGAGCATGCTCTTATTGGCCTTATCCTAGAACTATAGCCCTACCAAGCTCTCACGACTCGATGGAATTGTTCATTGTATGTCGAGGAAAAGTCTAAGCTGTTGCGGTTTTTGGATGAGTATACTTGGTCTTTTGAGCCAGGCGCAAGGTTCGCAACACTAACTAGGGGGCGTAGAAGTTATCGCATACGTCATTGGAGGCCAAACCCTCAGCGGCTATACTTCGGAAGCATAGAAGTCAGTCGAGACGCCCTGTGTCGCGCCCCCAACAGAGTGTTATTGCCACAGCTGCAGCAGAAGCCATGACAGAATGAGAGATGATGATGGCACAGACAGAGGGCAGTCTCCACTCCCTCCGCCGCGTCTGTATGAGCGGCTAGCTCAGCTTTCAGGCTATACGTGGGACCAAGCATGCCAGCCAATCCACTCGGTAAGTGAGTATGGGCTTCAGTGAGATACCATGCTGACAGTCCGCTTGATAGACTTACGATGACTGGCATGTCTTTGGTCTACGCCACCTAAAGCCGGAGGCTTCAGGGGCCTCCTCATTACAAGGATTCACTAAAACAAATTCGACTACAAGCTCCGAGAAATTAAGGTCACGGCCATTCCTCAAACACCAGCGAACTGGAAGCGTTAGCGGGAGCATAAGTGACAAGGGATCGACCGTTGGGCCAACCAACTTTGAAGAAGATACGACCTACGTCCCAGTCGTTGCCCGCATCTCAACCCATACGTTGCGCATCGAACGCGAATACCATCTTTGCAAAACGTTCGTACAGACTATAGATCCTGAATGTTCTCATTCAGTGCAGCCTCTGGACCTCGTTAGATTGTCAGGCCGTCAAGCTGAGGAAGCACCGCTGATTGTGTCCATTTTCAAATCGCCTGGGAGGAACTACCTAGAGGACCTTCTCGATCTTGGCCCTTCTGGTCCAATCGGGCCAGCAGAGCCACCTGATGGACGCGGAGACTGGAATCCGGATTCATTAGCTACCCCGAGTCTAGTGCCCATATCCACCTTTCTCGAATTTGCAATTGGGGCTTGCGAATGCCTAGAATTACTACATCATGGGTTAAATGTTGTCCACGGCGAGCTCAGGGCTGATGCTTTTCATTTGAACCTCGACAATACCGCCGTCAAGCTCATCAATTTTGGCTCTGGACCAAGATCCTTCGAAAATGGCCTCACAAGTAGTGGATGGATTACACTATCCCGAGAAATTGGTGTTAAACGCAAATTGCAATATATTGCTCCCGAGCAGACGGGCCGCATGTCAGCGGAGCCAAATTCACGGACTGACATTTACGGCTTCGGTGTCCTCTTCTGGACGTTGCTCACTGGCAAACCTGCGTTTCGAGGCGAGACACCCCTTGATATAATCCAGGCGGTACTAGGCCGTAGGATACCCTTCGCCTCGTCCGAGCGGATAGATGTTCCAGACGCCATATCGAAGATGATCCAGAAGATGACACAGAAGCAAATCGACGAACGGTATCACTCAATTAGCGGTGTTAAACACGACCTTGTCCAGATTCAACGAATGCTTGGAGAGGGTGACAATGAGGGCCTTGTAACATTCAAGGTTGGGTCGAAAGATGTGTCATCGTTCTTTGTACTCCCCACTAGCATATCTGGGAGGAAAGAGGAACATAGGAAGATTATTGAAGTTCTACGAAAGGTAGCCCAGTGGCAGGAAAAACACATCACGGAAGGATCCGGTAGTCTGGTCTTCGGCTCTGCTTCCGGCACCTCAACTCTGTCTGAACGCTTCGACAACCTCGATACCGTCTCCCATTCCAGCGACACAAGCTCTCAAGTGGGCAAGAACATTGACTGCAGTCCGGCCTTAGGGCCATCTACGTCGGGAAAGGATCCTACACAGGTCTCGCGACCTGAGTCATGGGATCTGTCCAACGGCGCTGGACGAATCGGCCAACTGTCGCTTGAGATCAGTGATAGTGAGGAATCTATAGAAACAAATGTCTCCTATGACTCCCGAAGCGGCCTACGTCCCGACTATCTCAGCAGTGGAAATCAAAATGGTGCAAATCGAGTGCCAAGACGAAAGGGTAGCCATCAAAAACTGCGTAGACACCGTTGCGAACTCATCTCTATCACTGGCGCAGCTGGTGCAGGGAAATCAAGCCTGATACAAAGCTCCCAAATTGAAATCCGCAAGTGGGGATACTTTGCTTCTGCAAAATTTGATCCAGCACGGAAGGCACCTTATGAGCCCCTCCTCCGTGCAATGGGCAGCTTGATCAGACAAATCTTCTCGGAGAGTGACGTGAACGGTGAGTATCATAACATGATACGTAAGAATATTCGAGGTCTCTGGGGGCCAGTTTGCAGTATGCTAGACTTACCAAAGAGCCTCATCTCCTCCGGAGGACATTACGGTATTCAACCCCCGACATATATATCCCAAGGTATCAACAAATCCCTCAGAGCCGACATGATGGAGTCAGGCAGCATACGCAGTACCCAAAGCAGCACAGCCGATGCTGTCACATATGCGAAATCTGATATTCTAAGATCTGGCGGCGCAACCCCTCGATCCCTTAAATTCGTCACCATCTTCATTGAGGTTCTGCGCGTTCTCTCGACAACAAGGCTAATATGTCTGTGCCTCGATGACATCAATTATGCCGATGAGGAGAGCCTCGACTTGCTATCCGAGATTATGGGTAAGAAATTGGGCATTGTCATCTTGACGACTTGCCGAGATGAAGGTACCACCCCAATCCATGTACAAGCCGTATTGAATAACGAAGCCGCCACCATAACATCAATCAAGCTGGCGCCTCTAAGTGAAAAAGAAGTGGTCGATTACGTAGCTACAACTTTATACCGGCCACCAGAATATGTCCTGCCATTAGCCATGGTATGTCTCGAAAAATCGAATGGCAATCCGTTCTACCTCAGGCAGATGTTGGAAACATGTCACCGAAAAGGTTGTATCTGGTTTTCATGGAAGAAGTCAGTCTGGGACTTTAACTTGGACAAGGTGTTCGCAGAATTCGAATCGGATACCTATGGACAACAGCTCAACACGGGCTTTATTACCAAGCGACTTCAGGATTTACCTATGACTGCACGGTCCATCCTTGCATGGGGGTCGATATTGGGGACAAGTTTTTCATTCTCGATGGTTCAGAGACTTCTGAGTGGCGAATTTGATTACGACGAGACTGGAAGGACCAGCGACGACAATCACAAACCAGCAGCAGAGTTTTTCACACCGCAACCTGCCGAGAACGTAGTCGAAGGTCTTCAAGCTACTTTGCAGGCGTATATACTCATGCCTGGCAGCAACGAGGATGAATTCAGCTTCTCGCATGACCGATACATTACAGCATCCGCGTCACTCAGAGAACGACAGGATCTTGAGAAAATGCACTTTTTGATAGCCCAGACGATGATAAAGTATTCGGACTTGGATGGGCGTTCGTTGTACCAACGGGCTCGCCACGTATGTCAGGCTGCCCGTGTGATTCTACGTCGGGTCACGAATCGGTATCAATTTAGAGCACTGCTGCTCAACGCCGCTCAACAGGCGATTGAGTCAGGTGCTCGGCCCACGGCTTTGGACTACTACGAAACGTGCCTGGCCTTCATGCAGCCGAGTCCATGGAAAGAGGGCGCCGAGGATGTGTTCTACGATGAGACACTGAGCTTGTACACGAAGGCCGCTGAGCTCTATTGGCATCAGGGTCGTCCAGTTGATGCTCAGAATCTACTTGACTCACTCTTTGCAGGGGCCCGGTCGGCATCGGATAAAGCTCCGGCATGGATCCTTCGATCAAAGCTCTTTGCTCAATCTGGTAACATTGCGGGAGCTTTAACAGCGCTGAAGACTTCTCTTTTGCAATTGGGCCTTGATATTGCTACCTCGCCGACCTGGGATTCGTGCGATGCAGAGCTTGAAGAGCTGAAGAAGCTCTTGCAAGTGACCGACTCCACTAACATAAGCGGTAAATCTTTAAGTGCTGATACCAAAACGATCGCCATAGGGTCAGTCTTGGTTGACGCAATCAGCGCAGGTTTCTGGAGTAACGCACTGTTGGTTGGTTGCGTCTTCTCACTCAGAGGTGTTTCGTGTCGCTAACAGCTGCAAGTTCTACCAACTAGTCCTTAAGATGGTGGAATATCATCTCAGCCATCCAGAGACGTTCTCTCAGGCAAGCGTCGGATTTGCATACCTCGCCATCATCTCTATCGGTCGAGGCACAGACCCATCCTTTGGCCTGCAAATGCATGATATCTCTAAGCAGCTTCTGAGCCAATCTGGTGATTCATATACCATTGGGCGAGGATTAACACTATCAGCAATCTTCATCGATCATCTCTGCACACCAGTACGAAATCAGATCTTCATCTTGGAGGAAGCTATCGACAACTCGATGGTCTCTGGAGACAAACATACTTACCTCTTCTCCGTGGGCTCTATCGCACTATGCAAAATCTTCGTTGGTGATGATATGGCTGGCATTGAGTCCTATTGCGCCACCGCCGCGGAAGACTTTGGAGACTGGAGTTCTGATGTGAGAGGAGGTGTTTTACTGACTGCTGTCAAGCAGATTTCTCGTTCGCTACAAGGAAAGACTTGGAGCGATTCTCCAGAGACTGTTATATCCGATGATGATCACGACACAGCACAGTACTTGAGTCTCATCGCTTCTCATTCTTCCAACCCAGAAATGCCACGAGACTTGTACAATGGCTTGCGTCTCATCCCGCTGTACCTGTACGGCCATTACGACCAAGCTATTCAATTGGGGGCTGAGACGATCGTTACCAATGGAGTGTGGTGGAGTATGCGTGTCGTTCCCTTGACACTGTTTTACACTGCGCTCTCCCTTTTAGCGTATCTCCGCGAACATCCATCTGACCCGGACCTCCACAAAATGCTAGACAAAGTACGAGAATACAAGAAGCACATAGTTGAATGGCAGGCCGAGTGTAATGCCAACTACCTGATGTGGTCTCTGTTGATTGAGGCCGAGATGGCCGAGATTGAGAAACGCTTCGGTGATGCCATCCAGGCTTATGAAGCTGCAATAGATCATACAGAGTTGTACGACTTTTTCCTTGAGCAAGCTTTAGCATTTGAGCTGCAAGGAGATTTTTATGTTCGACGAGGAGCGAGGCGGGCTGCCAGGACGACACTTTTGAGCGCAAAGGCTACGTATTCACGAATTGGGGCATTGGGCAAAGTCGCACAACTAACAGCAAAGCATGAATGGGTGCTCCGAGCATCAGCGACTACCCAAACGAGGGATCAAGCCATACAGACCGCCGACAGCATTGGGCAAGTTGGCAATACTCAATTCCGCATTGAAGAGAACGAACGACAAGAAACCAGGCATCTGGGCAAAGAGACGGCTGGTGATCGGACACAGGCATGGATCAGCCCCACTCCACCCAAAACCGCCGACAAAAGTTCCAGGCAAGACATGTCGGATCTAGGACTCGATGTCCTTGACCTTCAGAGCATTCTGGAATTCAATCAAGCGATATCCTCCGAATTGCAGATTGACCGCCTGTTAGCTACCATGACGGAAATTATCCTGGAGTCCGCCGGCGCCCAAGCAAATCTTGCTGCTGTGATCATTGAAGGCGAGAGTGGCTGGTGCATAGCAGCAAGTGGCACAGCCGATGGTATATCGCCTGAGTCTCGACCAATAACCGAGATTCAGGATGAAAGCCAGAAGCAGATCTTGCTATATACAATGAGGTTCAAGGAAGTGGTATTCGTGCATGATTTATCGCAGGATTCGCGCTTCCTGGCATTAGGGTCAGCGAAGTCGGTAGTTTCGCTACCTATTCTCCAAGGAAAGGACTTCTTGGGGGTCTTGTACATGGAGGGGGTGCCAAACGCCTTCACCGACAGGAACTTAGGAGTTCTCCAGCTGTTCTGCAGCCAAGTTGCTATATCAATTGCAAACGCGCTACTCTTCAAGAAGATTGCCAAGGTGTCGGCCGCCAATCAGAGCATGATTGGTCAACAAAAGCTTGCACTCAGCACAGCAAGGGCGGCTGAGCTCAAGGCTAAAGTTGCAGAAGCTGAGGCTATGGAAAACGTCCGACTGAAAGAAGAAGCTGCAAAGGCGAAAAGCAGTGAGTTCTCCAGAATTGGCCCATCTCCGCTATACAGCTTTCGGGTGCTTCTTTGTTGCAGCAATCTCCCTAAGTATTGTCGAATAGCCCGAAATTGGTCTTGCAATTAGATTTGCTAATCCGGGACTGCATCAGTGTTTCTCGCAAATGTGTCACATGAACTCCGCACACCCTTAAACGGCGTCATTGGAATGTCTGAATTGTTGAAGGACACTTCGTTGAGTGAACAACAATCTGAGTACGCGAACAACATCAAAGTCTGTGCGGGTAAGATTTCTCGTTTGATAAATGAGCAGATTTCCTCATTGATGACCTCTTGTAGATACTCTGCTTACCGTCATCAACGATATCCTCGACTTTTCCAAATTAGAAGCTGGGAAAATGAAGCTCTTCAGCGTACCTTTGAATCTCAAGGAAACGATTGCCGAGGTTGTACGTGCTCTTCAGTTTACAAACAATGTGACACTCAAGACGATCACGAAGCTAGATCTGGACCCTAAACTCTTGGTGATGGGTGATCCCGTGAGACTCCATCAGATATTTATGAACCTCCTCAGCAATAGCTATAAGTTTACCGCCAAGGGTTCCGTCACGGTCAGCGCTAGGACGATGCACGAAGATCGTGATACTCTCACGGTGATCTGTTCAGTCACCGATACCGGCATTGGCATCACTCAGGAACAAGTCTCACGCTTGTTCAAGCCCTTCTCCCAGGCCGACAGCAGTACCCAGCGTTCCTACGGAGGCAGTGGCTTAGGCCTCTCCATTTGTAAGGCGCTCATAGAGGCACTCAATGGCAAGATTAGCATGGAATCACAGCTCGGCGTTGGTACGAAGGTGTCATTTGTCATTAAGTTCCAGAAAGCAGCCAAATCGGCTACGGCAGGCGCCGCTGAGGTTTCTACCAGAGAGCCAGATCCCATGGCAACCTGGTCTTCCGACGCTGATAACCAGGCCCCTCGCTCATCGACGGCTTCCGTCTTCGACCTTTCTCAAATACCCAGAACTGAACTTCGCATATGTATAGCGGAAGACAATCTGATAAACCAAAAGATTGCCGTTAGCTTCGTCAAGCGCCTTGGCATAAAGTCAGACGCATACAGCGACGGTCAACAAGCGGTTGACGCCCTTCGTCTGAAGTCTAAGGAAGGTGCACCTTTCCATCTGGTCCTCATGGACGTCCAGATGCCCGTCCTCGACGGCTATGACGCCACACGGCTCATACGGCAAGATGAAGACCCTGCGGTTGCGGGAGTTTTGATCATCGCGATGACCGCAAGCGCCATTCGCGGGGACCGTGAGAAATGCTTGCAGGCAGGCATGAACAACTACCTCGCCAAGCCGGTGAGGGCAGCGGTGCTGAAGACAATGTTGGAAGACTATCTGAAGGAACCGCCGAAGATTATTCCCCATTTGCAGGAGACAGCAGCGGATCTTGCCAAGAATGTCGTGGAAAGAGCAGACAATGAGAATGAGAGGAAAAAGGAGAAGAAATCATCGCATCGTCCTCGGCCTAGTATTGAAAAGAGGTTGAGTTCCCGAAATTCGATCCCATTCAACAATAAATTTCCCGAGGATACGGCCGAGACACCAAGGGCTGTAGCACCTCGCGATCGACCTGTGACGGCTAGGACCAATAGCGCGATAAATCTCACACAAAACGGCGTGCCTGACAAGATCACGGAGGACGACGTCGTTCCCCCACTGTCGCTCAGCAGCGACAGTGCCCCATGACTCGCGCAGAATGATGTTCCACACCGCTTGCATCTCTCATTACTCAAACTATGCCTCTTAATAAAGGGCGAGTCCGTTTCCCAGCTGGTCGTAACATGACCCCGTTACGCACGCATTCGATCCCAACATGTTCCTTTCTCACTCATGAAGCATTAGCGCAGGTGTTTTCCAAGCTTAATGATCCCTCCACGAGGCATATAAGCGCGGCGTTCTGGCTGGGCACTTTCCGGCGGTTTTGAATTTTACCTGTATATAAGTGGATGGTGGATATTTCGAGGCGCTCGGATCACAGTACCAGCGCCGTCCTTTGGGAATATTATATAGATCATCATTTAGAGCATTGTCATGATATAGTCCCGTTTGAAAGATATGCTGATGTGGCAGATGATTTGAAATGGCGGTTTTGAATGGTTTAGGATCAATAGCTAGCATTTTTTGGCTAATGAATGCGATGGCTGGTGTCATTACCCAGCCATGCTTTTACAAGGGTGGGTACGCGTTTTTGACTATAATTAAGAATGTTTTCTCCTAGATAGTCTCTCGAGTCAAGAATTGCATTCTACATTTCACGCAGCAGGACACCATTATTATTATTAGTATTATAGGATCGCTTGCATGTAGCTTCCATGCATAACTTGCGGCTCTCTCTCATTGCTACTCCTTCTTTTCCACCATCGAGTCCATTTCCTTGAACGGGGGACTGGGTGCTGCGCTCTCCTTCCATTTGTGCGTGCGTTGTAGGTATTATTGAACGGCTACGTCGATGGGGATATGGATATGGGATTGTGGATCTGAGGGCATTCTTGGGGGGATTTGGGGTATCAGGGGCTTTGGGGGAGGTGGGTTTGGTGTTGGTTTATGAGGCTGATTTCGATGCTGGGAGGTTGGGAGGTTGGGGGGTTTTAGGCTCTGTGTTGTGTAGTTGGTGGAGGGGGTGGTGGGTGGAGGGGTGGTGATGGCAATTGTGGCAATTGTGGTAATGATGGTAGTGATGGTAGTGGTAGCAGTAATGGCGTCTAGATTATCTTCATCAGCACGGTGTCTTTGCGTTGAGAGCTAGCTGGGCCGTTGATAAGGGATGTCGCTTTGGGGACATGGAACTTAATGGTAAAACAAATTCGAGAGGTATGAGAGGATCTGGGTTGGTATTAGTGCTGTAGCACCGAATTTGGCTATCGTGATGGGCTGGATGACAAAAATTTCTGGAGGGTTTCTTATCCGGTGCTTCTTTGCTTCGTGCGCGTGGAATTCCAGGTTTCGGTGCGATTTTCTCTGTGCTTTGAGAGAGGAGGTCAGATTGTAGTTTTTATGATTTTCGTTGAGCTGAGTACTGGTTTGCAGTATCTCGTACTCGGCTGATTCGAAGCGCCGCCACGTATTATGGCTGTGTTGGAAATTGCAAGGGAGCGTTCCGTGGTGGTATTAGCCTGTGAGCGAATGTTGAAGTCTGTGTTCGTGTACGGTGCAGGATCTGATGGGAGATGGCGTCTTTTTGAGTCTATTGCTATAGTGCCAATAGTAATGGACTGTTCGTTCGAGCATTGGTTGGGAATCTCGTTACAGCGTGCAGAGATGGTGTTTTGTATGTGCGAAGGATGGAGGCTCCGCTAGCTGTGTAAATCGCAAGGCCAATTGATGATTTCCTGCAGCAGCAACTCATGAATCAAACCCCTCGATAGCAGTACGCCACTAACAATGTGAACTAGGGATGATGCACGAGGATGTGTAATACCACAGCATCTGCTAATCATTCTCTAGAGCTACTTCAAAGGCTCTTCCAGCTAGCTTGGGTGGTCTGCAAAATGTGGAAAAAAGCTACACTTGATAACCGTGAACAGGAAATGGAGCTCCCCAGATGCGTTGGAAGGAGCCAGTACATAGATTTAAAGTGCCGATTCGAGCTGAACATGCCGTGGAGGTCGAAGACACGGACATTCTTGGACCGGCAAGCTGTACGTTGTAAGATAACAGAGCGAGAGGTTCGCCCTTACTTGCTTCGACTTCTCCGTGGGGTTTATTGCTTCCTCTATTTGCTTTTTCAGCGCCTTTACCCATGGCGCCCTCACGCGCATATTGGTCACATCCCAGTATGCACCGTCCGCATAGAAGGATATGCTAGCGGCGTAGATGAGTTGAAGTCTCCTTATGGGTATGTTGCCCGTTTAGAGTCCAAGCGTACACCGGAATGAAGTGGTGAGCACCAATGATGAGCGCTCCACGTGGATATCTGGATCTCACCCCCCCCCTTCCCCCCCCCCGCACGCATCTGGAAGGACAAATGGTCATCCTAGGGAGCTCGATGGTCATCAGGGGCTTCTCGGGCTTCATTGTCCCGCACTTCCTCCATATTCAAGGGAAATTGTAGCGAATCTAGCCATGGGGGCCTGAACAATGACACGGCCTAGTGGTCAGGTCTTTGCTGCGTCCAATTTGACTATCGTGAGATCCGATATCTTGCCTTATCAATCGGTAGCACTGCTGCATCTCCGATCTCGGAATCAAGCTCTCCATCGCACCTTTGGAGCGCTTGATTGAGTCGATTCGCTACACCCCCACATGTATTGAGAGCTAGCTGATAATCAAGACCACATTGCTTTGCGAAGGTGCTTGACAGAAGCGACGGAGAGATTCGAAGCGAATATTGTCGATCGGTTTGCGAGCCATGTCACAGGAGTGAAAGCTTATCAAAGTTAGGAATGTAAAGACGACCAGGAGAGGGCGAGACCGAGCGTGGGCGAAGAAAGGCTGTGTTGGGACATGACTGCGGCCAGCACACTACAAAAGGAGCTTGCTGGGATGTGGGCTGGCCTCCGAATGTAGTATGGCGTAGTGTGGCTTGCCGCCACGGCAAGCCATCGCAAGCCATTGATGGAAGTGCGAAGCGGGTGGCGTCTGATCTGCGCACTAGGGCTGAGATGATCTCTGTCGCATCGCGAACGACGGTGACGCTGATAGGCAGACTCGTAGATTCGAGTGATGGAGGAGGTCGTTGCGAAGCGGGATACAACCTGATGAGGAAAGATCTGGCTAGGTCGGCAGCGATTGTCGCCATAGCCATGTGCACATCCTGGACACAGCCATGTGCGCATCTTGAACACTACTAGTACAAGAGCTCGAGTCGAATTTCTCAAGAAGAAGACTGAATCAATAGTGATACTTGAACGGTGCGGAAGCGAGCCCGCTTGACTGGAAGGTTTTCACCTAGGCAGGGGGCAGGCGATGAAAGGAAAGATTGGCGATCCACGGGAACAACTCTCCCCTATGCGTGATAGTTATGCGCTTCCAATGTCTCTGCAGCGATGCAGGATGTATATGCAGCTTGTTGCAGGACAGAAAAGGCAAAGTGGTGGGTTTTGTAGTTGCACAGATGCAGCCATCCCGCAAAAATTCCGAGGTGTCCCTCCATTGCAGGCTGGCGGATGAGTATTGGATACTGGTGATGCAGCGTATTCGTAGACTGTTGCGTTTTTGAAATTGAAGTGGACCAGCTTCGTTCTTCGGTTATCCCCCTCTCCCATGGCTGATGTGAATTTTACTTTGAGCTTGAGAACGTGGTAGCGAAGAGTTTCAGCAGCCCGCACCACTGGTGAACAATGCAAAGTGAGGGGGCGCCTTGGCTCGAGCGTACGCCGTCGTCGCCGTGCCAATGCATATTTGGAAAGCCGTGGTACCTGGATAGAACTGGAATATGTGACTGCGTAGTTGCTCAAACCGCATGGTGCAGGACTTTTGGTGCGCTAGATGATATGCACTCATCAGCTGTTGGTAGAGGACGAGTCTTCTTGTGCAAGCATGTTCCATAATAAGCCAGCCGTTCGTCAATGGTGGCCGCAGCAGGGTACTATACTAGAAGTATAGTATGTGCCACCAATAGCAGCTTGCGGAGTGGCTGTCCCAATACGGACTGTGATCGACGGCTCGACGCCGAGTGGTGTGCACGGCCGTGCCACCGAGACGGATAGCCAACCGAGGGTCAATGACAGCCAATGAGACGGACGATCGACATGAAACCTGTGCTTGAATCGCTCTCTTGAAACCGCGCATTGAGCCATGCCGCTCCTAACGGCTTCGTGCGTACATCTGCCTGACCAGTGAGAACCAATGAGCGCTCTTTCCGGTCAGAGCAGTCGCATGGGGATTAGACTGGGGCAATGATTTCCAGGGTCGCCCCCGGGTAGGCATACGCACTCACGGGGCGCAACGAACCTAAAGACGACCTAAAAGCAGCTGCGGGCTTAGGCTGTCTCGCTGGGTCGCTGTCATGAACCCTTCCTGCTCGGTTACTCACAATTCCCTAAAGTACCTTACCTGAGCATGACCCTGTCGCGGACTAGCCGTAAGGTAAAGTGACATGCGGACGCGATTCGTCGTTGATCATTTACCACTTCCTCCCTCGTCTCTTTTCAGAATCCTTCCACTCGCCGTTTCGACTCACCTCCCTCGCCAGACGCCATTCCCTCTTGGAAGCCACGCGCGCGAAGAGATCGGCTGGTGCTGGCATAGCCTTTTTCCATTCTCATTCCAGAAAAGCTTGATGTGAAGGAAGAGGCTGCCTTCTTGCCTGACTTAGTACGTATACCCGCTCCCTCACTACCTCAGTCGCTTGATCTGACTCCTCATTGGTCTGCCCACACTTCCATCGCTGGATTCCTTAGATTGCCCATCGCCTCCAAGTTCAGGGTCTACGGGCACCTTCTTCTTCCGGCTTGTTATATCATCGACTTCCCTCAAAAGGTTATACCCACATTCATCTCACTCCCCGCTTCCATGCTGTTCACCCACATGTCGACACCACTCCTCTGACCTCCAATCACCTACACCATCGCCAGTGATGTTACTTACACTGAAGCCTTCACAACAGCCCGGGTACGCAAATCCCTATGCGTATTCACCTGCCCAACGCTCCCCCTCCTCGTTCTACTCGTCACCTCCGAAGTCCGCCTCTCTTCCTCCTTTACCGGACAACCCCCCCCAAAGGATGACTACACCACATCGCGGCTTGCCTCCTCCATCCATCATGGACAGGAGCTTGCCATTGCCCGAACGAGCTCAACCGTCCAGCACCCTGAGCCTGAATTCCAGTATGGGCGCATTACCAGCAGCGCCCACACAATGGCAAGGTCAGACCGAATCAACGCAGTCATGGCTTGATGCGAAGAAAGAGGAGGATCGACGGAAACAAGAAGAGGAGAAGACTCGACAGGAAGACCTGAAGCTACAACAGCGGAAGGTGGAACAAAACATACTGCAGGAGTCTCTTCGAGGCGGAGTCCCTCCACCGATGGTCCCCATGATCTTTGCGAGCATTGGAGGGAGCAACGTTGCGAACATGAGCGTGGAATGGGCTCAGCATTATATGACCCAGATGAGTCTCCAACAACAGGCGCAGATCCAGCAGCAGCAGCAACAGCAGCAGCAACAACAGCAACAACAGCAACAGCAGCAACAGCAACAGCAACAGCAACAACTGCCGGCACCATCTCAGCTCCAGCCTTCACCCGAGCAACGACGAGAACCCCGAGTGGTCGTAGGCCCCAATCCTAATCCATATGGTGCGCAACAGATGCAGCCGCCTACGCACAGCAACGCTATACAACCTGTGCAGCAAAACCAGCCAGCTGCAGCCTATACACCATCGTATTCTAATGCTACTCTGCCCAGTGAGCGAGTTCGGGCACCTCAGCCTCTACAAGCGGCTCCACCTACATCCAATCCTCGACCGACGACTTCACAGTCAAATTTGTCTCGTCTAAACACTGGGGACATGCTTGCAGCTCCAGCAGGAAACTCCGCTCTGCAATTGGGTATGCAGCATCCAATACAGCAGGCGCTATCAACTCAAGGTCAAGACCAGCCATCGTCGCCTGGGCTGTATTTTCACCATTGGCAGCCTCCAGATTCGCAAGGAAAATCCAAGGACAAAGACAGTCAAGGCACCTCGGCAGGCAAAAGTGCACACACCTCACCCAATTCGCAACCTCCTGGGTCCCATCTACGTTCCGATTACACCACCTCGCCCAAGAAACGGAAAGCGACAGGATCACACCAAGCCGCACCCACACCCTCTTCCCACACTTCCCCATCTTTTTCACGTCAACCCTCTTCGGGCTCGACGTCAGGCCGACGGCGCAGACATTCGCGAGCAAGTGATGCCTCATCTCACTCGCGAACCCGTGCTGCGCATGGAAGTGGACGCCAAAGCTTCTCCGAGGCCGACAGTGGCAGAAATTCGGCGCATCCTGAAACGCGCCACCCTCATCAGCATCACCCGGCCGGGTCGGATAGCAGAGAGATGAGGGAGACAAGGCAGGTGTCACGAGACCTAAGCGAGCGAAGCAGTCCCAAACGGGAGTCGTGATCCAGCCACCTTCATTTCTCGTTCCATTTCTGTGGAACGGCACCACTTTCCATACGTCGGAGCAAGACCTCACTATAGATAGGTGATATATTTGCAGATCACATGGGCATCTGGCATTCTGAACTTGATGGCTATTTTTATATACCCTTTATGCGACAATTGTGCTATTACGAATCTTGCGTTCGGGCGGCAACTCCTGCAACTAACTCATCATTTCTCGAGCCCTGGAGGCTGGGCTGGCCTTGAAGGATATGTACTATATTTTCACTTCTTGCTTTGCATTCAGATGTAACATATTCGATCTTCGGGATCATGAGAAATTGAAGGGCATATGCACAACAGCCGCCGCGACACATAATTTTGATTTAGGTGGAGATTGATCGTCGGTTTCATTTCTGCGAAGTCGCAACAACCGATCCAGTCCCTGCAGAAACAACGCTTTGACTCTCAACGTTCATGATTCATGAAGATGATCTTAACCCGTGGGGAGAGAGTCGAGACTTGATCAAGCTTTCATTTCCTTCGTTCATGGCACGGAACAGTTGCCACAGCACTGCTCTCCAACTTGCGGGAGGATGCACTGCGACTCTTCAGCTCTGGATAGCCGTTATGTCGTGCATGAACACGCTATACCCGATGGAGATGATGCGGTCTAGCGTCCTTGCAGCTTGCATAGAAGCAGGTATCCTCACCTATACTTTCGGCGAGCTCGGCAAGCCGTAGTGCCAACGCACCTCTACCTATTCACTGCAAGCTTCCAAGTTATGGGTACCTGTATACATTGTGACCATGACTTCTTCCCAGGTTGAAAACCTGATCATTGGGTTCCTGTCTTCTGCATCCTTGAGCGCAGATCGGCGACCCGGTGCGATGGTTGCGCCCTCCTTTGCCCCTGGTTTTCTGGGTTGGACCCACATATGTCTGACCTGTCACATCTCTAATGTGGTATGGTGATGCGGTTTTCTGAATCCTGAGGATGAGGGGTGGTGTCAGGTATTGTCATTGCTGCGTCAGTGTCTGATTTTTGATCCGAGATTGCATATACCTGGTGCTCAACAAGCTTTTTCCGATGTTTTCTCGATGGCTCGTCGATCGATCGATCATTTCGATATATTCCAATCGAGCAAGGTCATCACTACCAGCTATCCATCTGCATAATGTTTCTTCACATCGATCTCCGTCGATCTCCGTCGAGATGTCTTCAAGATATCTTTACTCTCGTGTGATACATCCAAACAGATGAATTTGGGTGTGAAGCAGGAACCTCATTGGCTGTTGCATTGTCACTCTACAAATGTTTGCTCGTTCAACAATTCAAGCGTTGCCTGTGAATATTTCAAACCCTTCTCGTCGTGAATCATGTCATGGAAGTGACAACACCTATACCGTCTACCATGTGCTATATCATTGACATTTTGCAAACGAGACTTCATGTCGTTATCTCTTTATGATAACATATATATCGGGAGCGTCAACACAGCCTTTCTCATTCCTTCTTCTTCTGCTGTGATGTGATGGTGTCGAGGTCGTCGCTAATGGCAATATATATAGAGAGAGACAACATGACCTTCCTCGTTCCCTCTTCTTCTGGCTGTGGTGTGATGGGGTCGAAGTCATCGCTGATGGCAGTCCTTGCTTGAGCTCCTCCCTGAGGTGACGGTGTCTTGATCGAATTTTGTTTGAGATTGCAAATTTGCGTGATCTTTCTTGTTGGTTGCTAGCTTATCGATGGCATTGTTATAATGGATACGCGGGATATTCATCTTCTTGAAGCCCGGTTTTTGTTATGTGAAACTTCTTTAGCTCACAGGTGAGGGGATAGGAATGTTTCTTGCGGATTGGAGGACTACATTCTCATGATGTTGGATGTATGACCTGTCAATCGCATTGTGGTGCCAAGTGACGCAAGCGAACAGAAAGTGGTTGAATGAAATGCTGCAAAATGAGGCTCTCGTATTCCAGCTACAGAGTACATTGATACTACTTTCATTGACAGGAAATACCCCTTGGACTGAACGACGGCCCGATGACATGGGGTGTTCCTATTGCGAACTGCTTCTGACACTGCTCCAGTGGATCTAGATATGCTGGCTCAGCTGCCTCGACACCGTTGGCCAATCCCTGAGAACGGGCATGTGACAAATCGGTCAGCATCTATTCGTCTACAGCAACACCGTCAACGCTCGACCCTGGCTGCCTGTGGTCGGGAGACCAAAAGCGCGGATATGCTATGTGGCTACGATTATCTCCCTTGGACAAGATTACACGATATGGTATTCTGCCTCCATGTCAAGCACCAGCGTGCCGAAAGATCACCTGGAGAGGTCGACTCGTGGCCGATTACGTTGCATCTGCGGTGATCGACACGGATATGTCATATTTCAGAATCTGTTGGGGACGACCGAGGACTGCGTATATGACGACGCTTCCTCTAGTATAATTGGGTTGTTCAAATTGGTAGAGCTCTCAGGGTGCGGACTATACCTGTGCGTCCTGCTGGAAGCTCAGGACGTGCCCACTGCGGATGATACGGAGGCTCTCTGTGCGGAGGCCATGAACAGGGACGGAATTGAAGCAGAGAGGAAGCGCGAGTCAGGAAGCATGGTGTGTATCTATATTCTTAAAGAACACCGAGTGTTGATATGGCGGTGGCTCGGTATCTTGCATTACGCTGTCCTTGACGCAGCCTATTCTGCCGGCATGACTGTCATTCCTCCTATTCCGCCAAGACCATTGATTGATGTTACTACCCTCCGACTGGATTGAGATTGGGGATTTTGTATATATATACATACATACAACGGTGCTACATTTGACAGGCCTCATCAAGAAGTCGTGGATCGAAGAGTGGGAATTAGCAAGAATGGTGCATATATATTATGCACACGCTGAAAGGTCTTGGATACTTCTCACTGTGGAGATCACTGATGGATCGTTGGCGTGCCATGGCTTGGAGCGCTGTAGACGGGCTCGGTTGGCGGAACGGTAGCCGTCAGGACCCTGCGAGTATGATTGATGCTCAGCAAAAGGAGGATACGCAATGCAAATCTGAGGTCTTGAGGGTAGTTTGTCGATGGCCGAGGGTTAAGCATTGTGGGCAATATGGTTTGTGGGATGTGGATGGCTCTTTTGAGGGTTGTTGCTGCTAACGACGACTGGAAGAACTCTATATCGAGCGACATATCTTCTTACGCTGTTCTTTCTACGAAGACTTGAGCTGGTGGAAGAGCCGGCGAGAGAGTTGTCGCGAAAGATTATGGGGACTGGCCGATCGTGAATAGCTTTCCTTCGCCCGCTTACAGCAATATCGACTATGTCGTTACGAGACACGAGCTCGAGGCATGCTGTGGGACCTTTACCGTCCTCCCAGACTTTTGGATCTTTTGGGCAATCCATTTAAATATTCCGAGGCGTGGAGGATTTTACCAGCTGACTCTTAACTCGGTCGGGCATGTACCGACAGCTTCTGTGCCCACGGGGGCGGCATCTACTGCTGCAAATTCGGAGGCTGTGCGCCGTTACAGGGTGTACAAAGGACAACAATTACACGGTGACATCGAAGAGAGGATTGGGAAAACCCGCATCTCACCCTGGATGATCAAAGGACGAATGCACTGCCGCTCACACCTCTTCCTCAAGAAGTCTCGGGGACCAAACGTGAATATAAAGGGATAAGTCAAGGACTCCTTTAAGTTATTAAACCTTTAAAGATTTAGAACATGAATTTGAACTTGTTGTTGCTGCGCAGGCATGCGTCCCAAAGCTGCAAGGTTTGGCTGGACAATGTTGGAACATTGGCTGGATTTGTTAGGGGACTAAATGTTAAAAATAATTAATAAGTCAGGTCCGCCGTATACCCATCTTTTCCTATTCGTATCGCCATCAGTACATCAATTACTAAAGCAATATATCCAAACTCGTCGCAACTTTCACAGCAATGCCAAAAGAATTGTTTCGTTTAAACCATGGACGCTCTATTCTCTTGCGGGACCGGAACATAAAGCCGACTGGCAGCTACCATTTGGTGACCGTGGGTGGAAAGGTCAAGCCCAAAGCACTGGATCCCAAGTCATACGCAGGTAGTGCTACCCAGTGGTCGAGGATGGTCGAAGATGGTTGCCGGGTTCTTTCAAAAGACCATCATCACGAAAGTTACCCCTATCGAAAATGTTCCCACGGACACTATGGCCTCGCAGCAACTACTGACAGCTCTCAAAGTCTCCATGAAGAAATAGGATACCAAATCTCCGCAAGCGTGAGATCGCCGTTCGAAGCCAACGAAACCTCTCTTATACCGTCAAATTCAGGGCTTCGAGAAGCGCGCACGTGGAGGCAATGAGACTGAAGCACGAGACATGTGCTGCTCGCGCCTCAGCTTTGATTAAAAAAATGATTTTTACTCAAATTGACCGAGGAAGCGGAGACCGGCGGTGTTGATATCTTGAAGACACACTCGAAAATGCGTTGTTGTGGTGATGAAAAGGGGGGACCTACAGAGTCTCAAGATCACAGGGGTTGGCTTTTGTGACGTGATGTGGATCTGGCAAGAGGTAAGGCTGGAGGCTTTTGTTCGGTCGAAAAGATTGCAAGATCGTCCAATGTCTGGGGTGAGATCTCGCATTTATAATTCTCGTTGCGGGGATAGCATTGAGACGAAGGTGGATGTGTGAGTCGCTTCTATATCCGCTTCGAGGTATAGAAACCAATATATATTGCGACTTCTGTGAGTGGTTGACATATGAGCGGCACCGATAGCCTGGCTAGAGTAAAATCGGTATTATCATCACCCCTGGAGATATTCAGATCAAGAGGGCTGGAACATCACAATCTGGTGACATGTTACAGTTACGTCCCCCTCGATTCTCTAGCTTCATGTCCTTTCTTGAGAAAGGCTGTTGATCGCTTATGGCGACGCGGAGAATTCGTTGGAAACTTCGTGTGAGGATTTATGCCAGAGCGCAAGAAGAAGAACGTCTTTCTGCCGAACTCATCACATGGCAGCTTAAGGGAGAGCCTTCTCCTCGAATGGATTGGTGCGACCACTTCACTTTGAAAGAGCTATCTACGCTTCCGATCACGTTATAGTAAGATGTCGTTCTTGTGATTGATTTCACACCAGTTCCAACAATCTCATCAACAGATCACCAAAATGGACTATTCTATTTACTGCCTCAACAGCATCAAATCACAAGGTAGATATCATTACCAGCGAAGCTGAGTGCTTTGATACCAGTCTCATCAGAAAAGCAAGCGTTCTCCAGATCAAGGATCTATGACGGCTTTGTCAGCGGCAAACTTTCTCATCAAGTCTCTACACCAGATGTAGACGATGTAAGCCTTCACGGTATCAGCAAATTCACTGGAGATGGCCATGACGAGAATGGAGCTTGCTCTGGTCCGCGTCAGCCTGGAAGCTCCCAAGATGGCGGGAGACGGTGGTGTTCAATTCGAGTTTGGTATCGATCCCGCAAAGAAGAAAAGCTTTCTAGATGAAGTGGTGACTAAGACTACCTACCGAATCGAAGAACAAAAGGACGACGGTTTTCAATAGCTTGTTGGGGCAATTCAAGACGCTGTCACAAGACATGGCAAGCGCCAGAGGATTCTCGCTGATGGGATATAGATTTGATTTGAAGAAGACGGTGATTTCTCTGTTTGATTATCATTTCTTTGCCATCGGAACAACGGCAGTGAGATAGCACACGAGATTTCTGTGATATTCGGTGAGTGTTCTGGCCCGGGGCTCGGCGTTGCCTTCTTTCATCGAGAATGCCGAGGCTTTAGAGGGTTCTATATGTTGCTTGATAGTGAGTAAACAAGGTCTACTTTTTTATATCCTGCTGTCTTCGTTTGTTCTATACAATTTCCGAATTCCGGCCGCTTATCTGTGGCACTCTGGCCCAAAAAAAGGCATGAGAAGCATATCACAACTTGTGATCAAGGCGGACAATAGCACTCGTCGCTTCATTGTCTACGGCTATCAGCTACTCGGGGACGCAGGGGAGCGATTACAACAGTCCCAGAAGTAGAGTCAAATGGATTGGGGTCGGATGATCAATTGCCGACATCCTGGCAAAGAGATAACCAAGGCCAAGGGGAAGTCTGTGCCATTCTGGTGCATCGGTGAAGAATGTTCACCTCATTCTCATGCCCGCGTACTGTGACGTGCTGGGGTAGCTGGCTCCACGAGACAACTCAGCCAGAAAGTCAATTTCAACCCATGCAATGCGCCGAACCGGTTGCTGCTCCCACAGGTTGCAGCTACGCAACTTAACGCATCCAGATATACATCACCGATCATGAATTGAACACCACCTTCAGTCCGCATCTTTAAGGAAGGGGAGCACTGCCGGAGGTGCTGCATGGTTTTCTAGGTGAAGCCAAAACTTGGCAACCCTGACGGCAGCATCAGAGCAATGTCAGGGGATTGAGAACCCTAGACGTTGTAACCTTGCAGTACTAGCTCTCGCATCTTTGGAAGTACTACATCCAGCAGATCATTTTGATCAGTTTACGGAGTTAGTTGCAGGATGAGCCCATGGAGCCAGGAACCAGAGAACGAAGTGAAAATGAAAGATATGGGATGTTAGCATCGTTTACAAAATATCTTTAAGGAAAGGGTGATGGATTTCCCACTCAGCGCCGGCCTCAGTAATGAGAGCTAAGCGACGACAGTGAGGAGACTGTTGGGGAATGGTTTGAGTAAAGTGGTATTACGATTGGTAACAGATTTCATTAGTGGAAATCCAGCTGTTTAATTTATTTTATACGGCAACCAGGACGAGCGATCGTGGTGTTCACCAACGAGTCTACAAGAGTACTTATGGGAAATTCGCGGTCAGGTCCGACAGGGTTTTGGAAGAGATCAAAGACAATTTTTGTCAAGATTTCCAGAGCCGTGCATTGACGACTATCGGACAACTGAAAGAGGAGGTCTTCGGAACGCCGTTTACTAGTCGAGGATTGGGAAGACTCTATGAAAACGCAAGCGTTGGACAACTTCCCATCACTCCTCAATGCTTCAGAAGATACTAAGAGCTGTAGGGAGAAGGTAAAGGTTAGTGAGTCGGACTATCTAGGTCAAGCGACTTCAGTCTAAAACCTGAATTCTTCAAGGCGTTATCAGTAGTAGCGAAGAAGCAGGAAGTGGGCACTCGAGCTACCAAGTTTAAGGGAAAGGGCCGAAGGAGAAAGTTCTTAAGGATTCCGAGAAGATCCCATCAATGGGTACGGAGTGGGTCAAGCTCCGTCAACTCGTAGGCAATTCAGGATACGCTACCATTCAGATTACTGTTCCATGCAACACAAAGCCCGAGCGCTACGGAATCACGAAGATCTGCGCAATAGAAGCTGTTGTCCAGATATCGAGTCATAAAGGAAAGGCAAGAGTCGTGAGGCGTCGCGCCTAGTTGCAGTCAGAGATGTTATTGGAAACATGGTTACCGCCGATATCGAGATACGAGTGCGAACTTCCGAGGTGGACCTCACGGATACAGAAAGCCTCCCAATGTACCTTGGAGAGCTTCTGATTGCTTCACCATACGTGCCCAGCATGGACCTTCTCTGCGGCCTTGATTCCGTCGCTTGACCCCTGAGCGTGATTTACGATCAAGCTATCAAACCGACTTCACTCTCTGAATATGTCTGATGACTGGAGTATACAGCACCGAACTCGTTCACGGGGTATGATTCTATCCAAGTTATCAGCACCAACTCAAGACTGGTGCTGCCAAACAAAGAGCGATCAAGACAGAGAGCAAGTCGGAGGGCAAGTCAAGTACAGGGGACAACGAACATACGACTAGCCATACAAGAACAGTCAAGAGAGAGAAGAATTCCCTCCGCACAGAGGATCATCCAATGCCAACATGCTGATGACGCCGAAGGGAAAAATCAAGTAATCCGTTTAGTCGAGGACATTCTCGGCGAGAATACCAATGCCGAAGACTCGGATGCTTCAAAACATATCAGTATGGAGGCGTATTATGAGATACTCTCCGCTCAAGTACTGTTGACCGACTGCGAGACGTACACGCTCATAGGCTAGACGCCCCTGAAAGAAAAATGGATAAAGATTGGTAATCGTGCCATGAACTTCAAGATGTTAATTAATTTAGAGATTACGTCGTACCCTACTACTAATATTCGCTTCTAGGTCCTAGGGCCGCGTAGTAAGTAACTTATTATAATCTACTTAGGGTACCTAGCCAACGTTAACCCTTATAGTCGAAAGCTCGCTCACTAAGGTCGAAGAAAAACCGATCCTACCTATAACTTGACTCCAGTCTTCAACGCTTGAGGACATCTTCAAACGGCGCATGGGCGTTATTAGAAAAGGTAATACTTATGCCTTACATCCGTAGAGTTCCTATAGATAGCTAATTCGACTATACCGCCGAAGATCTTCTTAGAATCCAAGTATTCCTTACCTGATCACGCAATTCCTTTTCCTCAGCGGGCCGTTCAAAGGGATCTTCCAGGCTCAGGGTTCGTCGAGCCTCCTACCATCAAACAACCGGAAGCCCATCCGTCACCGAGCGAGTCGAGCAAATCGAGCGAAGAGAGCGCAAAGATCCCAGAGGAGAACCAGCAGAACGCAGGCCTGCCTAACGAAGATATCGAAGCTCTGGAAGACCCAGTCATTGAAATCAGTAGCAAATACGAGTCCTTCGCCGTCATGCCGCAACCTACCGCGAAATGATTTTGCACAGTAGCAATACAGGAGGTCTCTCAAGTGATCTCAAGAGTGGCTTGAACCAATAGGAGGATGTCAAGATATATCTTATCAGTGATGAAAACTCCTCTGGACTTGTTCTGACCTTTTAGTCCAAACGAACCATGGCAGCATCTCTTTCGAGACAGTATTGTAATAGCCATGTCAATTCAAACTATCACGGAGACCTTTCAGTTCCTCGTCAAGAGCAGAAATCACATGGCCTACTTCATTCTTGTTCATCAAATTGAAGCAGGATGCAGTGGTGAATGCAAGACAACAAACACCGTCAAGGTATGCTTCCTACTTTACTCGACATGTTCCTCTCAGCCATGTCAGCCCATACGTGGTATAAAAAAGCATCATGTCATAGCCCCACGATAAAACCAATTTGTCTTCACTGGGACTTGGACATGATTCGCAGTGGACATCAGGCGGTAGCAGGAAAAAAAGGAGTCAAGTGGCGAGGCTCTCGGTAGGACGCCCGGCGAGTCAAGCGGCACATGGATGGCGGTTGATACCCTGAAGTGATCCATGTTGGAATGTGAGAGGAAGAAAAGCATTTAAGGAAAGAGTTGAGAAAAGATTCGAGGAAAAATTTGAGTCTACGGTTGCAAGGGCACTTACGAAGTAAAGAGGCGATAAAGTCAGACTGAATGCATGGCGGTACTTGTCTTTGCCTCCATGGCGTGTGAGATTCTAGGTCGACCTTTGGTTCTCATTCCCGTCAATTCTAAGAATGTGCTACACGCCTTGGAGAGAGTGGTAAGTTTAGGATCGAGCGTTTCCACACACTGCGCAAGCTCGCAGCCCTCTGCATCAGATCAGGACAAGCCGCTGTCAGAGCCGGTCGTGCAGTATGAATGCATTCAAATCTGCGATGACACCCAGTCTCTGGCAAACGGCGCTGATCTCGTCATCATTAATTCTAAGCCTACCCAGATGCCAGCATTGACCGAAGATGGCAACCATGCATTCAACTCCTAGGTCAACCATGCTCGCGCTTCTACCTTAAGCGGCAGCCTTAACCGGGAGGTATTCTCCTTTTTCCGCCGTGGGTACGTAGCGGACTTAGTGAAATAGCAGCTCGAACTTCTGCCTCTGCTTCCGAGTCATCAACATCTGTCCCGTTTGAGATACGTCGGCATCTCAGTCAGGATTCATCAGGGCTACGACAGTCTAGCTACTCTCCGATTCCGGCAGAGCCAGAGACCGGTCTACAGGGCATCACTCGGCCTCCCGAGGCTACCGTGTTGACTACAGGTTTTGACGTAAACATACTTTTTTTAAAAAATAATCATCCAGGAGCGTGACCGTCACATTCTCAAAGAATTTGAAGCCACACCGGCGGCAAGACGGGACCCCCATTGAATGATGCAGAACGTTACGGAGTGCGCTGGGGCAAAGGAAATGGGCCTGTAAGTTCGAGAACTTAGCTAAAGGTTATAAATATACTATTTCCAAGCTTTACCTCATTCCATGTTTTTACCAACGGATCATTTTCTACCACCCAAACGAAAATACTCTACTATGACTCCTAGTTCAAAGTCTTTTGATTCAGATATTCTTGTCACTTGGTTTTGCCTGCAACTTTTCCTACATCGTCAACATTCGAGAGAAGGACTGGATGACAGTACCTATGAAGACTGATTAGGACTCCTCTGCGGCTCCCAAGCTGTTGCAAAGGATGTATCCTGTAGGGATTCTGATCGTGTACTACTCTGCCCAGGTGAAGTTGGCCAGAAATTGGCTGCTGACCATTGCCCTTGGAGGAGTCTCGCTTGAGGTACAACTTGGCGATAAGGTGGTAAGAGTACTATCA
>JAABUL010001005.1_pt1 | contig 56867 bp, 61 predicted proteins | sample 5559151 | NCBI WGS metagenome assembly JAABUL01 (sample SAMN10711876, study PRJNA513368) | rock metagenome | isolation source: Antarctica rocks | place: Antarctica: Victoria Land, Pudding Butte sud
ACGGTCAATGCGATGGCCTACCCACTCTCATCGCCCTACCCACCAGTGGACCTGGTCATACGTCCATGTGCAACTAGTGAGCCTGCTACAATGGCATCATTCTACCTCGCATAGTGAGCCTGCTACACCGCCGAACTGATGGAAATTACAACATTATCAAATACTTCCATCCCAGTTGAGATCGGTATTGACACTATTAGGCTTATGAGTGCAATTGACGTAAGTGGCCCGAGTAGCGAGGAACTCATGAACTACAATGCACTGGTCCCAAATGAGGACAACTACCAGTTTGACTTACTGAAAGTCGAAGGAGGAAAACCATACCACCCTCCCGCCGGTTTTATAGGAAGAGACCCTTGGTTCATGATACTCTCTTCTTCCAAAGCCTCCAAAATAGAAAAGTATACTACCGACACGAAAGCGCTGGCGATCGATTCTTCGCAACTTTTTCAACGCACTATGGCACAGATAGCGAATTTGGCTTTTAAAACCAATGACTCTTCACCTGTACCTGGTTCCATAAGGACTCGAGAGCCTCGCCTTACGATACAGCGAAGCTCTTTGTTTTATTTACAGTCCACGCTTGGTCTTTTAGGCATCACAGCTATTTGCTGTGCTACTGTCATAAGACCAAAGTCTTGCCTGAAAGAAGACCCTGCCACACTAGCAGCTCTATCTATCATTGTAGCCTCTAGTGAAGATTTCCAAAGACGAATCAAGAGCAAAGGTCATCTTGATGATAAGAGCTGTGGGAAAAGTCTCGAAGGCTTAAAGGTCAGATTTGATGCTGATGAGTGTTCAAAGTCTTTGATAGAAACCCGAAACTCTATTGTAAGTATAATTACGTATTTGACTGGAATAGTAAAAGCATCACTAAGCTTCAAATAGGCTCGGACCCCCTTAGACGACAGTGATACACGTAACGATGGTTACATGCCTCTGATGCTTCGTATAGCACCCCGGATATGTCTCATGGTCGCAATTACTGGAACGGTGGTGGCTCTCGGAATCCTGTTAAGAGACTCCAATAATCAGTCAGGCTTTGGTGCGCAAACCACATTCAAGAACCTTGGCTGGACTTACACACCAAGCGCAATCTTAGTCTTATTAGGATATGCTGTCGAGGGCGCGAGCAGCTGCACCCAAGCTGTAAGCTCTTATATGGCCCTTAGTAGAGGATCTGTCAGTGGCCGAAAGTCTTTGCTCTTCAACGCGGCGGACCATTCAGCATTCGCCATGTTCTCGTACGGATATTGGCAAAACATCCGTTGGACCTTCTTTACAAGTTCAATGATCGTAATCATATATCCAGCAATCAAGGTCATGGCTGTAGGGTTTATATATCCATTCTTTAGGCCATCATATGTTTACAGCCACCATCGAGATCGATCAGTCCTTGATAGCAAACCTCGACAAGGTATCTGTGACCGGTGCGCTACAATCCGAATTGGTTGGGTTAGCGAACAAATATGGCATATGGACATTGACACCACAAATGGAATATCCATCGCGTGGCATTGCAGGCTCACTCATATTCAGCAATCTTACCTCCAATTCACTGTCAAGTGAAGCCAGTCAAGCCCTATCTCATGGGGGTTTGCTCACAGCGACTGTGCCAGCTGTTCAAGTAGAAGTAAACTGTTCGGCCTATACTAGCGAGGACTTCCAGGTTGTAAGAGTAGGGACTATTGTCAGGATAGTCTGTAAGAGTCAGGGTTGTCGAAAGTACTTTCCACAGCTTAACGAGTCTCATGCCCTGCCGGCAGGTGTACCTCTTTGGCCAGGAGGCTTCAATATTTCAGCTTGCCCCAATCTTAGTTATTACGGATACACCAGTAACGTCGACGAGTTTGCGTCTGACCCGGAAGAGTATGGCCTTGCCACTATAAGCGGATTGTTTATGCAAGTTGACGACTATGGCCCCAATGTGACGAGTGCGATACAGCGCTTCAACATGACTCCTAACGCTATTGCTGGATACTCTTGTGTTCGGACTTTCAACAAAGTCAACGTCAATGTGACTTTTGCTCGAGCTATACAGCCGAATCTCAGAGGGACATCACTGCTTCCGACGAATATTGCAGGTTTTGACAACCAATCGATACTACCAGCTAATGATTTGCCGACGTACAGTAATAACAACGTTACTATGAGTTACCCTCAGGAGTGCATCTCCTCCCAAAATCTGACGTGCGGAGCTTCCACAAGCTCGATCCTTCCTGGCACGTCTTCTTGGGGCGATGATATTACACCCCATTCGATGCTAGCATATGACGGAGTCACTGGGTTTTTAGGACTTTTAGCGGCTACTCAGCTGCAGTATCAAGCTAGCAACAATTCCTCGCTAGAATGGTTGTTCGTGCCTGAACATCTACAGGAAACGGCCAAGGAGGCATACACCATGTTCAGTGCTCAGGCAATTAATCAGTTACGCCGTTATCCCAGCGATATCGGAAACAGCACTGTCCGAAGAACTGCGACAATCAACCAGCAATCCTTGCGAGCGGTCCAGTCTCGCTATGCCACAGTCGTGCTTATCGTATTACTTGGTATCATCCTTGGATGCATAGTCCTCGCAGTTTGGCGTGTACCGTCGAAGCCGGTCGTTGCTAAAGCACCAAACTCCATCGCAGCGCAAGCCTCCCTGCTTGCCGGTAGTAACTTAGTCCGCAGACTTAGAGAAGAAGGCGTGAAGTCGGTGGCGGAAACTAATATCTGGAACGAAGAAGTCTTTAGCATGGGGTGGTGGGTGTCCAATGAGCCGCAGCCTGAAGGAGGAGAGCGTGAAGAGAGATGGGGGATTGATATTGGCGTGGCGCGTTTGCGCAATACATTGGAGAAGTAGGACCATGGGCATCACGGAGGAGATCCACGAGCTATGACACGTGGGATATTGGATCAGAGGTAGATGTGGGAGATTTCTGACAGGTCACCAGAAAGGTAAGAGGGAGGGGATGAGATATATAATGCTGCCATGGGAAATCTGTTCTTCTCAAGTTTTCCTTCTGTTTTTGAGCGTTTCGATTCTACAGCTCATTCGGACTAGACGCGAGTATTCAACATACTCAGCTTTATTTTTGGACGTCGTTATCACCGTTATTGTTTTTCCATTGACGTTGTACGCTTTGACGGTTCCCGCGTGTTGTTGACTGATCTTGTGTGGCTGAGCTTCTGTCCAAAGGGCCGACTTGGACAGCCCTACGGAACCCCTGCACGCCCTCGGCATCTTTCAATTTAGGAACATTCGCACGATTCGGGCATTAAAGATGCTTCTGCCCTTCAAAATGGTCGAATTAATCGCAAAGCTACCATCTACGTTACGAATATATGAGAATATCGCATCTCAACCTCTCGAGTCATGGCCTCCTTAATCTACGCGGCTGGCGCTACTACATACGATAGGTAAGATGTTCTCTTCTGGATGTCTCCCTTGCTTCTCTTGAGGGCTCCGCTAATGGTCTCTTTTCACGTGAGTCGCATGAGATTTCAGCTGACCCTCCATCAGGATCCAGAAGTTCTTCGCCGCGCGTCGTCAACGCAAAGAAGCCAATGCCGCCCTCTTCGCACACCAAGAAGCTGCCAACGCGGCTCGAATCGCCGCGTTGCAAGCCAACACCTGTTTCTGCTCCTCCAGTGATTGGGATGGGCGAAGCCACAACGACGGATGCGCACAGGCTGCGGTCCTCGCTAGAGAACGTGAAAGAGGAAGACGGAACAACGAGGCAGCTGAAGATGGCGCCATGGAAGCCCAGCCATCTGCGATAGCGCCTGTGCCCTCACAACAAGGGCTTCCAGATATAGAAGACGTGGAACCCGGTGGTCCGCCGCCAGAGTATATGCTAGTGGACGAGCATGGTCAGATGATGGTGGATGAGCATGGCAGGAAACAAAGATGGCAGGGGCGGGGGTTAAGAGCGCTTTTCCAGAGGAAGAGGGGGGCAAGGGAGGATATGGTTCGCGTGGGGTGACTGGACAAAATTGATCGCGCATCGATTGAACATGAGTGATAGCTATGGTCTTTGGCCTTGTAGGCTGAAGTGATGACTATCTTCTTGTTATTGAAAGATGTGAACTGTGTTTTTATACTTCTAGCACTGCCACCTGCGCAAGGCCCTCGCTATCACTAACATGAAGCTATCATGAGCTTAAAAGCGTCGGTATCTGAACATCACTTTTCCGGAAGACCACCGATCGAGCCCATTGTTAGTGATGATCTACCTTATCTATGTGGTTTCATTAGGGTAGTGTCTTCTGCCACTCAGCTAACCGAACTTAAAGCAAAAGGTTATTCCCAGGAGTACGAATGTTCTGCCAACAATGGGCGGAAGCAAAGAGTGTTGGAAAGAAGGTATGGCAATCTCCGCCTCCATAGGGCTGGTAGGGCTGGGGACCCGCTAGTAGAGTTTCCACCTTCTTCCTCCTAGATAGCCTCCTATTCAGCTTTAACCTACTTACCAAATGCCCCCATATTGTTGAAGCGTAGGAGCAATAGGAGCAACAGTGGGAGCAGGGGGAGCGGGAGCAGTGGCATGACACTGCTCCCTAACCTGATTTGGTTAGCTTGGTTCCTCCTAGAACGCGAAAATATAGATTGTATCCTACATAGAAAATATACCTTTAAGCAATCATCAGATTTACACTTCATCATTCTTCAACAGCTAGCTTCACAAAATAAGAGTCTTTCCCCCAATCAAGTATGTTCTCGTGCCCGGTGACCTCAATCGTCAGTAACCCCAAATGCATCCAAAAATACACACGCTATCGCTTCCAGAATCATCAATAATATCCTGATCTCGTCTCTTTCTGGTGTATATCCTTGTTCATGTTTTCTTCATCGGCATCATTTTTCGTCTTTTGAGATCTCTGCAATTTCGTCCTCACGCAAATCTAACTTCAGGCCAGTCTCATGGCGTAGCCTCGTTTCGGTGGAAGTTTTGAGCTTAAGTTTACAAAGCATATACAAATGCCATATCCATAAGTCTTTCTCATATTCTCACCGTGCCCCACTCTTTCCACACTTAAGGCACCTTAGCTGTGTCGGCTCAACTGGCTGACGGCGACCACATTGGCTACAGTCTAGATCTACCGCAAATTCTGGAACGTCAAGACAAGTTCCTTTGAACTGTATTCGCATCGCATCGTCTGATTGAAACTGCTCAATGTTGGATCTCGCATGGCGAAACGTGGCGTTCCAAAGCTCTCGATTAGATTCAGGAGTCAACTTGTACACCTTAGCAATTGATCGTAGAAAGACTTGCGGGACCCAATCTCTTTTCAATCTACCCTCATATTTTTGCGTAGCAAGTCTCGAGAGCCCAGGGGCTTGGTATTTGTCACCAAGTGCATACATTTCAGCGTGTAGTTCCAACATTGATAATGGCTCCTCTTTGCCTTCGTCACCTTCGGTAGGGTCGGAGTAGTCCCCGCAATAAAAGAAGTCCATAAGTCTTCGGGCAAGATAAAAGTGGTCGTCCGTGAGATCGACTTTCTTAAGCTTCCCTACGGTAAACGATCGAAATTAACTATCCGTCATATTGCAGGCTTTATATCCACTCACTTAAAAATCCCCTGTGCACGCGGCGAGAAAGAAATCTGATTGAGAGCATAGTATAATGCGGTGCGCTTGTAAGGTGTACAATGGTCGCAAAGTACTTCAAGAACAGTACACGTTAGTACGTGGAAGGAGTAGACAGGATTCTACCGTTATTGGAGGAGTTAAAGCCCGATTTACCTCCTGTTGAGGGCCAAGACCGGCAGCGAACAGAATAGACTTGAACACGAAATCATATGTAATCAGCATTCCTGTTGGTTGCCATTAGGTATTAATACTCGTGCAAAACTGATCACGTGTTGGGACTCCGAATGTCTTCGTCCAGAGATGATGTGCTATCTCAACTTCATAATTCCAGGAGTAGACCTAACTAACGGGTGAGCTAATTTCCAACTTTTCATATACCTAACTGGATTCATTCTGAAAGCAAAGAGGCGACCTCATCGCAATCCCAGTAAAATGCAAAATCAAAGCCAAAGCTCAAACCAGACAGGGGCGAATCTTTGTTGATCCATACAGTCAGTCCGCCTTGAGCCTTTGCGGCGCGACAAAGCTCTGTTGCCAGTCTCCTCGCTCCTGGCACTTTCAAACCTGTTCCCACCACGAAAACCACCTCTGGACCCCTCTTCAGATCTTGCTCCGTCATTTGTCCAATCTCGTGGCCCATGGGACTTTCTTCTCCGTAGAGCACGACGTTCGGACGGAGTCTGCCGATGCCAAGTTGTCGTTTCCCCATCCTTTCTCGTTCCAGAGTAACCTCTCGGCACCGGTCACAGTCTGGCAGATCTGACCCGTGAAACCGGTCAGACACGAGTGGCCCATTCCAGCCACAATACTGACACAATGCCTCATCTATCCGTCCGTGAAGCTGCACGGTCTTTTCCCAAAGATTAGAAAGACGATGCTCGATGCAATCAATGTTCTGTGTGTAATGTCGAAGGAGACGACCGTTGTGGGCGAGTCCGTCCAAGAAACGGTGAAAAGAGGTAGGCTCCGCCTGAGCAGAAAGCCTCCTCATGTCGCGGACCATCGCATGAAATCGATCAGTGTCGACCGGCGAGTTGTAAACAGATAGATCAAAAGAAATTCGGGCCGACTTTCGTATGGTTTGGAAATCAGGAACTTTGAGACCACCATTAGACTCGCCGTGACCGAAGCAATAATAGAGACTCACTGCCTGCATTCACGGAAATCCCAGCGCCACTGATGACCACGACTTTCTTTGTATTCTGCAAAAGTAATCTCAAGGCAGATATCGCCTTTGCTCCATTGCCGCTCAACGGCTGCGTAATTTCGATACTCTGGAAGACGTTTGAAGGTGCAGGCTGAATGGACTTCTTCGATTTCACAACTCGAGGAGATCTCTTTGGGGGATCTTGTCTTCCGCTCGATAGCTTGTCTTTGGCAGTCCTACGTTTTGACATGGTCGAGATTTCGCTACAAGGCTGGCAGGGTCCGGTGTAAAGCGGGTTCAGGTTGACTCGTAGAGGGGAATGGAGGGGGCAGACCTTCCTTTTATACCCAATGATCACGCTAGTGTTAGCCAGAACTCGGCCGTCTCACCTTAGGCAGCGTCAGGCTGTGCTGATGTAGAATGGACCGGCTGCCAAAGGCCAATCACGGCTCGCGATATGGCCGGATTGCCTTGCATTATAGACGGAAGCGCCTTTGAATCTGCTTGGTGGAGCGTCCGCGTTGAAAAGAGGGTCAAGATCTGTTGCAAGCCATCAAGCGCTCTTTGGGTTGAAGCTCATGTCGTCTGGTCGGTGACCTCTACTGGTGGCCTTCACTTCACGGGTAGACAGAAATAGCTTTGTGGCTGTGGTCAGTTTGTAAATCTCAGAATCTGTAAAAAATTCAAAACATACCATCGGCCCATCGTTCATGTTCCAACTACTAGCCAAGCATATGCGGTGTCCAAGTTACAGCTGATCTGAACAGCGCTTTTTCGATAAAGCAGTATATATCAGCGGCATAACGTGAGCCAAAACTTGAGGTAGAGAGCGGCCAAATCTAGTGCAGAGCGTCATATTCAGGAGGATTGAAATTTGCTGGGATGGTCCGCCATTATTGGATGGCGTAGATATCTATTAAAATGCCACTGGATCTCTGGAGCCCAGTCAGTCCCCTCAAGAGTCAGCAGAAAGTCCCAAAAAGCCATCCAGCAAGTCATTTACCGTACTCATGAACCATCCGAACATGACAAACATGCCAAGTCAATATCTTCAAATTCCATCTGACTTGTCCCAGCAGGACTCGCATGGTAACGAAAGCTTCACAGATGTTTACTCTTTCCCTCCTTACCCGCTGACTCCTTATCCTACGATCCCAGAGACAAAGGATTGGTCACCTTTCGCGCTTGAGACACGGAATAACCTGGTCCACACGACGGAACCTGAAGCCGAGCGAAGGGTAAGAACTTACTTTTACGCCTCTTCACCCTCTGATCTATGCCATTCTTCGCCGACTTCGTCTTTGAAGATTTCGTCGACAGAACTTCAGAGAGTATTAGACTCCCTCCTGGATCAAGTTGATTGATTGGAGGTGACAGTTAGAGTGGCTGAACATCGAGCGCCGTCAATTTACTGCAACGCCATCGAGAAGATATTGCTGGCACATATTCATCGGCTTGTGAAAACCGAGGGCGAGGGCGAGAATGCGGCTAATTTTAGCAACGGCAGTGACGACGAAGAATATGTGTATGTGTACGAGAGTGATGATGAAGATGAGGTTAGAAGTGAAGCTTCAAGAGAGAGTGAAGACGAGGATGGAGATGGCGATGAAGATAGTGATGAAGACATGAAAGGAGATGAGAACGAACAAGATGATGAAGACAGCGATGATGGTATGAATGACGATGAGTATGATGAAGACAACTTATACGACAGTATATGAAGAGTAAGCGAGGAGGGACAAAGCAATCGACGCATTTGATGCGATTGTTTGAGAATGGTAGTCTCGAGTCTGGGTTTGCGACATATAGAACTATCATATAGCCTAGAAGATTTTTCATGCGTTGATTGAAGAAGTACGAGTCTGACGTTCGACAGTAATATTGACTTTTTGCATGAAACGTGGAACAGAATATGTTAAAAGTCTGATTGTTTACTACTTTGAAAAGCGACCAGCTCAGAAGACGGTGAGGGAATTTTCAATAATGTTATTGATAGTGTGAAAAACTTTTGATATGAACCACGCCTCGTAGTGTGGACCATTTTTGATGTACATCACGGCTGATGATGTGAACAATGCCTTGCAGAGATAGATAATCCAAAAAAATATATATGAGGAAGTAGTCGCTGAGGGAGCACTTCGCACGGGCAGATTCTCCAAAATTTGAAGGGAGCTGAAGAAGCGCTCGTTGAGGGAGTACTTCCCACAGGTAGCCTTCAAAGTTGGAAAGTGTACTCGCTGGTGAAGTACTTGCTAAGGGAGTACTTCTCACGGGTAAATTCTTCAAATATTGGGGGGAGCAACTCGTCAGGGGAAGTACTTGCTAGAGAAGTACTTCTAGGTAGATTTCCAAAGTTGAGGGTTAACTGAGAGACAACTCGCTGAAGAAGTCTAAAAATTGAGGGCTCGCTGGCGAAGTACTCTCACAGCTAGATTGTAATTCACTTTTTGAAGGGGTAAGCGGAACTCAGTTCTTCACGTGACGTGCTCAAAGTCTCTGGATAGTAAATTGACAGGCAAAGGATACGATTCTTTCTAGACTAGTCAGCTTTAGATCGATGTATCAGGATCATACATACAATCTCTGTTATGGTGGGAGGTCATGTTTCGTGATCTCACGATCGGTAGGTATATTACCTTCTATTCTTGCAAACGATTGCGTCTTTGCTTTTGCGATGTAAGGCATCCTGTATATTTTCCTGGCGCAGAAGACCCGAAACGGGATAAAGTGCAGACATATATTGAACTAAGCAAGACGAGTGTTTGGGTTTCATTTCTGGCTTCCCCCCGACTTCAGTTCTGACGCTTCCCAAACTTCAACTCTGGCTTCCCCCGCTCCAATTATGACTCCCCGTCCTCTAGTTCCGGCTCTCTTCGCGCTTCAACGGATTTCGCAAGATGTGATAGTCTAGAAGGCACATTGACTTGACTCGTGATTGAGTCGGCGATGTGGTGCACACGTGCTTTATTCTAGGATGTGAGCCGATGAAGGGAGCAAACATGCCGTAAGACACTATATGTCTTGAGACACTATGTCTTGAACCGCTGTGTGTCTTGAGCCACTATATGCCTGGAGACACGTGTCGTAAGACATCATACGTCTTGAGACATATGTCACGAGACACTATATGTATTGAGGCACATGTAGAAAGACATTATACGTCTTGAGACATATGTCACGAGACACTATATGTATTAAGGCACATGTAGGAAGACATTATACATCTTGAGACATCATATGTATCAAGACACTCGTAGAAACACACTACATGACTTAAGACCAACGTATTAGACACTTCTACTTTTCTCCCTCTTGTACATTTAATGAAGATCGTACAGGAATGGTTTTTGAATCAATACGTATTTCATCTTCGAATACATGTGATCGATTTTCTTTGATTCTATTGTAAATATTACATCATGAGCAGTAACAAAAACCCAAGCCCTTGTTACTCAATTCTGCCATCCTGATAAATAGTATGCAACCATTCTATCGCTCCGAGGGCTGATATTTCAATTCCAGCAGTTTTACCCGGTCGTTCAAATAGCCACGTGCAAGGCTTCGTAGATCATCTCGCTGCTTATCGGTTCCGAATACTAAATCACGGTCAGTCTTGATACGCAAAGAGCGAATTGTACTTACCCATCACCAGCATCTTTTCCTTCCCACTCTGCATCTTTTCGTTGAATTCTTGCGCACCCCTAGCGTCCCCTTGCGCGGCCTCGATATCCTCTGAATGCCTCATGTTCACCTCTGTTTGTAAAACCTCCTGCAAATCTGCGAATCCTCGGTAAACAGTTTCACGTTGACCAAAAGACACTTTGTTCTTTTTCAAATAGGTCGAAAAAATTGAGATGAAGAGAATCTATTCTGCGTGTCAGTGGATCAAACGAAAGCATCGATGAACGTCACCTTATCCAGATTGTCGCCTTCCAAGGCATTATTAAGCAGCGGCTCTACTGCGAGAGCAGTCTCTGCCATTGTAAGTTTCTCATCAGTGAATTCTCAACCCCGCTTCATGCTTACCGATGTGTTGTACTTGCCAAATCACACGGATTCGAAGAGTACTAGCCTTGCGAGCCTTATAATCATGAATCAGCTGTTTCAGATACGACAAGTGTGCAGCCATCCCGAACCCAGCGGCTATCAGAAGAACGCTTTCATACTCGCCCACAGAGGCACTGATTCCATGAGACCCACTGAATAGTACCAAACGAGAACCAGTCGCGCCCCCGTTCTTGTCGGTCTCGGCGCGATACAGAAGTTCCCGTGTCAGTCCTTTACGAGGTTCGACGAAAAGATCCAGTCTATCCTGCTTCTCGTGTGCCCAAGAGGTCACCACGAAAGAATGGCTCTGCACGGAGAACCAGAAGCTGACGGAAGAAATTCATAGATTGATGTATTGCCCAGCTTTAACCTTCAGTGATCGAGAAAGATTGATGCTAATCTTGACAGTGCCATAGGCATGGCTAATGAGGGAACGAGCGCGACCGTGGCGGAAGATCCCGCTCCGCCACAGTACACTGGCGCATTGGACAACAGATGTGAAAAGGAACAGCGCAGCAGAGATATAGATGTACATGCGAGGGAAAAGCGACTTGGAGGGCAGATGACGCCAGGTGAAACAGGCAGAAAGCGCGGCCAACGCTTGGTGCGTACGAAGAAAGATTTCGTAGGATGGCCGACGCAAGAGAGAATGCGAGTGTAGTAGAAGAACACATAGCGATGATCCGGCCTGAGTATGATTAGTTAGGGACGACGATGAAAGCAGCAACAAAGACTAACTATCAGTCCAAATAGATGCTCTGATACTTTCAACGAGAAAGTGGTTCGGTTGGCCACGACGACGAGTACGTGAAAGAGAATGAGCGCGAACGCCATCAATCTCGTCGAACGGTGAACGCGTCGGTAAGAATTCAAAGGAAAATCGAGGAGATCAGCCAGAAAACTAAGATGAGCGCCTGCAAAGAGCGAAATCATGTTGACGAGCGATAGATTTCCGGCTTGGAGACCAGCTTTAGAGATCGTGGAAACTCGAAAGCTAAGACAGAAGACATTGATTGTGATGTAGATCAGCTGAACCAGAACGTCGATTCGACTCCACGGACCCAAAAGTCGATGGCGGTTCAGAAAGTACGGGTAAGTAAGGTGCTTGAACGTAAGAAGAGAGATCTTTTCCCGAAATTGCACTGTACGGGGAAGAAGGTTAACAATAATGAAGACAAAGAAGAAGTCGCCCGCGGCAGTAGCGTAGATCTGGGTGACATTCATGAGAATACGAAGTCGAAGCAGTATTACAGAGAAGAGATGAAAAATCGAAGCGGATCAAAGAAGTGATAAGAAGAAAGACTGGGAAGGAAACAAAGCAATGTATCGGAACGTCAAGACCCTTTTAATACGTGAAACTGGGATTGAATAGAACTGGTCGTGAGAACAAACGTAACAAAAGTTGAGAAGGGGAAACATCAAGGGTATTAGGAAAGAAGCAGGAAATGGTGGCCCATAAGAGCAGGGCTAAATTGTCACCATTTTCGATGATGCGCTATATTTAGAATCCGTTTCGAGAAACAAAAAGAATTCCAACTCACTAAATCGACGCAAAGAGTTCAGAAACAGAGGTTTTATTATTTTAGGTTGACATGCGAAGGTATTTGCGAGACTCTAAAAAGAACCGTCTATACTGACTTGTGAAGTCTTCACGCGGAGACTTCAGCCCAGTTCACCATTCACTCGAGCCAATCCTTCCGCCAATCACACTGAAGCAGCCGATGCTGAAAATGTTAGATTCTGATTGAAGCGGCTAGGTTCCGGCTCACCTTCATTAGCTCGTTTACCGAAGAAGCAGACGTCGTCGTCGACAGAAATTCGACGGCGTCGGAGTCGAAAGGCCAGCGATTCAAATTCTCGACATCGATAGCTTCGTCGTCTTTGATGCATTTCTGCATGAGTTCCATCATGATCCTACTGAGCGTCCTCACATCCCTAATACTGGTCTCGTCTGGCGGAACAACCTGGCGACAGCATTCTTGGTTCGCTGCCATGTAACGTTAACGAAGCCTTCTGTGAACTGGGATTGAGATCGACTGATTTTGACGTCTTCTTCGGCGCTTAAAAGAATGTTCGAGCAACTGAGAAACCCGTGCTCCATTTCCTGGGAGGTAAGATAGGCAAGACCCTCAAGTATCTATTGCGATTAGCACATTCTCCGTGACATCTCGTCCGCCAGGTCTATCCGTTCGAGTATGGCTGCCAATTCTTGCTCGTCGGGATAGGGAGGAGAAGCAACAATCTGAACAAGAGAGATGTTCATACGCTCGAGAATGACATAGAAGAATCCCTCGAAACTAAAAGATTCTAGAACGGCAACGAAGTTGTCGTGTCGAATGTGATGTAACATATGAAGCTTCTCGTGAGAGTCTGGCCCGGAAAAGCTTTTCACGACGACACGTTTGCGAAGGGGTTCTCTTCGAACGGCAACAGTAATGAAACGATCAAGCTTGAGCTGAAAGACCTTCTTGTAGCTTTTTCACGGAGATTCGTTTTTCATTCCCTTATATTCGCGAATCCCAAGCCTTGTATCTACCTCATTTCTCTGCGGAGAGAGGGATCTTTTTCTTTTTGGACCTTTGTTTTTAGGGACCGAGTGGTCCTGAAAATGTCGTTCCGGTTCTGTGACATTGCCACGGGGCTCTGTAGCCAAAGTAGGCTGCTCGGCTCCTCTCAGATCCCTCATGTTGAACAGGGTGTCGCGCTTGAAGGGTTGGGAACTCATGCTGGGTATTCGTGGGGAATGAGGAAATGTTTGAAGATTTGGTGTGATTGTTGGGTAGGAAATACAGTCGAGAAGAGGATGGAACGTCGAAAACAATGCGGCGTATGAGTAGACCGGCAATGGTCAGGAAATTATTTAAAGCACAGGAAGAGAAACAGTTTCGGGTAGAGGGGTGACAGCACTTTTTGAAGTCTGTCAGAAACGGCGCGCAATACAAAGTACAAGCATTGTCAGGTCGCAAGACACTCTAATGTACCTGTCTCTTTTCCATCCTTCATCAAGTAAATCTTCTCGAAATGTGGCGGGCTCAAGCGCACGACGAAGAGTCAAGACTCGAGGCGAAAAAAGAGCTCAAGTACAAAGGAACGGCTCGCATCAGGCTCAAGTGGCTGCATTTTCGATGGAACGAGCCAGGGGAGCTCGATGACACGAACGTAGAGAGATTGAAATCGATATTTCGAAAAGAATGTCGTCGGCTTGACATAGATAATCACATCTGTGCTGTTGTTGACCAGCAACATCTCGATGCTGCTATACTGATTTCAGGAATCTCAGCGGAAGCATTGCTGGCTAAATCGAAGAGCGGATATCCGGAGCTAGTTTTTCCGGTCGGCTACCAGCTGGAATGCCTGCATGGACGGCACAGAATTCAGGCAGGAAAAGAAGTTCTTCCTCCAGCGGATAAATGGTGGACAGTGGATCTTTACCTCGCAGGTACGATGGAACTCTTCTCAAAATCAACGCTTCTGACCTCTACCTTTTACAGACATCGACCGCGGGCTGAAAACATATCTGATCGAGGAGTATTTCAACGAAGGGAAGCCCGTCGACGGCGAGATCTACCGCAAGATACGTCAGTACCACTTTCAACGCAATCTTAGCTTCGAACGACGGTGGTGGAACCGCCTGACTGCGCACGGGAAGAGATGTCTGAGGCAGCTTTTCCGACACGATGAGCTGACCGCGGCTTGCGATGCTCTGTTGGACATCACTGGTCTTTGGGGGGGTTGGAGGAATAGCACACTACACACAATCATGGCCATTAAATGTGACGAGGTGAGCAGATACTCGACGAGTGCTCTGATTTGCTTATTCTTCGATAGGAAAGCCTGCGCTACCTCAATCATATCAAGGAGGTCTGGGAGACGCTACTTCAGCGAGACAAGAACGCGATGCAAAAGGTGGATCAAGCCACAGTGAAAGCTCTGGAGCTGAAAGCACCACGGCTATCGACGCTGGATGCCAAAGTTTTGCGAGGCCAAGTGCTAGGAGGGGAAATATTCGGCGCTTTTAGCGAGCAAGAGCGTGTGGCAATATGGGGCAGACTGCAAGCCGTCGACGGTTTGATTCCTTCTCTGTTTACTTTCTTCGAGGACGTCAAATACCTGGAAGCGTGCGCCAATTGCGTGAAACGATTGGTAAGCCTATCTTCTCGGGACATCGTGTCCATCGCGCTGGAAAAGGCGTTTTGCGACGCAAATCAAAGAGCAGACCGGACTGTCATCCAGGTCACGGAATCCAGCTTTACGTCTAGCCCGGCAAGCTTGGCGGATCGAGTGGACCTGAGCTATCGACAGTTGCATGCCTATGCCATGCGCCACTATCTCCAAATGCCTAGGGAGCCCAAAGGGAAAGAGCTCCTGGCGAGGCTGATGGTCAACACAGATGAAACGATGCTGCGCGACTTTGCTGACCTGGCTGACCGGTTAGGTTTCGGGTCCCCCGAGATTACCGCTCTAAAGCAATGTCCAAAGTCGACGGTTGCGAGAGCGCGATCCGAAAGATCGAAGCCTCTGCTAGTCACGGATGGTGCCGATGAGATAAAGAAACGAAGGTGTGGGCTACCACGTGTAGAGGATTATGTAGAGGATGGCGAGTTTCTGTTCGTAAATCACCTACACAACGAGGAGGAGGAACAAGGCGAGGGGATTACATCCTTTTTCGTTCGGAAGTCCGTCTACTTTGCATTCTTTGGGAGGTCGTTACCCTTGACCTTGGATTCGATCCCTCAAGTTTCTGATCGCACAGACGAGGATATGAACAGATCGCAAGACGCACACATACCGCAGGAAAGGCGGAAGCAAGAGCAGCAGAGGCAGGAGCTGGAGAGGCAGGAGCTGGAGAGGCAGGAGCAAGAGCAGCAGAGGCAGGAGCTGAAGAGGCAGGAGCTGGAGAGGCAGGAGCAAGAGCAGCAGAGGCAGGAGCTGAAGAGGCAGGAGCAAGAGCAGCAGAGGCAGGAGCAAGAGCAGCAGAGGTTGGAGCTGGAGAGGCTGGAGCAAGAGAGGCTGGAGCAGAAGAGGCTGAAGCAAGAGCAGGAGAGGCAGAAGCAAGAGCAGCAGAGGCTGGAGCTGAAGAGGCTGAAGCTGAAGAGGCTGAAGCAGAAGCAGGAGCAGGAAAGACAAAAACAGGAGATACTTAAAAGGCTAGAGCAAGAGAGGCAAGAGCAAGAGAGGCAAGAACAAGAGAGCTTGAATAAGAAGAGGTTAGAGCGAGAAAGACTACGAGAGAAGCAAAAATTGATAGAGCAGGAAAGATTAAAGAAAGAGAGACTGAAGAAAGAAGAGCAAGAAAGAAAGGAGAAAGAGGAGCGAGAAAGACAGGAGCAAGAGGAGCGAGAAAGACAGGAGCAAGAGGAACGAGGAAGACAGGAGCAAGAGGAACGAGGAAGACAGGAGCAAGAGGAACGAGAAAGACAGAAGCAAGAGGGGCGGGAAAGACAGGAGCAAGAAGAGTGGGAAAGACTAGAGTATCAAAGTCTAGAGGATCAACAAAGACTACAGGATCAGCAAAGACTCGAACAAGAAGAATTACTCGAGGAAGAAGAACTTGATCAAGAGAAAACAAACCAGCAAACAGAACAAGACGTAAATCGAGGCGAGACTTCAGCAAATCTGCCCTCGACGAAAAAAGCACGGAAGCCTGAGACTCAACTTGAGAAGAGATCAGATAACGCAAAGATTCGCATCAACTTTAAATTTCGTGAAGAAGGCTTCTGGAAAGATGCGTCATTTCTTATGATCGATCCATTCGATTCATCCGAGGTCGAGAGAGTAGCGAAGAAGAAAATAAGAGAAAAGATAAGGCTTTTCGATACCGAGCTGCGCATGTTAACTTCACAGGAGTGTTATCAAGCCGTGATGATCGACGAAACTTACACTGTACTCTTAATTTGGGAGTCAGAAATCTACATCGACGACGAGCTACAGATTTCTGCAATGGACGTTCGCATTGACATCTTATCTCACCAACAACATATGCTGAAGAGAGTTGTCACCAATGATATATCTCAACTGCACCACGTGCGAAAGAAACATCACGAGAGAGTCTTCATATGAAAGGGAATCACTCTGAAAGGCACAAGGCCGTTGGTGAATTGATGGCATACAGAGCTAGGGTAGATTCCACACAGTCGTCATATCAGAATCACCTCGTTCCAAGAATCACAGACATCGAAAACGATTCTTTCTCCCTATCATTAACCGTCGAGCTCCTACGGAATTTGGAAGGACATGAAAGCTTTCATGAAGAAGCGAACGATGAACATATGGCACGTAGTACATACCTTAAAACTACATTCGACGATTAAGAGCTCGCGAGCATCTCGTAGAATCACGAACGAATTGTGATTTCTCACACGATGAAAGATGGTCATGAACGAGTCAACCTTGAGAGCCATTCTCGTCTATTAGGGAACTGTCGTCAAGAAAACATAAGTGGGCAAGGGATGATATCTCTAGTAAATTAGTGCAGCAGACATAGATTTCTTTGAGATCATGCACATCTCGCGGCACATCGCCCTACCAACTCCTATTATTGATCTGGCCTAGCACGCACGTCGGCTCAGCCCATCGTACTACTATTGTTACCCTCAAAGTACTACAAGCACATTGATTGATCATGATGACGAGGGCTTTCCAAGAAGAACGCAGGCGACCGACGAAGAAGGACGGCAGCAAGGCATACACCTATCTTCGCTTCCCTTGAAACTGACGACCAATGTATAGCGAATTTTCCTCGCACCTATGTTCACTTGAGACGCCTTCGAGGTTGGTCTACCCAAACTTTAAAGATGATGCCATGAACACGCAGGTTCGCTGATGGGAAAGAACTTAGGAAATATGATAGATGAGATTCTGAGCAGGCTAGAAGCGAAGGCTGATGGCAATTTTGCTGAGAAGAGAAATCGCTTAAGCACTTATCTGAAACTTATACAGCATTCTCATTCTTGTTGATTTACTACATAGCGATTCGAATAAATAGACGTTAGAAGATGTTTCCTGCACGATAATTGTAGTCGAAATCTATCCACGCTACTGCGCGTCGCGCTAGGTAGTGCGTAGTGCGACTTCGAGCTATCAGGTCACGAGAGTTTCATCCTTCATGTTTACAATTTTGAAAGGTCTAACAAAAATAAGCGTCGTGTCTCACCTCAGTATAAACTGCCCGCTGAAACAGTCAACGAGCAGCTAGATACGCAGAGAATACGACAATCATCAAGCAGTACTTGTTCGTACTTCCCATGTTTGCAATGAATTGAGCGGTAAAACTAAAGCTCAGACAGTTCGTTCAATTCAGAACGTGCCCAGCTTGCAGAGCCTAGAATGTTCATATCGTCAGAGTCAGCAAAGAGCAAATCAGATGGCTGTCATAGAAATCACTGACAATCTGCGGAGTCGCTTCATCCAAGCTGCCGTTCTTCTTCGCATGCTGAATCCTGTTCGCGACGACCCCACGATACACGGTCTTGACCAAGACCCACACAATATTGATATATCAAGAGAGCGTCTACTCAAACGAAAGTTTCTTGACTCCTTCGCTCTCATTTGCGCCACAAAAAAGGACGGTGACAGCGTCTCAGCGACGTGCATGAAGGAAGGCGCGTCGCAAGGAACAGTCCTTCGGATTGCCAGCAACTCCGAAGTAGGTGAAAGAACCTTGGGTCAACTTCGCGAGCTCGTGAATACGTTGAACAGCATCGGGAGTGAAGGTACGATACTCTCTGTTTCTATAACTGAACATAGGCTGATTGTTGAACTAATATCATTATTCCCTAGTTCTCGCCGTATCTGGCGGAGAAGTCGAGGTTTTAGTCAGGATTGTAAGACTTGACATGATAAAGATTCGATACTATCTAAAGGATCTTCGTGATGCCAAAGGTATTCTCGATGAGTGTATTTCAGCTGTTGAATCACGTATCATAGAATCTTTCACGTCGGCATCTACTCCTCAGCAATTCCTGGAATGGTTTGAGCACATCTTCGCAATCAAGAATTTGCCTGTTAATTCGAAGCCCGAGATTCTAATTCGTTATATTCAATGAGCTCAGAAAGCCAAAAGTCACTATCTTGACTTTCTTAAGGCTGCATTTTCCGGCAAGGTTCAGCCATTACCCCGATGGGTTTATACGATTTTCAAGCTGAGACGGTATGGTATTGCTTCCAGAGCGCTCGTTCAACTCGCTTATGAGCTTTCTGCTCTTCTCAATTCTATGATTGTTGAGCCTGTAACTGCGTCGTCAAGAACGTCATTTACTATCTTCAAGAATGAGATATCTCTAACCTGTGTTCTACGCAGGATAGTCGAAGCTCGTACGAAGGAATACATCTCTCGTCTTGCCAGCGTCTGGAACGTAGCGGACGTAGAAATTCATTTTCGAAGAGCATGTTCCTTGAATCTAATTGTTCATGCTGAGATGCAGCTTGTCAATTTCTACGATCACAATCGGCAGTGCAAACCATTCTTTCGGTTCATCGAAGTGAGCAAGAAGTCTTGCTACCTCTGTCACATGTTTCTGGCAACTCATCCCGAGTCCTTTTGCGTTTCATCCTGCCATCAAAAATTATACCTACCGTGAATTTCTCCCCCAACGGCTGATCTTAGCGTCTACAGACAATATAAGGCCATTATAAGAGAGTTGAGCAAGTTGATGAAGGCAGCAGCAAAACACGATCTAGCAGGTCGCTTAGGTGACGGACGCAGACCTGTTCCTTCGAATTTCACTGCGAGGGTTTCTCTCTCTGGCTTGACGGAACCTGCGGGGATGGAAACTCAAATTCTTGCTGAGTCGCAGGATAACTTTCAACTCAGACCGAATACAGCAATGAACGGAGACATTGCAATAGAGGGAGCTGTCACGGTTGAGGGAGAGACTTTCGAACCTGCATCATCTTTTCGCCCAATCGATGTAGTTAGTCTCACGCCATACATGGAAACCGAGTCGATAACGTTGAACAGAACAGAAGTAGCTACACCAACAGAATGATTCTTGAAAAACAACAGCTCGACCTCGATTCTGACAATGGTTTTCCATTTCATACGAACTGATGATGTCAATAAGCAAGACATAATCAGCATGAGAGATATCTTTGATTCTTCTACTAACTGCTCGTCGTGAACCAAGCTGCTCGAGATTCTAAAGACTGATCATGACTTTGGGATGGCTTTTAAGGAGAGTCAAGAAGTCTTGATGATCAACAATCAGATTCGCGTGAGCAACGAGCGACAATTCCTTGCCTGTCTGCAGTATCTGCATAACTCGAATATATCAGATTCGAAGACTCTCGTATATGACGTTAGCGAATTAGCCTTTTCAAAGGATGAATTGACACTTCACCAGCTGTGACATTTTAGCAAGGAACTTCGAGTCAGTCAAAAACGGCACTGGCTCCTCTTCGAACAATCTGACTTGGTAAGAAGTTCACAGAATATAAAAGTAGAAGGAAGTGAAGTCGTAATATGCTATGTATCGTGAGTGTAATCAGATATCTTCGCTAAGTATAAAGTGACTAATATATGTGAATAACAGTGTTCACCACCCACTTACCCTACGTCTCATTCCTTAACCATGCTCTCATTTAGTGTGACCGTTGGGTGAAGGCTTGGCTGGGTTGAGTGTGGATTCTTAACAGAAAACCCAGGCCACCGAAGCCTACTTTTGTCGTGAAGGGACCTGAAGAGTGCCCGGAGAGAAGATGTGCATGTCTCTTTGACCTGAATTATGAGCAGAGTAAGGAATTTCTTTTTCTCGACAACATGCACAGCACAGACAGAAGTCAAGGGAGCAGCATCCAACCCGTTTTCGTGAGAAAGTCTGTTTATCTGACTTATTTCGGCACACAAGTATTCGATGATCGTGACAGCGAATCTATTGCCTCGAGCCCTTCGGCAGGAGAACCACATCGGTCAGGCGACTCCTATTATAGATTAGTTGTTACTGATCTACCCGAACGACGGATTAAATGATCAGAAGAGAGAAAATGGTGATCAAGAGCAAGATCGAGACCCAACGCAAGAAGACGTAGACCAAAGATACGCACTTCAAGAGCAACCAAGCACGAAAGAAACGTGAGAGAATCAAGGCCGATAATGCCAGATCATTGAAGAGTAACGAGAGAAAGAGAGCTGCCAATGATGACATCGCCAAGAAAGATCACATACGAAAGAAGCAAATTGTATTAACCTCGAATATTTCATTTACATGCCTTAACATATTTTGCTATAGTTCATGTTTTAAACAAATCTACTGCTATCAACACATTCTGTGTTTCATCAACCGTACGTGCGTCGGCAAGCGATCGAGTAAAATATGTCTTAAGTATAACATTAACCCAAGAAATGACTGCTGTCTAGGGTGCCACAACTCGTCGACTGCTTCGAACTCACCGCTTTAAGTATCAGACTTGGACGAAGCATCTGAGGTGAGACTACGTAGTTTCAACGTTCTCGCAACGTCTTGTTCAAAGATTTGAACCACTCATTCATTCGAGAAGTTTATCGCCATAGCTAAACTCCTAGTCTTCTCATTTTTCACCATTCATTCGCAAATTCGAAGCTCAATCGACGTCTCAATACTGCATCGATCGTATCACCTCTTCTACCTCTTTAACTCGATCGTCAAAGTTTGCGATCGACCGGTTTGAGGTCTCTGCTAGTCTCTTCAGATGATTCTCTTCGACAGCGAGCTTTCCCAAGACCATTCCCTGCACCTTCAGCATGCATTCTTTCATGTCTAGTGCTTTCGAGAGTTCCGGGTTCAAGGCGGATAATTCGTTGAGCCGTTCGCGACGCTTCGCCCAACTTTGGCTGCGAAGCTTCTTCCCCTTTTGAATTTCCTCATCTTGAGTGACCAGCCATTTTCTTCGGGGTCGGTCCGACTTTCCGTGTTCTGTCGTGGGTCTCGGTTCTTCACTTGCGTTGAACCCAAGGTTCAGGCGCAACGGGCGACCTGAGTATGATGGATGTGGTTGCGACGTGCTGATGAATCCCGCCATGTCGAATTTGAAGAAGCAACTCGCGAAGTAGGTCAATGCAGCTTTAAATCTAATTGCGTCACTTCTCGACAATACAGCAGTCCGGACCGATTCGTTTCTTATTTATCTTCATCGATGATTCGACTTTTCATTCTTGCTCTTGCTCGACATTCACTTCTGACTCTGACATTCACTTCTGACTCTGACATTCACTTCTGACTCTGGCATTCACTTCTGACTCTAGCATCTACTTGTAGATATAGATATCGCTGCCTACTAACCCAAGTCTATTGAGTAAATTGCTCTCATTCCTAGGCTTATAATAAGTAATGACGGCTATATACTCTGCACAAAGGCAATATACAATCTTTACGAAAAACGCAGTGTGTTTAGCATAATTTTATAGTATCAATTCGACATTTTCATAGGGTTCTTCACATAGAGTTCTTCCAGAAGCTAGATCAGATTGGTAGTGATCGAAGGAACAGAATTCTATCTAGCTAAACAAAACGCAAATCAAGAATCAGTGCATGTTCATTTCAGCGTGCTATCATATATTATTGCAAAAAGACAGCCTTTTAGCGAGACATTTGACCCTAGGCGCGCTATTCGCTCGAAGCACAAGACACAAACAAAGCTGAAGCTTCCTCGATACTAGTATTCTGCTGGCTTACTGCTCATACCTCGCATCCGCCTAATAATGCCACAAGCGAATACAGTCAGCTCCTTCTTCATTAGGATTGTTATGACAGTCAGCAGCTGTTCCCACCCGATAGTTCATCATGTACCCTTCGCAGCTTCAAGCCTGGGTTTGGCCGCCATCTTGGCCTAAGTGGCTCAAATTCAGCTGTTCTTGTTCCTCTAATGAACGAGACATCTGAATGAATTTGAAATTCTCTACATTGTTCCAATTGCCATCTTTCCCGAACCTCACATCCTGCGAATAAGCGAGAGTTTCGCCGAGCTGATCGCCCTTGCAGTCGAGTTTCGTGAAAACAGCCAAGGTAAGCGTCGAACGAGTGTAGGCCAAAGAGCCTTCATTGATTGCCTGCATTATGGTCAGAAAAAGCGGGTTTGAACGCTAGTTCATATTTACTTACACCAGCATTAGGTGCTTGGTTGTCTCTCACCTGAAGAGCAGCAGGCTCATGGGCACTTTGGAGTGTCGGTACAGCATCGACGGGTGCACTGGCTAAATAGTAACAGAATAGGGAGGCGAGACAAGCCTTCAAGACGCTGGTAGATATCATGTTGATTTATCAGGTGGGATGTGAACGTATGACACTTCGCAAAATCAATAGATTAAAAGAATTTGACTCGAGAAGGGTTTTTATCGTGGCAATATTCGACCACATTCAATTTCGGCTTCTATTGTATTCGATTCTGAAGCTTATGTAGGATTTTCATGAACATTCAGAAAAGACTTCCTGTGAAACATCAAAAAAGAGGCTTCTCCCCTACAGGGTTCAGAAGGATGCCCGATTATTATATTCAGGAAGGTTCGCGGAAAGGTGTTTCTTTGAGCAGCTATGAATGAGCTTCCAAGTCACCATTTCCAGTCCGCTGCTGATTCCTCGTCAGACATTGTGTTTAGACCAGACATATTCGATTATGATGTCACAACAGGCAACACACGAACCGAAAGTGAGGCACAAAGTCGGTCGTCACCGATGGTAGGAGAACAGCGGCGAGAAGTAATCTACAGCGAAGTCCCAAAGGCCGCAACGTCAAAGACTACATCCCTGAGAACGGGAACAATCAGGGACGATCGGCATGTCACCTTCCAAGATCCTCGAGTAAAGCGGCGACTGTCATCAATACATTCTGCATTTCGCCGACGACCAATTTCCGGCAAGGCGAGTGATGTTGCTGCTCTGAACGACCAGATCGCAAGAAATGGGGGAATCACATTCACTTACGAGCAGCTACCTCACCGACTTCAGATATCGAAGCAAAATTGCCCTGCTTCTTCAGCGAAGCGCGTGATAGAACTTACAAGAACGAATGGCTATTTACTGCAAGAGCTGACTTATCACAAAGATACTCGAGCAGCTGATATGAAATTTCACGAGACAGTGGCCGATTTGCATGTGAAATTGAACGATGCATTGAAGGAAAGATTCCAAAAGCGAGCAGACGCAGAGTCTACTTTACTAAGCTATTGGGGTATTGATTTTGGTGATGGAAATGTCGAGGATACCGTTTTCTAATAGCTTTCATCTTTATCCCATTTCGTAGAAACGAGCGAGTTCGGCGCTGGAGGAAGACTCGGTCTGGCTGGAGTATCTGATCTTCGTTGCGAGATACATAGTAGACCAAGAGCGTTGAGTTCAGGCATTGCGATTTCATTGAGCTAGTCTCCGTTGTCCACTACCAGACCTAGACCTCACCTCAACCCTCAAGTGCCAGGACTGACCATAGTCTAGCAGTAAGCGAACTATATAGCTATCCGTAGATGAAACATTAGCTGAAACGTGATAAAAGAGTTCTTTCTCAGGCACAGCTTCCTTTAAGCATCCGGAAGTGAATTGCATGACATTCATTTTTGTTTCGCGATCCTGATGACTGAGCTTTTCGATAAGGATTGCGGCATTGTTCTACAATTAGAGGCATTCAGAAAAGAGACGGCATTCATTCACTGCTTTCGAGAATTGGTTCATTTCCCAAGGATATATATTGCCATTGTGGCTCCAAAAAGAACGGCCAAAGCATCTCTCTATACCTTCATGGCAAAAGTTAGAATTCAGCGACACATTGACCGAGAGAAAGTCAGAAAGCGAACAAAAAGTCTCTTCAAAAAGATGAACGAGTTGACACAGATAGCGAACGCAAAGATCTACTTCGTCATGAACCGCAACGAAAGATATCAAATCTACAAATCGACTGATCAACCCGGGTGGCCGCCGTCGAAACAAGAAATGGTAAATCGCCCAATCACAAAGGTTCGCGCACTGTTTAATACTATGATTCTAGGAGAAGCATTATTCCATCCCAAGGTATAAAGGCCCCGCGAACTTTGAGCCTGCGAATGGCGGAGGAACCAACGGCGGACACCTGACGAAGCCCAAGCTTGGAGATGACGATGGTTCCATTAATTACCAGCGGCGCATTTTCTCTGTTCCCAAGCCTCCAGTTCTGCCGAGGCCACCAGCTGAACGAATGTATTTCTCGTCTCGACTTCCATCTTAGATAATGTGCAGATCAAACATCTATCTGCCATAAAGACTCAAATTGCAATCGTCTCACCTGAATTTCGAAAGTTCCCTGTGAAATAGCTTCATTTCGATTCTCATCCAATTCGGCCTATGCCCGACTAACAAAATGTGGGCTGCCTTCTTCGTGCCTCGTACTACATGAAACACATGTTGCTGTTCAAGACTAGTGCTACTCGTATATTTGACATCGCACTTTGAGATAATGCCGTAAAGTGGGGTTAGATCTCTGCAGAGTCTTCGGCAAGAAGTTGTTGAAGCAGAGATATCACATTCTGAAACTTCTGAATGAAGCGGCGAGAAGCAAAAACAAGGATCATCGTCAGAATGCATGATTAGTGGTTGAAGTTGAGATCCTGAATTAGATTTCACAATCGGGAAGCAACCTCAGATCTTTCAACGTCGTTTTTAGTTGACTTGCGTCTGTGCCTTGAACAGAATCCTAGTTGCGGAAGGATGATTGACAGCGGCAGGGGCTCGAAGTTGAGATCGGACTGTCTGATTGGATGACTGTCAGCGTTTGCAGCGCCTCAAATAGAAACGCGCACGGCCTTTTTCATCAGAACGCGCTCTGCTTCACATATTCTAGATGCTGCCGAAAATGGGCTTCTTGATTTGAAATACGTGTTTTGACTTCGACTGCGCCTTCCTTCTCCTCAACAGTGTAGCACAACATCATTCTTGAATGCTCGCTACTCGTTCCTTACTAAACCTTACTTTCATTGTCTTTGAGATTCCTGCTTCCAATAAATGGAAGCCAATTTACATACTTCTACTTGACATCAAACCCTCCCATATGTCGACCTCAGTCAATCCTCCCTTCTGCCGTCAGTGCCTTCCTTCGAAGTTCTCTGACCACCGCGTCGGCATCGTTGCAGGAAGCACCTGCAACTTTCTGTGAGCCATCAGGTCCTCTCTGGACAGGATATGCCTAGTATTCTCCGAGTGCGTTTGAAGCAGCCCAGGAACAAGCTTTCTCGAACGGTTGGGATGGGGAGGCTCCGCGGCAGGATCTTCAAGGATGGTGCTGGTATTATATTGCGATCGACAGCCTGAGGAAGCAACTTCGAGACCTTTACACCCAGTATCAACATTTGTGCGCAGCCTACAATCAGGCTCGAGGAGACGTGGATACTCAGGTCCGACGATCCAAATCTATTGGTTCAGCTCTTAATATGGAAAGGAATGCGCAGGTGGAAAAGGAAACCCGATATGAAGCAGACAAACAGCAAATGGTCACCATTGTCAAATTCACCGATATTCTTCATGCTTCGCGAGTCCTCGGTGAGAACGTAAGGGTCTGACTCAAGGCAGGAGCACTGAAGCTTAACCTCTTAATCGCGATGGAGATTGTTGGTGCTTCAGTGATGTGGTAGGCGGTTGATAGGCATAAAGTGGATAACATAGCATACTGAGGGATCGCGATTGTTAGAACACATCGTATGCATAAAGTAATCACGGTCACAGATTAACGAAGCTCATTCTGCTTCGATTTGATCTATCTATATTACAAAATCCCTATGACATAGTAGTAGGTAATAAGCAAAGAGACCATGCCCCTAGATACTTTCTTCATCGCAGCCCGACCAGAAAATGAAGCCCCTGACGATCGTATTTCAGAACTTGAAACACCGGTTGCTCAGGTACTGTTGTTTGTTGATCGTATACCCAAAGAAGGGATCGCGATGAGCATTGAAGCGGCCGGTTCATTGCCAGTTCACGACAGGCCGGATGTTCGCGAAGCGCTCGTAGAAATTACCTGCGCAACGCTCGTTGTAGCGCTGTCGTTGACTGAGTGACGATTTGAAGGATTTAAGCTGAAGATTTCTCTGTCTTTGTCACGAAGCGCACAGTTCTGCTGTGGTGATGGGCGGTAAAACCATGCTGAATTATCCGTTGTTATCAAGTAAGAGATCATCAATCTGGAGAAATTGACAGCGCTTAACAAGTCGTCTGCTTGACAGGGTCGATCTAAAGAGATCTGAGCTATATGATTCCTGAGGTTCACTGGGGTGAACAAGATGATATCGTCGACGAAAGCATTCAATTGGTTCGAAGTGAACACAGTCTTCACGTCGATGTCAACGACGATGTGATGAATCGATGAATCCGAAGACATAGCTTCTGAACTAGATTCTAGTGTTGTTGTTTGCATGCTGGCGTTGAAACTTGTTGAGTTCCAGCTCACGTTCAACTCAAACGACAACATCTCAAGCGCGCTATCGGCATGGCTGCTAAGTAGAATATTAGCTGGCTCGACCTGCATGCTATCCACTTACATTTCAGCGATCAACGCCGTCAACAATGCCAATGATTTCAGCCCGTTCATGCCTTCTTTTGCAACTTAAGATACTGATATTGTCAAAGTTGACAACATTGAGAAAGAGACTTCTGACTGTTGTCAAATGAAAAGCTAGGAACCCTCAAAAATGGAAACTCGAAGGACCTTGATTTGTGAATGTTCAGGGTGCATCTTTTGCAAGGTTCTATTCGCAGCCAGAAAAGCTCACAGAACGATGCAAGAACTGATGGTCATGGAAGTCTGAGTTGGCTTACCGGTGATTTATAAAAGGGCACAAATCAATGATCCAAAAAAACACAACATTACACAAACAAAATTCCCAGAAACAGACCGGTTGATCCGGTTCTTGTATACATCTACTTGAGCAACAATATCACCTCAAAAGACAAGCAATACTGCTCTTTCGTACGAGAACTGATTTGAAAAGAGGAAAGAGGAAAAAGGAAAATTCTTCCGATTGAATTATGACCGGTTTCGGAACGAAAATTTCATCGGCCGTAGAAGCCGAAGGGAAGACGCTGAGTCCGGATCCCAAGCAGGTTGTGGCCGACGAAGCACGTAAACAGGCAGAGCAAGCAAAGACGTCCCACAGCCTTCCAACACCAGAGAGCATGCCCGAGCCAGACACTGCTCGCCTTGAAGATGACAAGGCACGCCGACAGGCAGAGCAAGCAAAGACATCCCACAGCCTTCCAACATCAGAGAGCACGCCGGGCCCAGACACTGCTCGCCTTGAAGATGACAAAGCACGTCGACAGGCAGAGCAAGCAAAGACGTCCCACAGCCTTTCAACATCAGAGAGCACGCCGAGCCCAGACACTGCTCGCCTTGAAGCTGACAAAGCACGTCGACAGGCAGAGCAAGCAAAGACGTCCCACAGCCTTCCAACATCAGAGAGCACGCCGGGCCCAGACACTGCTCGCCTTGAAGCTGACAAAGCACGTCGACAGGCAGAAGCGGCAAAAGCACCCTCCGACGAGGTAAACCCGGAGAAAACATTGAATCAAGACACTGCTCATACCAAAGCGGACAAAGGAAAAGGTCGGGCAGAAGAGTCTTCGGAAACAGCTCCTTCAGGATCATTCAATACCTTCATCGATAAACCCGAAGAGTTTGCCGAGAACGCTTACGGGGATGAAGATCAAAATGACGAATCTGATCGCATGGAAATTGAGCAGAGCGAAGCTCCAAAGCCAGATGATCTCCGCCAGCAGATATATGAAAAAGCCACATCGTATTTGGGAAAGCTCATGAAGAATCCCAAGAACGCTGAAGCGACATCAGAATTGAACAAATTGAACAAGCAGATAAAGAAGCAGAACCTCAAAGACAAGCTCCCAAAGAAAGATCTAGAGAACTTTCTCATTCAGGTCCCCACATTCGCCGCCAACTTCGAATTGGCGAAAGATTACCGCGAATCTGTAGCCAAGAACCCAGCTGACGATATAGCGAGAGAAAAAATAAACAACATCAACAACATTTTGGACCAGTTGAATGAGCGGCATGAGTATCCCAGAACCTGGCTTATACATCTTGTACCTCGACCAGGCACTGATGAAGCAGGCTTCGCAGTAGCAGAGTCATTCAGGGCAGCAGAGTCATCCGGAGCAGCAGAGTCATTCGAAGCAGCAGAGTCATCCGAAGCAGCAGAGTCATCCGGAGCGGCAGAGTCATCCGGAACAGCAGAGCCCAAAGTCGTCGATCAAGCTGGTCAGGCTTCCACCAAAGGTGGTGTGAAGACCAAAGTCAGCGTTGAAATACTCGATGAATCAGACGGCTTAACGTCTCTCGGAAAAGTCGTGATTGTCCGGAAAGCTGGGTTTGAGTCGCGGGTCATCGTGAATCGTGGAACAGATGTGAATCCGTATTTTGAGATACACTCTGAGGCCGACTTTGAAAAAGGAGTCGCCAAAGAGTGGCTGGAAGATGGAACGTACGAAAGCGAAGATTTGCCAAAGGACGCAAAGGCCAATCAGATGCAAATTCATGAGCGAGTCAAAGTCAAGAAAACAGGTAGTAAGCGAATTAACAAAACCGCACGTACCCAAAGTGAAATTCAATACTACTTAATCAAAGTTCTGGATACAGATTACATAAGCATCAGGTCGACGCTCTCTGAAATGAAAGGACTGAGCCCTGTCAAACTCAAACGTATCGATGCACAATTGAACCGTCAAAACGAGCAGTTGCTCGCGGAACTTGATCAGTGTCGTGAGAAGAATGAGCACCCGGACACCGGGGAGCAGCTGACGAATGATGATATCGAAAAGATGCCGTGGCTGTCGCCGGACGCGATTTTCGAGACTAAGAAGAAGAAGGAGAAGGAGGAAGAGGATGAAGATGTGGGGAATATAGTCCCTCAGAGAACAGGCCTGAAGCGCAGTCCAAAGCCGAAGACCGCTTCACGCACGCCGAAGGCGTCTTGAATTTCCAAATATTCCACCGTCCGAGCATTATAGCATGTTGTGAAAAAAGATGGGCGGACGGCAGCAAAGATGAAGGCGCGAGGGTTCCTTGATATTTGATTTCCTTCAGTCAGACTTTACCAAGTTATAGTAGAGTTAGAACAAGAACAATAATAGATCATTGAGATGGAAAGCTTTCATACACATATTTTCGTGACCAACTGTTGTATCTCCTTTAGCGACAAGTGAAATCACATAGGATGCTTATGTAATACCTCTCTGTTTCGTCTAGCCTTGACATAAGACTAGCGCTGGCTTATTTGATTTTCGTATTCAAAATTGAGTATACTCTCTCTACAACCGTTTATTGCAATCAAGATCCTTGCTCATGAATTCTCAAACATCAATCTTGAAACATTGTTTTGACGAACTCAAGGGCGAACGGCGTCAATTCAAGAGCAGGGATTGCTTATATGTCGAAGCCAGACCTGAGTCGGGAGATCTCACACCTCGATCACACACGACCAGACCGAGGTATACATCTACAGTACCTGAGCAACAGGGGCATAAGAGAAAGAGTTCTTATGTCAACCAGCAACACGATGCAAAGCGAGCTCGTCGTGCCGTCGCACAACCAACGCACTTGATCACGGCAGCGCTTCAGAGTATTCAAGACGAACAGAAGAAACCCGATGATAGCAACGGCTTCGAGGCAAGTTGAGGGGGGTTTTCTTTAGGTGCAATGCTGACTAGAAACAGTGGTTCTATGTCATGAGCTGTAAAAATGGGGCACGGTCCGTGTCGAGTTATTCCGACAGCAAACGAAAAGGAAGCGCCAGCCTTCTATCCTCAAAACCCAAGTCTGTCACCGCTTACGATGTTGATTTCGAAGACATATTGGAGACGCATCGCGTTATAGAGGCAGATGACGAAGAGCCGAAGAACTGAAGGGAGCTTCAATTATTGGTGGGAAGGGAACGCGCATCTGCGCCGCCTGAGGATCATGAAATCAAGGGTATCCGAGTGACTGTGCGACGCAGCTCCAACGAGAACAGCGTTCCTTCCAGTGTGTTTCCAAGGATTTTCCCCGTGAGCAGAGTGAACATCTGTAACACGCTGAAGGAGCACTGGAACCGTCAATGAACACATTGGATACCTCCTTACGCAAACCACAGTCCTAAAGTTGCACCTCCACAGCCGAATTATGCCATTGAATATCATACCAAACTCTTTCCCGGTGAAGCCATCCGAAGACTACAAGAACTCGCAAGCCCTAGTAAGAACAAGCTCTCGTTCCCCGTATTCTTCGCCGAGCTGAAAGGGGCATCGGGCGCGATGAACGTTGCAAAACTACAAAACCTGCACAACGAAGCGAGTGCGATCTACAACATTTTAAGATTGCATCAGGCGATAGGTGAGAAGAACGATTTCTACGATAGGGCCTGAGTACTATCGCTTGATATCAATGGCGAGATGTGGAGACTTCGGTGTCATTGAGTTTCTAAGGGTGACCATGAATATGATACCTATTACTCAAAGATTCTTAGATGTTGGGCAATCGAAGATTCGAGAGTGACTACTGTCTCGGAAACAAGAGCTTCAATGAGAAATATTGTGAACCGGATGCGCGATGTGTTATTCAAAGATCTATACACTGCGGTAGATACCTACGAGAAAATTATCAACCCTCAGCTCTTGAATTTCAAGTCCTATCAGACCAGCTATAACGTACGGCCTGAACCAGAGGATGACAGCGTCCTCCTGGCATCTGATCACTCCTTTGTCGATGGGACGCAGTCTGTTGAGTTTGATGCACAGCCCAATACTGCTTTGAGGTCTCAAGAGGTTCTCGAAACCGACAGTGAATCTGTACATGAATTCATTGAATCAGCATGGGTTGATACCTCGATATCAACTCAACAGTCGAGCCTCTCCAACGCTAAGAACGATAAGAAAGAACTTGGGAAGGAAGAGTGGGAACTAAAAAACCCCACGAGAAGCTAGCGGTAGCATACATACGTTGATAGCATCTAGTATAAACACTTAGTTGCACGGACATTTAATATTTGATTCTTTCGCTAGGCGATCACACACAATGAACGAAGCTGCAAAGAATGTGCTTGATGATCTTGCAATCCCATAATTATTATACATTAGATCTATTGTTTCCGGTTTGCCAGCTATTCATCTTGACGTTCAAACAGATTATATAGCGAAATGCCATCTTGAAACATCAGTAATATCCCGTTTCATCATGCCAACTAGATTGATTCTTCTGGAATCATCAATAGAGACTCGACAGACTGCGACCCAAGTCGAGACTTCTTGCACATTTGTGATCTCTGATGACCATCAAGAGTTGATCTCTTCAGACTAATATTCGAGATACATGATTTACAAGATCGATTCAGCAAGTTTCTATGAAAAGCCGTCCCAAACGGGGCGTCGAGCTTTTGCTGGTTTTCAAACCACTGCATTGCCTGAGAAAATGCACTAATCTTTCGTCGCCCTTGCGTAACGCTTTGAGCGTAAATGGTCACAAGTTCGGTCGAATGGCGGACCAAAAAGTCAACCTTCTTCTGATATCGATGACACAACAGACACAAATCTAGATTACCTTCATAATGTCCCAAAGTTTCGACGTCAGTGATAAAATCTAAGTTGAATATACCACATCTTGCTAGTAGCTTGACGACCGAGTTCCCTGAAAGGCGACATCGTATCGTATCACGACAGTGATATTGACCTTCTCGAAGACGTTCCGGGACGCTTGCCAGCTCGAAATAGAATGCGAAGATGAGCAACGCGTAAAGTGTCTTTGCACAATCTCGGTACATCTGTGGTACGTGAACACTTTCTCGCAGCTCATTCATGCGATCAATGTTGTCAATCGCCGGCTCGTCGCTGAGTAAGACGGAATTCAGCCGAATGAAGTCTTCTCGCTTTCTCTCATTCACGGAGTTCATGAGTTCATCCCAAATTTTTTGCCCATTGAAGGAAGACATGTAAGATCGCCAAAGTCGAGGTAAATAGTCGTCGAGAATCACGTGGCGAAAGTCGGTAGTCCTGAGAGATGCCGAGATCTTCTGGGCATCTGTGCCAAGGGACACAACGACATCCGGGGCCGAAAGAGAAGAATCGTTGCGTAGACGTTCCGACAACGCAATTCTGACAGGGTTGTTGTGTCCGCTCATTCCACCATCCTGAACCGGTCCGGATGTCTTGATTTGTGCTGATCGATACAAACTGTTCCACGTCAGTCGTGTTTCGCCGTACAACTACGTCAATGTACTCACACAGGTGCAGCCGAAGTAGCTCGACCACTGGAAAATCAGTTTCTAAGCTCCTGCAAAGGCGAGACACTCACGCTTCCCATATGCATGGTTCATCCTCAACTTTCTCCGGACGAACGTGCGTATACCCTAATCTTTTGTTCAGTCTTTTGCCTTCGAGCACAACACTCAACCTTACCGCATTCTTCTTTTCTTGCGCCAGGCCCGTTGTAATTGGTGAAAATCACCGAAGAGGCATTACCAATCGTAGCGGCAATGATACCGACTTTGGTGGCAAGAATCCTCGGTTGGTAGCCAAACATGCGATCGTCAATCCCCAAGTACTCCTTCAAACAGTCTTCGAGAGCGTTCGCATCATAATGACCGTCCCTATACCAACCCTTCAAGGAGAGACGAAGGCGTTTAATGAAATTCGTTCGCCCTTGAGGTCGTTCAAAGAGTTTCCGCGCCAATGCATCGAAAACGTGAACACATTGAGAAACTGGCATGCCACGTAGAAACAAGATACAGACAATGAGACCTCCTGTTCCATGTTTAAGCCTGACAAATCCGTGAGATCTGAACGTGAAGCTTACCAACGCTAGTGCCGAACGCAATATCAAAAAAGTCTTGAATTTGTAACTCACTTCCTATCATACCCTGAATGATTGCCATGATGTCTAGTGAAATAACACCATGCGTGCCTCCCCCATCGATAGCCAAAATTCGTTCGCCAGCGGAGAAAGGTTTGAGTCTCACGGTGCGATTCCCAGAACGACATAGAAGACAAGTCCCAATATGATATTGACAATCCATAATGGGCATCTCATCCCCGTAGATCCGTACACACACATTACATATGGCATGTCCGCAGGAGAGTGTGTTCTCTGGCTTCCGGCGAAGACACCAAAGGCAGGTGCTGTTGCTCTGGAGTAGCAGCCATGGTATGCCAAGGCCGCCCACATTCTCCCGATGCACTTGTGCCGCAAGCTTGCCCAACGTCATATCCACAAAGTACGCGGCCAGGTGCCTTTTGATACTTTGCTCCTGATCCTCGGCCCGCTTCACGGCCTCTTTTTCCGCATATGATCGCTCTTTGAATGAGTCAACGAGTGACCTAAGGCACGAGGGATGGTAGATGGCATCGTATACCGTCTTCGGATCAAAGTCTGAGCCCTGAATCAGCTCGTAATTTGTAGAATGCCAGTGCAGCACTCACGATGCATATTGGGAGAATAGGCGTCCAGCACAATACTAGAAGCGATGAAACTTGCCATGGTGTCGTTCGAAAGACCACGGTACATTCCAAACCGTAAGAACGAAGTTAAATGATCGGAGTGGTCCGGACCAACTTCGTTACCTAGTCGGCTTGCCGTAACGAAGTTAAAAGGTCGAAGAGCAGAGGCTGCTGTCTGCGATACGGCAATTTGAAAGAATTTGTTCAGGTGCACGGCCGAGTAGAGGCATCGACAGCGCAATCGGACGTTTCGCATCTCATCCATCTGCCTCCAAAGTAGCTCCTTCAACCGTCGAAAACGTGCCAACGGGGATATTTGCTCGTCTGCCAGATGTAGAACCTTGATGGAAGAGTAGAAATTTTTTAGGACCTTCTGGTCCAGGCTGAACTGCACATCTTGCATTTCAAGTAGGTCAAGTGTAGGACTAGCGCTCGCCTCGCCACCGCGTTTGACGATCACAACACTCGGCCGAACTTGCTCGAAGGGACTCGATCCTACTCCGGCAATGGCCCAAGTTTTCAGACGATCCACGACACTTTTGAAGTTGGGGAAGTCGTCGGCGAAAATGCACAGTACGTCGCTGAAGGGACAGAATATCCGCGCATGCAGAATGTCATAGACATCGTGCACGGTCGTGGCATTCGCCCACCGGACAGGGAAAGACTCGGTTTCGTGGCAGGATGCGTTCGAGGCTGATATAACCGTCGCAGACGGATCACTTTCGGCAAAGAGCACCGGATGGTCGGAGTAGAGGCTTGTGTTATCGACTCGCAGAGTGGCAATGCCTTCATTACGCCCTTTATTGACGTGATTTGGAAAAAGCTCTCGAAGAGCTAGGTTTTTGGTGACCGGGTTTAGGGCTCACTAACCCAATAAGGCTCACTGTTTCGATGAGGAGTGTCTCGTTGGCGTTTGCTCGGTTGGCTGATGACTTACTGCGTAGTATTACCCACCTAAGGCTGCGACCGGAAAGACGTGCAGTGAAGTATCTATGCCGTGATTATTAGTCCTGAATTCATCAATGTTTACACCAAATACCGGTGAGGCGATTGGATTGATTGCATCTAGGAGCTGCCAATGGATAAACTCCGAATTGAATAGAACGTGGAAGTTGAACACGGGATGAGGTCGAATGCCAATCTATATTCCTGCTTCGTTTCCTCCAGTGGCCCGTCGAGCCTTCAATATCATCACCTTCCCCGTCCATTTAAATCCCGTGCTACATAGATTTGCCCATATAAATCCGTCACCCGCGAAAATAGCCTCACCATCTCCAATGTCTGCTTCTGCACGCCACTTTCTTCCAGCCCGGTAAAGGCTCGCTCAAGACATTCCCTTTCATACTCGGCCAACCGGAGCAGATCTGCTCTCTTTCTGTCTCTACTTGCCGCCTCCTCCTCGCTCACCCCGTGTTCGCGATCAAATTCACTAAAATTGATACTGTTCACATTGCCCTCTTCCTCATCCCTCCCCACGCTTCCTGCATCGTTATACATCCGACACATTGTGGCTAGATGAGCACAAAGATCCTGTGCCAGATATTTTTGCCGCACACCCTTGAAGCACTCGTTACGGAGGAGGCAGCAGAAGAAGAGGAAGGAGTACGGGCAACTGGTGTGGGCGGCGGAGGTGGTGTGGACCCAGTCGTGGTAGGGGATGGAAGGTGGGGTTTTGAGGGAAATGAAGCGGGTGTTATCTTCAAGCTGTGTGAGATGGGCGTGGAGGAAGGTACCAAGGGTGTTGCGCATGTGGAGGCGAGTTTGGTGGGTGACGGCTGGATGAGCGAGAATGTACTTAATAAAGCGGGAGAGAACGTGTTCGATGGCTTCGAAGGCGTCAAGGCCCGGTTTGTGGACGCCGTTCGTGGTAGAGTTAGCCTGGCAGTTGTTGGTCATGTTTCTGCTTTTGTCGCTGTTGTCGTTGTGATCTGCGTGCGTTACTTCTTCCATCTGGCAAAGCTTCGTGACAAGCTTCCTGAGGGTAGGGCATCCGTACTGGCTATCATTGATCACGATGGCTTCCATGTACTGATCTACCTGGAAGTTCAAGACAGATATTACCATCATGTCCATCAATATGGAACGGGACGCATGGGTCCCGAGGTTGTTGCAGCCAATCCAGGTAAATGGGATGTATTCCATGTATCTGTTTTCGGCCTTTTCGTTCCGTGGGAAAATGTCTGGTATGGCGCGAATTAGTCGTGGGAGGAGAATATAGCTTTCAGCGAGAGAGGCAGTGACCAAGAGGTCACAGTTTGGAGCGTTAGAGAAGAGGGGGAGACGGTTGAAGAACCGGGTGAGTTTTGCTATGGACTCGGTGGGAAGCTGTACCGTTTTGGTTGACCAGTAGTGTCTCGATGGCGATGCCTTCATGGCAGCTAGACAATAAGCCTGAGCGAGAATCGGGGAGGCGTAGGTCACTTTCTCGATCCAAATATACTTTAATTCGTCCCAACGGTGATGATTCGCTCTTAGGTACTGCTTGCCTTTCTCAATAGCTCCCGATGTGTACGATTCTAGTGAATCGAGGGCCCATGGAAGTGTTGAAACGCTGATGAGGGTTAATACTGCGTATGCGGTAATCTCGCATGAGCCTCCGTCCCATGAACCGTCCGAAGCCTGGGCCAGTACTGTGCGAAGGAGTATTTGTGTCAATGCACTGGGAATTCGTTCGCAAGTGATGTCTTCTGGAATATCTGGAATTGCGGACCCTTCCCAAAGGTGCAAGAATCGAACAAGAGCTTGGGAACAGAGCATCATGGAATAATGGATCGATGTATTCTGTGAGCAGAAATAAGCGCAGTTTTCCTTCTGAGATGTCCCAATCTATACCCATTTGTCTTTCACATCTCCAGCGCACCAGGCTTCACATATGTATTCAGCAGCCCGCAAAATCTGCGATCTGTATCTCTCAGGGTTCTCTATGTGTAATAGCGCGTGTAAGACATTACAATTGGCCGAGAAGCTCGAATTACGCTCTCCACGATACGTTCGGAAATGCACTCCCGTGTCGAACTCTGTAATCATTTTTTGGGGATTCGTGTTCCTTCCTATGATGCTGAGCGTAAGAATGGCTTTTGCAGTATCATCTGCGTCAGCCAAAATTCCGGGGGCTAAGTTTGCGTAGTCAGTACCCGAGATCGTTTGAGATACAGGTTCCAAAATACCAAAGCCTAGAGTTCCTCCTTCCTCCTTAAGAACCCTCTCCAGGAGCCAAGCGAGTTGCTGGGTGGCATGTTCATCTAGTGAATTCACGGAGAAACCAGCTTGAAGCAGTGTCGATAGAACCTACTGGAAAATCAGCTTGGCCAGAACCCTAATTTTTCAAACATACCCAAGTAGTCTCGAATAATGTGGTTGGGTATGCGCCCGGAAATCCTCCAGTACCAAGACCTGCGCCATGCTGATAAGCGCGCTGGAGATAGGCCTCAGCATCATCGTCCCAACGAGAGGCGCAAATCAGATACGCGGCTGTCGATGAAGGTGATGCCATCATGCTACCTTGAACAATATGATGGCTGATTTTGTCAAAATCGACTAGACCTGTGAAGGCTTCTAGCGAATGAAGTAGAGTATTCTTTTCACTAGTGTAAAGCATGTGAGGATCGAACTTGGAAAGTTTGGTGGCATTCAGTAGTGCGAGATGGCGAGAAGCCGGGAACTGAAAGGTGATGTTTTCCTGCTGGAGGAGAAGGAGAAGTGATGGAATCAGTATCTCGAATCCAACTTGGTCGCTATTCTGAATATCCCAATTCTCAAGCTTTGTGTTAAGCCACCCGACCGCACATAAAACTCGATGGTCCAAATTCGTCGGTAAAGCTGAGCAGCTGAGATTTGAAATGTTTTTCTGATGCCATTTGATGGCGAGTAAAGCGGCCATGCTATTCATGATACCGTCTACATCTGAGACACCATGTTCCCAGCCACCCTGCTGAGATTGAGTTTCTAGTATCCTCGAGAAGCTACTGGGGAACAGCCAGTGCCGAGACCCGCCTCGCACCTTGGAAATCATCGACACCCATGCAGTGTCGTAGATGGACACAGAAAGGAGACCCAAGGGTGGTCCGGTGGTGGATGCTTCTGCAAGACGTCGCACAAGTTCAGCAGCCTCGGATTCATAACACATGCTGAATTAAGGGAACGTCAAAGCTCTAATAAGTCGTGACTGTTCTCTACTAAGGATTCTTCAATGGAAGTAATCCTTGATTTCGAATGGAGAACTAGCAGGAGTACAGCTGAATTTGATTACGTATGGGCGTCGTTGTGTTGTAAGAAAATTGGAGTAGGAGTGGCTAACCATACGTGGACCTTCGACTGGTAGAGCCTTGGGAGCGGTTTCAAAGGACGCGAGATGAACCAAGCCCGACGATAGGGAACTGCAAGCTCGATGCAGGCAGTTCTCGCGGGCAGTCTGGATCGCGGTGAGCCATGAACCTTCGGAGCATGAGCAGGGTATTTTGAAGAATTACAAGTCAGTGTCATGACAGCAGCTCTTCCGGATCAAGGTATAATTTTGAAACCTGCGGAAGCCGGGTTGCTAAACCACTCAACTGACATGGTAAGCTATGATTGCATGATGTTATCTAGGGATCAGCCCCCGAAAGAGCGGTGATGTGCGACAAGCTGCAGCATGAAAAAAGGTAATGGCGTGACACGATTCGTATTGCATACCGTGCCACCTCAACGGAAAAGGACGATCCATCTGGCAGACAAGTCAGGCAGCAACGACAGCCACTCAATCCGCTACCTCAGATCCTGAACGCGGAAGCTGTATATGAATTGGCAGGCGGGATGGATCAAAGCAGACGCAAAGGCCGCATGTACAGGCAAGGCTGCACGGTCGGAGATTTCTTGCTTGCATATGGGTCAGCAAAGTGTGGATGGCGCAGGAGCTACCTACTTACTTGGACTAGATAAGCTACGCTCAGATGAGGGGAATCGCTACTTTCTATTTGCAGCAGACCCCCCAGAATGATGGTGTGGCAGGCTTCATAAAAGCACTAATGCTGATCCATCGTGGCAGATACAAAAGCGTAGACCCACTTTCTCTACATTAGCGCATGGCTTAAGTTGGATTGGGCGCGCTTTTGCGGATCACATGTCCGCCATTTAGATAACATCTGGAAGTACTGCAATATACGTTACAAAACACCGTCGCTCTAGTGTGTATGAGCAACTATACGATTACAGCCTCAAAGGCTACCTAAATATCCGGCTTCGGTCGACGTCGTATCCTTGTATCTCCTTCCTAGACAGTCGCGTCGATGTCTTCAAAATGTAGGACTGCGATGATACTCAGTCATTAAATCATGCTGCTCTCTCCTTTAATGCGATTCTAACGTGAAAAGGGTCTTTAACCCAGGTAGCATATGTCTTTTGACACGTCCATATAAGGCCAGAGCCAGGACCATCCGGCAGTGTGAGATCAAAGTTGAACACCATGCGGGCAAGTATCAGCCGCAATTCGAAATAAGCAAGCTTTTGGCCAACACACGAGCGCAAGCCTAGCGAGAAAGGTTGTAGAGCATCCCTCTTGTCCATGATAAAAGGTGAGGATTGCGACTGATCCAACTCAAGCCAACGCTCGGGTCTGAATTCATTCGGGTAGGCAAAGTTTCGCGTTGAGCGGCTCGCGCCCCATTGCATGAATGAGACACAAGTCTAGACATGAAGACATTAGTAAAGTGTGATAGGCGTTCGAATCGAAGGGCTTACATCCTCTGGAAGCCATTCTCCACAGACTGTATCACCTCCCTTGGGGACTACTCGAGGCATCCCTAGCGGTATGGGTGCAACGATACGGAGGCCCTCCTCAATGACAGCAGAAAGGTAGGGAAGATGACCCAGACTGGTCAAGGTTATATCGGCTTCTGTTATATAAGCGCTCCGGATTTCTGTGGTCAGCTTGGCTAAAGCTTCAGGGAAGCGTAGCAAGTAGTTGGTCGTTCCCGCTAGTGTAGTTGTCAACGAATTGCTTCCTGCGATGATGATTATGCCTGCAGTAGATTCAACCTCCGCATCACTAAGACCTTCTCTTGCCTTGGCTAGATGGGAGAGAAGATCAGGATGGTCTTGCGTTGTATTCAAACGTTTATGCACCTTCTCTTTGACCATAGAAAAATGTTGCCCTTGCTTCTGGATCGAGCTTCTCGGGATCGACCACACAAGCAAATAATAGAGCAGAGGATAATATCGGCATGCACTCATCAAAACTGCGGCTTTGAAGTGATGAATTATGGCCGCAACCCATGAGTGATAGTCCTGGCGCTCCAAGCAGTCAAAGGATTCTCCAAAGGCTAAATCGCCAATAATATCGAATACGCACAAGTTATACCACTTAACGATGTCAACTATAGTACCCTGCTCTCGGCATTGCTCGTGTAGCCTTGAGATGAGCCTGTCCACATGGCCCATAATCAAAGGCTCCTGGTCTTTCAACGCCTTATCGCTGAAGCCATAAGCCCAGGCTTTTCGTATGCGAGAGTGATCTTCATCGTCCGCATTGAGGATAGAGGGAGCTTTGCCACTACCCTTCGGTGGGGTTGGCACCCAGACTTGGTTCTTAGGGAAGGGCCGATGGCCGGGTCGGTAGCCGTAGATGTCTCGACATGCTTGGGGGTCGATGAAGGACACTTCGTTTGGCGCCAATCGGACAACGCTTCCATAAGTCTCGTGCAGGACTCGAATACGATGTACCAGGCTACCGCTTCGCATTGCCAGGACAAATGGAATTCGGCTTGCTGCCCATAGCTTTGGTCCCGGGAAGCGTGAGAGCGGATGGATGTAGATATTGTAGAGGGTGATTGATCCTAAGTACTTCGTCATATGAGCTAAGATGTCAAGAAAAGGTGAAGAAAAATGTGAAGTATTCATACACTGAGAATGGCAATGAAGAGGAAGCCCGTGAGCTCAGTCCAGCCTGCCGCAGCAATCACTTGCAGAACCGTCGAGACTGCCATGATAATCTGGTACTGTGAAGCAGACACCAAGCTTGTGGTTGCTGTAGAGATCAAGCAGGGCTATTGACCCTATCGAAGGTGTGGTAGGAAGAAGATGGAAACACGCCGCGTGGGCGAGAAGAAGACGACCGAATTATGGCAGAAGCGTATAGGGATAGACGCCTACGTGGAAGTAGGTGGAGTGATTGCTTGCCGCCGCTGCCCGACTGCTCAAGTTTGAGGAGAAGACAACGTTCGCCTCGACCTCTGCTTGGTTAGATTAAGAAAATGGGTGGAGTCAACTTTATTCACTTTGCTTACAACGTCTCTATGTAGTATTGGTGTATCGGTGTATCGTAATATTACACTGACCTGGATAACTTCCGCATTTATCTTGCTGCTACGACTAAGGTACCTGTACGGCCGGGAAATGAAAGGACGCTTTTGAACGATTAGGATTGCGATGATCTTCGGTCTAGATAACTGACTGTTGAAGCGAAGGAGCAATAGGAGCAACCGTGGGAGCAGGGGGAGCAGAAGTAGAGAGTAGTAGTGGGAGCAGTGGTTGACACTACTTCCTAACCTTATTTGATTAGATGCTCCACGCTAACCTGATTGGGTTGGCTCAGTTCCCTCTGGAACACAAAACATAGACTGTATCCTACATATATATTTACATCTTTAAGCAATTATCAGATTTTCGCTTCATCAATATCGAATCGACTCAGATGTATGATTTGGTATACAAGTAGCTTAAGACCGTTACTGATTACCTGCAACCATAAGGTAACATTCAGCTCGTTCCAGTTTTCAGGGCACAGCACCTTAGTGCGGCCCCCAAGAGAATGGCTACTGAAACATCAATCAGACAGAAAGATCGACTCTCCGTCCATCCACGCCACAAAGAACACGCCAACAAGCTGGACACCTGGGAATTTTGGGTCTCAGTTGTGCACGTACCCACTTGCGCGCCTCCACCTACGTACCTGCTTTTCTCCTAGCCCTCACCACACTCCTGCATCCTTTGGTCCTGCGAGGCGGAGAAATTTCTACACTCTGACCATTGCTTAATTTTCCTGAAAAAGCTGAAACACCTTCTCTCAGTATCTGCCTAATTGATCGTCGAATCAGCGCCGATACCAGTCCAAAAGCGACAATGGCAATTCAGGTGCGGCCTGTACGCCGGATAGAGTGTGGCAGTCCATTGTAGGGATCTCACGCATTGCAATTGTCCTTACGTCCTTGATACCCAAGTTCTCACAGCCATATGTCTAGAATCTGCCATTTCAACCAAATTATCAAACACTTTGCGCCGTAAGCCTGAATTAGATAAGGCATGGGATTTTCCCATGGATACCTTGTTATTGGCAGCGCTGAGATTTGCAACTGGGCTATGGCCTTGTAGACACAACACTGTCTAGGCTTCGAGATCATAACAACTTAAATAGTTCCATGTATTCTTCTACGACTTTTATTTTCTGGATATCCAACAATGGTTCATCCCTACGGTCTCCTTTCTCTTGTACTGCTGGTGCACATTCCTGTTACTGCTGCGAGCACATCTTTTCTCACACCCGAACTTCTTTCAGTCCTCTCTCAGCCAGCTTTATCTAACTTACCTGATACAGCCAACTTGCTACAGAACGTGAATAATCACACTGCCAGGATCGAGCAAATATTAGCGGCTCATCGACAAGGCGACCAGAATTCTGCAGGAGTGCTGGAAGCATGTCAAATTGGTCGATTGGTTCTAGGAGACAGAGGCTTCCTAGATTCTTCATCCACCGTTTACGTAAACGCTACGGACGATAACTGGTATGCCTTCCTTTGTGTGTGTATTGCGCTTCCGTTGACACTGCTGTTGAAGGTCAGAAACGAGTTGGCTTCCTGCGCGATGCATATTCAAACTATTTTCAAATGCTGGCGTTGCTATCTGTTTCAAGATAGCCGTCTTCCTGGACACAAAGTTTGCCGTTAGGAGCGGCGGCCACAATCCTAATCCAGGATATGGGAGTATCAACGGGTCAGGCTTACTCATAGATCTTGCAAACTTAAAGGAATTAAAGATCGACTCCAATCATAGGACTGTCAAAGTGGCTCCGGGGAATCGCTGGATCGACGTTTACTCTTACCTAGACCCCTACCACCTTTCTGCAATCGGAACAAAAGAGCCTGGACCTGGAGTGGGGGGCTCTGTTCTTGGAGGTACGGCCCATACAGCCGTTTTTAGCCACTATAGCTGACTCGTGAAATAATATAGGAGGGGACCCTTTCTTCCCAGCACAGTACGGCTTCGCATGTGATAACGTGGAAGATTTTGAGGTCAGTATGATCTTTTCAGCCTTCAAGGGATGTCGAAGTCGACGAAAGATCGCTGACACTGATGGCTAGATTATTCTAGGAAATTCATCACTTGTCCACGCGAATATAAATGAAAACCCAAATCTTTTCGTTGCCCTGAAAGGCGGAGGGCCAAATTTTGGTAATGTCTTATCAGCAACGTTTATTTGAGCAATCAAAGCTGACCTGCCTAGGGATCGTAACTGCTTACACTTTGTACACTCGGCCTCTCTATGAAACTTGGTACCACGTGGTTACTTTTTCAAACGAATCCAACGCGGCCCTCTTTGCTGCGCTATACCAATTCCAGCAAGCTGCAGAACATGACCCAAAAGCCAACATAGTCTTTACTTTGAGTGGCAATACCACTGTAGTCGGCTTCTTGTATGCCGACCACGTCGCCAGGCCTGGTCCATTTTCTGGCTTTACAAACATTACAACGTCTGCCACGCTGATTCCGCCCACCAACGGTACAATCAAAGAGTTGTGTATTGCAATAGGGTCACTGGATAGCCCCATATCTGCTAAGTATATTCCTCCGTAATGCAAAAAACAACGTGGCTTGAGCTCAGACATCACAGACGTGCGATATCTGCTTTGTCTACCAGCGTTGACCGAGATCTTTACAGCAGAATCAACGAGCAGTATCAGTATCTCGCTGCTACAGTACCTTTTGGTACATCACTCGCTCTCAGTATTCAAACAGTCACCCAAAGCACCGTGAATAAAAGTAACAGTTACGGCGCTAATGCACTTGGAATAGCGGCACAGCCTCAGATATGTAAGTGGATTCTTTCCAATTGAAACGCTCCACCTAACTTCATATAATAAGGGTTCGCCACATTCATGCAGTGGACTTCGGACGCGGATACCTCAACGAGTGAGCAGGTAGTTAGCAAACTCAACTCGGCAATGGCGACTGTTGCTGGCAAGCAAAACTTGCTTCTCCCCTTTTTGTATCAGAACGATGCTGGATATTTCCAGAACCCTCTCTTGGGAATCGGAGCATCCCGTCTTGCAGAGATGAAAATTACCAGTAATATGTACGACCCGTCGCAGATCTTTCAACGTTTACAAAATGATGGATTTCTATTATCTCGGTGATGCCATGTCTGGTAGTTGCACACGTACGCCGACTTTGTGTTTAGGATGGGGGGAAAAATAGTGATGGCCTGGTTTTGGAATATTTATAATGATGGTTTTCGTAAGTAGCTTTCATTGGCTCAACATGCAACAAAGAGCCCAAAGCTGGCTGTACATTATCTAAAATCGCAATCACGGTGCCTCGGATTCAACCTCTTTCCACATCTGTTCGAAAAGTTCTAAAAGGTCATCCGGCAATGGCCCTTTCGACATAGCGTCCACGTTCTGCCGCACTTGATCCTCTTTGCTTGCGCCCAAAATGACCCCATCACCAGTGGCCAACACCGAATGATGATACAGCCACCTCAAAGCCGCGTCTGTAAGCTTTAATGCATGACCCTCGCAACCCTTCTGCAATTGCCTGATTGCACAATGCATGGGCTCCTTGTCATACATGCGCTTGTAAAATGCACCAGCCTGGTTACCCTCCTCAAAGCGAGTTCCTGAAACGTTTGTGCCTTGTGTGAAAATGCCGCTGAGGAAGCCTCCCGCGAGCGGACTGTAGGCGACATAGTGCATGTCATGTTTCCGAAGCAGTGGCAGCAGACTCTTCTCATGGTTGCGACACACGGCATTGTACTGGCCTTGGTAGTAGCTTGGCTTCACATACCCTTCTTTGACGCAGACATCGATATAATCCTCCACCTGCTGGGCGCTGAAGTTTGAAAGCCCAAGCTATAGTCGTCGATCCAATGATAAGTCTATGTATTGTTGGGCTGTCAAAACGTAACATACCTGTGCAAAATGGCTCTTGCGGTGATGACAGTCGAGCGCAGCGGCCGTACTCGAGATCGGAGTGTCGGGGTCGGGCATGTGGCAGTAGAGAACATTGATCTAAGTAATGGTATCAGAGTCACGATCTACCCAACAGATAACTGCACCTTACATCACTTCTGAGCCGTGCAAGACTGGTGCTGAGTGACTGATCGATCGCCTCGGGCTTCAAAGTCCCCTTACCGGTCATGGACGTGACCATGATCTTCGTGTCCACTGTGAACCCATCGTTTCTCGGGTTGCAGTCGCCCAACAATTGCTCTGCCTTCCCTGGGGACGTGGACGGGTATATAGGAGCAGTGTCAATGCGATGGATGTTTGAGGACTTCAGTAACTTCAGCAGTGAGAGGACTTTCTCCGGAGAGACGAAGTTACCGCCAGCAATGGCGGCACCGCCAAAGATAAGCTGTGGTCTTCCAGAGGCCATCGTAATACAGAACGTCTTTAAGAGTACCTAGGGGCCGCTCAAATTGATGAACAGTGAAGGGAATGCCGCACTCTAGCTTGCCCGGGTGTCTCGGCTGAACAGATTTACTGCTACTTTACTGGTGGGAGGAAGCAATTATTATACAGGCGTACCGTAAAGATACACTGTACCTAACCCTGTACCTAACCCCACCTGCCTGAGCATTGGCGGCATTATGCATATGCAGTAGAGACTTCTCCCCGACTCTCATGCAGCTGGAATGGTGTGTCACGTTGCATAGGTTCATGTATTGGCCGCATCAAATTACTAGGCGTGAGAGATAAAGCAATATCGTTCATATCTACTTATTCTAAGTATCACCAGTACAAAACTGGATCAGGCTGTGTGTGTTACGCATTCTACAAGAACATTTTCTGCAAGACATTTCTACAACATGAATATCAATTCGACTTTTGACTTGTACTCAACTAGTCTTTTTATCCCTTTCGCCTCTACTCTTCGGCCTCACTACAAAGCTCACTCTATCCTTTTCTCCTGGTACTCTTTGTGCTCCGCCGTCATTGGGGTGATTGTTTGGCAGTCCTGGTACAATCATAAGGGCAACTCACTCGTTCCAGCTCCTTTCATTGGCAGCCGCTTTGCCTGGCTCGCAAGGCTCGATTACTTTGTGAACGCTAAGCATGTCATTGATACTGGCTATGCTCAATGTAGGGAATCCATCTTCAAGATTTGCGGTAACGACGTCATTGTTCTACCAAATAAATATGTCGACGAGCTGCGCAACATTCCCAACAACAAACTCAACGCCATTCTGGCTCTCGTCAAAAATGCCGAGGGCGCATTTGCTTTGACCGACGTCCTTGCTACCAGCAACTTGCACACTCAGGTTATTCAGACGAGGTTGACACCAAAGCTTGGAGCACTTGTTCCAAGCGTTCGGTATGAGCTCGACATTGCCTTGGACGCAGAGTTTCCACGTTGTGACAAAACGGGGGTATATCTGGAGATCTATCATGTTCTTCATCAAATTGTGGGACGAGCATCTGCGCGGGTCTTTGTGGGTCCCGATCTTTGCCGGAATAAAGCTTGGCTGGAGACTGCAGAAGGATATACAAATAACGTCTTCGTTACCATTGTTGCCCTCCGATTGTTACCATTCTGGGCCAAACCAATCGTTCATTGCTGCCTGCCATCTTCGTGGAAGATATACTACCATTGGTGGCGTGCACGAAGACAACTGTTACCACTAATCGCGCAGCGGCAACTCAATAAAGACAAGGGCCGGAAACAAAAGGGTGAGGGGCTTAGTAATTTCCTGCAGATGTTGATGGATGAGGCTGGCAATGGTCCTGATTCGGACCCGGTGACTATCGCAAAGAGGGTGTTGAGCTTGACACTAGCTTCCAACCATACAACAACGATGGCACTGGTTGAAGCCATTTATGATCTCTGCGCCTACCCCGAGTACATTGAAGAGCTGAGGGACGAGGTACAGCAAGCCGTATCACAAGACGGTGGGTGGCATAAAACGACATTAACGAAGATGCGGAAACTTGACAGCTTCATGAAAGAATCTCAGAGGGTGAATCCACCCAGTTACAGTAAGTAAAAGAGAAATCCCAAAGATTATATCATCAGATTTGGGCTGAGATTGGTTTCAGTGGGGTTCAAGAGGCAGGTGATGGAGCCACTGATGTTGCAAGATGGTCTCACATTGCCGGTGGGCGCTCATATCGAAATGGCCATCGTCCCGATACAGAGAGACCATACCGAAGATCCTGATCGCTTTGACGGTCTGCGCTTTTATAAGATGCGCCTGGATCCTACGGAGGCTCACAAGCATCAATTTGCAACCACGAACACACACATACTGCACTTTGGGCATGGTAAACAGGCTTGTCCTGGTAGGTTCATGGCTTCGAATATCATCAAAATGGTGCTGGGATTGCTACTTCTCCGTTACGATTTCGCATTTCCAGATGGTCAAGGCAGGCCCAAAAGTTTGCCAGCTTTTGAGTACAGCTTTCCGAGTCCAACAGGCAAGGTCATGTTCAGGGAGAGGCAGACACTGTAGAGGGTTGGCGACAGTCAGGCATACTATTAAAATAACTGGCAGTTTTTAGCGCGACACTCCTCCACATCTCTATGCGACTCTCAAAGCTACCATTTGTTCGTTGTTAAACTACAAATTATGACTATATAGCATGATAAACTACATTCACACACATATTGATTTTAAAAGTAATTTGAGCGATATTCGTGTAGACAGTAGTCGAATAGCAGAGGGAAAAAGGAGGTGGAAGTACCTCGGTAAAACTGCCAGTTATTTTAATAGTATGCCTGCAGTCCGGTTGCACCGGGACATTTAGATTGGGACATGTCACACCCCTAAGTAAGCGACTACCCATCAAGCACTATCAAAAACATCAACGTTCACCAGTTGGGAGCCTCGGCCTCTTAGAAATCAAGGGTCCACAGTCACTTCGGCATCTTGGAAGATGTGACCAAGTCATCAAGTCGTCAAGTCGATAGATTGCTTTGAAATTAGTGACTTTTGATGCTTTTGGTTAGCACGGTGGGGCTTGGTGAATAGTCGCTTTATAATTATCACGACTGCTCGCTGTCACCGACCCTCGGCAGCAAAGTAGTATGACGGAAGCTAAAACTTACCGCCGGCTGGGCGGTAACAGGAGGCGCTTTAGGTGTTAAAACAGACCAATCGTATCGAAAACGCCCGAGACTAGGACTTTTTTAAGCTCGAGTGTTCAAACGTCCGAGGAGTATGCGTCGGCTGCAGCTGATCGGTTTCGAGCTCTCAGCTTTGGGCTGCTTACTACATCTTGTATGCTTACATCTTACCATTAGCCCCAGGGAGCCTGTGCGCCCCTCTGGTGTGATGGACGATGCCGCGCCGCCAAGCCGAGCATAGAAGCACCCCGACGAAGCCCCCCCCCCCCCATGCAAACGATTCACCCCTACACCCATTTCTTATTCACTAGCGTACGATAATTACTTCGATGGTGTCGATGGTGATCAATACTTTAACTGTAAGTCTACTTAGCTGTGTCATCAATTGCTAATATTAATGCATTTACGCCGCATCTCTTAGTGTCGTTTCGGGTCGCTCATTGTACATATTCCCCTGTTTTCCCTTCATACTGCAGACTTTCTAGACCTTCAGCAACCGGCTCAAGAAGTACCCCGACTGTGTATATACATAAATATAAAATATGCTTATTCCTCACAAGCTGAGCCAGTACAGCTCGCAGATTATTGCTAGAGCAAGAGGTGATTCCGCTACGCTGCCACCTGGAGCCACGATTGACTACGTGAACGGCCAGTCAAGGGGCCAAGAGATAATTGTATCGAGCGCCGTCACCATCGCTGCTGCGTTCCTGCTGGTCTTTACCCGCATGCTCATCAAGCTCTTCGTTACACATAATCCTGGTTGGGATGATTGTAAGTTGCCAGAACTGCCCACGCCCACTCTGTTTTACTGACATCTGGGAAGACACATCTGTAGTAGCGCTGGGCTTTGCGGTTGCGCGCGTTGTGGGCAATGTCGTTTGTATTTTACCCCAACTCATTTACAGAGGGACGCTCAAATGTTGGTAGTGGTCAAGAATTACCGGGTTGGACATCACTTGTACGACGTTCAACCTTACCATTTCCATCATTTGTTGACCGTGAGTTGCTATCAATCTGTTCCCCAGCAGGTAAAGACCTTTCGTTGATTCGGCAGCGCATGGCAGTGGTATCAAATTGACAACGTTCTTTACCTGTCCGGGGTTCTTTTCGCCAAAGTCTCTATTCTCCTCCTCTATCTCCGGCTCTTCCAAATCAAGCGGCTTTTCCGCTACTTGGATTTTGCTCTCATCGCCTTGGTTTCCGGGTATTGCGTTAGCCTCATCCTTGCAATACTCTTCGCTTGCCAACCAATCTCAAGAACATGGAATTCCTCAATTCACGGGACGTGTCCTGTCGATATTCAGATCGTAGACTACACTATTGGTGCCTTCAATATCGTTACCGACACCGCTATCCTTATCTTACCCATTCCTCTAATCTGCAGGTTGCAGATATCAAAGCCGAGACTCGTCGGACTGCTGTTGACATTTGGCACCGGAGCATTGTAAGCAGGGACCTACACCCACGAAGATCAACTGACTAATAGAGTACTAGCGTTGTAGCAACTAGCATCATTCGTGAAGTTATTGTGGTCAAGACTCTGAAAGATAAAGACCAGACATGGTCTATGGTTGACGATATTGTGTGGCTGTACGCCTTGTCTCTTATCTGTCATCCAGCATGTTGTCATGCTGAAATTTTCCTAGCACCGTTGAAGTCAACATTGGTATATTTTGCGGATGCCTTCCGATTCTGCCACCACTTTTTCGTCACGTCCTTACCAAGGACCTCCTCATGAGCAGATACCATTCCTTTGTTAACTTGTTACGAAGCAGCGTACCCTCCGAGCGTAGTGGGAAAACAGGGACGACAAGCTGGCCGTCCAAAGCTAGTAGATCCAAAGAAGAGTATTTGGAGTTGCAAGAGGGGGCCAAGGTTACAGCGGCTACTACATCACGTACTGTGTATGAAGGCTTCTAGGAGGCGGATGAGATATATTTAAAGGGACAGGATAAGCTCAAATCAATCCGTCAGAGCGACTTAGGGGTCAGGGAGACTAGTATACAAAGACAGGACCAATTTGACGGGAGCGGTGGAGTATCATTGCCGAGTACAGCTTTTTATACGAAACGACGCCAGTCATTACATAGTGTACCGGTAAGATAAATTTCGATACATTAGCGTTTCACTCGATGGAAATAAAAGAGAAAAACGGGCTGGAAACCCGGTGCCGCATTGACGCGTTTCCCTCGGGCATTGAGCTCCAATCATGAACTACAGCCAAAATCACGCAGCATGCGCCATCTATGCATGCAGCAAATTCTCCGAATCCTTCTGATGCCTATCACAGGGTTCGAGACAGTTGCCTTGCTGACCTTACGTCTGGACATGACGGCCATGGAGGGAGGGAGGCTTGTGCCATTGGTTAGCGCCGTTATAAATCTCCGTGTTTTCATCAATTGTAGAAGAGATCTGCGCTTGAGCCGTGCCAACGTCCACCATGCATGGATGGTCGACGCATGGATGGTGATTGCAAGAATTGTCTGTTTATGCCTCGAAGGATCCCAGCTGTGTTCAAACGGCACGAGCTAGAGTACGGCACATTCGGACTTGCATGCAGCATTAATTTCCTAGCGTGTTGCCTGACTCGATATTGGGCTCTAGACCCAGAACCAAGCTGTCATCGCACCTTTCGAGTGCGTCGCTGCGAGAAGAGGAAGTTCATTGGTCAGCGCGACATGTGGTACGATGCCTGCCCTGTGGCTTCCTGGTTTCACCATCTGAGGGTGGGATTGATTCATCTCGGATGTTTATCGTGTCCCTCCAGCTAAGATAGTGGCACGCTGCCACCTAGTTGTTTATGTATCAACTCTGCTGAACGATCTCCAACTACCACAATGGAGAGCTCTATACTTGAGACACTCCAAAGCCGACCTGTCATCTTCACTGTGCTCTGCACCCTGTTTGGGTTAGCGTACAAGCTTCTTCTCAATGACCCATGGCATGGAATCCCCCAAGTCGGTAAATCCCCTAGTTTCTTCAGCTTCAGGGCCACAGAAGCCAATGGAGACTTTTTTCGCAATGGCAAGGCTCTCCTGGACCAAGGGTATGCGCGTTACAAAGAGTCCATGTTCTTGGTACACACATCGGATCTGCCACGAGTTGTCCTTTCCCAGAGATACCTGGCAGAGCTACGTTCTCTGCCCGAAACCATGCTGAGCCATCGAGAGTCAGTCTGCGACCGCTTCTTGGGCTATTGGACGGGATTGGACGCTGTAAGACAGAGTACACTACATAATGAGATCTGTCAGACGACTCTGGTGCAGAACTTGCCAAGCCTGGTTCCAAGCATGCATGAAGAGGCAGTTGCGGCGATCCGTGATAATATTTCTCTCAACTCGTCTATCTCGTCCACCCCATTTGATACGTATGGTAGTATCTTCAACATGATCGCGCGAATCAATTCGAGAATCCTAGTCGGTCTTCCGCTCTGCCGAGACCCGGACTGGCTTCAAGTGGCCGAAGGCTATCCGCAGGACTCTGTTGCTGTGGCTATGGATCTTCGGCCCTACTTTCCTTGGTTGCGGTGGGCAATATATCCATTTCTAGACTCGGCAAGGCGACTGAAGAACGAGTACGCCATAGCGCATCGAAAGCTGGAGCCGCTCATAGATGAGCGGAGAAACGTCGCTGCTGCTCGCCATCAAGGGGAAGAGCGGAAGGATGTGCTGCAGTGGATGCTTGATTTGGGCACGGGCAACGATAGGAAGAAGGACGTTATCGTCGGTAAGATGATGTTTTTGACTATGGCAGGTTTCCACGCTCCTACCGCGACAGCTGTCCACGTCGTGTACGATCTTTGTGCCCACCCCAACTATCTAGCACCGCTGCGGAAAGAAATTGAAGATGAGCTCGCTATAGAGGGTGGAGTATGGACGCTAGCGCTATTGCGTCGTCTGAAAAGATTAGATAGCGTAATCAAAGAGTCACAACGGATAAATTCGCCAGGCTTGCGTAAGTAGTTTGTACCAGGAGGATACAATCGAGGACTGCCAACTAGCTAATCTCATAACTCACAGTTAGCTTTAATCGGAAAGTCATGCAACCCCTTACGCTTTCCGACGAATCTCATCTCTCACGGGGGCTTATCATCGCCCTTCCCGTGCACCACATAACCCATGATCCGGCCATCTGGCCCGACCCTTACGCCTTTGACGGTTTCCGTTTCTACCACAAGCGATTAGCTGAGCCGGCTAAAGAAGCTGACCACCAGTTCGCGGCGCTGGGTGCGAACAATTTGGGGTTCGGTTATGGCCGATTGGCATGTCCAGGAAGGGTTTTTGCGGCGGCACAATTAAAACTACTCTTGGGACTTTTGCTTTTGGAGTTTAATTTCTGCTTCACGAATGATCGTGGAGAAGGGTCAAGGCCTGAGAATCTGTATTTGGATGATATGATACTTCCAGATCGAAGTGTCAAGGTGCTGTGTACCAAAAGAACATGACAACGTTCAAGTTTGTTGTGAAATGGAATGAATTACCTAGTTCGGCTGGCTGAAGAAATGATCAGCTCAATGAAGTTGAAGATTACCGAGTCTTCTTAGCCTAGTTAGGACTCAAAAGAAATTTTCCAGGCTATATACTGACTTTTCCCCTCATATTCATAGAACTTTCTCTTTCTCATACACTCGTTTTTCGACTACATCTCTGGATGTCGATAGGCCATGGGATTTCCTAACCCTTACAACCTAAGAGTGGTATCCGCCAGGGACGTAGTTCCATGATTCAGAGAATGAATTGAGAGGGTTATCGGAGGTCTGTTGATCAGAGAATGTATTGAGAGAATTATCGAAGGTCCATTGATCAGAGAATGTATTGAGAGAGTTATCGTAGATGCATTGATCAGAGAATACATTAAGTGGGTTCTGAGCGTTTATCCATGATTCGTGGAACCAATTAAGAGATTGTATCTGGTCCGGTGAGGTCCTTATACCATTAATATTACCCTGGTCTTGCATAAAATCTCTTACAACTTGTTGTGTGTTTGCATCTAGTAATACCGGTGGCGCCACTGGGCCGCAGGTCGCTTCGATATGGCTGTTTGCCTCCAGTGATACTCCCGGCACTGTATGAGCGTTCTGCATAACTGGCTGACCTTTATCAAACGGATAATGTGGGTCGGGATTTTCGAATCTGGCATCCGGTCCGTTGTTGACAAAATCGGTCGGAGTACCGTTACTTAAGTCATACGCTTGAGCCAAGACCGGTTCTATCAACTTATATCTTCCTTCTAGGCCTGTAGTAGAAACGTTGATGTGCTGGACAATGTTTGTCGATGCCGATTGTGTTGGTGACTCTTCTTGCAACTGATCCTGTTGTGGTAGCTGAGCAGCCGATGTTCCATTAGGTTGTAAACCGTCGCCGAATCCAATGGCTGTATTGGAAGAGTCCGGTATGCTTGCAACACTGTAGTATGGCGTTGCATCACTAAGTTGATCCGCGCGACTCGGACTTGCGCGAATGCGTTTGGCTAGTGACTCTGGTGAAGGATTTATATCTCTGCCTAGCACAGCCGTTGATGATTCCACAGGCCCATGAGTATACTCTGGGCGTGGAATCGAACTCAAAGCCGTCACCATGCTAGTTTCACTAGTTGTTTATGGGCCATCGCGTCCATGAGAGTTGACTTCGTGACTAAGGTAAGGCGCTGGCATTGTTTGCGAAGATGGCTGCACCTCGGGTGCTATCGATCCGGGATCTATCCTGTTCGGAGGTATGGAGGATGGGTTGCCGTGTGACGAGTAAAACTCGTCTGTAGATAATGCGGAGGGTATCGTGGTTGAGGAGGTATCGGTCATACTCCGTTGGTAACGTTGATTTGGCCATGGGCGTTTCTCCCGCCGTGGCCGATTTGACTGTGCTCACGCTCGAGTTCTACTGCAGCAAGCAGACCTTGAAGTCCAGCATTAAGTCTGACGGTATCTGTGTCTTGCCATGAATTAACATCTGGATCCAAGCGACGGCGTTTTGCTCTTCCCACTTCAGGATGACTATTTGTGGCGCTCCAAGTTGTACCGGACGCCCTGGTAACATCATTTAACGTGGACGGATTGCCATGCGAACTCGATTGAGAGGGAATTCGAGGGCTAGAATTCGAGCAATATCCCGGCGCAGAAGCTGTTTTTGGCCCTTGATCAGTAGAAGAAGTGCCATGGTCTGAGATATTCAGATCTGCTCCGGCACGTGCCGCGACGCTTTCATGTGTTTGGGTTTGAGAGGATTCTGTATGTTCGTGGCTGTTGGCCGTTTGGCGTGCCGTTGTGTCTGTCTGAGCTGTGCCATGGGGTTGCTTCTCGAGCAACATCGAAGGCTCCTGGCTCACAGTTGACGTCCTTGTATCTTTGGATTGCGGTAGCAAGACACTTGAAATATCATTTTGACCTGTTCGGGGGCCTTTCTTCTTCGGCTCCGACGCAGAAGAAAATTGCATGTTGTTCTGAGTTATAGAACCTGTAGATGTCCACGGGAGTGTCTTGTCATAGTATGTCTGACATTTGTCAAGCCAGGGCGAACTCGTCTCTGCAAGATCCCAGATCCATTTTGTTTCTTGTAATCGTTTCTTTAAGCCGATCCAATCTTCGTACTTGAGTTGAAAGAAGCGGTTAAAGCTGAAAGCCAGGATTGCCGACAACCCAGACTTCTCAACCCATCGTTCGAAGGCGAGTAATTTGATGCCTGCCTTGATACCCCCTTTTACAAATTTCTGATTTTCAAACCGAAGCCCTGTGTATTCCTGCAAATATCCAGCCTTTCTCTTTTGAGATTCTGACAAATTTGTTGCCACAAGACTGATTCGCGAAGTCCGATGTGTCTTGAGCTCCCAATCCTCATACTCCTTGGATAAGGAACGTCGACTCAACAACTTTCGAAACAGGATGCTCGACGATCGCTGTGACTCGCCCATTTGCAGGTCAACCAGACGAGAATCCTGCCGAGGCCAAGCATTCTTCCCAACGGCTACACTGCTTTTTTGTGACAGATACTGTGTTATTTGAGGCTTTAATTTCTCCAAGTCTAACAGCAGCTCGTTACACTTGACTGATGAAGATTTGGGACGGGGCCGAGGAGGGTCGTGGGGTGGGTCGGGGTGGTTGGGAGACGCTTGGGAGGAAGAGGGCGGAAATTCGGAGCGATTGGGAGATAGTGGAGAGACGCGAGTGCTTGAGGAAGGCACCAGAGGAACGTGATGATTTGAAACAGACTCTGAAAAGCCGAAGTGGTTCGATGATATGGGTGCCAATGGAGGTGCGTGATTGTTCTGGGAGAGCGGTTTGGATTCGCTCTCGACGAACCGGTGGAGCTTTCGGTAGACTTGGACCGCCTTGGAACGATGAGGTTGAAGTGCTTCCCAACGAGTATTACAAAGGAATTCCAGCGCTGCAAGAATGGGGTCAGACTCAGGAGACATTGTGTGTAGGAAAGTGCGAGAAGTGCGCATGCTCCCCAAGATGGCGGAGCAAGGGCGTACCGGGAACATTACCTTAAACCTAAAAAAGCCCGGGAACGCTAGTTCACTTCCCAAACCGCTCGGTACCACCCCAGGCAAACCCCGGTACCTTCCGGGAGCCAATGAGCAGTGTCTTTATAAATCCGCGGATTTATAACTTTCATTGGCTCCTGGTTATTCCCTGATCACTCGGTAAGGCGGGATCGTTTCGACTGCACAGCGGACAAATCTATGGAAACAATCATTGGGAACTCGGATGAAAACCATGAATATGCCGCTCTAGCACGAAGATCATGGGCGTTGATCACTAACTGTATTGACGCCGAAACCCCTTTGGACTCCTGAATAAGGGAGGAGAGATAACTGCTACTATGTCCTGTTCGTGCATGTTATATATATCTTCTGCAAGCCTTCAAACGAGTGAAGCGAGTCGATCAAGGAAGTCTTCCGCCCTCCCGGCCATCAATCTCAACACGATATCAAGGAGGCGTCGGCTCATAGAGTATGGAGTCGATCTGTTCTTGGTCGACCAGGGGAGCGGTGGCACCCAAACCTCTCACCCAGCTATATAGTCAGAGCCTTCTCATGCAGAGTTGCCTTGCGCCTGCCTCGTTTTGAACTCAATCGCCGGAGAGGACTGGACACCTCAGCTAGGCCTAGACTTTTGACATGGCTATGTCATTGCACCGCTCTCTTGCTTGTGGCTCCGATACGACCTTGATCAATTCACCATCAACTCCAGGGGCTGACTTAACCAAATGGGAATCTGTAGCAAAACACATCCTCCACGGCTATGACAATCATGATATCCAGCTTCTCTGTGGTTTCTTTCCATTCGAAGATACAGATATTCTTTATTCATTGTTGCGAAATCGATGGGTACCCTTTCTGAACGCCTTCGTCATCTACATAGGAGGTGGAACGTACAGCCGGAAGT
>JAABUL010001006.1_pt1 | contig 56839 bp, 45 predicted proteins | sample 5559151 | NCBI WGS metagenome assembly JAABUL01 (sample SAMN10711876, study PRJNA513368) | rock metagenome | isolation source: Antarctica rocks | place: Antarctica: Victoria Land, Pudding Butte sud
CGACGCCGAGGCAGCCCCTCGGGGGATGCCAACCAGGCCGGCGACGACTAGAACCAAAAGCAAAACTGGGCGAAGCATGCGTGACATGTATCTATTCCATCCCCATCAAAGACAAAGTATCGACGATAGTAGTTTACTGTGCGGGCCGTCATTGTGTTTCAACATTTCGTGCAAGTTCTTGGTATGTTCAGGTCAGGTGGCTCGCTCTCCCTGAGGGCGGGAAGGATGGCAGGGCGAATCCCCTGATACACTGCCCTGTGCAGGTCATCACCTGCACAGGGCAGTGTATCGGAGGTACCACCATGTCCACTAATGTGAAGGCCGCGCTGATCGGCTTGGTCGTTATCGCGCTGGCGATCGCGGCCCTGCTCCTTTTTGTCCGCGACCGGAATAACGCCAACGCTGTCAACAGCCACCTCTTGACCGTCGCAAACCAGGTATCGCCACGGCTTCAGCGGCCCGACGGACGCTGGGCGGCCGCACCATCCTTCAAAGAGAAGTACCGGCGTTTCGCGGCGCGGGAACAGGTGATCATCGAGAGATTCAAGCGCGATATGTCGAAGCAGCAGTTCCTGCAGATTCAGCTGGTCCCGCGCCAGGGAGCCGCACCGGCGGTCCTGCTGACGTCGCGGCGCGGTACTCGGGTTATCGTTAACGCCCTGGATGTCCTGTTGGCGGTAACTAGCCGCCAACCGCGCTACGTCACTGTGCAACAGCACGGGGCGGTATATCAGGTGGTCCTGAAGTCCCTGATCCTCCCGGAGCCCTTTCGGAGGCAGAACGTGACGGCAGTGCTCGAGGTGATCCAGGGCTGAGGGAAACGCGGCCATTATCAAGCCCGGATTTTCCAGGCATAAATGTTCCAGGTGGGGCCGGAGAGCGTAGGGCTATTGGAAAAGTTAGCCACTCGTCCGTCATCGGTACTGACGATTTTTCGGAAGTAGAGCGGCACCCAGTAGGCCCGCTGATTGACCGCACGTTCCACGGTGGCATAGTCCGACGCGCGAGCTCCGACATTGAAGGTCCGCGCGGCAGCGGCGAAGCTGCGGTCAATACTGGTGTTCCGCACACAACTACCGTTGCCGTTCAGCGTCGAGTGCACTTTAGCAGTGCGGTCACAGTATCGGCTCTGCAGGTTGTACTTATAGTCCTGCGGCTCCGGTGAGCCGACATACGAAAACATTGCCACCTGGAAGTTGCCGCGCGCGATGCTTCCGTTCTGGCTCCAGCTGCCGAGAAGTTCATCGCTGGAGACATAGTTCGGCGCAACCGTGACACCTATCTTTTGCCAGCTGGTTGCCATTACCGCTTCTTGAGCCTGTCGTGTTGGGCTTCCCACGGTTGTGTACAGATCGAGCGTGAATCCCTTTTTGAAGGGCGTCCGCGCCAGCAGCGTGCGGGCATGAGCAAGGGCGGTGCGCGTGCCTGGAATGACATAGCTATGGGCGATGGGATCCCACTGGCCCGTGAGATGGGACGTGACGAACGGCTGCTTCAGATCGCCGGTATCGACAAAGAGCGACCAGGCGGCCATCTGTTGCGCCGCGGGAGCCCCAACTGCCAGTCCCTGCCGAATCAGCGCGTACTTGTCGAGCGCCAGGGCCAGAGCCAGGCGCACGTCGGTGTTGGCCAGCGGGTTTAACTGGCCATGATACGTCCGATCAACGTTGAACTCGAGATGCTCGAGGGCAAAGCTGGTCTGGATGTGTACGCGGTACGCACTCAAATGCTTGGCGAGGTCGGGCGCATCGGGCAGGTTGTAATTGGTCGTAATATCCGTTTGATGGGCAGTAGCCGCTTTAATCATGCCGGCTACGGACTTATAGGCATGAAAAACCAGGTTGCGTACTCTAGAACCGCAGGTCGCGCCGCTGTAGTACGGCATGGGCCGCAGGGTAATACTGGAACCAGCAACGACCTTGGAGACCTGGTAGGCGCCGTTGGTGGGGTAACGAGACCCCTCAAACGTGTAGTTCGGATCTGACCCGAGCTTAACGGCCGCTGTATGCGCGTTGTTCTTCCAGGCGCCCGGCCATACCGGCGGCCATACTTGAGGAAGCGCCCCCGGTATGGCAGAGGAGTCAATGCGGCGGAGATGCAGAACCGCTACATAGCGGCTCGGGGTGTCGATGCTCTTGATCAGGTCGCAGCTGCCCTGGCAGGCCGGCCCGGTAGCAGCGTCGATGCCGACCTGCCACCCGAATTTAATGTCGTGAGACGTGATCTCGGCGCCGTCGGACCACCGCAGCCCCGATTTCAAGCGCAGGACGATCACCTTGCCGGCATCTTTAATTCCGCCGTTGGCCAGGGTGGGAATGGCACTCGCCATCTGAGGCACAAGCCGGGCGTGGTCATCGTACTGAAAGAGATTGTCCAGCATGGCATTGAGAATCTGGCGTGCGATGGGCTGGGAGTACTGATACGGATTGAGCGTGTCGGGGAAGTGGCGGTCCGAAAACGTGATGACGCCCGCCGGCTTATTCTTTGCGGGACAGTATTTTTTGGCGGGCCGGTGCGCCTCAGAATGGCCGGATGATCGTGCCGTATGCTGGGCTGCCTGGACTGTGGCAGTCGACAAGCCGGCGCCCGCGCCGATGATGGAAAGAGCAAGGCATCCGCCGGCTATAGCGTGCACCGACTTGAAATGCCCCATCGTGATGTGCCTCATGAAAACTCCCGTAGTACAAAGATTGCCGCGACGTGGGTCCCTGGATGATAAACCGTCACTCAGGTCAAACGCGCCATTGAGTCAATTTGTAACAGGGCAGCGCCGCGCTCCCTTCGCCGCATGACTGACGGACTGACTGGACAGGGAGCGGTGGCGGCCTTCTCGGACCCAAAACGAATACGGCGTATCAGAGCGACTGAACTCGCTCCATCACCCAATCCATGCCCCCAATCGTTAATAAAGAGTGAGGCGATACGGACCAGTCAGGCAAGTTCACCGCGGTTGGCATTACTCTTGCCACGGTCTAGACGAGGTCCTGTTGTACGATGTTACGGAGAGGCAGATGAATGTAATGTGAAGAGATGATGAGTAATTGATGAAGTCTGCCTTGACGTGTGAGGTGCGGCACTGTAAACTGGTTGAAGACCCGATGAAAGGTCAGTTCCGCGACCTGTCAAGAGATGTCAATTAGGGAGGTGGGTGCAGAAACGTGAAGCAAGCAAAGGCCGCACAGCGGCAGGTGATCGCAGCCATGGCGCCGGCCGCCTAATTAACGGGCTTCCTAATTGAAGCCTTAGGCGCGTTCGCGAGGCAGATCAATCAGCGAACTCCTATTCCTTAGTCCCCATAGAGGCCTTACAATTCCTTTCAAATATCGCAAAACAACGACCAAGAACTTGCAGAACAACAACTCGCAGGAGGTATGCGTGGATTCACGTAGCTCACGAAAACGCAGATTAACTCAGGGAATGCTCTCCGTGGCCGTGGGCGTACCCATGGTTACGGCATTTACTCTGGTGGGCGGGCTCGGCCATGGCGGCGGGTTAGCCCAGGCGCAGGTCGCCAGCAGCACTGGCTCTTGCTTCTCCTCCAGCACCTCGGCTGGCGGCACCAACAGCACGGGCTCGACCAGTTCGAACACGGGTGGTACTGGATCCAGCGGTAGCTCGTCGTCCAGCGACACGTCCGGCGCCACATCCAGCGGCACATCCGGCGCCACGTCCGTTGGCACATCTGGCGATACATCCAGCGGCACATCCGGCGCAACGTCCGTTGGCACATCCAGCAATACATCCAGCGGCACGTCTGGCGCAACGTCCACTGCCTCCGGTGGGACTACCTCGACCGCGAATAGCGGCGCCACCAGCACAGCTTCGAACGGATCGGTCACCTCGACAGGTGGTGGTGTTACGAGTAACAACACAACGACCGGCACCAGTACCAGCACATCGAGTAACACGGCAAACACGTCATCGACCGGCACGAGCACCAATACATCGGCCAATACCGGCAGCAGCACATCGGCCGGCACGAGCACCAATACGTCGGCCAATACCGGCAGCAGCACGTCGGCCGGAACGACCACCAACTCGTCCGGGAACACGGGCACCAGCACGTCCGCTGGAACGTCCACTAACCAGTCGACCAGCATCAGTTCGAACTCTCAGACCTCGCAGAGTGGCTCGACCGGCACCTCCAGCAATGGTGGTGTAACGACCTCGCTCGTCCCCTGCCCCACTGGGTCTGGCGGCTCGAGTTCTACGTCCAGTAATAGCGGCACCAGTGCTACCCGTACCGGCACGACCACCACTGGCACCTCAAGCTTGGGCAGCGGTACCTCAACCACCAATACCAGCAGCTCGACCACGACCGGCAGCAGCACGGCCACGACCGGCAGCGCGAGTACTGTTACTATCACCCAGTCCGGTACCGTTACGACGATCACCGTGCCTGGCACCGTGACGACTGTCACTCAAAACGGTACCGCGACTACGATCACACTGCCTGGTACCACGAGTACGGTCACACTGCCCGGTTCGACTATCACGCAGACCGTCACCGTGATCAGTGGCACGACTCAGACCATTGTCCTCTCCGGCGGTAACGGGAACGGCGGCGGCAGTTTTATCTGCACGCAGAATGGCGGGACCGGCAACACGCTGACCTGCTACTTCATCAATGCCAACGGGATGCCTACCGGATCGACATCCTCCATCGTTGTCGCAGCTCATGCGTCGGAGGCCGCACCGCGGCTCCATCACCTGGGTCGATCACGAGGATTCTAGTCCGATAACTTCCGAACCAGACGGGTTCACAGCGAAAGGGCGCGGCGCAAGTCGCGCCCTTTCCTCTGTCTTCAGTAGGATGGTAGGCAACCGAAAAAACGGTAGCGCGGGGTTCAACACTCGCGGCTCCAGAGCGCACCAATGACCGTAATCCCGTATTCCCCCTTGAGGCGTTCCATGCCAGGTCTCGCTCTCCACACACCATTACCGCTATGCACGATCCGATGGCAGCGTGCAGTCGGGTGGCGCCCGCCCTCCACTGGTGGGTTGATCCGTGCTAGGCACATACCGGGGGCGGTTGCCGCTATGATCACTGTTTTGGAGCGAGAGCGTGGCTGACCCGGCCGGCGCCGGGGGCACTATAGGCCTGGACACAGCGCAGGCATCCGCCATTCCACTCAGCCCGGCCGACGCAGAGGATCGGCTCACGGCGTGGCGGAGCACTCTCCGCTGGCTCAGACTGGGCGTCGATGCTCGATTCGTCCTCGGTCTTCTGCTGTTTGCATCGCTGCTGTGCCGCCTGGTGAATATCAACACGCCGGGCGGGCCGACAGGGTATGTGTTTGACGAGAAATACTACGTCAACGCCGCGCGGGTGATCCTCGGCATCCCAGTTCCGGCCGGAGATCCCTACGGCGGAGAAGCAGTGGGAATGGACCCCAACCATGAGCACCCGCCGCTGGGCAAGGTAATGATCGCCGCCTCGATGCGCGTCTTTGGCAACACACCCTTTGGTTGGCGCTTCCCTAGCATTCTGATGGGGATGCTGTGCATTCTCTTGCTCTATGGGATCGTGCGTGCCGCCGGTGGTGATGAGTGGCTGGGGGTGCTGGCCGCCACCATCTTTTCGCTGGACAACCTGGTGCTGGTGCACAGCCGCATCGCAACCCTTGATATTTTCCTGGTGGGATTTTTCCTGCTGGGCGCCTGGGCCATGCTACGTGGCTGGCCGCTCCTGGCCGGTATGGCTATGGGGCTGGCCACCTTGATAAAGCTGACAGGCATCTACGGGCTGCTGGCCTTATTGCTTTTCCAGGCTGGAATGGCCTTCTGGGAGTGGCGGGGAACGCGGACCTGGCCACGATTGAGCCTGCAGACCGTGGGGTGGCTGGTGGCCGGGTTTGTGCCCATGGTGTTGATCGGCCTCTGGATGCTCGACCTGGCCGTCACCCCCTATCACAATCCCTTCCAGCATCTCCAGTTCATGACCCAGTACGGATTCTCCCTCTCCCGGCCAGGTGGACCCGCCAACCAGGAGAGCTATCCCTGGCAGTGGCTCCTCAATGATGTTCAGGAGACGTATTTCTTTGTCAATACGACCGTCACCATCAAGGGGCAGGGGCCGCTGGTTTACCCGGATATTGCGTTCCGCGGGGCCATGAATCCAATCATCATCGGCGCTTTCCCGCTGGGCTTTGCCTACAGTGTGTGGAGAGCCTGGCGCCTCAAGGACAAGCTTTCCCTCTGGGTGGTGGCGTGGGTGGCCGGTGTCTATCTCCCCTTTTACCCCCTGTCGATGGGAGAGCATCGCATCAGCTATCTGTTTTATTTCCTGCCCACCCTCCCCGCCGTGGCGGTCAGTCTAGCCCAACTCTTGCGTCAGGCCACCTTGCCGCGGCTGGTCATGTGGGGCTATCTGGCCATGGTCCTGGTCGGCTTTATTGGCTACTTTCCGTTCCGCCACCTCTTTCTGTAGAGGGCGGTGGATGAGATTGGGGAATCTGGCTGAGTCATCTGCTACCAGCAGGACAGGAGCCGAGCACGCGTATCATAGGCTGAGGACCTCGACAAAGGGGGAAGGGTGAAAGACAAAACGGAAGCCGTGAGCTTCAGCACGTTGCTGCGCTCGGCGGCGGCGACCGCAGCAATTCCCAGCCGGACGGCGCATCAACGCGGCCTGTGGAGCCGGCTCGATCCGGGTTGGAAATTGGCGCTGTGGCTGGTCCTTACGCTGCGCGTCGGCTTGGGATTGGTCGGTCTCCTCTCCATCCATGTCCAACCGATAACCTCGATAGGAGGAGACTGGGTCAACCTGATCCTTCCAGGCGGTGACCCCTGGCATGAGCTTCTCTCGATGTGGCAACGCTACGATGCCCTTTGGTACCAGCAGATCGTTACCCACGGGTACCAGTCCGGGAATAGTACGGTTGTTTTCTATCCGCTCTATCCATTGGCATCGCACATTACGTCGGTATTCGTTGGCGGACAGGTCGTCCTGGCCGAGCTCCTCGTTTCCAGCGTAACCTTCACCATCGGCATGTGGCTGCTCTACCGCGTGGCCCGGCTTGATGCTGGACCAATTGCGGCACAGTTGGCCGTTCTACTCACCGCCCTTTCCCCCGTCGGCTTCTATTTCCTGGCGCCCTTCACCGAGAGCCTCTACCTGGTGCTGTCACTCGCCGCCTTCTGGTTCGCGCGCAATGGCCGGCCCTGGGCAGCCGGCGTTGCTGGCTTTGCCGCTGGTCTCACACGCATCCAGGGAGTGTTTCTGGTGTTACCGCTCGCCTACGAGTATGCACGCCAGCGCCGGAAGCAGGGTCACCGACTGCTCAGCATCGACAGCATCGACATCGTGGCGGCGGCTTTACCTGGGCTCGGATTCCTCAGCGTGCTGGCCTACGATCGTGTGGTCGTTGGGGTAAGTTCCCCGCTGGGGCAGGAGGCAAACTGGGGATACAAGTTCGCTCTACCATGGCATGCGATATCCGACAGCGTATCCCATATCGTGGCCCTGGGTGATATGGTGGAGTTGCTGAATCTCGCGTCCCTCATCGGGTTCGGCCTGCTGGCGCTCTGGGTCGCACGCAAACTTCCCGTCAGCTATGCGCTGTACGTCATCCCGTATCTGGCGCTCTTGTATACGCACGACGAGTTTTTTTCGCCCTTAATGAGCATGTCGCGTTACATGATCGTGCTCTTCCCGTGTTTCATTGTGCTGGCAATGTGGTTAGTTCGGCGTCCCTGGCTCGCCGCTGGCGTGCTCGTCACCAGCTTGCTGCTCCAAATGACGTTCTTTCAGTACTGGATTCACTTTGGCTTCGTGGCCTGATCGGTCAGACGGCATCCAGGGCCAGGGGGAGCAAAGCCGTGAGGCAGCGCCCAATGAACCTGTCATGTCGTCTGTCTTTCCTTCGGCAAGGCCCCTTGTCAGACCTCACGGGCGCATCGCGCTGCGCGGTTATGTTCTCTGGGACCGGCTGGACCTGAGTTGGAAGCTGGCCTTGTGGTTGCTCGTCACCTTGCGCGTCGGCCTCGGGCTCATTGCCGTATGGTCCATTCACCTCACGCCGGTGACCCAATCAGGCGGGATGCTCCTCAATCTAATCGTGCCGAGCGGCGACCCATGGACTCAAACTCTTTCCACCTGGCAGCGCTACGATGCTCTCTGGTACCAGCAGATTGCGGAGCATGGCTATAAAGCTGGGACCGGAACCGGCGCCTTTTATCCGTTATATCCACTGCTGTCGCGTGTGGTTTCCCTTCCTCTTGGCGGTCACATTGTGCTTGCCGAGCTCTGTGTTTCCAGCGTGGCCTTTGTGCTCGCCATGTGGCTGCTCTACCAGGTCGCGCGGTTTTACACCGACCATCGCGCAGCAGCCCTGACGGTGTTGCTTACAGCATTCTTTCCTATGGGGTTTTTTTTCCTGGCCCCATACACGGAAAGTTTGTACCTCGCGCTGACGCTGGCGGTCTTTTACTTCATTCAGCGCAACCAGTTCTGGGTCGCTGGAGTTGCTGGCTTGGGCGCCGCTCTGTGCCACGAGCCCGGTGTTTTTCTGGCCTTGCCACTGGCCTATGAATACCTACGGCGGTGCCGCGCCGCCGGACGCCGCCCAGCTCTCGGCCTCCTGTCAGCGGGCTTGCCGGTGCTCGGTCCCATCTCGGTAGAGGTGTATCAGCGTTTCATCGTGGGAGAGCAGCGGTCGATCCTGGCGATGCATGCCTCCTATCCCTGGGGGTATCAGCGAGTCGGGCCCTGGCAAGCCCTGTCGGACAGTTGGATCCACATTGTCCAATTAGGTGATTCGATCGAGTTTCTTAATCTCGTGGCCATCATAGGATTTAGCCTGCTGGCGCTCTGGGCGACACGCCGGCTCCCACTGGGATACGCGCTCTACGTGTGGCCCTACCTGGCGCTGCTATTTACGCGAGAGATGCTGCTCTCCCCCTTGATGAGCGTGGCACGCCTGGTTATGGTCTTATTTCCGTGCTTTATCGTGTTGGCAATCTGGCTGGCACGGCGACCCTGGCTCAGTGCCGCTTGGTTAGTTGTGAGCGCACTGATGCAGATTGCACTGCTCGAATACTGGGTGCGTTTCGGCTTTGTGGGTTGAGGCCTACATTCCCTACGACGAGGGGAAATACCGATGGCGGAGCATTCCCATCCGTCGCCGTAGAATATGCACAAACGCTTCCAGTGCAATCTCCCTCGACATCTTCGAGACACCGGCTACCCGTTCCACAAAGATGATGGGTACTTCCTTGATGCGCAGCCCCCGTCGCTCGATCTGGTACACCACCTCGATCATGAAACCGTAACCTCGAAGTCCCAGGGTCTCCAGATCGAGCGATTCGAGCGCCGAGCGGCGAAAGACGCGGTATCCACCGGTGGCGTCGCGCGCCCGGATACCCAGCCCGACCCGGGCCACCACGTTACCAAAACGGCTGATGACGCGGCGCCACAGCGGCCAATTGTGTGTGCCCCCGCCCGGCGTGTACCGCGATCCGAGCACCAAATCGGCGTCCCTGGCAGCCGACATCAGGGCCGGCAGGTACGCGGGATCGTGGGAGAAGTCCGCATCCATGTGCAGCACATAGTCGAAATCCTCAGTGAGTGCCCGGCGGAAGGCTGCCGCGTATGCCGTCCCCAGTCCGAGCTTGCCTGGTCGGTGGACGACCTCGATCCGGTCGTCAGCCGCCGCCAATTCGTCAGCAATCTCCCCTGTTCCGTCCGGCGAGTTGTCGTCGACGATCCAGATACTTGCCTCGGGCAGTTGCGTCCGGATAGCCGTGACAATAGGCCCGAGATTGTCTCGCTCGTTGTAGGTGGGAAGAACCAAGAGAAGACGCTCTCCTCCCTCCTCGCCATCGTCCATCCACACTCTCCGGATACAAAAAATGTAGTCAACTCTACCATAGAAGCCGGGGCAGTCCTTTGGACTGTGGTAGTGCGCCGTGAGGGGTAGGATAAAGAAGGGCCGGCGGCCACGCCGGCTATACCCGGCCGGGACTCCGATTTGGATGATACACGTTGCTTTATGGGACGGTCCACCAGTACACTTAGAGCGTCCTGACAGACTCCAGGAATGGCTCCACAGTGAGGATTCACACTAAGGATCGAATGAAGTTTTCATCAGCGCGTCTGATCGCTCTGCCGGTCGCGGTACTGCTCGTGGCAGGAGCAACGGCGCTTCCAGCGAGTCCGGGCCGTGCCTCGTTAGCGCAGGTGGCCCGGGCACAGGACAGCTCGGTATCCACGAGCGATAATTCGTCTGGTTCCACGAGCAGCAGTTCAGTTGGCTCTAGCAGTGACTCGTCCAACTCCAGTGGCCGCAGCTCGTCGAGTTCCAGCAGTGGTGGATCATCCAACTCCAACAATGGTGGATCATCCAGCTTCAGTAGTGGCGGATCGTCCAGCTCTAGCAGTGGTGGATCATCCACTTTCAGTAGCAGCGGATCGTCCAACTCCAGTGGTTCCGGCAACACACCGAGCACGCTTCATGCCCCGCCGGGATGCACCGTCGCGACGTCGGGCGGCGGCGCCATCACTACATGTGCCTCCAACACGAGCAGCACCAGTTCAGGTTCCAGCGTATCCAGTAGCAACTCGACCGGCAATTGCACGGCTGCCGGCAGCACGGCACCCCTATGCAGAAGCAGCACGATTAGCACCGGATCCACGATTAATTGCACAGCACAGTCGGGCTCCGCTCTCACCTGTGTTGCCGGCACGTCCAGCACTACGTCTCCTGGTACCATCACCACGACGACGTCCACGAGCACGACCGCGGCTACGGTTACTGCTGCTCCTGGCGTGCCGTACCATGCCAGGCTCTACGCGCGTCACATCGGCCCCCGGACCGTTTTTCGGTGGCACGTGGACCAGTCGACCGGGATCGTAGGTTTTAACCTATTCCGCGGAACAGAGCAGCTCAACCATTCCCTGGTTCGCGTCCACCCCTCGCTGCAGTATCGCTATACGGTCCACCACGCCGGTCAGGGACCGTATACGTTGTACATTGTCCTGAACAACGGCCAGCAGGTTCTTATCCGGAGCGTCTGAGCACGTAGTCCGGGTACGGTTCCGGGAGTGAGCGACGCACTGTGCGAGTTGCCCCGAGAGGCATCGAGCAAGCGTCGGAGAAGAGTGTCGCCAGGTAGATGGCCCGCTGTTCGTCTCTATGCGCCCCGCGAGTGAAGGACTTGGCCCGTTATCCAGGCTCCTGCGTCACTGGCCAGGAATGCGACGAGGCGCGCGGCATCCTCTGGTAGCCCAACTCGGCCCATTTCCATCTCAGCCGACCACGCAGTTTTTTGCGCATCGGTGATCCAGCCCGTGTCCGTCCCGCCAGGGTCGACGGCGTTGACCGTGATTCCGTTCACTGCTACCGCGGGCGCAAGTGAGGCGGTAAAGGCCTCCACGGCGCCCTTGGTTGTCGCATATGCCAGGGAGTCGGGCATGGGTCGGAGGGATTGACCGGAGGTCAGGTTGATGATCCTACCGCCCGATCCGCCTGGATGGCGTCGTACAAACTCAGCCGAGAGCAGTGCCATGCCACGGATATTGACGGCGTACGTCAGGTCGAGTTCGGCGGCATCCAGGGTGTCGATGCCGCGCGACCCCTGTGGATCGTGGGTCGCGTTGTTAACCAGGATGGATGGAGTACCGAGGCGCGCCACGGTGGTCTCAAGGACATGCCACGGAGCGTCTATCCGCGACAGGTCCACTTCAACGCTTTCCACGCGCACTCCCAAACGACGCACCTCCTCTTCAATGATTGCTGGCCCTTCCTCGTCTGCATACCAGGTCTCGCGGTCGAAGGGGCGCCAGTGGGTGAAGAGCAGGTCCACGCCGCAGCCGGCGAAGGCCCGGCAGATCGCCGCACCGATGCTGTGCCGCCGGCTAGCGCCTGTCACTATGGCAATCTTCCCCCGCAGTCCCGCGGGCGGCATCCCAAGACATATCTCATTCATTGATTTGATTCTAAGTTAGACCATGAAATTCCTATTCATCAAAGCCCAGCTTTTGACAAAATGGGCCTGAAAGATTCATCGTCCCCGCCAGGAGCGTTCTAGAGTTCCCATGGGTTCCCCCACACCAAACATCCCCCCTGCAGTTCACGGCCTCCCGCGCCTTCTGGTCGAGCCACGACGACCAGCCTGGATCGCGTCGCGCCCCGACGCCCACTGGTTGGTCGTGGCGGCGGTCTGCGTTGGGGCCTTCATGGGCCAGCTCGACGCGAGCATCGTCAGTCTCGCACTGCCCACCCTCCACACCGAGTTCCACGCCAGTATCGGCACCGTTGAATGGGTCGCCCTGGCCTACCTGCTCACGCTGGTCTCGGCCGTGGTGGCAGTTGGCCGCTTTGCCGACACAGCCGGACGCAAGTTGCTGTACACCTATGGCTTCGGCATATTTATTCTCGGTTCAGCTCTATCTGGTCTCGCGCCGAACCTACCGTTTCTGATCGCCGCCCGTGTCTTGCAGGCGTTTGGGGCCGCCATGCTGCAGGCGAACAGCGTGGCCCTCATCGTCCAGGCCATGCCGGAAGGGATGCTGGGACGCGGCATCGGTGTGCAAGGAGCGGCACAGGCAGTCGGGCTTGCAGTCGGTCCCGCAGTCGGGGGGCTTCTCATTACCATGGGGGGCTGGCGGCTTATTTTCTTCGTCAGCGTCCCCGCCGGCGTCCTGGGCATGCTTCTGGGCTGGTTTCTCTTGCCCCGCAGCCGGCATCTCCTGGAACGCGAGCCTTTCGACTGGCTGGGCTTGCTGTTCTTTGTCCCTGCCGTCACCGCCCCTCTAGCGGCGATCTCCTTCGGGTCCGATGTCGGCTGGACCTCACCGCTCATCCTGGGATCGATCATCCTTGGCCTGCTCTTCGCGGCGCTCTTCATCCGGCAGGAACGGCGCGACGATGCGCCCCTAGTGGATCCGGCCCTCTTCCGCAGCGCGCCGTTTACCAGAGGAATCGAGAGCGGCCTGCTCTCCTACCTGGTGATGTTCGGCGTGCTCTTTGTGGTGCCCTTCTACCTCGAAGCCCGTCGCGGCATCAGCCCAGCCACCGCCGGTCTGATCCTTGCTGCCCTTCCCGTCGCCCTCGGCCTGGTGGCGCCCTTTGCTGGCAAACTCGCTGATCGAGTGGGCTCGCGACCGGTCACCGTGGGAGGCATGCTGATGACCATGACCGGTCTCGCCGCCCTGGCGATCGTCCGCCGTCCGGAGGCTGTGCTCCTGGCCGAGCTAGCCTGGATCGGAACCGGCCTCGGCGCATTCACCCCGGCCAATAACGCCACGATTATGTCATCTGGGCCGCGTACCCATTCGGGCTCAGCCGGCGGCATTCTCAATATGACCCGCGGTCTCGGCACCTCGCTTGGGGTAGCGCTCACCGGCCTGGTATTCACCCTGCTAAGCGGCAGCGCAGTCCGGTCCAGCCACCTGGTCGAGAACGCTGCCCTGACCCGCGGCTTCGTCGGCGCCATGGTCTTCCTGGCCGCCGCTGCCCTGGCCGCCGCTCTCCTGGCCGCGTTGCACGATCCGTCCCCACGGGCGGCTGCCCTCTAAGCCATTTCGTGGACAGGTGCACCACCGCCGCGCTCAGGAATTGACCGAGTTCACGCTTGATGCCTACTCTCGTGTAGCGCACTCAAGGAGGAGATTCTATCATCATGAACGCACTACTTGCACGCTCGGATGTGGTTGGCAGCCTCTTACGCCCGGCAGAATTGCTCGAGGCGCAGGCGCGCCTTGCAGATGGACGGCTCACCGTACCTGCCTTCAAGCAGATTGAAGATTCGGCGGTCGACCAGGCGCTCCAATTGCAGGAACAGTGCGGTCTGGAGGTGGTTACCGACGGCGAAATGCGTCGCCTGTCCTTCCAGAGTCAGTTTCCGGCCGCCGTCGAGGGGTTCGGAGAGTGGGATATCGACGCCTTTCTGTGGGGCGACTGGCGAAGCGAGGAGATGGGAGATGTCCAGATCGAACGCCCGCCGCTGGCCGTCGTCGACAAGCTGCGCCGGCGGCGTTTTCTGTCGGCCGAGGAGTTCACTTATGCGCTCGGGCGAACCACGGCCATCCTCAAGGTGACCCTCCCCAGCCCCAGTCTCTTCGCCAACTTCTGGGATCCGCGGCGCTCGGCGTCCGCCTACCGAAACCTCGAAGAGTTTCTGGCCGATGTTGCCGAAATCCTGCGCCAGGAGGTCGACGAACTGGTGCGCTTGGGCGCGACCTATATCCAGCTGGACGCGCCCCATTATCCGCTCCTGCTCGATGCTGGCTACCGCGACTTTTATGAGAGTCGCGGCTGGGAGGCGGGTCGCTGGGTGGACCTTGGGCTCGAGCTGGACAACCTGGTCATTGGGCGGCATCCGGACGTAACCTTTGGCTTCCACCTCTGCCGCGGCAATCAGATGAGCCGCTGGCTGGTCGAGGGTGGGTACGACTGGCTGGCCGGAAAGATTTTCCCGACCGTCGCCGCGCAGCGTCTGTTACTTGAGTACGATGACCAACGCTCCGGTAGCTTCGAGCCGCTCCGCCAGGTACCGGAGGACAAGGTCGCGGTGCTGGGGCTGGTGACGACCAAGACGTCCCGCGCCGAGACGGTCGAGGAGCTGGTAGCACGAATACACGAGGCAAGCCAATACCTACCACTCGAACGCCTGGCCATCTCGCCGCAGTGCGGTTTCGCCACATCCACCGGCGGGAACGACATATCGTTCGAAGATCAGCGGTCCAAGCTGTCGACCCTGGCCCAGGCCGCTGCCGAAGTCTGGCCGCACGATGTCTTGGGAGCCGAGTAAATCGCCCGTCTACGCCGCATCCCATCTGGCCCGTATGTCCACCATCTCACACGTCTCCGATTGTGATGCTAGAGGCCCTTCTCTACTGCTGGCCCTCATCGCGCGGCTGGCCGGCTGCCGGCTGCTGGTCTTCACAAAGCGGACCCGCGTCGCCAGGACGACGCCGTCGCCGCGCAGGTAGCCGGTGACATGCAGGGTGATACCTGCCACGATGTCCGATACGGCGCCATCGGTGAAACTTGTGCTGTCGCTGAGTAGCACATGGTGAGGGCCATCGGGAGCATCGAGTATGAGGCTCTGCGCGGTGAAAGAACCTACTGTTCCCTGTAACGCCGTCAAGCGTCGATGCACGACCAGCTTGCGCAGCAGCACACGATGGTGGGCCACGGTGTACCCGTAGATCGTAACGTCGTCTCCCACTACCAGGTCACCGCGCTGGATCGAGTGGGCGCCTTGCTCGTATTCCGAGTTGCTCTGCGGCTGCACCACCACCGGGCCGGAGGCGGCATCTAGCGAAAGCTCACGCGACGAGACGGTTGCAATCTGGCCTCGCACCGTCACGCTCTGGAGTCGAACTCGCAGTTCATCCACGGTCAAACGACCGTCCGTACCCACGACACCGGCCACATGGACCCGCTCACCCGATGGGATATCCGCCGGCTTGAGTTGTGCGGCCACTCGACTGGCGGTGATGGTCGATCCGCTCGTGAGGAGCAGTTGATACGTTTCTCCCTGGCTGGTGCGGACGGTCAGGAGCGGCGTGGTACCGATCACCACCGCGCTGAACTGCAGGTGGGGATGTTGCACCGAGACTGAGAGGGCACGCAGTGGCTGCCGAGGAACACTGTAGCCACGTGCCTCGACAAACGCACCCGGATGCAACGCGGACAGCGATACGTGATGTCCTCCATCGCTGGGTACGACACCGGAGAGTGGGTCAATTGGATGCGTGCCGGAGGCGGTTCCAACATCCAACCTGCCCGGCGCTACTCGCACCACTCGTCCCTTCAGCACGTGGATCGTTACTTCGACGCTGAGCGAAGACGCCATCAGTACCCTGGCTACCACGCTGCCTTTGGCAGTGACCCGTACGCCCGGAAAGAGCGCGACAGCCGGGGCCGGGCCGCCGTGCAGGCGCGCTTGTGTACCACGGGCCAGATGGATCGTATACCGAGCGCCGGCGCTATCAACCACGGTCAACACAGGGAGTGCCGTGACGACGATGCCGCGCACCGTGAGCACCTTGGGAGGACGCCGTATCGCGATGATGGCGGTCGCGGTCAGTGTCGTGGCCGTGGTCAGGCGGCCACTAACGCGCACGGTATCGCCGGCATGGATAGCCGTCACGCTGGATCGGCCGGACGCAATGGTCACGACTACGCCGGACGGAAGCGAGACCGTATACCGCTTGCCCCGCACGTCGACCGACATGGCGCCCCGGCTCACTGCTGCCACGGTTCCCCGAATGGTGTGCGGCAACCGAGACGCTGCATAGACATGCACGCGAACGGCGACCACAGCCGACCCATGCTGCTGCCCGCGCACCGATACGTCATCTCCCACCTGGAGATTGCGTTGCGAGATCGGGTTCGAGCCAAGCTCATAGCGGGTTGTCTTGGTAAGAGACACGGTAACGGCGCCACTCCCTTCGGAGAGCCGCAGTTGTGCCGTGCCGACCGCCGCGATCCGGCCGCGGAGCAGACTGAGCTTCACCGCCGCCTTTACCTTAAGAACACGGATGCTCGTGGCCAGCAGCGGCTGTCCAGCGCAACAGGCGTGGACCGTCACCGTTCCCCCCCGGATGAGCGCTGCACGACGGGCAACCGCGGTACCCACGTAGACTGTCGTACTCTGGCTCAGGCCAATCACATCGTGCCCAGCGGTCGAGGCCACAGTCAGCGATGCCGCGCTCACAGCTATCACCGTCCCATGAATCGTTACGTGGTGAAGCGCCGCTTTGGACCGGAACACATGCACGCGCAGCGCCGTGTCTCCCGTGCCCGCCGGTTCCAGTCGTGCTTCAACCCGGTCCCCGACTCGCAACTGCGTCACAAGAGCCGAGGCGCTACCGATTCGAATTTCCGACTGCGCAGTGATGCTCACAGAAAAGTGGCGGCCCGCGACACTGATAACCAGTTGAGTTCCGTGAATCGCCGCCACGGTACCACGCACTGTGAACGGCTTTGGTTTGACGGGATAGATCCGGACGGTGATAGCTCGTAGTTGTCGCCCCTGAACGAATCCATGCACACCCACGTGATCGCCGTCGTGCAGCGCCAGCTTTCCGACTTTCCCTTTCTCAATCAGCTTCGTCGCGGGCAAAATAGTCACCACTACAGTTCCACGCGTCCGATTCACCAGGGTAAAGCCGTGCATTTCGACACCCTGCGCGATCCCCCGCAGGGTGACCGGTCCAGGCTTGGTCCGGGCTGTCGGGTGGCTGCTGCCCGATCGTTGCGCCTGCACCGGTGACGGGCCCACGAGAACCAGGAGCACCGTCAGCAGACAGATAACTCGGCTCATGATTGCCGTCGAGTAAGGAGCACGCTAAACGAATCATCGACCCGAGCCACCCAGTCCGGGGGGATCACGGTCACCGTGTCGTACTGCTCCAGCAAGGCCGGCCCCAGGACGACGTCGCCTCGGTTCAGAGAGGGCCGCCAGGATACGGTGGCGCTCACCGGGGCCACGTTGGTCACCCCCACTCCCGCGCCGAACCAGACCTCACGCTCGCCCTCTGCTCGCGTCGGCTCCGGCCATGGAGGGACTAGATCAGGGCGATGCAAGCGGGGCAGCGTAGCGCGCAGCCGGGCATGCACGATCTCCACCGACCGGCCCATCGCTGCGTACCCATACCTCTCCTGGTGGAGGCGAGTAAAGGCCGACAGAACTTCCGCGCTCGACGCGGCGTACGGCACGGATAACTCAAACGATTGACCCACGTAGCGGACGCTTAGCTGCCGTAGAAGCACCGGGAAGCCGAACAAGGGTTCATCCTCAAGATCCTCACCAGCCTGGGCTTCCAATTCGGCAAAGACCTGCTCAACCGGCGCTTCGCTGGAGGGGTCGAGGGGCATCAACACCGTTCGCTGAAAGTCGCGCTGGAGATCGGGGACCGTGAGACCAAGAGCCGCCATCACGCCGGGATGTGGCGGCACCAGCACCTGCGAGATGTCGAGGCCGTCGGCCAGTTCGGCGGCATGCAACGGCCCCGCGCCTCCAAAGGGGAAGAGCACAAACCGGCGAGGGTCGTAGCCGCGCTGCAAGGTAACGGTACGTACCGCCCGCTCCATATTGGAGTTGGCGAGACGAATCACCGCCCAGGCTGCTTGCTCCACGGTCAGCCCCAGCGACTCACCGATAGTGGCCACGGCTTTCCGCGCCCGCGCCGTGTCCAGTGGCATGGCGCCTCCCAGTAAACCGGCCGATGACAGACGGCCCAGCACCAGGTTGGCATCCGTGACCGTGGGGAGCAAACCACGCCCGTAGGCCGCGGGACCCGGGTCCGCACCCGCGCTCTCCGGTCCGACATGCAACCCGCCACCCGGATCGAATCGGGCGATCGAGCCGCCACCTGCTCCAACTGTCTCGATCGTCAACATGGGAAGCAACAAGGGGAAGCTTGCAACCTCTCCTTCCGTCCCCTCCAACACCTCCCCAGGAACAACTGCTACGTCAGTCGACGTTCCGCCCATGTCAAAGGTAATGATGTGGCGCTGGCCGGCTATCTCAGCTACTGCTTTGGCGCCAACTACGCCGGCGGCCGGCCCGCTGAGCACCGTCTGGACCGGACGCGCGGCAGCCGACCGGGCGCCAACCAGGCCCCCATTTGAATGCATAACGTGCAGGTGACGAACACCAACATCCATGTGACGCTGCAACGCATCGAGATAGCGGTGCATTACCGGCATCACATAGGCATTTATCACCACCGTGCTGGTCCGCTCAAATTCGCCATAGCGTGGCGCGATCTCATGAGACAGGCTCATGAACAGCTCACCATCCCATTCCGCGAGCAACGTTTTCGCAACATTCTGTTCGTGCGAGGGGTTGGCATAGCTGAAGAGCAGACATACGCCTATCGACTCAACGCCATCGTGTTGCATTTGCGCTACTGCCCGAGATATGCTGGCAGGATCAAGTGGCTGCACGACACGCCCCTGATAATCGAGCCGCTCGGTCACGCCCAGTCGCCGCTCCTCCGGCACCAGTGGCTCGGGCCAGCGCGCCCAGAGGTCATAAATGGCTGGTCGGTTCTGCCGCCTAATCTCCAACACATCCGTAAAACCGGCGGTGGTGATCAAACCGGTACGTGCGCCCTTCCGCTCCAGTACGGCATTCGTGGCCACAGTTGTGCCGTGACTAACGGCCATCGGGGAATCCGACTCCACCAGGCCCAGGGCATGGAGAATAGCTCGAACGGGCTCGGCCGGCGTGCTTGGCACTTTACGGACCCGGCCATCCAAGGCAAACACATCGGTGAAGGTGCCACCCGTATCGACTCCGACCACGACCGCATCGCTGCCCGTCACGTTAGACCTCTCCGGCGACGTCGTATGCTCGAAGCCTAGCGCATCTAGTAGTGCCATGCAAGCGAGTGTATAGATTCATAGTGCTGTATATCGTGTACATCTGCGGAACGAAAGGGAGACGTAATGCCTCGATACACCAGAGCAGGTTTACTCAAGCGGAGCATTTTGCTCTTCTGGTCCGTCTGGATCACGACCGTCGTGCTGATGAACGTGGGCGACGCGCTCAAGGTCGTCGGCGTCGTGCCCTCCGATTGGAAGCTCGCCTCGGGCAACTATCAGGCGATCGTGGATGCCGCAGCCGTTTACGGGACGCCCCACTGGCTAGATCTCGTCCTGTTCTTCGGCGTGATTCTATGCGAGACGGCGGCCATGCTGCTTTTCTGGGCGGCTACGCGCCGCTACCGGACCGATGGCTCCCACCATGAGCGGGTCATGTACCTGGCGTTCACCGCCCTGTTCGCCCTCTTCGCCATGTTCATCCTGGCGGACGAATTCTTCCATGAATACCGCATGGAAGGCGACCATCGAGGCATCGCGATCCCGTTACTCGCGTCCCTGCTGGCGCTCCAGCTACTTCCGGATCGCAGAACCCGCCATTGAACCTAACCAGGCTGCAGGTGTCGACTGTCGCCTCGCGGAGACCCCGCAGATCGCGGTCTATCCCTCTCGGAAAGCCGTGAACTACCTCAACTCGAGTCAGCTTTTGACCCAGAGAGGCGTATTTGCTACCATGTGGGACAGGCGTTCTAGTCGCTGGAAAGGCGGAGAGATGAGAAATACGGGCGAGAAGATGCGAGCGCGGATTGTCGACGCCATTGGGGACCTGACTGAGACCAACAGCCGCCCACCCACGAACCGAGAGTTAGGGGAATACCTCGGTGGTAAGTCGACGGGCCACATCGACTATCATCTTCGCATTCTAAAGGAGCAGGGGAAGATCAGCCACGATCCCAAAAAGAGCCGCGGTATTGGGCTGGCCACTGGCCTGGACCGCGAGCCGCTGGCGATGCGAGGCCGGCAGGTGCCGATTGTCGGTATGATCGCGGCCGGCCAGCCGATTGAAGCGGTAGCCACGCGAGACGACTATGTCACGGTGCAGGGGGTTCAAGGCGACGATTTATTCGCCCTTCGCGTCCGGGGGAAGTCGATGATCGACGACCTGATTGACGACGGCGACATCGTCGTCTGTCGCCAGCAGAACTCGGCCAGCAACGGCGACACGGTCGTGGCGTTGATTACCAGCGGATCGTCAGAGTCGGGTGAAGCAACGCTCAAGCGGTTTTATCAGGAGCCGGACCAGATTCGCCTGGAGCCGCGCAATCCGACCATGCAGCCAATCTTCGTCCACCCCAACGATCTCATGATTCAGGGGAGAGTCGTTACGGTGATTCGGGAGCTGCAGTAGTCCTCGGTCAGCTCAAGGCAGAAGAGAGCAGCAGCTCTTTTCTGCCTTTCTGAGGACTTCAGTAACGATCAAGCACCTTCAGCGCAAGGACGACGGCAAAATGTCCAGTTGGTCACGATACTTGGCAACTGTGCGTCGAGCCACATCGTAGCCGTACTCGTGGAGCCGCGAAGCTATTTCCTGGTCCGTCAGGGGCGTGTCCTCACGTGAAATCATATCTTTGATGATGTCCTTCACGTTCAACGAGGCAGTGAAGAAATCGCTGAAGGGGATGACCTTGCCGTTCGGAATCAAGACGTATTTTGCCGCCGTCGCCCGGCTCACGGTCGACTCGTGAATGCCGGTCTGTTCGGCTAACATAGCCCGTGTCAACGGTTTGAGGTGGCGAATGCCGTGACGGAGGTACTCAGCCTGATACTGCACCAGGAAATTGGTGATCTTCTGCATCGTTTGACGCCGTTGATTGATGTTCGCGATGAACATCTTCGCACGTGAGACGTAGTGCTGGATGTGCTCCCGTTCTTCCTCGGAGTACGCGACTCCATTGCCCGCCACCTGGGATAGCAGTTGCTGGTACATGCCGTTTACGGAGAGGGCAAAACGGCGGGACTCGATGACCTCGACCTCAAACCCTTCCTCTTCTTCAGCTTCCGTGATAATCACGTCCGGCATGACGTACCCCTGAACCGGACGGGGACCGGAGCGAGTAGGCACGCCATCTGACGTTTGCGACGGGTGCGGATTCAGTTTGCTCTTGATAAACTCCCAGGACAGTGCGACCTCTTCGTGATCGACATTCAACTGCTGCGCGATCTTGTTGAACTTATGTTTCCCTAAATCCTCCAGGTAGTCTCGCACCAGCGCGATCGCCAGTGGGTCCTCCATGCCCTTCGAAGCCAGGTACTGCAACTGAAGAATCATGCATTCGCGGATATCTCTCGCCCCGATCCCGGGCGGCTCCAGACTCTGCAAGGCGGCGATCAGCTCTTCCACCTTTTCCGGCTCGACATTGAACTTCGCGCAGACCTCGTAAATGGAGCACCGCAAATACCCGTCGCTGTCCAGGCTGCCGACCAGGTACTCCGCAATCGGCATATCTCGGTCATCCACCATGGCGCCCATATCGACCAGCAGCTTTTCCTCGAGGGTGATCTGGGCCGCGACCAGCGTCAGCGGGTCAAACTCGTCATCGCGTGTCACGGCGGGGCTGTTCCACGCCAGGTTCTCCAGGTATTGTTCGGTTGGATCCTGACTACCCCCATCCTCTTGCTTGCGGGCGCAGCGCGGGCATGCTTCTCCCTCGATCGGCTGGCCACAGGTCGGGCAGATAACCATGTCCAGCATGTCCAGCGCTGGATTATCATCCAGTTCATGAGAGATGGTCGACTGAAGCTCCTGCGAAGACATCTCGAGGATGTGATTCGCGGCGATCAGACGCGGAGACACGCGAACCTGGAGAACTTGCTGGGAGTCCTGCGTCATTTCCATGTGGCTGCTTCTACCTTATGAAGAACAGAATCTACGGGCAGCATGCAAGATGCCGCGCGAACAGCGGTGGCCAGGCTCCAAGAAAGAACTCGTGTCGGGTGTGTATGCCGGCAGGACCGGTAGACCCGGTCCGTGTCCCCAGTGTATCAACAACACATAGGCAACCGACCGGACTTGGGCCGGAGACCTCCTCGTCGAGCCTGCGGCCACGAAGACGATCTCCAGCCCGTCATCTTACGTCGTGGAGTCAAGCTCCGGCGAGGCGTCAAGCGTCGTCATCCCGACTACCGTATCGCCCTTGTTCAGCCGCATGACGATGACGCCCTGCGTTGCCCGGCCAGTTCGACGGATGCTCTTGACCTCGGTACGGGTGACCAACCCCTGCACCGACATCATGATCACCTCGGTGGAGTCGTCTTCGACCACGCGGGCCGCCACCAGCTCTCCGGTTTTGTTGGTCACCTTGGTAGCCGACATACCGAGGCCGCCCCGGCGCTGGGTCTTGTACTCCGTCAACGGGCTGCGCTTGCCGTAGCCGTGTTCGGTGACGACAAAGAGGTGCTTGCTGGCCTTGGTGACCAGATCCATGCGGATAACCTTGTCGTCTTTGCGCAGGGTGATGCCCTTCACGCCAGCCGCATCCCGGCCCATCGAGCGCACTTGCTCTTGATCGAACCGAATCGAGTTGCCCAATTGGGTCACCAACATCACATCCTCGTCACCCTCGGCGACCTCCACCCAGGCCAACTCATCGTCCGGGTCCAGGGTGATTCCGCGAATGCCGGTCCGGCGCACATTGCGAAATGCCTCCAGAGGCGTGCGCTTTACGGTGCCGTTCGTGGTCGCCATGACCAGGTAGCCGGTGGTCCGGCCTTTCGGGATGGTGATAACCGTCTGCGCGGTCTCGCCGGCTTCGAGCTGTACCAGATTGACGACCGGCGTCCCCTTGCCCTGCCGGCTGGCGTCGGGCACTTCGTATACCTTCAGCTGGAAGACGCGTCCCTGATTCGTGAAAAAGAAGATATTGTCGTGGGTGTTCGTGACGAACAGACGCTCAACCTCGTCCGCATCCCGCGTCACCATCCCGATGATGCCCTTACCTCCACGACGCTGCGGTTTGTAGGTGTCGGCTGGAATGCGCTTGATATACGCTTTGCGGGTCATGGTGACCATAACCTGCTCGTCCGGGATCAAGTCTTCTTCGCTGAACTCGCCGGCCTCTTCATTCTTGATAATCGTACGGCGCTCGTCGCCGTACTTGTTGCGAACCTCTTTGAGTTCGTCTTTGATCAGCAGGTCAATCTTTCGGGGGCTGGCCAACAGGTCCTCCAACTTGGCAATAGTCTTCAAAACCTGCGCGTACTCATCGAGGATCTTTTTGCGCTCCAGAGCGGCGAGGCGAGCCAATTGGATGGCAAGGATCGCTTTAGCCTGCGCTTCGGACAGCGAAAACCCGGTCATCAGGTTGCTCTGTGCCGCATCCGGCGTTTGAGACTGCCGGATGGTGGAGATAATCTGGTCCAGATTATCGAGAGCAATCTTGAGCCCCTCCAGGATGTGGGCTCGCTCTCGAGCCCGCTGCAGCTCGAACTCGGTGCGGCGGCGCACCACCTGTCGTCGATAGGTCAGGAAGTGGCGCAACATCATGTCGAGCGCTAACACGCGCGGCTGCTGATCCACCAGAGCCAGCATGTTCATTGAATAGCTGGACTGCAGGGCAGTGTGTTTAAACAATTGATTTAAGACTGACTTGGGCTGCGCTTCTCGCTTGAGCTCGATGACAATACGCATACCGCGGCGATCCGACTCGTCCCGCAGGTCTGAGATGCCAAGGAGCTTTTTCTCGTGGACCAGATCGGCGATGCGTTCCAACAAGGTCGATTTGTTGACCTGATAGGGCAACTCGGTAACGATGATAGCCCATCGCCCGCCCTTCATCTCCTCGAACTCACAGACCGATCGCACGATAATGCGCCCGTGACCAGTGCCATATGCTTGATCGATGCCTTCACGACCCCAGATAACGCCCCCCGTGGGGAAGTCCGGACCGCGCACAATCGCGCTCAGGTCAGCATTGTCGGCCTCAGGATGCTCGATCAGATACGCCGTGGCATCGACCACTTCACGTAAATTATGCGGCGGGATATTGGTCGCCATGCCCACCGCGATGCCGGTCGAGCCGTTGATCAGAAGATTCGGTATCCGGCTGGGGAGCGATTGCGGCTCACGTTCACGACCGTCGTAGTTGGGCTGCCAATCCACCGTATTCATGTCGATGTCGGCCATCAGGTCGTCGGTAATGGCCATCATGCGGGACTCGGTGTAGCGCATCGCGGCCGGAGAGTCACCGTCAACGGAACCAAAATTGCCCTGTCCATCGACCAGCGGGTACCGCATCACGAAGTCCTGGGCCAGCCGTACCAGCGTGTCGTACACAGCGGTGTCGCCGTGCGGATGGTACTTCGCCAGCACCTCCCCGACCACTGCCGCGCTTTTCCGATAGTTGGCCCGAGAGGTAAGCCCAAGCTCATGCATGGCGTACAGAATCCGGCGATGGACCGGCTTCAGACCGTCGCGAACGTCGGGCAAGGCGCGGGAGACGATAACACTCATGGCGTAGTCGAGATACGACTCCCGCATTTCCGTTTCGATGTTTATCGTCTCGATTCGATCCGCTGCTTCCATTCGATTCTGACCCTTTATCCTCTACTGAACTGACGGAAAATATGTTCTAGTATATCGTTTTTGAGTGAGGTTCGTCAACTATCCGGAATCCCCCAGGAAGCGTTTCTGCTGATACTCTGGAGGGCACCGCCATGACTCGGCTCGTGCCTGATAGGCGCCATGGTGCGCCTCATTCCAGGCAGCGGTGGGAAGAGTGCCAACCAAGGGAATGGTATACTTTGCGCGTTAGTGACGCCCCATTTTATGGACGATGAACTCGTTCTTCTCACCTCATCCTTTAACCTGGCCGGTGGACGCAGGCAAAATACTGCGAACACCTTCCGGGTTGAGTCCAACGTGCCTTCAGAAACCTCCCCAGACGGTGGGGCGGCACTCTACATCGTCACCGAGTCGTCGACATCGGAACAGATGGGTCCGCGAGCACGGCGCACGGTTGCCGATTCGATAGCCTGGGAGTATCAAGCGCACCAGGACGTGCCGCCACCGGCGCGGTTGAAGGCTGCCCTGCGCACTGCGCACGAAGCAGTAGCTCACGATTTCGACGGGCACATCACCGTCGGCGCTAGCGTCATCGCCGTTGAACAGGACAACATTTACCTGGCTCAGGTAGCGCCCGGTCAGGTATACGTTCTGCATGAAGGCAGCCTGAACTCCATAAATGCGAGCGTCGACGGTACCGCGCCCTTCGAGCGTGCCCTCGGCTCCGTACGAGGACCGAAAATCTTGCTGTTTCGGGATGAGATCGGCGCGGGAGACGTGCTCACGCTCTGCTCCAGTTGGTTCGAGCGAACGCCTGATCGCGATGAGCTGCGCGACTGTTTCGATGCCGGCACAGCAGATGACATTGCTGAAGCAATCTTCGATCTGGCCCGTCGGCACGATGTCCGCGACTCGAGCGTTATTGTGATAGAAGCCGCTCTGGCCAGCGAACTGGAAGCGCCGCCAAACGAGGAGCGGCCCGCGAGCTTCATACAGCAGATCGATAGCGCGATGCAAGCACTGACCGGCGTTGGTCGAATGCTCTGGTCGGAGCTACGCGTCCCCAGCGCACCACGAAGTTTGCCTCCACACGATCAGGCATCTCGCGATGACGACTCCTCTCCTCTAGACGAGTACGCGCCGGCGGATCAATCCGAGGCGCCCGACCAGTATGAGCCGCGGGGCGTCGACATCTCGTATCGGGAATCGCCTGCTCCATCCGACGTGGACTCACCCGACGATCCGGAATCGCAGTTCGGCGGCGCCCATCCGGCGTATCCAGACGAGTCGACCAGAGAAGTGCCTCTAGCCGAGATTCAGGAACAACTGCGGCGCCGGTCGTCGTCCAGCGCATCCGCGTCTCCGGCGTCCACTCAAACGCCCCATCTGGAGCAGATGACGGAGGAGATAGCCGTTGTTTCGGCCGACGACCTTGCTCCGGCGCGTCCCGCGCGGCAGGAAGAACCAGATGAGCACTGGGCCGAGTATCAATCGGACACGGAAAATGAGCTGGAGCCGGAGCAAAAGCCGGGACCGCGTCGATTTCGCCTGCGGCCCTCGGTCGAGCCGGTGTCAGAGCTTGATCGGGTCAATTCACGCTTGCAACTCGACCAGGACATGGGCGACGTTATCCCCCCGGTCCAGGCCTTTCCAGACACCAGCACCGAGCCATCGCGCATCTATGCCACCGGCAAAGATATGCAGGCAGCCAACCGCCGGCCGCGACGATTTGGCGGCGCTCGACCGCTACGGCGCGACGCTCATTCCGGCGCTTCTGTCGTGCGACCCGGGTTGGGAGATGTGGATCTGCGTAAGCCGGCGAGTCGTCCAGCACCGTCTGCCCTGGTGTGGGCGAGCGCGGCGGTCTTCCTCCTGCTGGTAGCCGCATCGCTCTACAAGTTCCTCTCCCGTCCACACACGGCGGCCAGGGCACCAAATTACATAGCGCTCATCAACCGAGATTTGACGCAAGCGGGCAGAGCCACCACTCTCCCGCTCCAAGAACGGTACCTTCAGAAGGCGCGAACTGACATTCGGGTGGCTCGTCGCAACGGCACGGACCCGCGCAAACTGCAAGCACTCAGTGCAACGGTGCAGACAACTTCCGACAACCTGCACCACATAACCCGCCTCGCCAATCCATCGGTGCTTACCGACTTTGCCAAGATTCCGAATGCTCGGCCGACCCAGATCGCGACTGCGCCTGGCCTGGTCTTCATACTTGACTCAGGCGGGCATAAAGTGTTCCAGGTGACGCCAAACTCTCCGGCCGCCAATCCGACCCAAATCGTCACGGCCGGTGAAACAGATAATACGTTTACTATCGGTAATCCTACGCGGCTGGCGAGCGACGGCGCCACGGCCCTGGTGCTCGACGATCACAACGTTCTGGTTCGTGACAACGCCGGCAACAAGACCGTCACCTCGCTGGTGCAGTCGGCGCCAATTGAAAAGATCGTGCAAATGACAACGCTTCATCCGGACGTGTATTTGCTCGATTCCGCCGGTAGCCAGCTCTGGCGATACCCGGGCGGAGTGACGCAGTACAACCCGCTTTCGCAACCATATTGGGACACCAATAAACCTGATCTAAGCCACGGGATCGCCGCTGCCTTCGACGGCACGTCCCTCTATCTCCTGCGTCAGGATGGCAGCATCCTGAAGTACGACCTTTCCGCAAACCTTCAGCGCTACAACGTCGCCGTACAGCCGGCGCTGCACAATCCGACGGCGATGTTCACCGGGCCGGGCGAGAAGTATATCTGGGTCGCCGACCCCGTCCATAACCGTGTCGTCCAGCTAGACAGATTCGGCGCCTTCGTGCGCGCCTATGTGTCGTCCGCCTTCAGCCAGATTCAAAGCATTTCAGTCGGCCCGGCGGGCAACACCCTCTACGTTCTGGCCGGCGCCAAGCTGTACGATCTTTCGGTCGTACGCTGACAAGGTGACGCTGACTTTTCGCATCCTTGCGCAAGACTCGACCACACAGGCGCGTGTAGGGGAACTCCGCACCACGCACCGTACATTCGAGACGCCGGTCTTTATGCCCGTGGGCACACAGGCCACGGTGAAGACGCTTTCGCCCGACGATCTCCGCATGGCAGGCGCGGAGATCATCCTGGGGAATGCATATCACCTCTACCTCCGACCGGGATCGGACCTCATTGAACAATTCGGCGGGTTGCATGGCTTCATGGCCTGGAACCGTTCGATTCTGACCGATAGCGGCGGATTCCAGGTGTTTAGCCTGGGACACCTGCGGCGGCTCAATGAAGAGGGCGTCACGTTCCGCTCGCACATCGATGGATCGCCGCACCTCTTTACGCCTGAGAGCGTGGTGCGCATTCAGCAGGAACTCGGCTCCGATATTGCCATGGTGCTGGATGAATGCACGACCTATCCATCGGACGAAAACGCCAGTCGCGAGTCGTTCGAGCGCACCACCCGCTGGGCGCAGCGCGCGCTGAACACTCATAGTAAACCGGACCAGGCGCTATTCGGCATCGTTCAGGGTGGCATGCACGCACATTTGCGGCAGGAGAGCGCGGCACAACTGGTAGAGCTAGATTTTCCGGGCTATGGCATCGGAGGACTCTCGGTAGGAGAGCCCAAGCCGCTATTCTACGAGATGATGGCCGTATCAGCGGCAGCTCTCCCGACATCCAAACCACGTTATGTCATGGGAGTGGGCGCTCCCGACGATCTGTTCGCAGCCGTTGCAGCCGGCATTGATATGTTCGACTGCGTCCTTCAGACCCGCCTGGGACGGAACGGCGGCCTCTTGAGCCGGCAGGGTCGTCTAAATATCCGCAATGCTCGCTTTCGAACCGATCCCGGTCCGATCGATCCGAGCTGCGATTGCACCACCTGCCGGACGTTTTCTCTGGCGTATCTCCATCATCTCTTCCGCAGCGAGGAAATACTCGGCTATCGGCTGGCAAGTCTCCACAATGTCCGCTGGACGATCAAATTGGTCGAGGAGATGCGCCAACATATTCGATCCGGTACCTTCGCTCAACTCCATCGACAATTCCTGGCCGGATATGCACCACCAAACCATGTCGCGGCCGCCGATCAACGTGGAAAATGGAAGGGTCGCGATCGTTCCTCTTAGCGTGAGGCGATGAGTCCATTGGCTGCCCCTCGGGACGCACTTCGCGCACCGGTTACCCCAGGTACTGGTCTATCGTCCGTGGCATGCTAGTTGCTTCCGTTACCCGAGGGCCGCGCGTCCTGCTGCGACCCGTCCGCCAGCGACGTATCGCGGTACATTAAATTTCGTTAGAGGGAGCAAAGAATGACACTACGAGGCATGCTACTGGACATCGACGGCACACTCTTGCTCAGCAACGACGCCCACGCCCACGCCTGGATTGATGCGTTTCGCGAGTTCGATTACCACGACATCTCGTTCGAACAGGTGCAGCCGTTGATCGGCATGGGTGGCGATAAAGTACTGGCGAAGGTAGCACCGGGACTGAGTGACAACGAGGGCGTAGGCAAGAAGATAACACACCGGCGGTCGGAGATTTTTCTAGAAAAATACGCTCCGCAACTGCAGCCCGCACCGGGATCGCGCGATCTCCTCGTCCGCCTGAAGGACGCGGGACTCACTCTGGTCATAGCAACGTCGGCAAAGGAGAAGGAGCTGGAAGCGCTGCTCACAGCAGCCGGAATCGACGATCTGATTCAGCACCAAGCAACATCGGACGACGCGGGTGAATCGAAACCGGACCCCGACATTGTGCAAGCGGCGCTGGAGAAATCAGGACTGAGTCCATCCGACGTCTTCATGTTAGGCGACACCCCGTATGATATCGAAGCTGCTAAGCGCAGCCAGGTCGGAGCAATCGCAGTGCGATGCGGAGGACACGACGACGATCTCAAGGCGGCATTGGCCGTCTACGATGATCCAGCTGACTTGCTGGCCCATCTGGACGATTCTCCGATCGGTGCGCACGTCGCGTCCGTTAGCTCGGTTCCTTGATGACGTATCCGGCGCCGCGGATCGTATTGATCAACTCGGGTTCACCGAGAGCCTGGCGCAGATTTCGAATAAACACCTGCACGACGTTGGAGTCGTACGTGCTGCCCCAGACCCGGCTGTAGATGGTTTCGGCAGAGAGCACCTGCCGTGGGTGGCGCAAAAACAACTCCAGGAGGTCGTACTGCTTGCTGGTCAGATGAACGAGCCGATCGCCGCGGTGAACTTCGTGTGCTCTCGTATCCATGACGACATCGGCGAAGTGCAGTTCGGTCTCTTCGACAGGCGTTTTACGCCGAAGGAGAGCTCGTACTCGAGCGAGCAACTCGTCTATCGAGAAGGGCTTTACCATATAGTCGTCGGCGCCGCTATCCAGCCCTGAGATCCGATCTGACACGGTGCCGCGCGCGGTAAGTACCAAAATCGGCACATCGTCGGCGGCACGCAACCGCCGACACACTTCGACCCCATCTAAACCGGGCAGCATGAGGTCGAGCACGACCAGGTCGGGCGGCGTGTCGCGTGCTATGCGTAGTCCAGTAATACCGTCTTGAGCCACGGCAACCTTATAGCCTTCGTAGCTGAGACCGCGCCGCAGTAGGTCGCTGATCGCATCGTCATCTTCGATCACCAGGATTTCCACGTGAAGGACCTTCTAGGACTGGCGTGTCACTGATAGAGCGGCTGCAATCAGAGCCATCCTGGGGCGTGGAGGAGGTCACGGCCACGAGCGGCGCCGTCCCACTTCTCACCCTGGTTCAGGATGACTGATAATATGCCAGCTTGGGCACAGTGTACCATAATGCCCAGATGATGATTGACATTTACCGACTTGACGGTTGGTTGCTGCTAGCATGGGACGCGCCCCGAACTGCAACGCCGCCGTTGTTTTTCTCCCCAGCGTGATTCATGCCTGAGCTTCCTGAAGTCGAAACCATGGTGCGTGACCTGGCTTCACGTGTCACCGGTAGCACCATTTCCTCGGTTGAGGCGGACTTTCCCGGCATTGTGGTTTGGCCCGACTTCGATCAATTCGTGCAACGCGTCGAGGGGCAAATGGTTTCGGGAGTGGAGCGACGCGGCAAATTTGCCATCTTCCCGCTCGCTTCAGGCGATGCCTTGATCGTCCACCGTGGCATGACCGGCAGTCTCCTGCTGCGCAGCCCCGAGGCGCCCCTGGAGCCTCATGTGCGGTTGATGTTCGTGCTGGATGATGGCCGCGAGTTGCGCTTCAACGACCAACGGAAGTTCGGTAAGATCTACCTGATGCATCCATCGGGCAGCGAACGCGCGCTGCCATGGTCGCGGATGGGGCCTGAGCCTCTCAACGGCGACTTTACCCTCCGATCCTTTCAACAGTCGCTGCGCGGACGAACCGCGCTCATCAAGCCACTGCTACTCAGCCAAGGTCTGGTGGCCGGTCTGGGGAACATTTATGTCGACGAAGCGCTCCACCTGGCTTGCGTTCATCCCCAGCGTCGGGCCGACACCCTAAAGCCGGCGGAGTTGAGGCGCTTGCATCAGGCAATACGGGAGGTGCTCGAAGCTGCGATTGAAGGGCGTGGGACGACGTTCTCGAATTACACCGATATTGAAGGGCGTGCCGGTCGCTATCAGGATCGGCTGAGGGTGTATGGCAAGACCGGAACGGAATGCCTTCGCTGTGGGTTTCCAATAGTTAAGATGGTGGTGGGCGGACGCGGCACGCACGTCTGCCCACATTGCCAAAAGGTGTGACGCTATGCCGCTGCTCACGCTCACCGGGGTCGGAAAGCACTTCGGGGCGGAACGCATATTGGAGAGTGTCTCGTTCAAGGTCGAGCGGGGGGATCACATTGGACTGGTCGGCTCCAACGGCGCCGGCAAATCGACCCTGCTGCGCATTGTCGCTGGAGTCGAGGAGCCGGGCAGCGGCTCCGTGGCCCGAGCACGCGGACTGCACGTGGTCTACCTGCCGCAGGAGCCGCGGTTCGACCCCGCGCACACCCTCTACGAGGCGATGCTAGACACCTTCCGCACGGCGCTGGACGCGCAGGAGCGCTTGCGGGTACTTGAGCACGAAATGGCCGGTGGCCGTGACGATCCCGAGCTGATCGAGGAGTATGGCCGTCTGCAGGGAGTGATCGAGCACACCGGATACGACTACCGGGAGCAGATTGAGCGGGTATTAGAAGGTCTTGGCCTGCGACAAGACTCCTGGTACACGCCGATCTCCAACCTCAGTGGCGGCCAGCAAACACGCGCCAACCTGGCGCGGACGCTACTGCAGGAGGCCGATGTCCTGCTGCTCGACGAACCCACCAACCATCTTGATATCCAGGCGGTGGAATGGCTGGAGGCGTACCTCCGCGATCTCAGACGCGCTTTTGTGATTGTGGCTCACGACCGGTACCTGCTGGACCACGTGACCAAACGAACTGTCGAACTATCCTTCGGGTGCGCGGCCGAGTATGACGCGCCGTACAGTCGCTATGTCGAGTTAAAGACAGAGCGCATGGAGCGGCAACGTCTGGACTATGAAGCACAACAGCGACACATTGCGAAGACGGAGGAGTTCGTGCGTCGTTTCGGCGCCAACCAGCGGGCGAAAGAGGCGCGCGGACGCCAGAAGCAACTCGACCGTCTGGAGCGCGTCGCTCGACCAGCCGGCGAAGGCCAGGTGCAATTACGCCTGACCACGGCCCAGCGCAGCGGCGACATCGTTCTGCAGGCAGACCACCTGGTGGTGGGATATCCGGACCAACCCCTGGCACGCTTACCCGAGCAGGTGACCATGCGGCGAGGCGAACGCGTAGCAATTATTGGCCCGAACGGGTCGGGAAAGACCACCTTGCTGCGGACCCTGACGGGCGCTTTGCCGGCGCTGGATGGCACAGTGCGATGGGGGGCCAGGACCTCGATCGGCTACTACTCGCAAACTCTGGGCCAGCTGAACGACTCTCGCACGGTACTCGAGGAGGTGCAGCGGACCACAAGCATGAGCGACGAGGAAGCGCGCGGGTTTCTGGGTCGTTTCCTCTTTAGTGGCGACGATGTCCTCAAGACCATCGGCATGCTGAGTGGCGGTGAAAAGAGTCGGGTCGCTCTGGCCCAGCTGATTCTCGAAGCCCCCAATGTGCTGGTGCTGGATGAACCGACCAATCACCTCGACCTTGCCTCGCGAGATGCGCTGCAGGATGTCCTGGAGGAGTTCGGAGGAACGCTGCTCTTTGTGTCGCACGACCGCTATCTGATCGACTCCCTGGCGCAGCAACTCTGGGTCGTGCGAGACGGAGCCGTGGTGCGCTACGACGGCGCCTACTCCGCCTACGCCGGCGGCAGCGCCAAACCGCTGGACCGGGTGGAGGTCCGAAGTGCGCCTGAACCGTGGAGGGCAGGGGTCCCCAACGAAGCGCGCCTGCGTCAACTCGAGGACGAGGCGGAAGCACTGGCGGCACGCCTGGCCGAATCAGGACCGACCACCTCCCTCGGTAACCTAACTGAACTGATGGAACGCTACGGCGACGTTCTCACATCGCTACAGGAGGCGCAGCAGGCATGGTTGGAAACAGTTCGCTCCGATCTCCACGCGTCCTCGGTCTAACGGGTCCTATCGCCTGTGGTAAGACGACCGTCGGTGACCTGCTGTTGCGCCTGGGCGCATTGTCCCGAATCGACGCCGACACAGTGGTGCACGAACTTATGGTGGGCAATACGCCGGTGACCGCGGCGATTCAGGACCGCTTTGGTCCGAAGGTTATCACCGTGGATGGAAGTGTGGACCGCGGTCGACTCGGAAACGTCGTGTTCGGAGACCGCGCCGCCTTGCGCGACCTGGAAGCCATCGTGCATCCGGAGGTGCGAGCAGAGATCCGCCAGCGGGTGCGGGGCTATGCGGGCCAGGAGGGCGTCGTCGTGGTCGACGCAGTGAAACTACTGCAGAGCGATCTTCTCCCCCTCTGCGAGGCAGTATGGGTCGTCCAATGCGCGCGCGAGGTCGAGATGGCCCGGCTGGTCGACATTCGCGGTCTAGCTGCGGACGCCGTGCGACATCGGCTCGATGCGCAGCCGGTTTTCGCCAGCGCGGCGGTCACCTCGGTCATCGATAACTCGGGCAGTCTCACCCAGCTTGAATCGCAGGTGCACGAGGCCTGGGAGAGGTTTATGCAGTGGGCTTCGGATAGGTGCGAGAACGCGAAATAGGCAGCATCCCAGGGGCGGACGATGCCGTAACACACCTATTCCCGCGGCTTCACCAGCCCGCGTTGCATCGCGACACTGGCCGCTTCGGTGCGGCTGGACACGTTCATCTTGTCGAAGATATGGCTCACATGGTGGTGAACAGTGCGCGGACTGAGGAAGAGTCCGGTCGCGATCTCCTGGTTGGTCAATCCAAGTGCTACCAGCTGGAGCACCTCCACCTCGCGCAGCGACAAGCCAAAAGGATCGACCTCGCTTCCTTCCGACCCACGGGCGGCAACCCCGACGGGACGAACCAGGGCCGTCAGTCCATCCATCTCCACCACTTCTACCTCTCGTCCGGAGGGAAGCAGGTCGTTCGGGTCGAGGGCGCGCGCCGACCAGAACTCGCCCTCGCCCACTCGAATCTGGCCGCTCTGGCGGGTAAGACGCTGCACCACGACTGCGTCCTTCCCAATTGGCCCCATGGTCGGAAAGGTGGAAGCCTCATTCGATCTCGGCAGCACACGGAGCACCACCGGTCGGGCCACGAACAGCAGCGCGAGAGAGAGCGCCAGAAACACAGCAATCTGAGCGACGAGCGGCGCGGCGAGCGAAAGCACTGCCACGATCGCCGCGGCGACGCCGAAGGATGCGAGATATAACCCCAGACTGAACATCTCGCCGGCCAGGGCAATCACCGCGATGACCACCCAAATAACCCATGGCGCAACCTGCACGTCGCTCCCTCTTCACTCTATTGCCCCATTATGGCGTCCATTCGCCCTCTTCTCGATCGCCATTCGGGTCACTGGATGCCCAATCGATATGCCCATTGTGAAAATGGGCATATCTACCCATGCGCGATCTGCAACGGAGGAATATGCTGTGAGTGCAATGAGTCTGATCGAGCACGTGCCTCGACCAGCGGAAAGGAACAAGCGTGAGTCATCCTCATTTGCCCCCTGAGAAGGGATTTATTATTCACCAGCTGGTCGGGCCTGCACGGGTCCGCCGTTCACGGAGGAATCGCACATGTCGTTGTGGTTTTGGATTGGAATAGCGCTCCTGGTCGGCATTGGCGAGATAATGACCACGGGGCTGTTCCTTGGCACGGTTGCGGTGGCCGCGGTGATTACCGCCCTCACCGCGCGCTGGCTTCCCCTGGAAGGGCAGATGGCGGTGTTTGCGGTCACCGCACTGGGCGGTCTGTTCCTGGTCAGACCGATCATCGTTCGTGCCCTAGGGTGGACCCAACTGAGTAGACCGGCTCGGGGACTGGCACCCACGCACCTGGAAGGGAAGCGTGCGGTGGTAACGCGGACGGTCGACGATGAAGCCGGTCAAATCCGCGTTGGCGAGGGCGAGTTCTGGTCGGCCAGATCATATAGTCCCGCCGAATCCATTCCAGTGGGAACGACGGTGGAAATCCTGTTGGCCGACGGCTTCATCGCCCGCGTCTCGCGTCTGGCGGCCGATCCCCTCATCAAAGAGCATGCTGAAACAACCAGTCAGAAAGGAAGTGTGTAATGTCTGCAATAGCAATCGTCCTCGTCATCCTGGTGGTGTTCGTCCTGATCGTCGGAATCCGCTCGATCCGGCTGGTACCGCAGGCGCGGGTGGTCATCGTCCAGCGCCTTGGGCGCTATTTGAAAACGGCCGGCAGTGGTCCCGTTTTTGTGATCCCGTTCGTCGATCAGATTCTGCCCACCGTCGACCTGCGTGAGCAGGTCTTGCCCTTCGACCCCCAAGCGGTCATCACCGCCGACAATGTGGGAATTCAGATCGCCAACGTAATCTACTACCAGATTGTCGACGCCAAAAACGCAACGTATGAGGTAGTGAACCTCCTGGGATCCATGGAGCAGCTGACCATCACCACGCTGCGTAACGTCATCGGCGGCCTGTCGCTGGACAAGACGCTGACCAGCCGTGAAGACATCAACTCCAAGATGCGAGCCGTCCTCGATGAGGTCACCGAAAAATGGGGCGTTCGGGTCAACCGCGTCGAGCTCAAAGACATCATTCCCCCGCACGATGTGCAGCAGGCCATGGAAAAGCAGATGCAGGCCGAGCGAGAAAAGCGAGCCGCCGTGCTGCGCGCCGAGGGTCTGAAGCAGTCCGCCATCCTCACCGCCGAGGGAGAAAAGCAGTCCGCCATCCTCACCGCCGAGGGGCAGCGAGCAGCCGCCATCCTCAACGCCGAAGGTGAGGCCCAGGCCCTGGTCACGGTACAGCAGGCGCAGGCCAAAGCCATCAACCTGGTCTTCAGCGCCCTGAACACAACTCAGGCCACGCCGGAGATCCTCAAGTACCTGTATATCCAGAACCTGCCCAAAATCGCTGAAGGCTCAGCTAACAAGCTGTTCATCGTCCCCTCGGAGTTGCAGAGCATCGCCAGCATGGGAGCCACGTTCTCTGCAGCTGCGGAGAGCCCAAACGGGCCGATTGCGGCCACGCTGCCACGCTCCGACGGGAGTACCTAGAGACGCTAACGCACCGCGGAAAGTTATTTGTAGGAGCGGGCCAGGGTGGTCCATAGTCCGCCACGCCATGTTCCGCTCCTACGATGTCCCCGCCCGCCAAAAAGGAAAGAGCCACGTCGGAGTCGCGGCTCTTTCCCTTCGCTTTTCCACTGACACGAGGTCTCAGTAGTACAGAATCGCGCCGATGGATTCTATCGGTTGCAGTTTTTCGGACTCGGTCGCCACCTCGACGGTCGAGCCAAGCTCGAGCGCTTTCTGGACAGCCAGATCGATCACGTCGTCTACCGCTCGAGTCGGCTCGTTACATGCCAGGCATGACCCCTGCTGATCCGTGAAAAGCATCCCGCAGTTGGGACATTCGCTGCCCTGGTGGACGAGACCTTGCTGTAGCAGCAAAATGTGTATCTTCTGTTCGTTGAGTGCTTCCAGCGTCTTCTCCAGCCCGTAGGCGCCCCGCCCGTGTGCACCCGCGAACTCTTGAATCTGCTGGACTAGTTCATCGATGTGGCGGCTCTCAACCTGCTCCCGAATCTCCTCAGCTTTCTCGATAACTTCAGTTGTTTGGGCGTCGATGCGAACGCTAATCTGTCCAACCACTCGATCCTTCAGATAGGGGTGAAGCGCGTGCTCGAGGGTCGCCTGGGACTGTACCTCGGTGCCCAGGATCAACCAATCGAAGGGGTAGTGCTGCAAGAGTTTTAGCACCAGCTCAGCGGCGTGATCGATGTGATGCTGCTTCCAGTGATCCGATCGACGCTGATCACGGCTCTGTGACCACCCCCTCTGAGCGGTCCCCTGCGGCACGGAGTCTTCGAAATCGGTCCACTCGCGCACATCGTTACCACTCATTGTGAAGATACGAGCATGCTGCTTGTCGGTCAGCAGGATCGCAGTTGGCTTGGTGTGGCTCAGAAACGTGGCAATCGGGCTCACATGGGGACGCGGGCCAAAATAAACCTGGTTTTCCACCGACACGGGCATGTGGATGACGTGCCAGAAATTCTCGGCGGAGCACGAGAAGATAGCTACCCCTCTGGTATCCTCCCGCTGCAGGTCATCGGCAAAGAATTCGCGGATCTTGGACAGATCCCCACGGAGCGACTCGGTCGCCTCGTGTGAAAGACCTTCTTCCATATCTTTACGGCGCGACTCCGCCGTGTGCATCAGCGAATCGAAGCTGGTTTGAAGTAAGTCGTCCGATGGAAATTCACTGGGATCGACATTGAGGTAGACACTGGCGACTACCCACCCTTCCGGCGAAAAGTCCACGATCTCGCGAACTTCGTCCTGTGTCTGCACGGTCATTGCATCTCCTTCCCTGTGTTCATCGGACGCACTATGGCGCTATCGACTAGGTGCGCCATTAGGCGCAACTTCTATGCCAGCCCAGACTGTTCCGCGCGATCTGGTAAAAATAGGCACGGTAACCGCGATCCGCGCCTGTTAGCGCTCGGTACGAAAGATCCCGTTCTTGGTGGTCTGGAACTGGATTACACCGACATCCCGCTCGCGACTCTCTTTGGAACGAAAGAATTTGTCCCACTCTTCGGCCGCGTCGATGCTGGTGCCTCCATGCCGCGTATCGCGCGTCCGCGTCTGACAGATAGCCGGCGTATTGAGTGAACTGCCCGCGATGACCACCTGCCCCTTGGACAGCGCCGGCAGTTCGTCGAGCAAGTCCCGGCCTACGCTTTCCACGGCGCCGGCGATACTTGCCTGATCGACCGGATTGACTATCCGCATGATGAAGTGGGTCATGCACTGCGACAGGACGTCTTGGTCGAGCTTTCCCGGACGCTGACTGATCAGTCCGACACCCACTCCGAACTTGCGCCCTTCCGAGAGCGTCTGCTTCAGAATGTTGGTACTCACCACATCGGCGGAGGCCGGTGCAAAGTGATGGGCTTCCTCCAGCAGAACAAAGACCGGGAAAGGCAGGAACGACTCATCACCCTCGTTGGTCTTGCCCTTCTCGGTGTCCATGCGCGCTTTGAGCACCCGGCGCAACAGCGTCGCAATGATGACCTGCTGGTCTCGCTGGTCGATCTCGTTGAGCTGCAGCACGGTACACTGCCCCGGCTGAAAGAGCCGGTTCAGATCGAGATGCTCGTTGTCATCGAAGGTCTGCGAATGGCGGAACCGGCGATCGAGCCGCCAGATCAAGCCTTCCACGCTCGAGCTATAGTCAACACCTTTTTCGGCCAACGCCGTGCGACCAATGTCCTGCACCATGTTGATGAGGTCCTCAATGGTCCACTGGCGGTCGTAGGCACTACCGTCCACCTTCTGCACGCGGCTATAGGCCTCGGTCAGAATCCACTCCATACGCTCGCCCAGGGTAGGCAGGAGATAGCGTATATCGTCCAGGGTGAGGTTGGAGAGCCGCACCTTTACCTGATGCGGCTTCATGATTCTGACCTTCGGGCGATACCCATCTGTACAGAACTTGGGGTCGTTCTGCATCTCCTCCAGCGTGCTGTACTCGCCGTGCGGATCCGCGATCAACACACAGGCCTTGTTCTGCGGCTTCATCAACTCCTCAATCGTTACACCGGCCAGATAGCTTTTGCCTGACCCGGTGCCGGCAATGATCGAGAGATGGGTACTGGTGAACTCGTTCACGTCCAGCGTGATGGGCACGTTCTCCGCGCCGCGGCTCAACAACCAGCCAACGTGAGCCGACCCGCGGTCGCCGCGCTTCCGCTTGCTCAGCACGTTCGTCAGCATCTCGCTCGGCACCAGATACACGGGACTACCACTGCGCGGCAATACTCGTGGATTGACAAACGCGCCGAGCAACGGATCGAAATGACCCATCACTGCCACGCTCACTTCAAATAGCTCATCCTCGTCGTCGATATACCCAACGGCCGCCGCAATCTCAGCCGGCGAGACCTCGGGTGAGGCCATGAACGAGTCCGGGAAGAGGCGAACGGGGGCACGCCGGATGATGCGTCCCAGCACGGGACGCTGGCCCTCCAGGCCATGGAGCACGTAAAAGACAAACTCACCGATCTTGCAGTGACCGTCGTCATCCGGACTGATAAACAGGAACTCATGCGGATGGTCGCCCGGCCCCTTGGCCTGGCCGATCTTCACGTAGTCGTTCACCTTAGCCTGCCGGCACGACGCGTGCTTTCCACGCCAGGTTGTTTTTCAGCACGCCGATCACCTTGGCTTGTTCAGGAAAGGATGGCTCCAAGCGATCCAGCACCGCCAGCAAAAGGCTCGCAATCATCGGGTCGCTCCCCGTCATCAATTGTGGTAAATAGCCAATCAGGAAACGTCCCTGACGGTCCCGGTGGAAGTCACCGATCTCAACCGCCGGCATGGTCTCCACCAAGGTGCCGACCTGAGCCGAGAGTGGTGGGACGGCATGCCGAGCCCACTCTCCTTCGCGCCAGCCAAGCACCAACACGTCGACCAGGACACCCCTCTCGTTCAGGTAGTCGGGAGAGAAAACAGCAAGCTCTCGATCGCTGGAGAGGCGCGGTCCCAGATTGCCGTACTCAGGATTGAGCAGAAGGGTGTCGCGCACCACACCGACCAGGCGGACATCCGACTCGTCGATCGGCGCCAGCGTGACAAAGGTGCCAAAGGCGTACTGCCGCGGGTCAGGAACCCGCTCGGTTTCGAGCTTCCCATAAACCCGACACATATAGGAAATGTGAGAGTTCGATTTTACGATGGTGCCGATGAGCACGCGAAATCCTCTGGGGTGGGGGGGGGACGCGGGAAGTCTACCATACCGGAAACGCGCCGTGCGGTCTTCGATCCTTTGCCGCTCGCCGCGGGCAATCCGCTATAGTTGCTTGTGGACGGCGGTTACGCCGTGCTTTTCAACTTTCGCACCCTTTTCATCGACGAGAGTACCTTGTGACCCCACCTCTGGGCCGGCTATCGAACGTTAATCGTGTGCGGCGCAATCATGCGCTTGAGCACGCCGCCATAACAATCATCACGGAGCGGCATCCCGCGGTCTTTTTACGCGGCCGGTCGAATCGGAAGGGTTTCTACATTTTTGGCGAGGTCGACACGGCCGAATTGCGTTCCGCAATCGACGAGGCATTGGCACGCTTGCGGCTTGGCGAGGTGGCCCTCGCCATTCATCCTCGCTGCGGGACCAATCTGGCCATAGCCGGTATCCTATCGGGTCTCTGCGCCACGCTGGCCACTCAACTCAAACCGCGCCAAAACCGCTTCAGCTATGCTATTCTGGCGTCTCTTGGCGCGCTGATGGTGGCCCCACAGGTGGGAACCTCGGCACAGCGCCACCTGACCACACTCGCCGACCAGGGCGATCTGCAGGTGGACAGCGTGGAGCGAAAGCGCTTGTTCTGGATGCGCGACACCACCCACTGGGTTCGCACGCACTCGACGTAGCACAGGCACGACAGGACTGGCCCACAGCGCGGATGCGCCCACGGTCGGTGATGCTTCAACATAACGGAAGACGAGGGAGGAGAGGGACAACATGGACAAAAACACGGTTCTTATCCTGGCATTTGCCGGGGCTCTGGCCGCGATTCTGTACGGTGTGGTGCTGATCGCCTACATCATGCGGCAATCAGCCGGCACCGAAAGAATGCAAAGCATTGCACAGGCCATTCAGGAGGGAGCGTCCGCGTACCTGAACCGGCAGTACACGACGATCGGCGTCATCGGTGTTATCGTCGCAATTTTGCTCGCCATCTTTATTCAGCCCTCCACCCGGGGCGATTCCGGCCATCTGCTGACCGCCCTCCTGTTCATAGTCGGCGCCGTCTGTTCGGCTGCGGCGGGCTACATCGGTATGAATGTTGCGGTTCGCGCCAACGTGCGCACGGCCCAGGCCGGCACCGTCGGGCTGAACCGAGCCATGCAGGTCGCCTTTCGGGGCGGAGCCGTGACTGGGTTCATGGTAGTGGGGCTGGCCCTGCTGGCCGTCACCGTGTCGTATCTTGCCTTTGGCCAGTCCGAGACCACGCCCATTGAAAAATTGTTCAATGCCAATGGTACGGCCGGACCAAGCACGTTGCTGGGCCTCGCCTTCGGAGCCAGCCTGATTTCGGTATTCGCCCGTTTAGGCGGCGGCATCTATACCAAGGCGGCTGATGTGGGGGCCGACCTGGTGGGGAAGGTTGAAGCCGGCATTCCGGAAGACGATCCGCGTAACCCGGCGGTTATCGCCGACAACGTTGGTGATAACGTCGGAGACGATGCGGGGATGGCGGCCGACCTATTCGAGACCTATGTGGTGACCACCGTCGCGACCATGCTACTCGGCTTTCTGCTCTTCCGTGGTCACGGCATCCCCGCCTCGACGCAGCTTCACGCCATTCTGTATCCGCTAGCCATCGGCGCTGTGTCTATCGGCGCCTCGATTATCGGCAGCCTGGTGGTGCGCGCCTACGGCGGCAGCATCATTGCCGGATTGTACGTTGGTATGCTGGTCACGGCGATTCTTTCGGCCCTGATTATCATTCCCGTAAACGCCGGCTTGCTGGGCAATTCTCGCTTTTATTTCTGCGCGCTGGTGGGCTTGATCGTAACGGTCCTGCTGTTTGTCATCACAGAGTTCTTTACCTCGGACCATTACGCTCCGGTCCGCAGTATTGCCAAAGCGTCGATTACCGGTCACGCTACCAACATCATCCAGGGACTGGCCATTGGCATGCTGGCAACGGCGCTTCCCGCTCTCGTCATCGCCGCCGCGGTCATAATTTCCTTCAGCCTGGCCCCCAGCGGCTTTGGCCTCTATGGCGTGGCCGTGGCTGCAGCCTCGATGCTATCGCTGACCGGGTTCATCGTGACCCTCGACGCGTTCGGACCGGTGACCGACAATGCCGGAGGAATCGCTGAGATGGCGGACATGCCGGAGCAGGTGCGACAGATCACCGATCCGCTGGACTCAGTCGGTAATACCACCAAAGCCGTGACCAAAGGCTACGCCATCGGTTCGGCCGGTCTGGCGGCCGTGGTGCTGTTTGCCTCCTACACACAGGTGTTGGGCGATCACCTCAAAAACCCGACCTTCGAGTTACAGGATCCGTACGTCATCGCCGGCCTGTTCATCGGCGGCCTGCTACCGTTCCTCTTCAGCGCTCTCTCCATGCAAGCGGTGGGACGAGCCGCCGGTCAGGTAGTGGAAGAGGTACGGCGACAGTTCCGGGAGAATCCAGGCATCATGGAAGGCACGACCCGTCCCGATTATCGCCAGGCAGTCGACATCGTCACGCGCTCCGCGCTCAAGGAGATGGCCCTTCCCGGTCTGATCCCAGTGGGCGCGCCCATCCTGGTCGGCTTTATCCTGGGATGGAAGGCGTTGGGGGCCATGCTGATCGGCAGCATCCTGACCGGGCTCTTCCTGGCTATCCAGATGACCTCGGGCGGCGGCGCCTGGGACAACGCCAAGAAGTACATCGAGGATGGCGCTTATGGCGGAAAAGGTACCGCGACCCATGCCGCCTCCGTGACGGGCGACACCGTCGGGGACCCCTTCAAGGACACCGCCGGTCCGGCAATCAACCCGATGATCAAGATTGTGAACATCGTGGCCGTATTGATTGCCCCAATCGTGGCCACGCACTCTATCTTCCACTAGGTTCAGGTCGATTGTCCCAGAGCTGCCCCCACAGGAAGGCAGCTCTGGGTCGATTTGCTGTGATGCGATCCACGCTGGGCCGCGCGGTTACCGCGAGCGTTAGCGACTACAGGCGGTCGTGCACCACGTAGAGCACGTTGACCGCGATCACGGCCAGCATGACCGTGGCAATGGCGATCCAGCCGCCAAAGATACCGGCGAAGAGAACGAGTGGGATAGCGATTCCGAAGGTGGCGCCCACGATCTCGGTCGGGTTGTACTTACTCGCCGCCGCACGCGTCGGTGACGTGGCCGGTCTACTGCCGGCCACTTGCTGAGCGACCCGGGTATCGATCTGGGTCTGCACTCGCGCCAGAAACGCTTCCAGCACCTGATCTTCCAACTCCGGGCCCAGCTCACGTCGCGCGGCCACACTTGCCTTGAGATCATTTGAGAGTTCGTTATGCGGTGTTTGTCCGGGTTCCATACCCCTCTCCATCCGGGCCAGCCGCGACGAGTGGCTGCAGAGTGCCGATGCTGCTTGATTCTCTCTTGTAGAATAACCACTGGCGTCGCATTCACCAATGCGCTACACTGCACGCAGAGTCAGGGGAGGTCCAGATGAGCAGCGATCCACCAAGCGGTGACCCGAAGGTTGTGGTCATCGGTGGCGGCACCGGCATCTATGCGGTGCTGACCGGCTTGCAGCAGTACACCGCGAATATCACCGCCATTGTGTCCATGGCGGACAACGGTGGGAGTTCGGGCCGGCTCCGTGACGAATTTGGCTATCTTCCGCCGGGAGACGTGCGTCGCTGTCTGGTAGCTCTGGCCTCGCGCGATGACTCACTGTTGCTTCGAGATCTATTCGAGTATCGGTTCGCCCGCGGGCTCGGTCTGAACGGCCACACCTTCGGGAATCTTTTGATCACCGCTCTGACGGATATTCTCGGCTCCACCGACCGAGCAATTGATGAGGCCGGTCGGCTCTTGCGGATCACTGGGCGCGTGCTGCCCGTCACGTTGGACGCGACCACGCTGTGCGCCCGCCTGGTCGATGGTCATGAGATCTGTGGCGAGACCGATATCGATGTTCGCAAGGTGCATCACGGCGTGCCCATCTTGGATGTCTACCTTCAACCTCAGGCCGAAGCCAATTCGTTAGCCTTGGAGGCCATTTCGGATGCAGATCTGGTGGTGCTTGGCCCGGGCGACCTCTATACCAGCGTTATTCCAAACCTCCTGGTCGGCGGCGTGGCAGAGACGATTCGGGCCTCAACTGCAAAACGCGTCTACGTATGCAATGTCATGACCAAGCATGGGGAAACAGACGGTTTTCCAGCGAGCCACTTTATTCGCGAGATGAATCGCTACCTCGGTGGCAATGATGTGCTGGATTGTGCGGTGCTCAACTATCACGAGTCGCTTCCACGCGACCTGTATCAGAAGTACAAGAGGGAGCGATCCGAGCCCGTTACCATCGACCTGGGACCGTGTTATGAATCGGTAGCACAGCTCGCCATCCGCCCGCTAACCGCAACTGGAGAGCTGGTGCGGCATGATCCCGCCCTCCTGGCCCAAACGCTGATAGGCATCGCGGGCAGCTCAATCACTCGACCGGACGCACCCGCTCTGTCCCTGGTGGCCGGTTAATTCGCGTGGTTGAGTTGCGCTAACTCGGCCCGTATCTCGCCCAGCACCTCGTGCCGGGCAACCTTCCGTGTCTCTCCCGAGGCACGCTGTTTTAGCTCAATCTGGCCGCTCTCCTCGGTGCGCCTACTCACGGTAAGGCGTACCGGCATGCCCAGCAGATCGGCATCCTTGAATTTCACGCCCGCGCGCTCGTGCCGGTCGTCGTACAGAGTCTCGAAGCCGGCGCCCTGCAGCATCGCATATAGTTCCTCGGTCGCCGCCCGCACGGTATCGTCCTCGCCGTCCAGACCAACCAGGTAGATCTGGAACGGCGCCACGGATGGTGGCCAGATCAAGCCGTCGCGATCATGGTACCGCTCGGCAATACAGGCCATGAGCCGGCCGACGCCGATGCCGTAGCAACCCATCACGATGTACTGTTCACGGCCCGTATCGTCCAGAAACGTCGCTTCCAGGGCTTTACTGTACTTCATCCCCAGCTTGAAGGTGTTCCCCACCTCAACACCACGCACCAGACGCAGTGGAGCGCCGCACTCGATGCAGCCAGCACCTTCCTGAGCCGCCGCAATATCAATAACACGGTCTGCGTTATAGTCCCGGCCAAAATTGGTGTGCCGCAGGTGATACCCTTCGCGATTCGCGCCCGCCACGAGATTGCGGGAGGAAGCCACCGCATCATCCACAATCACGGTGGCGCTGGAAACGCCAATCGGGGATGCATAGCCGGCCACGATGCCCCTGGATTCCAGCTCATCGGCGCGCGCCGCGCGCAGTTCGGCAGCGCCCACCGCGTTCGCCAGCTTGGTCTCGTTGACCTCCATATCACCGCGCACGACGGCAAAGATGAGTTGGTCCCCACTCATAAAGAACGCAGCCTTCGCGGTGCTGCGTTCAGGGATGACCAGCAGTGCGGCCAATGCCGCGATGGTCTTTGCCTCAGGCGTCGGCACCTCCTCCAGAGGTAACACCTCTTCCTCGTCGCTTACCTCTTTTTGAAAGGTTGCAATCTGGCGGTTGGCCGCGTACCCGCACGCATCGCAGAGAACCAGTTGGTCTTCGCCAACCTCCGAGACAAACATAAACTCGTGCGCCATGGTGCCGCCCATCATTCCCACGTCTGCTTCCACGGTCATGACATCAAGTCCGGCACGTCCGAAAATATTCAGGTACGCGTGGCAAACGCGGGGATAATAGGCATCGAGATCGTCGAAGTTCGCATGACATGAGTAGGCATCCTTCATGACAAACTCGCGAACCCGCAACAGACCGCCGCGCGCCCGTGGCTCATCGCGAAACTTGGTCTGTATCTGATAGAGCATGATCGGCAACTGGCGGTAGGAGCGCACCTGTTTGCGCAGCAGGTCGGCCACAACCTCTTCATGCGTCATCGCCAGCACCATATCTCGACCGGCGCGATCGCGAAAGCGCGCCAGCTCTGGGCCAACGTCATACCACCGTCCCGTCTCCTGCCACAGTTCGGCGGGATGGACCACGGGCAAGGAAACCTCCTGGCCGTCGATGGCGTCCATCTCCTCGCGCAGAATCTTCTCGAGCTTGGCCCGTACTCGCTGCCCTAGCGGAAGCAAGGAAAAGATGCCGGCGGACAGCGGCTGCACAAATCCACCGCGCAGCAGAAGTGAGTGGCCAGCCACCTCGCTGTCATTCGGGCTTTGGCGCAGAGTCTCGCCAAACAGTTGAGTTCGACGCATGGGGCATCCTCCAGAGAATAGTGTGGAAATAACAAACCTCGTCCTGCATAGGACGAGGTTTCTTGTTCCCCGCGGTACCACCACGCTTGGGCCGCAACAGCGGCCCCTCTCAGTCCAGTCGCAATGACCGGCTTCCCTCTGTAACGGGGGGATCCCGGGAGCCCTCGTCAGGCCCGGCCAGCCCGGTCGGTTCAGAAACGGTCACCTACCGGCTCGCATCTATACCGGCTCTCTGTCAGGCTCCGCGTCTCGTAGTAATCCGGGATGAAGCTTTGGACGATAGTAACAGACGCCGTGGGACTGACGCGAGCCGGCTTCGCTTTCCACCAGCGGTCGACCAAGAATGGACCCGGTTAGGGAGCCGCCACTTCCTCTAACGCCTGCAACACCCCCAAACGTGCTCGCACCTCGCGCTGCTCGTCCAGAGTGAGCGAGCGCAGTGGAGCGGTCAAAGCTGCATGTGCAATCACGCCGCGCGCCTCCAGAACCGTCTTGAGAAAGCCGATAATGGCGGCATTGGGTGAGCCACCTTGCGCCATGGTCGCTACCTGCTCGATCCCGATAATGCGTGTCTCAACCTCAGCCGCTCCCGCGAAGTCTCCAGCGATAGCTAATTCGTATGCCTGCACGCACAGTTCTGGAAAGGCATTGGCCAGGCTTGGTATGGCGCCGTCCGCGCCGGCCAGCACGGCTGCGTCGATGAGATAGCGGGTGCCGGCGAATGCCCAGAAAACAAGCTGGCGTTGTCGCGTAAAGCCTACCAGTTGACGGAACCACTCCAGGTCGTTTTGGCTGTCTTTAATTCCAGACACGGTCCCCTCTTCGGCGAGCTGGTAGGCAGTCCGCAGATCGACGCGCACTCGTACCGTCTGGGGAATGTTGTAGATAAACAGGGGAAGGTCGACAGCCTCGCGGATGGCCCGATAGTGCACAAGCAGCTCGTCCTGGCTGTGCGGATAGTAGTACGGAGGCGTGGCGGCAATCCCGTCCGCGCCGGCTTGCAGCGCTCGCCGGCCATGCTCGATGGTCATACGCGTCGATGCATCACTCACATTTGCGATGACCGGCACTCGCCCGGCCACTGTGTCGATCACCGTCTCGATGGCAGCCGCCCGTTCATCCGCCGAAAAGCTGGCGAATTCAGCCGTAGTGCCCATGGCCCATAGTCCCCGGACGCCGGACCGCAGCTGGAAGTCTACCAGACGGCGCAGCGAGGCCAGGTCGGGTTCCTCATGTGGATCGATGGGGGTGATGAGCGGGGTAAAGATGCCGCGAAAGACAGCGGTCACGCGGCGGGGAATCCATCGGACTGAATCAGACGCCGCAGGTCGGCGTACTCCTGGACCACCGTAGAGAGCCGTTGGCTTTGTTCGTAGAGCCGTAAGAGAACCACCAGATTGTTCGGGTTCTCGACTACTGAGGTTACTAACTCTTGCACCGCAGTCAGATCGTCGGCCGCGGTCGCGGCAGACACGTGGCCCCTCAATGAGTCGCGAAAGGCGACCAGCTCCTGTGAGGATTCCTCCATCGACCGCAACCGATCCGTCATCGCACGGTGCTGAGAATCAGCGGCCTCCATCTCTTGTGCCAGGCCACGTAGCGTCTCATCCAGTGACCGGGCCATCTGGAGCGCATTATCAACCCGTGAGTGCGTTTCACTCATGGGGAAAGCGGCATCCGCGACGGGTTGCTGTTCGGCCCCCTGCGGTTCGGCTCCCTGTGGATGGTCATCGGGGACACGGGGGCTGTCGTCATTCGGTTCATCGGTGTTGCTACCGATCTGGCCGGGCGCCTCCTGGACGGCGCTCACCGATGTTTCCGGACCAGACGACTTCGCAGCTCGGAAAGCGGCCGGGACAGGCTTCGAACTGCCGGTGGTCACACCCTTCGACTTCGCCATGGTATCATCACCTCCTCCACCCGCATACTCGTTGCCTTCCAGTACCAAAACGTTCGGGGACTTTCGGTCCAGTTCCGTGGCGCCTTGGGGAGAAGAACCCGGGCGGGTATCCGCCGCCACCTGCTGATCAGCCCCGTTTCGCGGTTCGGCGGGACCCTGCGTCGAGGGGGTCTCCGGACCCCATTCCTCGGGCATCGACCAGGAAAAGGTCTCCTGTGAGGCCATGCTGCCCACCGGCAGTGGCTCACGTTCGTCCGCAGGCGGTATATCCACTGGCGCCATTGACTCCATGTCGATCATCGGATCGTGGCCGTTACCACCGTGCGCGCCTGCCCACGTTTCCATACCGGCAGTCGCTCTTGCATCGCTGATGGCCGGCACGCCCTCGACCACCGAGGTCGTCTCAATCGGCGCCCTCGACTCCGCGGAATCAGTGCCGGCCACACCCGACGCCGGCTGAGTAGACGATTGCGATTCCGCATCCCGCGGCGCGGAGCCGGAAGCACGGGGACGCACCCCGGATGGCTGCGCTGTATGACTCCGCGCCATCAGGAAGAGTGTCAGCAGCAGAAGCAGGACAATCGCCGTCACGATCACTGCCAGGCCAATATTCGCTCCCGTGACCAGCGCCACTCGTACCAACCTGCCCACGAGAAGACCCGCCTGCGAACGGTCCTCACTCACCATTGATTCAGGCAAAAGAGTGTTCACTGAGTACATGGTTCCGTCTCCTTAGGCTTACCGTCGTATCACTCGACCGTACCTCTACTGAGGAGCGATCGCGAGAGTGCTGCACCACCCCGGGGCGGACTAGGTGATGACGAGAGAATCGCGCATGGAATCGTGCTTGACCCGAGCTGGTTCCGGCATAGCATAATACAGTTTCCCCGAACGTGTCTATGCCACGCCTCCCCGTCGGTAGTTGACAATTGCGCAGTGACGGTAGACCTGCATCAGAAAAGAAGGACTTTCTCCCCTATGTCCGCAAAAACCTGGAGGGTGGCCTCGTCAGAGCTCTTGGGCAGAGCCACCGTCCTGGCGCCAAGATACGCCATGAAACGGCTCGCGGCCTGGCGCACTGCTACCACGACCTCCTCGGTCGGTGGCGTTTCGCCTTCCCACCACCACCGCGCAATGCTCCAGATCCCTCCCTGGAAGCGCGAGTCGAACCGTGCCACAAACCGGTCTGCATACAGTACAGGGAGCACGTAATAGCCCCAACGCCGACTGGCCGGCGGCTTGTACACCTCCCAGATGTAGTGGAAGTCGAAGAGGTGCTGCACGGTCTTACGGTCCCACAGAAGGCTGTCCAGCGGCCCAAGGAAGACAGCCCGAGGCTCCATCGTGGGTGCCTGCAGCAACGGCAACGCGGCGGCTGGTAGGTGAAACACAGTGCTTTTCTCGCCCACCCGCACCGCCGCCAGATCGCCCGTCTCCAACAATTCGCGAATCGCTTCAGCGCGCGCCGGTGCATCGCCGCACACGCTCCAGATTGCCGCCTCGGCCTGCGGTCGCAGCAGGCCAACCGCCTGGTGGCGACGCGCCACAATCCAGCGCCGATAGGCCTTCTCGTCCCATTCCAACTCATGTTGATACACCTGCGGGATCACCCGCTCGGGCCGATCATAGTAATGCCGGCCCGCCTGGCGATGATGTGTCACCAACTCGCCACGCGCCCACAGCGCGCGAAGGATTCGCTTGATGCGAGTCGGCCCCAGCCACGAGCCTTGCTCACCGATCCGCTCTCGATCCTCGAACTCTAATGAGGACAGCGGCCCTCGGCGGTCAATCGCCCTGAGAGCAGCACGCACGGCGTCGGGATGCTCGTCCAGCACAGCACCGTCGTGCCAGGGCCGATGGTTGGCTCTGGTGAGAGCACGCTTCGGCCAGTCGCTCATCGGCACCAGACACGCTTGCTTGTCCCAGGCATCGTACGCGTATCGTTCTTGGTAGACATAGCTCTCCCAATCGTCCACACAATACCCGGGCACGCGCGCTTGCAAGACCAGGTCGGGATTACGTCCCAGCGGTTTGAGCGGGTCGTACTGCACGGTACTGAGCCGGTCGAAAACACCCTTGATGTCGGTAAGAGCCAGATGATAGCGGACGAGAAAGCGCCGCGCCTCCGGGATAGAAAGTGTGAGCATGTGCGTCATACTATCGCGCATCATCCCTGCACGCGCCGGCCACCCGCTTGTACCCTGGATGTCTCACGAGTAGTTAACACGAGGGTACTCCTTTGGCCTAAAACTGTATCCGTTTGACCCATGGTCAAGGCCCCCTCGCCCCTGTATCTTCTATGTACTAGCAGCCCACCGCTAGCAGCCCATCGGGGGAACCAAGCCATTGCCTAAGGCGCTCATCGTCTGCAACTTTCCTATCCTCGCGCTGACCGCGGAGGGCGTCGTGGGAGATCGCTATGAGATTTCGCGGCGTACCTGGAGCGAGCATCTGGCAGCGCCGGCAAACAATGCCGACCTGGTAATTGCCGATGTCACGAATCTCCCCTACAATCGGTCTCTGGCCATTCTGTGGTCGAAGAGTCCGGGCGCTCGCATCGTGATGTGTTCGCTCGATCAAAACGAGGTCGAGGTATACCGGGTGGGGTCCGAGGGTCCAGAGATGGAAACCGAGCTGGAGAGCTTGCTGGCCCTTACTGCTTGAGCGAAGCCGCGCTTAGCCTGACCGCCTCAGCAGCCGCTGGAACAAGGAAGGTGTTGCGGCTTCCGACAGCGTCCGAGCTTCGCGCAGGGCCTGCCCGGCCAGCAAACGTGCGGGGTTCTCCTTGAGCAGCAGATCCGCCTGATCATCACCGGCGAGTTCGGCAATCCGAGTATGTGTTGCCTTCAGCGAGCGATCCCCGCCGGGATGATGGCGGTCACTCGCTGCCATCTGATAGTGGCCCCGGCTCAACAGCTTCTCGGCCGTGCGCCGTATCGCGCTGCCGTACTCGCCGAGCAGCGCCGGCGCGGTAAGTTGAAGTACCACGCCGCGCTCCACGAGGGTATCGAGGCTCGAAGGGTCGCGCTGCACGAACCCGTACCGCTCGGGGTGAGCTAGCACGACCTGGTACCCGGCCAGCTGCAACCGAAACACCGTGTCCTCGAGGTAGAGCGGCATCTTCTCCGACATGAGGGACACTTCGGCCAAGATGGCACGCGTCGCACCCAGACAGGCGACTGCCCCCTGTTCGAGCAGGGCAGGAACGTCCGGGGTTAAGTAGATCTCATTCCCGCAGTACAGATCGACTGGGATATTGTTCGCCGCAATTGCCTCGCGCAATTCAGCCACACGTTCCCGCAGCATCGCGACAGACAGGGTGCGCGGTTTGTCTCCATCGAAATGTGGAGTCGCAACCACGATGGTGACACCTTCCGCGGCGAACTGACGCGCAATCTCCAGGCTCTCATCGATGTCGACAGCGCCATCATCCACACCATAAACAAGGTGATTGTGCAGGTCGATCATGCCCGGTCCTTGAGTGTTCATTCTTGTTTCTCTCCTGCACGCCTGTGTCCGAGTGTGGCTCGGCCCCCTCTATCCTGCCTCCACGTTCTTAACACTACCCTGTCTGCGTCATGGTTGGCGCACCCTGCACGTGCAAAACGCCCCACCGGGCGGCAGAGCGTTCGACGGACAGGGGGGTGATGGCGGTGCCGGCTGGGGCAGCGAGGGATAGAGCGCTGCCCCAGCCGGCGGGACGGAAAGGAGAAGGACCAATGAAGGAAAATAATTGCGCCGGGTGGCGATTAACCACCCGTCGGTAATCCCCCACCTCCGCGGATTACCTGTCCATAGGCTACCGGTTTTCAGGAACGGTGTCGAGCGCCGAGAAGACCCACGATCCACCCATGCGGAGACTTATGTAAATCAAAAAAAGCGGGTGCGCAGGCGACTCCCGGCCATTTGCCCACCGCCCATCCCGGCTGCACGGCCCCCTATCCACGGTGCGTATGCCTCTGTGCGCAGCCGTCCACATGTTCATCCACGAAATCATACACAGGGCGACGTGGGACCTGGCGATTGCCGCTTGTAGGATACAGGTGGAGGATGTTGATGTCACGATCGAAGGGTGGGCGCCGGGCGTCGCCGGGCAAACTGGGCAATCCGCAACCATCTCCCACTCTGGCCATGACCGCGCACGAAATAGACCTCTTGATCACGCTGGCCAACTACTACGAAAAAGCGATGGGCCCGACACGGCATCTGGTACGGCTGACCGCCCCTAAAGAGGTAAAGCTAAAATATCGCTTTCTGAAAGAGGAGAGCGAGTGGCTGCGGCTGTTTGCCGAATCGGCCCGCGAACGGCTGAGAGATTCCGGCGCGGACGAGATATCGGTTACCTTTACCGTCCGTGCCGTCGTTGCGTTCTGGGGACGCATCCTTTCCAATCTCAATTCCACCAGGTCGCGTCGCCGCCTCACACGGGATGCCGTTCAAGCTCGTGAGAGGATGGCCGTCCGCTTGCAGCAAGCCGTCGTTGAACTGCGCGCCACGCATCCGGACCTCATCGCACAGGAGATTTCGAGTAGACGGAGCCGAGAAGTGCCCTGGATGCAGCAAGCGCTGGAGAGAACGCCCGAGAATTAACAATGCTCGATCGGCTCATCTGTCCGCCCGACAGGGGAGGCCGATACAATACCGAGAAGATTGAGGGCTGAGGATGGTCAACCGTGAAGACCAGGATCCTGTCTCGCGGATTCGTGCTGGTCGGTCTCCTACTCGGGTTTGCGTCTCTGCTCGGAGTGACTCCCACCGTCCAGCCCAATCAAGAGCCGCGACTGGCTAACGCCGGCGCTACTCGCTTTCCGATCCAGCACGTCATCATTATCGACAAGGAGAACCACTCCTTCGACAACATGTTTGGCCTGTTCCCGCGCGCGGATGGCGCCTCGCACGCGCGGCTCTCGTCCGGTAAAGTCGTAGCGCTGATCCGGACCCCCGACCGGACACTACTTGATGTGGGCCACGCCGGCGCCGCCGCGTCGCTGGCCGTGAACAATGGACGGATGGACGGTTTCGACCTGTTGCCGGGCGCCGAGCAAAATGGCAGGATCATCGCCGACTCGCAGTACCAGCGCGCCGACATTCCGAACTACTGGCGGTATGCCCAGACCTTCGCCCTCGACGACCACTTTTTCTCGACCATCATGGGGCCCAGCTTCCCCAACCACCTGGTCATGGTCGCGGCCGCGTCGGGCGGTACGGTGGACAATCCACGCGGCCAGATCAAGCATGCGTGGGGCTGCGACGGCGGGCCGCATTCGGTGGTCGAAGGCATCAGCCCCAACGGGCGGCACTTCCTCACCAAGCCCTGCTTCGATTTTCAGACGCTGCCTGATATCTTGCAGCGCTACCACGTGAGTTGGAAGTACTACGCTCCCCCACAGTACGCGTCCGGCTACGTATGGTCCGCCCTGGACGCCGTCCGCCACATCCGGTATTCCCCCCTATGGCAGTCGAACGTGGTGCGAGACACTAGCTTTATTCCCGATATTCAGCAGGGAAAGCTTCCGGCGGTGAGCTGGCTGGTGACCAACGCCGCATTCAGCGATCACCCACCGGCCTCTATTTGTCTAGGGGAGCAGTGGACGGTGCGCCAGATCAACGCGGTGATGAAAAGCGGCTATTGGAAGAACACCGTTATCTTCCTGATGTGGGACGACTTTGGCGGCTTCTTCGACCATGTGGCGCCGCCCCATCTCGATTTCATCAGCCTCGGCCCACGGGTGCCGAATATTGTCATCTCACCCTACGCACGGCCTCATTCGGTCGACCACACCACCCTCGAATTCGACTCCGTCCTGCGTTTCATCGAGGACGACTTTCACCTTCCCGCGCTGAACAATCGCGACGGCTCCGCTACCTCGGTGCGATCATCGTTCGACTTCCGTCAGCAACCACTCCCTCCACTCCTCCTCCAGCCCAGGACCTGCCCCAAAAGTGCCTACCGCACCATCAATCAGCTGACCGGGCAGATCGTCCGGCTTCATACCGACCACGGATTGCACACCCTGGTGCTGCGTATTCAAGGCAACACGCTGCTCACCGTGCTCTTCGGACCGTCCTATGCACTGGACAGCAATACTGGCGACCGGCTGTCCTTCAGTCAGCTCAGCCCGGGCGACACCGTGACCACCGGCGCCACGCCAGACCCTCAGCGCGCCCTGGTCTATACCGCGTTTAGTTTGCGTGACCAGTCAATCGTGCGTATCCACCAGCGCAGCGCCATGCTCAACAACATTAGCCAGGATGGATCTTTTGTCAATGCTTCACTTGGCCATGCCCCGGTGGTCGTCAATCTCGGCAGAGACACCCGCATCATTCGCTCAAACGGTAGCAGCGGGAGACGCGCCGACCTGGTTGGTGACCAGGCGGTGTTGGTGTCAGGGCTGCTCGACACGCATAGCATGGTCGTAGTGGAAGCCACACAGATCCGACTGGTGGCCGGACCGACTTCTCGTCTCAGCCTGAAACTGTCTCACTCCACGCGTCGCCCCGGTTCCAAACAAACAGTCTTGATAACGGGACCGCCGGCAACCATCGCGCGCGTGGAGATCCGCTATCCGAATGGCGTGTCTCAGCACACCTATCTGCACACCGACGCCGTGGGGCAGGCACACTACTCCTTTGCCGTGCCCGCCCGCGCAAATACCGCAACGCAATCCACAGCCAGCGTCAACGTACGGACCGACCGCGGCAGCACATCCGCCTCGTTCTCCATCGAGCGACTGCCACTGGAGATGTACATACTTCATACCGTGGTGAAGCGGGGCGGCAGCCAATCAGTCAGCCTCTACGGCTATGCCAGAGCCAGTGTGGCTCTCACCATCCTGTACTCGAACGGCCACTACTTCACGCACCTGGCCCGCCTCGACACCCACGGCCGGGGCAGCTACACCTTCCGCCTCCCCGCCTCGCTCCGTCCCACCGCCGGCTCCGTGACCGTCCAGGCATTCGCCTCCCGCACGACCGGGATAGCCGCGGCCGTGGGGCGATTCACTTACTTCTGATATCTCAGCCCAACGGAGATACACGTTGAGTGATTTAGCAGGATGCTGTCGATCGGGGGGTGTCACAGACTGACCGGGTACGCGTTATGTAATTCAGTAGGATACTTTTGATTGGGGGGGGGTGACGCACGTCGGTAGGCAAAGGTAAGGCGACATGGACCCGCAGGCAAACACCCAGCAGCTCACTCGACGCGGCTCGGTACGCGCGCACTGAACCAAGCTGGTGGCGTTGACTGGATAGCGACCGGCAAGGATCTTATACGCATGCAGGCGGGTACTCTGGACCACTATGCCGTTGTTCAGCGCTGCGGGGTCGATACGGGATTCCACGCCACGGGAGGTGCGCCGACAGGAGGTACCGCATGCTTATTCCCCGACATCACGGACGTTACCATGACGACTGACGGGAAGGTATAGGTACCTGCTGCCGGCTACTCGGCAATCGGCTTCGCGCAACAGAGTTGAGATAGCAAGTACCATCATTCCCCTGAGAGACTTCCGGTCAGTAGGCCAACAGGTCGACAATCTTCATTCAGGAGACGCCATGATTGGCAGGCTCATCGTATTCGCCGCGATGCTCTTGACCGCAGTGTCCACAACTTCAGCTCCCCCGGTGCATAAGACGGTGATTAGCACCGTCTCCCACGGCGTGAAACTGACCCTGATGGTGCCGAGACGCGTCTATCCTGAGAACGCGCTGGTGCGAGTCGTGGTCACCCTGCGGAACCTATCGCAACAGGACGTGCAGATATCGGGCCAGGGGATGTTCTGCTGCGGTCAGTACAGCCTTGGCGCGGTCGTGCGGGACACGAGTGACCAGATCCTATATGCAAGCGATCGCAGAGAGACGCCGCTGGGTCCAGGGTTGTCCCCATTGACCGTTGCGCCGCGCCACAGCATGAGCCAACGGGCGTTCTTGGTCTTGCGCGCGGATCGCGTGCAGGGCGTCGTGCAGGTGCAAAAGGGATCTGACTACTTTACGGTGCAGACACCAATCGTGACGGTTCGGCTGGTGACGGAGCGCGGGCCTCAGGTGATACTCCATGCTGCTGTTGCCGACCAGCTGACGGCGACGATCCGTCCCCCAACACACATGAAGGGGTACCTCTATTATTTGGGCTCGTATCTGTGCGGGAAGAGTGATCTCCCCGCGGAGCTGCCCTCCTTCGCCGAGCCGTTTCAACTTTCGCTCCATAGCAGGCTGACCGCGGACTGTTCATACGCGGGCACGCCGGTGAGCAGTTGGTATGTGCTGGCGGGCTGGCTCAATCACCCCGTCGTGGCCATCGACTACACACGGCCGCCGTCCGATCACTAAGACCCAGGTGTAACCGAGATCCGCCGACGCAAACAGGGCGGAGGCCGTTGCGGCAATCTGTCATCGCAGTGGAATGGCGGACGATTGGTTTTGGATGGTCTGGTGGCAGCGGCGGGTGACTCGGCGGCGAGACCGCTGCAGGCCAATACCGTTGACGTGTAGAGCATCGCTGATGGACATCCATCGTGAACTGGCATCACAGTGGGGGGGGGG